>Ga0316219_1002175_pt1 | contig 18681 bp, 10 predicted proteins | sample TBH18003PmetaG_FD_203635 | JGI IMG/M metagenome (GOLD analysis project Ga0316219, IMG submission 203635) | Freshwater microbial communities from Trout Bog Lake, Wisconsin, USA - TBH18003P | ecosystem: Environmental > Aquatic > Freshwater > Lake > Hypolimnion/Profundal zone | place: USA... | reverse complement strand
GACCACGGCGGTGTTGGACAACGGGGCCAATTACGATTCCTTCATCGACTACGCGCAGTTCGGGATTCTGGATGTGGGGGAGTGCCTGGTGGACAATGTCGAGGTGCGGGCCGGGACAAGTGGGACCAACCTGGTGATCAACCCGGATTTCGAGGCAGGCGGTGCCAACAACTGGTCCATGCAGGGAGACCATTGCCAGTCAGGCCTCGAGAATTCGGGCTACAGCAGCAGCCATTCGCTGCACGTGCGGTGCACGGACCGGGTCTGGACAGGCGACAATTCGTGCCAGGCGGCCTTGTACGCGAACACGCTGGCGTCGGGGCAGACGGCGACCTTGCGATTCAAGGCGCGGTGGCAGCGGGGCTGGCCGGAAGTGTTGCTGCGGCTCAACGGGAATTGGCTAGAGGCCACCGGGGCACTGCCGCTGCCGGCGAACCTGGGGACACCAGGGGCGCCCAATAGCCGTTACCTGACCAACGCGGGCCCCGCGGTTTACCAGGTAACCCATTCGCCGGCCCTGCCAACCGGCGGCCAACCCGCAGTCGTGACCTGCCGGGTGCATGATCCCAACGCCATCAAAAGCCTCACGCTCTACTATCGGATCGACCCCTCCCTGACCTACACGGGGCTGGCCATGCTGGACAACGGGACGGGGGGCGATGCCCTGGCTGGAGACGGGATATACAGCGCCTCAATCCCGGGCCAAGCGGCCGGCACGTTGGTGGCTTTTTACGTTTCAGCTACCGACGGCAAGGCAACCAGCACACGCTTCCCGGCCTTGCTGACCGACAACAGCGCCCCCCGCGAGTGCGGGGTGATGTTCGGCGATAGCAATCCCGGAGGCAGTTTCGGAGTTTATCATCTCTGGGTCACGCAAACCAACGCCACTTGCTGGGCCAACGCGGGGGACCTAAGCAATGAAGCCTGGGACTGCACGATGGTGTGCAATGGCCGCATCATCTACAACGTGCAAGGCCGGTTCGCGGGCAGCCCGTACCACCAGAGCTTCGATACCCCGTATGGAAACCCCTGCCATTACAAGTGGATCTTCCCGGGTGATGAAGCCTTCTTGGGCGCCACCTCGTTCAACAAGATCCACCAACCGGGCAACGGGGCGGGCGACGATGGCAGCCTGCAGCGGGAACAGTTGGCCAACACTTTCCTGCGCGCCCTGGGCGTTCCCTGGCTCAACCGTCGCTTCGTGGCGGTCTATGTCAACGGCAACCGCCGCGGGATGCTGATGGAGGACGCCCAGACACCGGACGGGGATGTGGTCAAGGAGCACTGGCCCAACGACAAAGACGGCTGGCTTTATAAGATGCAGCCATGGTTCGAATTCGGACCCTTTCCGCAGGGTGTTTCGATGCCCTTTGCCAATAATTCCTGGTGCAACCTGGTGCCCTACACCACCACCGGCGGAGCCAAAAAGCTGGCTCGTTACCGCTACAACTTCGAGGAACGCCGCACCCCCATTTCGGCCAATGATTTCACCAACGTCTTTTCGCTCATCGACGCCGCGGCTTCCTACGGCACCCCCAATTATGTGGCCAACATGGAAAGCATGGCGGACATGGAGAACTGGATGCGCGTGTTCGCCGCCAACCACGCCGCTGGCAACTGGGACTCCTTCGGCGCCCAGAACGCCCAGAATCTCTACGGCTATATCGGGACGCTGGGAACGAAATACTCGCTCCTCATGTTTGATTTCAACATCGTCCTCGGCAACAGCGGTTCCTGGAGCCCGGGCCAGAATCTTTTCACGGTCAACGGCCAGGACCCGAACACCCAGAACATCTACAACGAGCCCACCTTTCTCCGGATGTACTGGCGCGCCTTGCAGGAGTTGGTCCAAGGCCCCCTGGATATCACCCACAGCGGCCCGGTAGTGGATGGTAAATACAACGCCTTCGTGGCCAATGGGCTCTCGGCGGAAAATCCTGCCACCAACATCAAACCCTGGCTGACGCAAGCCCACGACAGCATCGCCGCCCAACTGGCGGCCGTCAACGCCGCCAGCTTCGCTATCAACTCGGCCATCACGCTCTCCAATGATCTGGCCATCGTGACCGGCACCGCCCCGGTCAATATCACCACCATTTGGTTCAACGGCATCGCCTACCCGGTGACCTGGACGACGCTGACCACTTGGCGCGCGGCGGTCCCCCTGCTTTACGGCACCAACAATTTCAGTGTCGTGGGGGTTGATACGCATAGCCAACCGGTGGTCGGCGCCTCCAATGCGGTCAGCGTTGTTTATGGCACCCATCCGCCGTCGCCAGCCGGGCTGGTTGCCCTCAACGAAATCATGTATAACCCGGTCGCCATCGGGGGCCAGTACGTCGAATTGTACAACACCTCGACCAATTTCGCTTTTGATATGTCGGGCTGGCGGCTGGACGGGCTTGCCTACACCTTTCCTGCGGGCTCGTTGATCAGCCCCAACAGTTTCCTGGTGCTGGCGGCGGACCGTGCCCTGTTTGCAGCCGCTTACGCAGCGACCAACCTTGTGTTTGACACGTTCTCGGGTGTGCTGTCCACCAACAGTGGAACTTTATCGCTGGTTGTGCCCGGCACCAACGCCGTTGCCGACCGGTTCGTCTCCAGGGTGCGGTATGGCAGTGCGCCTCCATGGCCGCTCAACGCCGGGGGCACCGGGCATTCCCTGCAACTCATCGATCCACGGCAGGATGCTTCTCGCGTCTGCAATTGGGCCGTGGGCACCACCAGCCACGGCCAAGCCGCACCCCAGTGGGTTTTCGTCCAAACCAATGTGCCCGCCTCCGGCTCCAGGCTTTATCTCTACCTGGGCGCTGCCGGAGACCTCTATATCGATGATGTCAGCGTGGCAGGCACCGCGGGGACAAACCTGCTCCAGGACGACGACTTTGAATCGCCGCTGGGCACGAGCAACTGGAACATGACCGCGAACTTCGCCACTTCCGCGCTCAGCACCACCGTGGTGCATTCAGGCGCTGCCAGCCTCCATATTGTCGCCACTGCCGCCGGCACCGGCAGCGGCAACGCCATCTACCAAGACATTCCTGCCCTCACCATCGGCAATTATTATGCTATTAGCTTCTGGTATTTCCAGAACACCAAGGGAGTTCCCTTGACCGTCCGGTTCGCTTCCTCGGTCAATCCCCTCACCGTAAACCCGACGCCGCCGCTCTTGCCGTTCCAGCTTCCGTTTACGCCGGCGGGCACCAACAGTGTCTTTTCCGCCCTGGCTGCCTTCCCCACGCTCTGGATCAACGAGATTCAGCCCAACAACCTCACGGGCCTCACCAACCGCGCCGGCCAACACACTCCTTGGATAGAGATCTACAACCCCGGCACCAATGCCATCTCCCTCAAAGGTTCCTACCTAGCCAATAACTACACTAACCTCACCCAATGGGCGTTCCCCGCCGGTGCGACCATCAACCCAGGCCAGTTCCAGGTTATCTTCGCTGACAGCCAAACCAGTCTTTCGGCCTCCAATGAGTTGCACACCAGCTTCACCTTGGCTGGCGCCGCGGGTTCCGTCACCTTGAGCTTCCTGGATAACAATTCCCAAATCCAGGTCCTCGACTACCTCGATTATACCAATCTCACCCCCAACTATGCGTACGGATCCTTCCCCGACGGCCAATGCATCACCCGCCAGGCGTTCTTCCGCGCCACGCCCGGCGGCACCAACGACGGCACCGATGCCTCCTACATCGCCTACTCAGTGGCGGGCTCGGTCTATACCCAGAGTTTCAACACGCTACCCGACCCGGGGGCAACCTCCGTCAACACCGCCAACCCGGTCACCATCAACGGGCTCACTTACTCCCTGGCCAATCCCTTCGACTTCGCCATGCCGCCAGCGACTGGCGGTGCGAACGGCGGGCTCGGGCTGCCCGCCCTGGCCGGATGGTTCGGGCTCGCTGACCCCAACGCCAGCGTTGGCACCCGTTTCGGCGCCACCGATGGCGACCAGACCACCGGCGGCCAGATCAGTTTTGGCGGCCCCAACAGCACCAATCGCGCCCTCGGCCTGCTGGCCACCAGCAGCACGGGTTTTACGGCCTTGGGCGCCCGCTTCCTCAACACTTCCACTAACACGTTCAACCGCATCAACCTCCAGTTCACCGGCGAGATCTGGCGCCAGTCCAACCTGCCCAAGACCCTGGTCTTCTCCTACTACCTGGATCCCACCGGAGGGGCCGCTTTTTGGACTAACACCACCGTCGCCCTGCCGACCCTAAACGTCGCTTTTCCCACCGTCGCCGGTGATGTCGGCGGCGTGGCGGTGGATGGCACCCAAAGTCTCAACCAGACCAACTTGGCCGTCACCAGCCAGTTGATTACCAACTGGCCACCGGGTTCGGCACTGTGGCTGGTTTGGACCATGGGTGATGCCACCGGCAAGGCCCAAGGGCTGGGCATCGACAATCTCAGCTTCTCCGCTTCGACCGCCTCACCGAACACGCCCCCGGCACTGGCGCCAATCGCGAACCAAGTGCTCATCGTCGGCCAAACCTTACGCCTGACGGCGAGCGGGACCGACAGCGATTTTCCGACCCAAACACTGACCTTCAGCCTGGGCACAGGCGCTCCGGTGGGAGCCGCCATCGCCCCGCTGAGCGGGCAGTTGGTGTGGACGCCGACCAACGCCCCGATGACCAACACCCTGAGCGTGATCGTGACCGACAACGGCGTTCCGCCCCTGAGCGCGACTCAGACTTTCACGGTGACAGTGCTGTTGCCGCCGCCCTCGCCGCAGTTGGGGAACGTAAACCTGGGCGCGGGGAGTTTCAGTTTCTCCTGGTCCAGCGTTGTGGGGTACATCTACCGAGTACAATACAAGACCGACCTGACGGTCGCCAATTGGACCACGGTGGTTCCAGACCAAGCCGGCACCGGCTCACCACTCTCACTGAGTGTGAGCCTGACCAACGCCCCGCAACGGTTCTATCGGGTGTTGGTCTTGCCGTAACCCGGATATTCCACCAAGGTGCGGTCCACCAGCGACTTTTGTTCCCGGCTGTTCGCCAAGAAGTGAACAGCGCCAACACCGGCCAAGTCCCGCGCCCAGAACATCGACTCCCAGTCGATGCTCCGCGCCGTCGCCGTGGTGAGCAAGTTGCCGACTGTCCGGATTAGCTCAAATCGTCTGCGCCAGATAGCCGCCATCGACCTTGATATCGGAACCGGTCACGAAACTGCTGGCCTGATGGCTAGCCAGGAAGAGGGCGGCGCCAATAAGTTCGCGCGGTTCTCCAAAGCGGTTCATGGGGGTGTGCCCCCAAATGGCCTTGGTGCGGGCGGAGGGGGAACCGTCTTCATTAAACAGGAGTTTTCGGTTCTGCTCGGCGGGGAAGAAACCCGGCGTGATCGAGTTGACCCGCACTCCCTTGCCGGCCCACTCCCGGGCCAGGAAAAGCGTGAGGTTGAGCACGGCGGCCTTGGCCGCGGAGTAGGCCACCACCCGGGAAAGGGGCCGATGGGCGGAGACGCTAGCGATGTTGATAATGCTGCCGCCACCCTTAGCGACCATGGCGGCGCCAAATTCCTGACAAGGCAACAGCACGCCGCCCACCAGATTGAGGTCAAAATTCGCCTGCCAATCGGCCAAGCTGATTTGCTCGAAGGCCCGATCGGCGGTCACCGTCACCTTCGGGTCGTTCCCCCCGGCGGCGTTGACCAGGATAGTTGGCGAACCCAGCGCGCCCTCGATGGCCAACCGTGCGGCGTGGAGACTCTCCCGCTGAATCGCATCCGCCGCGAAAAAGGCGGCCTGCCCGCCACCGGCCTGGATGTTCCGCACCCGCTCCTGGCCCCGCTCCGCGTTCCGGCCCACCACAGCCACCTGGGCGCCGGCCTCGCCCAACCCTTGGGCGATGGCTCCCCCCAAAGCCCCCGTCGCGCCTATAACCACCGCCACCTGGCCCGAAAGATCGAATAACTGGTTAGATTTCATGCCGCAATTGTGCCCCAGACCACTGAATGAACGAAGAAAATTCTCTACCCGAAAAGATTTGCGTTCCCCTGGCAATCCCGTAAGATGAGCTCGCATAAAGACACGCCGCTCCAGCGACCGGGGCCAAATTAAATCACGGCGAAGGTTTTCAAGAGCCGGGGGCCAAACCGGGCGGGGGGCGACGTACAAGTTAGACCATCATGAGTACTAGATTGTTTGTTGGGAACCTCTCCTTTAACACGACCAAAGACCAACTCCAGGATCTGTTCGCAGCCCACGGGGTCGTGACGGAGGCTGACGTGGTTATGGATAAGTTTTCCGGCCGGTCCCGCGGTTTCGCGTTCGTCACCATGGACACCAAGGAAGCTGCGGATGCGGCGATTAAGGCGTTGAACGGCCAGGCCGTGGATGGGCGGCCTCTAACCGTGAACGAGGCTCGGCCGCGAGAAGAACGCCCGAGCGGCGGCGGACGGCGGCAAGGCTGAGTGGCACAGCCATCGGAGGCTTTGCCCGCGCCACCTTGGTGGCGCGTGGCACTGGTAGGGCGGCACCCCAAGCGAACCCTGGTCCGCCTGGTGGTTCTTGTCGGTTTGACGATCCTGGTTTTCCGGTTCGTCCTCGTGTTGGTTCGCATCGACGGCATCAGCATGTCGCCGACCTATCGCGACCACCGGTTAGGCGTGGTTTTGCGGCTCGCCTACCTGTTTCACGAACCGCTGCGCGGCGACGTGGTCGCAATTCGGCCCGTAGCCGGCGAACACGCAGGCTATTACTTGAAACGGATTGTGGGGCTGCCCGGGGAAACAGTCGCCTTTCACGCCGGCCAGATCCTGATCAATGGCCGTGTGCTCGAGGAACCCTACTTGAGGTGGCGCTACGCCTGGGAGATGCCCCCGGTTAAGGTCGGTCCCCGCCAATACTATGTGGTGGGCGATAACCGCACCATGGATTGGTGGGATCACTTCCAGGGCCGAACTGAACGCGACCAGATCATCGGCAGGATTCTGCTATGAGTCGCTGGCTCCTCCGTCTGCTGCTGGTGGGGTTGGCCACGGCCTTAGGCATCTGGATCTGGCGAAGCCTGTTCCCCAATCCGGAATCGGTGATCCGCGCCCGGTTGACGGAACTGGCCCAGGCCGCCTCATTCGGCCCTAAAGACGGTCCACTGGCCCTCCTGCTAAACCCTGACAAGATCGTGGGCCTCTGCACAGCGGATGTGCAGGTGAGGGTCGGCAGCTTCGGTTACTCTCAAACCCTGAACGGCCGCGAGGACATCCGCAAGGCAGCCACTGCGGTACGCACCAGCTTCACCAGCCTGAGTCTGAAGTTCCCCGATATCCGCGTGCAGCTTGAAGCCGACCGAGAGTCGGCGGTGGTGTATGCCACCGCTAACGGCCGGGTTTCCGGCGACCGCGAGCTTCAATTGATCGAGTTGCGCTTTATCATGCGGAAAATCGGGAGCGAATGGCTGATCGCCTCGGTGGAAACCGCGAGCGCCCTCCACTAAGCAGCACGGCCATCGGCGTCCGGAGAACTAGTTCCTGCTCGGAGTTCCATCGCGAACAGCTCTCTAACGGGCGCGGATTCAGTCGCGATGGTCCATCGCTCGGATCGCGAATTACCGAGCTGACCCTCGACTCCGGGTTGCCGGATTCCGCGCCTCTGGTAGTTTGTAAACCGTGGCTGAAATGGCTGAGAAGGCGACGTTGATCGCTGGAGTTGAGACCGAGGCTTCCCGCGCCGGGGCGCGCGCCGGTCTCGTGTACGGTTTGGCTGCCTACACGATGTGGGGTGTCTTTCCGCTCTATTTTCATTTGGTCGCTCACGTTCCTCCAGTGGTGGTGCTCTGTCACCGCATAGTCTGGTCGGTGCTTTTCCTCGGCGTGGTGGTCTCCGTTCGGCGGGAGTGGAAAGCGATCTGGCCCATCCTGCGCAACCCGAGGAATCTGGCACTGCTGTGCGTCGGCTCAGCCTTGATCGCGCTGAACTGGCTCCTGTTTATCTATGCCGTCGGCAGCGGCCAAACCTTGCAGGCCAGCCTCGGGTATTTCATCAACCCGCTGCTCTCGGTGGTGCTCGGGATGGTTTTTCTTCGCGAGCGGCTCCGCCGCTGGCAGTGGGTCGCCACGATCATCGCCACGATGGCAGTCGCAAACCTGACCTTGCGCGGGGGTAGCTTTCCGTGGCTGGCGGTTTCGCTGGCCCTCACCTTCGGGTTTTACGGCCTCGTGCGCAAGACGGTGGATATCAACTCGCTCCATGGCCTGCTGGTCGAGACCGCAATTCTGTTGCCGTTGGCGGTGGCGAAACTGGTGTGGTGGCCCGCTCCGGGAATCTCGCCGGGCACCTTTGGCATCCTCTCGCTGGCGGGCATTCTCACGGCCGTGCCCCTGCTCCTCTTCGGGGCCGCGCTACGCCGCTTGCCCCTCTCCATGATCGGTTTTCTCCAATACATCGGCCCCACCTTGCAATTCCTCATGGCCGTCTGCGTCCTCCGCGAACCCCTGGATCGGGCCAAGCTCGGCAGTTTTGGCCTCTGCTGGCTGGGGATCGCCGTGTACGTGGCGGACTCACTGTTCAGCCGCAGGCCGCAACCAGTGGCAGACGAACCGGAATAGGCCGAGGTTGACGGCTTGCTTCCCCCGGTCTGGCAGGGCACTCTAAACCGGTGTTGGCCGCGGGCGAGACCCGCCGGCCAACGGACTGGTCCTTTATGCTGAAACGAACTTGGATGGCCGCCGTGGCGTCGATGTGGCTGGGCTATGCCGGCCTGGCGGCACCCGTGGCCAACCCGCGTTTCATCGTGGCGCATTTCGGCGCCAAAGAGGGGTTGCCGCAGAATACGGTGGTGACCATGACGCAAACGCGCGATGGCTATCTCTGGGTTGGCACGCTGGCGGGCTTGGCGCGCTTTGATGGGCGCCGGTTCACCTCCTTCGACCCGAACAATACGCCCGGACTCAAGAGCGGGCAGATTATAAAGCTGTTCGAGGACCGCGAGCGCAACCTTTGGATTGGAACCCAGAATGAAGGCATTCTGGTACTCGACCAAGATGGAAAACTAAGTGCCGCCGTGCTCCCGGGGGTGACCTCGCCACCGCGTTTGATGGCGGCCTGCGAAGACGCCTCCGGAGCGGTGTGGCTCCACACGGCGGACACCGGAACGGAGGGGTTTACGGGGCACCTTACCCGAGTCCGCGAGGGCCGTTTCGAGAGCTGGCCGTGGTTGTCAAACGTCGGACGCTCGAGTGTGGGCCGCTCACTCATCGCCGAGAACTCCGGCTCGATCTGGGTCGGCACCGATTACGAGTTGGCGGCGGTGCGCTCATCCGGGACGAATGGGCCATCGAGCACGCCGCCCATCGAGAAACAGCTCGGCGTGGCGGGCTTGGATTACCTGTTGGCCAGCACCCAAGGCGGCTATTGGTTGATGGCGGGCGGGACCAACGGCCACCTCCTCAAATGCCGCCAGAACTTCGTCGAGCGCGATCTGGGGGCTTATCCCTGGGATCAGTCGCGCACTCGCATTATGGCGGCCTGCGAAGACCTCGAAGGCAATCTGATCGTCGGGACCTTTGGCGACGGGGTCTATTGGTTCGACGCGGCCGGCAAACCCACGCATATCTGGCGGGACTTATCGGATCCGCGGGTCATGTCCTTGTGTGTTACCCGCGAAAACTGTCTTTGGGTCGGGACCTACAAGGACGGACTGAATCGGGTCCGGCGCCAGTTTTTCGACGTGCTGCCGGGGTCGGAGGGCAGCACTGTTCAGTCCGTTTGCAACGACCGCCAGGCGGGGGTGTGGGTTGGATACAACGACCAGCAGATGGACCACTGGACGGGTAGCGCCCTCGAGAATTTCACCAACGTGTTCGAGTTCGCCCCCACCGCTGGCAGGCAGGCTCAATTCGTCGAGGCAGTCTGGTCCGTGCTGGTGAATCGGGCGGGCGAACTCTGGGTGGGGACCAAAAACTATGGACTGCTCCGGCAGCACGATGGAAAATTCGTGCCCGTCCCAGGCACCGATCCCCATATCCTGGCCATTTACGAGGAGCGGCAGGGCCGGCTGTGTGTCGGTACTAAAACCGGATTCGGTTGCTGGGATGGCGCAAGCTGGCGTACTTATTCCACCACCAACGGACTTTCGATGAACGCCGTCCAGGCCATCGCCGACGACCCCGAGGGCAATCTCTGGTTGGGGACGGACGGCGGGGGCATCGACCGCTTCAAAGACGGGCGGTTCACCTGGTTCTCCAAGACCAACGGCCTGCCCAGCGATACCGTAGCCTCTTTGCTGGTGGACGCTGATGGGGTGTTGTGGGCGGGGACCTCGGGAGGCCTGGCGCGTTACGAGCGCGGCAAATGGACCTCGTTCACGATGCGCGAAGGGCTCGTTACCAGCAATATCGGCTACCTGGTCGAGGATCTCCAAGGCTATCTCTGGCTGGGCTCCAATGCCGGCTTGATGCGGATTCGAAAGCAGGCCTTGAACGATTTTGCCAATGGGAGGCTCAGTTCGATTTCTGAGGCCATCTCGGTTCGGAGCTACGACGAGGCCGACGGCTTGCCGACCAGCGAATGCTCCTCCGGTTCCCAGCCGGCAGCCTGTCGGGCGCGCGATGGCCGGATTTGGTTTCCCACCATCCGGGGCCTGGCCTCGGTGGACCCTTCCCAAATCCATCCCAACACGAACCAACTCCCGGTGGTCATCGAATCCGTGCTGGTCGCGGGCGAGCCCATCATTACCAACCGCCTTCATCCGACCCTCCCGGAGGTCATTCTTCGCCCGGGTAAACAGGGGTTGGAAATCCGCTTCAGCAGCCTGAACCTCGCCGCCGCTGACCGCGCCCGGTTCAAGTATCGCCTGGCCGGCCACGAAACGGACTGGAGCCCGCCCAATGATAGCCGGGTGGCCTACTACGGCAAGCTGACCCCCCGCCATTACACGTTTCAGGTCACGGCCTGCAATGAAGATGGCGTGTGGAACGAGGCCGGTTGTTCGCTGGCCGTAACCGTCCTGCCACCCTTCTGGCGAACGCCCTGGTTCCTGACGCTGAGCGGGCTTTGCCTGTTCGGACTGGTCGCCGGCTCGGTTCATTACGTGTCCACTCAGAAGCTGCAACGTGAATTGGCGCTCATGCGCCAGCACGAGGCGATCGAGGCGGAGCGGGCGCGCATCGCCCGCGATCTCCACGATCAGTTGGGCGCCAACCTAACCCAGGTAACGCTGCTCGGAGAAATGGCCGAGACGGATAAGGACCTTCCCGACGAGGTGGAGGGCCATGCCCGGCAGATCTCGCAAACCGCCCGGGAAACCACTCGCGCCCTCGATGAGATCGTCTGGACCGTCAATCCCGCCAACGACACCCTCGATGGGCTCATCAACTATCTCTGCAAATACGCCCAGGAATACCTGGCCGTAGCGGGGCTGCGGTATCGCCTGGAAGTCCCCGACCAATTGCCAGCCTTACCCATCTCGCCAGAGCTCCGGCATAACGTCTTCCTGGTGGCCAAAGAGGCCATCAACAATGTCGTCAAACACGCGCAAGCCTCGTCCGTCTGGTTGCGGCTCCAACTCGATCCGGATCGGTTCACGCTGGAGATCCAGGACGATGGTCGCGGGCTTTCGCCCGAAGCCGAAAAGAAAGGCCGCAACGGCCTGTGCAATATGCGCAAGCGGATGGAGGATGTGGGCGGCGGTTTTATGATCACCCCCGCCGCCCCCTCGGGCACTACGGTGCGCCTGAATGCCCCCTTGGGCGAAGGGCCAGGGGCACAAGCCAAGAGCTGAGAAGATCCAATGGAAACGGTTCAACTTTCCAGGGTCAGCCGGCAACCGGTGATGAGAATGCGTAGGTTCATCCGGGATGCGCGATTCAAGAACGCGGCCAGCCGGCCTCCAATCTGGTTGACCACCGGTGGCTGCCTAGGCTATGACTTTGCCGTTGCCCCGACGCCTGACGCCGGGGCCAAATAAATGACTTTCATGCCGATTACGGTTTCCATTGTTGAAGACAACGAGCAACTCCGGACCACCCTCGCCCGGGTGATCGGGCGGGCGGAGGGCTTTCGTTGCGTGAGCCATTACGGCTCCGCCGAGGCAGCCATCGAATCCCTTCCCAAGGACAAGCCGGACGTCGTGTTGATGGATATCAACCTGCCGGGCATTAATGGAGTCGAATGCGTCCGGCAATTGAAGCAGTTGTTGCCCGACACGCAATCGGTGATGCTCACGGTTTATGAGGACACCGACAACATCTTCGCCGCGCTGGCGGCGGGCGCCGCCGGTTACCTGCTCAAGCGCACCAAGAGCGCCGAGTTGATCGAAGCCATCCGGGAGGTCCATCGGGGTGGCTCGCCTATGACCACCCACATTGCCCGCAAGGTCACGCAGTCCTTTTTGAAGACGGGGCCTTCCCCCCGCACGGCGGAGAACCTGTCCGAGCGCGAGCAGGAGGTGCTCGATTGCCTGAGCAAGGGATTTCTCTACAAGGAAATCGCCGAAAACCTCGGCATCAGCTACGAAACCGTCCACACCTACATCCGCCGCATCTATGAGAAGCTCCAGGTGCGGACCCGTACCGAAGCGGTGGCCAAGTTTCTGCGGCGGTAGTTCTCGTTTCTGCATTGACCCGGCGGCTTCCTGCCCCTATTCACGGGACATGCACTTTTCCCAAACCGAGAATCCGGCCCGCGTCCGGTGGCTGCTCCCGCTCCTCTTCGCCTGTGCCACCGGTCTGGGCGCCCAAACCAACGACTCGCCGCGTCCTTGGCCGGAGTACCGCACCATCCTCTGGATCGGGGACACCGTCTGGAAACAGCCGGCCAAATTGCCCGTCTTCTTTCAGCGGCTACGCGATATGGGTGTGAATACCGCGATGGTCTTTGGGGACAACTCCCCGAAACCCTTCCTGGACAACCAGTTCCCCTACTACGTCGAGAACCTGGTGAACCGCGGCCTCTGCCTTAAGTTCAGTTCCAAGGTAACCGATTGGGACAAGTTCGTCACCGACTGGGCCAAGACGGGACGCCAGGAATCGGCCCTGGTTCGGGATTACTGTCTGGATGATCCGCAATGGCGCCAATGGGGGCGTCGGGAAGTACAGACGATCGTCCGCAAGCACGGTCTCCATGAACCGCTAGCCTACAATCTGCGCGACGAGCTTTCCACGACGCTTTCCGCCAATCCCTTCGATTATGATTTCGACCCGCGCGCACTCGCCGGCTTCCGCGATTGGCTCGAGTCGCGGTACTCGGACCTGGGGGCACTCAACGCCGAATGGGAGACCCGTTTTTCCTCCTGGGATGAAGTCCGGCCATTCACCACGGACCAGATCAAAAACCGCATGGGGAGTGGGGAGGCCGCGCCGCGAGGCCGGCCCGATTGGCAGCAAGTCCAGGCCCTCCATTTCGACCCAGTCACCTCCCCCCAATCCCCCACCCGCTGGAACTTCGCCCCCTGGGCGGATTTCCGATCCTACATGGACCTCTCGCTGGCTCGGGCCCTGGCGGACTTCCGCCAGGCCGCGCGCGAACTTGATCCCCGCACCCCGGTCGGTATCGAGGGCACGCAAATGCCACATGCCTTTGGCGGCTACGACCTCTGGCGGCTGTCGCGTGTGCTGGACTGGATCGAGCCGTATGACATTGGCAGCGCGCGAGAGATTCTCGGCTCGTTTATGCCGGGCAAGCCGATCATCACCACGGTTTTTGAAGCCGACACCGCGCATGCCCGTCGCCGGCTCTGGCATCTGCTCCTGGAAGGCGATCGCGGCTGTATCGTCTGGTGGAGCGAGGACTGCATCGATTGGACCAGCCCCGATTACCGGCTCACCCCCAAAGCCAAAGCCCTGGCCCCCGTCATGCGCGAGATGACCTCGCCGCTGGCCCGCCTCTTCCTCCGCGCCCAACCCGAGCGCGACCCCATTTTCTTCCACTATTCCCAGGCCAGCATCCAGGTGGACTGGCTGCTCGAATCGACCGTCGACGGCTCGACCTGGCTGCGGCGATTCTCGAGCTACGAGGCGGAGCACAATCGTATGGCGGCCGCTCGGAATGGCTGGCTCAAGCTCTTCCAGGACCTGGGCTACAGCCCGCAGTTTGTATCCTCGGAGCAAATCGAGGCCGGACAACTACGGGGCGCCAACGCGGCCGCCCTGGTCCTGCCGAGCGCTTGGGCCATGTCGGATAAAGAGGCCGCCGAGGCGCGTTCCTTTGGTGAACGCGGCGGCAAGGTCTTCGCGGACGGCACCCCCGGGCTGTTCGACGAGCATGGGAAATTGCGGGACCGGGGCGCGCTGGAATCGCTCTTCGCTCCCGCGCCGCTTTCAGCGGCGCGCCGGGCGGGGGCTGCTTCCGAGCCGGCTCCAGGCGAAATGGCGCGCTATGCGTCGGCCCGCCTGGGTTCCTCCTCGGTCCCGGCGTGGTCCACCTGGCTGGCTAACCAACTGAAGCCGGTCCAACCCAAGGTCGGCGTCTCCACCGCCGATCGCGTTCGCATCCATCGTTTCAGCCTGGGAAACGCCCGCTTGTTGGCTTTTGAACGCAACGTGGACTACCAGATGAGCGAGGACCTCAAGCAGGCGGGCGGCAACGAAGCCCTGGAAAAAGCGATCGAAACCGAAGCCAGCCTGGCGGCAGCCGTTCATATTTATGATCTGCGGAGCGGTAAATACTTGGGGCATGCCGACCGGATTCGGTTCAGGCTTGATCCTTGGGAGCCGGCGCTGTTTGCGCTGACCCCGGAAGCCTTGCCGGCGGGGGAGGTGGTCGAGGCGCTAGGTCATTAAGGGATCGGTTGCGGAGTTACCCGCCCGAGCTTTTTCCGGATCAGCGCCACCACCTCAGTAGCGGCAGGCACCTTCAGACCAAGGGCGACGAGGCCATAAACCAAACCGCCGGCGGTCATCGGGACGAAGACCTCGCCGAGCTTAAGCGGCAGCGAGGCGTGGCCCAGGTGATGGGTCCAGGCCCAACCCAATCCCGCAGCCGTTCCCCCCGCCAGTACGGCCCCCGCCAGCAAGGCCATCATCGGGGATCGGAGAGACGTTAACCCGAGGAACTTGAGTTTCTTTCGGAGGGCAAACAAGAGGAGCACGGTGTTGCAGGTGGCGCTCAACGTATTGGCGATCCCCAGGCCGACCTCACCGCCGAAGTGGGCTTCTTCGAAGTGGCGGACGAGCCAGAAGGCCAGCACCAGGTTCAAGCAGAGGCAGAAGACGCTCACCTTCATGGGAGTCTTGATATCGTTGAGGGCGTAGAAAGCCCGCGCCAGGATGTTGTTCATGGAGAACATCAGCAGGCCAGGGGCGAGGCAAACCAGGGCGTGGGCCACGCGGGTAGTGGCGACGGAATCGAACATGCCGCGCTCGAAGAGCAGCCGGACGATTGGCTCCGCCAGGGCGAGGGACATCGCCGCCGCGACCAGGTTGGCAAAGGCCAGTTGCGCCAGGCCCTGCTTCAGGGTATCGCGGAATTCGGGGAACTGTTTTCGCGCCGCCAACCCCGCGAGCGTGGGCAGCAAATAGGTGGCCAGCGAGATCCCGAACATGCCCTGCGGCAGTTCCATCAGCCGCACCGAGTAATTGAAGGTCGAGACGATCTTCTCGTCGAACCAGAAGGAAAAGCACTGGGTGATGAGGACGTTGATTTGGAAGGCGGCGACGCCGATGGATCCCGGCAGCATTTTGAGGACGACGTCCCGGACGGTCGGGTCGCGCCAAGGCGAAACCCAGGCGCAACGATAGCCCTCACGGGAGAGGGTGGGCCATTGGAAGAACGCCTGTGCCACACCCGCGACCACCACCCCGATAGCCAAGCCGAAGATTTTTTGGTCAAGCCGCTGCCCCAGGCGCGGCGCCAGCAACAACACGCTGGCGATCATGATGAGATTCAGGACCACCGCACCGAGGGCGGGCACGAAAAAATGGCCGCGGGCGTTCGCCATGCCGATAAAGACCGCGGCCAGGCAGACCAGCAGCATGTAGGGGAACATCACCCGCAACAGCCGAAGCATCAATTCCGTCGGGGCCGCGAAATGCCCCTGCCCCAGCCACAGCGCCACCGTCAAACCCACGATCGCCAGCACGGTCAAGGCGCCCGCCGCGACCGTCAACCCCGAGACGACCGCGTTGGCCGCCCGCCACATCTCCGGTTCGCCCTCTTTGGCTTCCTTGTGCTTGAAAATCGGAATGAACGCCGCCGTCAAAGCCCCCTCCCCCAGCAACCGCCGGAACAGGTTCGGCACCTGGAAGGCCATGATAAACGCGCTGGCCACCCAGGTGTTGCCCATAAAGGCGGCATAGACCATCTCCCGCACCATGCCCAGCACTCGGCTGGTCAAAGTGGCGGCGGCCATGGCACCCGTGGATCTCAACATCTGCGACATCCCGTCAAATCTAAGGGTGGTCGCTCAAAGTCCAAAGGGAAATCCATTTCGGCTGGCCGATTCGATCGGCCTGCTGATGGTGAGGTCGGTTTGAAACCAACCGTCGCGTGGTTGCCGGCGTCGGCGGGACCCGATCTCCTCCGTTTATCCGCGAGCGTGCCGGCACCCGGGGGGGACGAGTGATCGAGCTCACGATCGAGGCAACGAACCTCCTGGACTGCCGCTCAAAAGACGCAATTGTATTGCGTGTGGCCGCAGAACGGACTACAACCCGTATCCGACCATGTTAAGCCTTACTAGAGTAATTCTCGGTCTGCTCGGCCTGACCTTCGCCGTCGCTGCCCCCGCTGCCCCCGCTGCCCGCCCGCCGAATATCGTCGTCCTGCTCGGGGACGACATCGGCTATGGCGATTTCGGTTGCAACGGGGCCACGGCGGTCAAGACGCCCAACGTGGATCGCATCGCCCGGGAGGGGTTGCGCTTCACCAGCGCCTACTCTGCTTCGGCCACCTGCACCCCGTCGCGCTATTCCTTGATCACCGGGGAGTATGCCTTCCGCAAACGGGGCACGGGGATTTTGCCGGGGGATGCCGCGCTCATCATCGAACCCGGCCGAACGACACTGCCCTCGCTGCTCCAGCGAGCCGGTTACACCACCGGCATCGTCGGTAAATGGCACCTGGGACTGGGCGGCGCCGCCGAAGCCGATTGGAACGGGGAGATCAAACCCGGTCCCCTGGAGGTCGGTTTTGATTACTCCTTCATCATGGCGGCGACTGGTGACCGGGTGCCTTGCGTGTACATCGAGAACCACCGCATTGTCGGCCTGCTCTCGGAAGACCCGATTTTCATCAATTATAAAGAAGCCTTCCCGGGGGAACCCGACGGCGTCAAGGACCGCGCCACGCTGAAGCTGGACTGGAGCGCTGGCCACAACCAGGCAGTTGTCAATGGCATCGGCCGCATCGGCTATATGAAGGGGGCCAAGGCGGCGCTCTGGAAGGACGAGGACATGGCCGATCAGTTCACCAAACATGCCCTTGCCTTCCTCGAACGATCCAAGGACCGGCCCTTCTTCCTTTATTTCGCCACCCATGACATCCATGTGCCACGCGTGCCGAATCCCCGCTTCGCCGGCCAGACCACCATGGGCGCGCGCGGCGACGCGATCGTCGAGTTCGACGCTTGCGTCGGGGAAATCCTCAAGCGGCTCGACCAGCTCAAGCTCACCGAGAACACCCTGGTCATCCTCAGCAGCGACAACGGGCCGGTGCTCGACGACGGCTACCAAGACCTGGCGAACGAGAAACTCGGTGGGCATAAGCCGGCCGGGCCGTTCCGCGCCGGCAAATACAGCCTCTTCGAGGGCGGCACGCGGATGCCCTTCCTCGTGCGCTGGCCCGGACGTGTGAAGCCGGGGGTGTCCGGCGCCCTGGTGAGCCAAGTAGATTTGGCCGCTTCCTTCGCCGCCCTGACCGGTCAAAAGACCGACCCCACCGCGATGCCCGACAGCGTCAACGTCCTGCCCGCGCTCCTCGGGGACTCAAAGACGGGGCGTGACTCGCTGGTCGAACATGCCAATCGCCTGGCCGTGCGCCAGGGAGATTGGAAATTCATCCCCCCCGGCCGTGTGTTGGATAAACTCGGTCCCTGGAACCAGCTCACCGCCCCCGAGCCCGGTTTTCTGTTCGACCTCTCGAAGGATCCAGGCGAGACCAATAACGTGGCGGCAGCCCACCCTGAGAAGGTCAGTGAACTGCGCGCTTTACTCGCCAAGATCCGGAATTCGGGCGGTCAGGCCGAACCCTGAGGTCATTTGCCGGTTCACCCCTTCCACCCCCTCCAAACTTATCGATCCCCTCACTCCCACCACTCGGGCAAATCCTCGGTCGCTCCGCATCGCGGCCGCCACTTCGGGGTTCCAAGGACAGGGCCTGGATGCGCGGTACCTGGGGTTCTTTGGGTGCTTCAACCAACGCCTGTTTTACGAGGCGCACGAGGTGCTGGAATCCCTCTGGTTGGGCCAGCGCCAAGGGCCGAACGCGGCGTTTTACCAGAGCCTTATCCAACTGGCCGGCGCTTTTGTTCATCTTCAAAAGGGCCGTTTGGGCCCCGCTGCGGCGCTCTTCCGGTTGGCCGATGCCAACCTTGCCGGATACGCCGGCCTCCATGACCGGCTGGATATCGCAAGCGTCCGCTCGTTGATTGGCGAGTGGTTAACCCGACTTTCGATACTGGGAGGGGATTTTGACTATTTTTCGGGGGCGGTTCTTCGAATTCGCCAATAAAACCGGGGGTTTTGTTCCCGGAAACGGGCCAAAACACGCTGTAGTGAAGACCCACCCTC
>Ga0316219_1002167_pt1 | contig 18727 bp, 7 predicted proteins | sample TBH18003PmetaG_FD_203635 | JGI IMG/M metagenome (GOLD analysis project Ga0316219, IMG submission 203635) | Freshwater microbial communities from Trout Bog Lake, Wisconsin, USA - TBH18003P | ecosystem: Environmental > Aquatic > Freshwater > Lake > Hypolimnion/Profundal zone | place: USA: Wisconsin... | reverse complement strand
AGTAATCGCAGAGCCACCTGTACCAGCAGCATTGTTATAGAAGGTGTAGTTGATCGTAGGCGTATTGCCATAGGTACTACTCTGACCCGAGCCGATGATCACATAGGCATTGGCTTTGTTGATTGTTAAGCCACCATTGGTATAGCTAATGCTGTAGTTACCTGCGGTAGTGCCGCTGCCTGCAGTGGCTACGAGGTTATCAGCATAAGGTGTAGCGCTGGCATTAGTACCAGAGCCATAACCTGCCAAGGTAAAGTTTTGGCTACCGATGCCGGTGGCAATCGTATTTCCAGTGATGGTGACTGCGCTGCCATTAACGGTTGCAGTAGCGCCGCTATTAGTTTGTACTGAGCCGTTATAGGCAGTGTTGTTATTGGCGCTAGTCACCACCAAGGTGGCTGGATTAACGACATAGTTCGTAGCAGCCGCTGCTGGATTAAAGCTGTAGTTCGTTGAGCTCAGACCACTAGCGTAGGTCAGGCTATATGTTGCCGCATCCGAAGAAGCACTTGGTGCATTGGTAATCACTGCCGTACCCGCAAGACCAGTTGGACTAGTAATCGCAGAGCCACCTGTACCAGCAGCATTGTTATAGAAGGTGTAGTTGATCGTAGGCGTATTGCCATAGGTACTACTCTGACCCGAGCCGATGATCACATAGGCATTGGCTTTGTTGATTGTTGCGGAATTGGTAGTGGCGTTGTAGCCACTAACTAGGCTATAGTTAGATGCCGTTCCGCTTGACAGAGTAAATGAAACAAAATAATTGCTGCCGTTCGCAGAGACTTGAGCACTATTAGCAGTTGCGGTTGCCAATGCATCCCCAGCATTTAAGCCCGTTACAACTAAATCGGGACCAGCATTAAATGTTGCATTACCATCATACGTCTTGGTACCAACTAACCCAAGAACAATGGTTGCTGGATTTACTGTTAACACCCCTGTGTTCTTATAACTAAACCCATACCCAGTATTTGCAATAGCCCCTGAACCTGTTATTGCATAGTTTCCTACTGAAGCTCCTGAGCTTGCCCCAGCAGAAGAAATCGTTGGCAATGTAGCAAAAATATCTGCACTAGTTACATTTAAGTAAACATTGCCATAAGTTGCAGCATTGGTTTGATAGGTGCCACTTAAACTATAGTTTGAACTTAAATCGATTGTATTTCCGAAAGTCTTTTGTGCATTTGTGGTTGCAATAGTTGGGCTATCACTAAATACATATCTATTGCCCACCCCAATGGATGTTGGCTGCGCTGACGCATAAGTTGACCCCCAGTAGGCCTTGTTGCCACTAACCAAGCTTCCGAATGTATCGGATGCAGGTGTAGAGCTATAGACAATCCAGCGATCAGATGTTACTAAAGCGCTTGAGCCAGCGTTATTTATAAAACTACCAGTCGCAGCAACAACTAAATTACCTGATGGTTGACTATCAGAAATAGATGCGCTCGAGTTAATCGTAATATTGCCACCAGAAACTAGAGCCACTGAATCTTGGAATGTTGCAGAACCTGTAACACTTAAATTACCTGCGCCAGCACCCCCAATAGTGATATTGCTAAATCCGTCTGCAAATTTACGAGTACCGCCAACACCATTAAAGAGATAGACAGGCAAATTCAAAGTACTACCAGAAGCGCCTAGGGAAATTGTTCCACCGCTTGCAAGAGGTTCAATTATGATGCTACCACCCATAGTAGCGCCAGAGGTAGGAGTTGAATAGGTACTAGTAAATGAAGGATCTGCAGAACTGACTGATGTCGAATTAATCTTGAGATCTAATACGGCGCCATAAGTGATAGAAGTAGCCCCCGAATAACCGTTGATAACGTTAGACCCAGAAAGAATCACTGTGCCAGTATTGGAAGCATTGCCAATGGTCAATCCATAGGTACTACCAACAATCGAACCACTCAACATTAAGCTAGAACCACTTGCTGCAGCGAGTATCAGGCTTGGAGCAGCTAATGTTAGTGCGCCCTGCAAATCTCCATTGCCCTGACTGCTATAAATTTTCACCGAATTACTTGAGCTTGTTCCACTTATGGTTACTGCGTTTGATACTATATAGCCCGCCAAATCAAAAGCACCGGTAGTGGTAATAGCTCCAGTACCAATCGTAATTAATCCAGTACCCGCAAGCGCATCCGAAGCACCTATTTTTAAAGTTGCACTACTTTGAATACTTGTACCACCACCAAATGTATTGTTACCAACCGCGATATCAACCGTACCATTTGAGTTTGCAATATAGGTAGCATTAACGCCACCAATATTTAGAATGCTGGTGTTACTAAAAGTGCTAGTAATTGGTAATGTTGACACTTTCAAAGTAGCCCCAGAAGCGGCACTTAAGAATAAATTAACATTATTAAGGCTAATGCCGCCTGTCAACTCGCCAATATTGGAAGTATTTGTATTGGTGATATAGCCGCCGGTACTATTAAGGGTCAGCGTTTTGGATAGCGAATATCCATTGAGATCTAATACAACAGGATTAGTGACAGGTGCAATAGTCACCCCAGATGAACCACTTAATGCATTTGCATTACCAAGCTTGAACCATCCCGACGTTAGCGTTGTAACTCCAGTATAGGTATTTGCATTAGAAAGAGTTACTGGGCCATATAGCGGAATTCCTGAACCTCCGGTGATGGTAACCCCAAATCCCCCAGAAATTACACCCGTAAAGTTCACTGAGTTTCCAGTGGTGTTTGCCCCACTCAAGGTAACGATCTTATTCAGAACTATGTTGCCGCTAAAAATTACTGGTGATGAACCTTGTGCACCTATTGTCGCAGTGCCTGAACCACCCGCTTGCACTGTAATATCACGTGTAATAGTTATGGAGCCATTTCCATAAATTCCTGCATTATTATTGCCTGATGTTGCGCCCAATAAAATAGCGCCTGTCGCATTACCAAATGCACTTGCGATGCTTGCCGCTACTGGTGCAGCAGCGATTATTGTAGAGCCGGTGTAGGTGTTAGCGCTATCGAGATTAATCTGACTAACGTAATTAGTGCCCCCTACTATTGCTCCATACGTAACACCAAAATTACCTCCGCTACTACTTATTACGGCGGCTGATTGAAGTGTTAAGGAGCTTGCGCCAGAGGCAATGATTGAATCTGCGGTCAGTGTAATTGGTGCATTAATTTTGTACGCAAGACTTCCGGTGCCACCTAAAAGCGCTCCACCATTTAATGTTATCGCTTTAGTAAATGTTGTTGCGCTATTAAGCAAAAGACTACCAGCGCTATCAATGCGAACTAAATTTGCGCTAGACAACGCAGAAGGGCTTGATACTATCAGTATCCCAGTAGAGACAATTGCATTGCCCGTAAAGGTGTTGGCACCATTTAGAATCCAGCCGCCTGTACCTGTTTTAGATAGGGCTAATGTACCACCTGTTGGATCAGACAAAATTGGGCTAAAAGTATTAGAACCCGCAGTTGCTCCTGTTAGCGTTAAGGTCGATGTTGTGCCCAATACGACTAAATTGCCTGTGCTACTGAAATTTACTGTACTGGAACTAGTGCCAGAAGCATCTAAAGTTGCGCCATTTAAGCCAATCGTCAATAAGCGATCTGTGGTTTGTGAGGTACTACCCTTGTACTGAAGTATGCCGCCGTTTATCACTAAATTAGCTGCATCGCTAGTTGATTGACCAATATTACTGGGCGCTCCACCATTCGCCAAAGTAGATACGGAAAGTATGCCACCATTAATCGTAGTGGCACCCGTGTAAGTATTCGAGTTACTTAATATTAAGGTACCGCTACCTACTTTAGTAATGCCGTTACTAGTACCAGAAATTACTCCAGATAAAGTGAGCTGAGTCCCAGTAACAGAGATCGTGCTATTGGTTGCTCCTAATGCGATAGCGCCGCTTAAGGAACTGGTTCCTGTGCTAGCTGCCAGCGTTCCTCCATTAATAGTGAGTCCCTCAGCACCTACCGTAACATTTTGAAGATCAAGGATTGCACCGCCAGAAATTGTTGTACCAGCAGCTGTTGTGCCAAGGCCAGCGGCGTTCGAAATTGCTAGAGTGCCTGCGTTGATGGTAGTAGCACCGGTATACGTATTGACGCCAGATAGCAGCCAAGTACCCGACCCCTCCTTAGTTAAAGTGCCAGAGGTTGTGCCGATGATTGACGAAATTGAGCCACCTTGCGAGCCACCTAAAGTCAGTCCAAAGGTAGATCCACTAATGGTTCCAGCCTTGGTGATTGCAATCGTTCCTGTATCGCCCACAATAGAAGATGCACTACCCAACGCAATTAAAGCAGCGTAAGCAGCTGGAGTGGAACTACTATTGATGAGGGCGCCACCCGAGCTTATGCCCGTGCCATTAAGCGTGAGGGTGCCATTATTCGTTAACGTCTGCCCATTTAAATCTAGTACAGCACCGGAAGTAATGGAAACGGCACCCGCTCCTACTGATGGACCTAACGCTGCAGCATTGCCAATCTTAAGCGTTCCCGCAGAAATTGTTGTAGCACCAATATAGGTGTTAGCACCTGATAACAACCAAGTGCCTGTATCTTGCTTGGTTAAAGTGCCAGTACTTATGCCAATGATTGAGGCAATTGAACCACCTTGAGCGCCACTTAAACTTAAGGCAAAAGTTCCGGTAATTGTCCCTGCGTTACTTAACGCAATTGTCCCTGCGCCCCCAACAATTGAAGATGCACTACCCAATGCAATTAGGCCAGCATAAGTCGCGGCGTCAGAGCTACTATTTTTAAGTGCGCCTCCAGAACTAATTCCTGTACCTCTAATCGTAAGGGTGCCATTATTTGTTAACACCTGACCATTTAAATCGAGTGCAGCACCAGCAACAATAGAAACAGCACCAGCGCCCGTTGATGGCCCCAATGCGGCGGCATTGCCAGTCTTAAGCGTGCCAGTAGATATGGTTGTAGTCCCTGTATAGGTGTTGGCCCCAGATAACAACCAAGTACCCGTGCCCTGCTTTATGAGCGTACCAGTGCCTGTGCCAATTATTGAGGTGATTGAGCCACCTTGCGCGCCATCTAAAGTTAATGCGTAAGTCCCAGAAATAATGCCTGGATTAGTCAATGCAATCGTTCCAGTGCCGCCTGCAATTAACACATCAGCACCTAAAGCAATCAAGCCAGCGTAACTTGCTGCTGTGACGCTACCGTTCATCAGCGCACCACCCGAAGAAAGCCCGGTGCCACTCAAAGTCAATGCGCCATTACTGGTCATTGCTTGACCATTGAGATCTAAAGTTGCAATCGAAGTACCAGAAACTGTAACCGTACCTACACCCAAAGCGCTAGCACTACCAACTTGCAATTTCCCATAAGCTACGGTTGTTCCAGCGCTATAAGTATTGTTGCCTGACATGACAACGGTACCAGTATTTGCAGAATCACCAGAAACGATAGAGCCTGAACCATCAATTGCACCAGATAGAGTTAAAACAGCGCCGCTAACAGCGCCTAATTTCAGTGTTCCAGTGGTGGTAACTAGACCCGCAACACTCCCACCAGCGCCTGTTGAATTTTGAATATAGCCAGAACTTGCGCTAATTGGAATTGTTGCAGATACGGAGTAGCCAGCAACATTCAAAACTGCATTTGCGCCAGCAAGACTAACTAAGCTTGTGGAGCCCAATGCATTATTTGATGCTAATTGAATTGTACTTAAGCTTGTATTGGATATAGTTGTTTGACCGGTATAGGTATTGGCATTACTTCCGCCAAGAATGACCGTACCTCCGCTTACAGTAAAGCCATATGCACCGACAGATGAGATCACTCCAGTTAATGTAAGCGGGTTATTCTGCACAACAAAAGAAGCGTTACCGGCTAACGAAATATCCCCGCTTAATGAGCTTGTGCCAGCCAAGCCCGACTTCAGAATTCCGCTGCTATTTATTACTATGCTTTCCGCACCAACTGATACATTCGATAACTCCAATGTGGCGGTACTATTTATAGTTGTATTCCCCGATGTTGCACCCAAACCTAAGGCATTGGAAATGCGCAGTATTCCGCCAGCAATATTTGTGGTTCCAGCGTAAGTATTAGCACCAGACAAAATCCACAGCGTATTGCTGCCGCCATTTTTAATGATTCCGCCAATCCCTGTTCCAATAATCGAAGAAATCGTACCGCCAGAAGTTCCACCAATAGTTAAGTCATACTGTCCTGTAATGGTTCCGATGTTACTGAGAGTAATTGTTCCTGTAGTACTGCCATTTCCAATTATTGAACTGGCGCTACCAAGGGTTATCAAGCCAGCGTATGTAGCTGGATTACTATTGCTATTTGTTAGCGCGCCGTTAGATAAAACACCCGTACCGTTTAGTGTTAATCCGCCTGTACTAGTCATGGTCTTACCATTAAGGTCTAGCGCCGCTCCAGCGTTAACTGTAATGTTTCCAGTGCCAAAAGCTGTCGCACTTCCCGCCTGCAAAGTGCCTCCAGAAATCGTTGTAACACCACTATAGGTATTTAAAGCTGATAAGACTGCAGTATTCGTACCGGTCTTTACGAATGATGCGACCCCTCCAGAGGGGTCGACCCATTTTGGGCTCAAAGCAATAGAGGTTGAACCCGTCAAAGTTAGCGTAGGCGATGCCCCGGTAACACTTGCTAAGTTTCCAGCATTACTAAATGTTAAGGTAGTGCTTGCAGCCCCTGAAAAATCAATTGTTGCACCGTTTGCACCTACGGTAAATAAGCGATCAATCGATAATCCCGTCCCTGTGAACTGCAACGCTCCACCATCAATTACCAAATTGGCAGCAATGTTTGAGGATTTTCCGATCCCACTATTAACTCCCCCGCTGGCAAGGGATGAAGTCGATAAAACACCGCCACTAATGGTCGTAATACCTGAGTAAGTGTTCGTAGTGCCGTTATAAATAGTCCACGTTGAAGAGCCAGACTTGGTTAATGCGGAAACCCCAGAAGTTGGATCAGACCAATATGGCCTCATGGAGCCACTTCCACTACCTGTCAACGTTAATGTAGGAGAGGAGCTTGTTACCGAAGCTATCCCACCAATATTGTTAAATGCAAGCAAGGCGCTGCCGGAAGCATCAATTGTTGCGCCACTTGCGCCGACCGTAAATAATCGATCTGTGGTTGATGCAAGCGACCCGGTAAACCGCAGTGTTCCCCCATCAATCACCAGTTGATTGGCCGCACTTAGCGAGGCTCCGATACCACTACTAGTCCCACCAGTATTAATTGTTGAGACCGACAACACCCCACCATTAATCGTAGTGGCACCCGTGTAAGTATTCGAGTTACTTAATATTAAGGTACCGCTACCTACTTTAGTAATGCCGTTACTAGTACCAGAAATTACTCCAGATAAAGTGAGCTGAGTCCCAGTAACAGAGATCGTGCTATTGGTTGCTCCTAATGCGATAGCGCCGCTTAAGGAACTGGTTCCTGTGCTAGCTGCCAGCGTTCCTCCATTAATAGTGAGTCCCTCAGCACCTACCGTAACATTTTGAAGATCAAGGATTGCACCGCCAGAAATTGTTGTACCAGCAGCTGTTGTGCCAAGGCCAGCGGCGTTCGAAATTGCTAGAGTGCCTGCGTTGATGGTAGTAGCACCGGTATACGTATTGGATGCATCCAAGATTAAAGTACCCGCACCCGCTTTAGTAAACGTTGCGCCAGGACCTGAAATGATGCCACTATAAGTGGAGTTACTTGATTGGGTTACGCTTAAGCCATTAGTACCCAACAAAATATTTCCGCTACCAGAAAAACCAGTCCCGCTAACAGTGAGAGATTTTGCGGTAATTGCCGCATTTACAGTTACGGTGCCAATAGCATTTAGAACAACTGCTAAATTTGATCCGCTAATACCGCCCGGATATGTAACATTGTCATAGACAAAAGTAATATTTCCGCCAGATTGATACGTCAGTGTATTAGAACTGCTGGAGGTAACAGTGCCATCACCTTGAATAGTAATGTTGAAACCGGCACCAGATTGAACGGTCACATTGCCACTAGTCAATGCATTTTCAAGGATCGTATGATCAATATAACTTGAGCAGGTAGAGCCAACCGTAGTGCAACCATTGCTCGTAAACGTCCCCGAGGTATTGGTGTAGTCTGCTCCGCCCGTGTTTATGACAATGTCATATGGGTCTAGAAGCCAATTGCCTAACTTTCCGATGGCCGTGGTATTTACATCAATCTTATGTAGTTTGAGTAAGTGACCCGAGGTTTCTATCTGTCCACCATCACCACCATAAATACCACCTTTGGCGTAGATAGATCCACTGACCGAAGTCATCGAGCCAGGGTTATGAATATCACTCCAAAGAACGACTTTGCCGCCATTACCATTTTGCGTTGCGCTGGCATCAATCGTTGCGCCTTGACTCATGGTAACTGTAGTTGCCTGGTGAACTGTACCGCTTCCCTGCCAATCGCCGCCGACTAAAACTATGCCGCCACCTGTTGCGCCTATTGCCTGAAGATTTGCTTGATTACCTAGAAAAATAGAGGCTGCTTCTAGGGTAATTTGACCTGCTGTTGAGTATTGAGAATTTACTGAAAGTTGGCCGTTAATATTAAGGCCATTAAATGCATCAAAGTGGATCGTTCCACCTAGACCGGCACCGCCATTCGTTTGGACGATTGCATTTGCTAAATTGATGTCGCCTAAATATGAAGTTAGACTGACCTGACCGCCTGGGCCATTATTGCCATTTGCCTGCACCAGGCCATTGACCGCTAAAGAACCTGTTGTAGAAACTGAAACAGACCCACCTGCTAGGTCACCGTTAGCCAAGATTGAGCCTGAAAAGGTTGCTTGATTCGCACTGATAGAGATCTGCCCGCCAGGGCCATTATTGCCATTAGCCTGCAATAAACTGCCTGACTGCAAATCAATTGTTGGTGCCGTCACATGAATTTGACTAACAAAATTATTGGTTCCATTGGCGATTACTTGCGCTGTACCGGCTAGAGTAATTGCCTGGTCAGCCACTAAGTAAATCACATTATTTTGATTTGCTTGGCTTGAGTTGGGGACAGCTATTCTTGGATCATTAGCGGCTACGCTCGAGAACACCTGATCCAATGAACCTGTATTAATAGCTGGATTTGCACCTGAATTTTGAGCAGCCAGGAATGTCGGTAAGTCTTCACGGCGAATGATTTGGCCGTTATAGGTCACTGAATTTGGTGCCGTATTAGTGCCAGAAGTGTTACTACCAGCACTACTATTGAGGCGTCCGGAAACATAAATTGCTTGGGCCAATAAAGAGATTGCCCCACCTAAAGTATCACTAGCAGAAGCATTGATATTGCCGTATGCGTAAATACTTTGAGCCTGAACGGTGACCTGCTTGGCATTAATCGTTGTGCCAACATTCAAATAAGCGATTGAGCTATTAATGATGACATTCAGATTCTGACCAGAAATATCGGCATTTAGATTAAATGCACCTGTTGAGAGCAGGGTCAAGCTAGTGCTTAAGCCACTCACTTTTTGAATTGCCGCTGCAATGGTCAATGCGCCTGTACCGTTTTGCGTGCACGCACCAAGACTTGGGCAAGTATTGCCTGCTACTGAAATCGTGACATTGTTATCCACCAATGCACCAGAAATTACATTAGCCGCTTGAGAATCAATTACCAAATCAATTGGATCTAGAACCCAAGTGCCAGACTTGCCCTTAGGCGCACTGGTATTGATTGAAATTCCCTTATTTAGAACAACTGAACCTTTTGAGCTGGCTTCAATAAATCCACCATTACCGCCAAGAGCACCACCCATAGCTTTAAGGGTTCCGGCAACCGCAGTTTGGATTGAAGACCAAATGCCAATTGAGCCACCGTTACCGCTTTGAGTAGCGGATACATCCACCAACGCACCTTGTACAATCGTGACGTTTTCAGCCAAGCGAGTAGTCTGGGTCGGAACGACTTTATCGGTTCCAAGCAATACTGTTCCACCTGCTGTAGCGCCAGTAGCCGTTGTCTTGGAAGTTTCAGTAAGGGTAATTTTCTTACCAGTAATAGCCACTTGACCACCAGCCGCAATATCAGAATTGGCGCTCACCGTCCCAGACTGGGTCACATTGTCAGCTACCAAGTAGACCTGACCACCTTCACGGTGAACCCCGTCAGCAGAGGCTGTGCCAGTGTTTTTAATAGTTGAGCCCATTAACTCTTGGGCGGAGTTGGCTGCCAAAATGATTTGGCCGCCATTAGTTTGGATCAAACGCTTGTTCTCAATGAGAGACTTCACTACAGAAGCATCTACTGAAACTTTTAAGGCTTGTCCAGTTTCAAATGTTAGCGTTACTTTTTGACCGCTCACTAATGCCACAGAATTTGCACCACTCATCACAGCAGTGATCACGCCCTCATTTTTAACTTGAGGAGCCATCAACGCAATGTAGCCATCTAAACTGGTTGCAGTAATACGGCCTTTATTCACTACTTTGCCAGTCTGCCCACCTTCGTAGGTCAAACTCTTTTTTCCTGCCATGTACTCGTCTTGATTAACGTTCATGGTGGTCGCAACTAAACCCCCAACATTAACTTCAGCACCTTTACCAAATACAACGCCATTGTTATTTACAAAGATCACCTGGCCTTTAGCATTGATCGCGCCATCAATCATGGACTTACTTGCGCCATTGACAATATTCAAGGTACTTGCCGAAGAATTTGCTTGGTTGAAATTAACAGTTGCATCTTTTCCAACGTTAAATGACTGCCAATTGACTACCGCACGTTGGGATGATTGATTAATATTCATCACATTTCCGGATTGGGAAATGGATGCATTACCTGCGGTGACATTACCGCCAGTTGGTAGTGCATTTGACGCAAGAGTTCCTGCCAAGCTTTGCTGTGCAAAGCTAGCAATTAGCAATGAAACGACTATGCGCCTCATGACTAATTTTTTTAAAGGAATCATGCGTTTATTCAATTTTTACTAAAAATGGTTAACCTTGAATTTTATAAAAATGGCTCTTAAATACATATCCCACGATCAGGGGATATAAAGCTACATACCTAGAAGTAAAGAGTCCCCTTAATCCACCCCTGGGGATTGCGATAGGCGTTATCTACATTGAGCTGAATGCTGTTTTGGTTATATAGCGGATTACTTCCCACCCGAAATGCCAAGGCAGCTTGTAATAAGAATTTTTCATAGGAGTACTTTGCCGTGAGGCCGGTTGCATATAAAGGATAGGTATTTCCAGCATTAGTTTGCGCCTGCAACTGTACCCAACCAGGCCATGAAGTGTTCTTGTATTGCTGAACAACGCCAGCATCAAAAAAGGCACCTAAAGACAGGCTATCGTCATATTTGTGCGTGACCTCCAATGAAGCAATAGCGCCTTGCGATCCGCCACCTTGCGCAACAGGATATGCACGTATACCGTAAGGACCGCCCAAGTAAAATTGCTCTGCAGAATTAAGGTTCTTGTTTGTAACTTGCCCATATGCCGATAACTGCGCACTCGTACGTTCAATTGGAAGCTGCTGTGTGTATGCGCCATTAAATGCGAACTTTCCAAAAGTGCCGGCAGTACCCGCACCAATTTGATCGGCAGAAAACTGGAGCGGGCCGCTATTTGAAAAGAAAAGATTTCCAAGAGTTGCCACTGCACCCCAACTTACAGAAGACTCGCTATATATTTGGTAGCCGTTTAATCCAAAATTAAAATTATTTAGTTGATAATGACTTATCTCCAATCCAGACGTCTTGTTTTTATTCAAATAATTTTTATTCTCATAGTAAATGGTGAGATTGCTTTGAGAGGTCGCTGCTCTAGATAGCGCATAAGTCGAATAAATCCCATAGACCTGTGCGTTACCCTCTGAAATTATTGATGAAAAACTCGATAACGTTTGGTAATTCAGATTATTCACCCCTACGGATACCCTCCAGCCATCAGCTCCCACTGGAATTCCATACTTAATTTGTCCGTAGATTGAACCTTGCGAACCAATAGCATCTAATGAGAGTAGATCACCGATACCAGAAAGATTATTGAGATTTAAGCTAGCAATGGCCTGTGGAATGCCCGTACTGGCTGAACCATAATTAGAAGCATCCACTCTACCGTTAAACCAAGGGGTCTCGGTGGACACTACTGAAATATTGGAGGTGCCAGCGGCACTACCTTCAGTCATCTGGGCTTCAATGGCTGTACCAGGTAGCTCGTTTAATAATGCCAAACTTCTCTCTAGCCCTGGAAGACTTAGGAAGTCTCCTTGCGCATTATTGGCATATAGGAAATTTTGAATGACTTCGCTTTTGAGCTTACCAGGAGACGCTTCAAATCGGTCGATAATGACATCGCCCATGCGACCCTCAATCATCTTGATTTCGATGATTCCGCTAGTCACATTTTGCGGCGGCAAAGTTGCCTGTGCCACACGGCCAATTTGTTGATATAACAAAGCTACTTCATTGGCAGCTTCTTTAATTTGAGTAACGGTGAGCTGTCTATTGGTATAGGGCTTTAAAACTTCTAGAGCCTGCTCTTCAGTAATTAAGGTAATTCCCGTAACTTTAAAACCCTTTACATCAATTAATGCTTCACCAGGTTTGGGTGGCGTTAACTCGCGCTCTTTCTTTTTTAGAAATTGCTCCGGGTTAGGGGCAGGCCGCTCTTGATCAACCTCACGTTGCAATTGTTGTTGCAATGCCCCAGCATCAGGCACCTGCGCAAAGCCAAGTCCATACAATCCCGATAGACCCAAAAACATCAGGCCAGCACGCCAATAAAGAGAAATCCTAATCATGCGCGACCCTCCAGGCCATTTACCAACAATGTCTGACCAGAATGTATGCCGACCAAACTCATGAGTTGAGATAGGCTCTTTGCTTCTAATTTACGCATCAGAGAGGTTTTGTATTGCTTGACAGTGTCCAGCGAAATGCCCAAAGCCGAAACTAACTCAGCATTTGAGTAGCCTTTAATCAATAAATAAAAGACTTCTTGTTCTCTTGGCGACAAGACATTGAGCTTGCTTTGCAGTGTTTTGCGGCTTATAGAGTGCGCATACATTTCAGCACTTAAACTCAAACCATCTTTAATTGCTTTGATAATCAACTCATCTTCAGCAGGCATTAGCAGAAAATCGAGAGCACCTAGCTTAACTGCAGCCACACCCTTTGTGACTGTTTGGACTTTTCCATAAAAAACTACAGGAATATTTAACTCTGTAATCTTTAGCCTCTCAAGAACATCAAGGCAATCCATATTTGGCAAATCAATGTTTGATAACAGTACGCTGGGTGTACTTTTTTGAATTTTCTTCTCTTGGAAAAAAGATGCTGGTGTAGAGAAAACAGAAACTAAGCATTGATTCTTCTCCAAAAAATCAGCAAGCTTATCCCGCTCCAATGACGGAGCATCTAAAACAAAAATCTGTTTTGGATTTTGCATGTCTTGATTAGACAAATTACTTTTGGGCATCTTTCCCAACTCCCATCAAAGTGTGGTTGATACCGCAGCTTTATCCCACGATGGGGGGAATCGTACCCAGTCTTTTTTTCGAGAAATTACAAGTTATTACATGTGGTCGGTAGAACGGGAATTACTACCTGCAGCGACCTGGGTCGACTAATCTGAAATAACCATGCTTTCAGTAAGTTGATACCCCTGCTTCCAAAGAGCTTGGATAGCTGGCTCCGGGATTCCAACCTCAGATAACTTCTTATTTAGCCGGTGGATGTATACGCCTAAGTTACTTTTATTCTTCTCAGTTAATTCCAATGTGAGTATTTCCAGCATCTGCCAATACTCTAATGAGCGGTTCGGGGCCTCAATTAAACCCTTGAGAATAATTGCCTCAGCAGAACCGAGCCTTACCTTCATATTGTGCCGAATCAGCATCTTTCTCAAAACATCGAGTTTGGCAGCATCTGGCTGAGCACAATCTTGCAGCACACGTCTTTTCACACTATTGACTGCTGCACTGAGCTCCTCGGCCGAAATAGGCTTTGGTAAATACAAATCAGCGCCACTGTTATAGCCCGCGATCTTATCCTTTGCTTCAGCGCGCACGGTGAGCAAGATAATTTGAATAGAGGGGTAGGCCTGGCGATAACGTTTGGCGATACTAATGCCATCCTCGCCAGGCAAGTTTAGATCTAGTATTAATAAGTCTGCACGATTGGTGGCAAAGTACCCATCTAAATCCTCGGCGCATGACCCACCAAAAACCGAATGGCCATCACCCATTAAGTGATCTACAAAGATCTCTCTGAGGGCTTTATGGTCTTCAATGATTGCGATGTTTAGCATTACGCTCTTATTTGTTTGCGGGATGGGCACCCCAATAGTTTGTAGATCGTAATAAGACTGAGTCCAAATTTATTACAACTTATTACTATTTTCCCCATGAATAGGCATTCTAAAGATAAAAATTACCCTCTCTGTATCAGGCTGATATTGCAATTGAGCCCCAAGAGCCATGGAAATATTTTGAATCAAGTACAGGCCAAGCCCAGAGCCCGTCTTTTCATACGCCTTGGGGGCCCGGTAATACTTACTAAATACCTGACTTGAATCTGGCATACCAGCATTGCCGGGATCGTTAGCTACAGTAACTACTGCCCAAGGTTCACCCCCAATTAATTGGGAAGAAATGTTTACCTCAATTGCCGTACCCTCTTTGCCGTACTTCACAGCATTATCTATAAGGTTTACTAATACCGTTCTTATTAAGTGAATATCAGTATTCACTTGTAAAACATCATTGCCATAAATATTTACAGTTGCCCTTGTTTTGTACATCTGAGAAATGTCAGAAGTTACTTGATAGATATCGCAAGGCTCAGAAATTATGCTCAAAGCTCGACCATCAAACCTATCAGCCATGACACATCGTTCAACAATATTGTTCATATCCATAATGGCTTGATCAATATGGCCTTCAAACTTATCAAAACTCTCTTTAGAGTTAAAACCCATCCGCAAGACTGAGAGTGGCGTCTTTAATTCATGGGTAAGCATAGCTAGAAACTTTCCTTGCTCTTCACGCTTTTCTTTCTCAACGCGAGCATTTGCATTAGCCTGACTTACTTCATAGATTTTTTCCTCTTGCGTAGTGCGGTAACGGTGTTGTAATAGCATTAAGAAAACAATGCCCGTAATCAGGCCATATGCCAAGCCCGTATAGGGCGTGAAGGCGTTACCGGTAAAAAATCCTAGTGCCGGAAGTAAATTTAGCCAACCCAAAACGTTACTAAGTAGATAGACGGCAAACAACATGTACTTTGAGAGAATCGGCGTTTTAAGTTTTTTCCAATCCACTCCGAAGAAGGGAATAAAGAGCAGGGTAAAAGACAGCGCCCACAATCCTAGTAAGTTGATATTTAAAGCCAAGCGAGCCCTATCCGAAAACAACAGGACTAGATTGATAGGAAAGAGACACATACAGCAATTAAAGATGGTGTTAGTCCATTTTTTTGAAGCAAACTGATGGTAGAAATTGGAGTGAAACAAAGCTATTGCAAAAGCAAAAAATAGGATCACTACTGAAGATAGAAGATCGCTTAGATGGGGATGAACATAGGGACTTAAGAAAATTTTAAAGTACCCCATCACTACGGATGCATGAATTAAGGCGGCGAACTGATTGATAACAAATACACCAACTAATCGATCTCTATCTACCACCCAAATGCCCAATGCCCATAAGAAAACAATTGCTAGTAGGCTAATGTAAAGTGCAAAGCCAAATTCCTGGGTTCGATCTACGGCGGTTATATCTTGGGTATTAAAGACCTGAACCCTCATTAGCGATGTACTGGTAGTTTGCATCCTCAACCAAATGTATCGAGAGGCAACACCTTCAGGAATCTTGAAATTAAAGTTTAGGGAAGGATATTCATTAGCATCCCAGGCATATCGATCTCCAACAATACGCTTGTTAGATTTTGAATAAGCTGGGTCAAATAGTTGAATTTCATCCAAAAAACATCCAGGCTGAATGCGAACAATTAAATCACGCTCGAGTCGATTGGCTCCATCTACTCCACCGCAGATTGCAGGGTCAATCTCAAGTCTTAACCAAAATGCGGAGCCACTAAAACCCTCGGCTAGCATCACGCCGGCAGGCTTATATGTTTGATCTTTTGCTTGCTCAAATGTCATTTGAGCAGTTTTATCTTCAAAATAGGCTCGATTGATTACACAATCTGTAGCCGCAAAAGACGTGGGCGCACCTACCAATAACAAGATGCAAGTAATGAGGGATAAAGCGCCTTTGAACATAAGGGAATTATCCCTTGAAACTGATAGCTAAAGAAAAACTCACGGCAAAGGGAAATAAAAATATTCCAAGTCTAGCTAACTCAAAAAATACGTACCACCTGAACATTCTGAATCCCCTTTAGCCCCTTTAAAAACTCTCTTGGCCAAAATTCCTTAACTTCCGCTCAAAATAGTCTTTTAGTGAATCAATATGTATCTTGAGAAATTGCTCAGAGCTTGCTGAGTCATTGGCTTTGACCAATCAAGGTCAAACATTTCATGTTGGGTAAGTGTTCTTGGTGTCATATTCAGCTATCTGAAACACCTACAGTACTGAAAGAAGTGCTTGCGCTGATTCGGCAATGCGACCCATCTCATTTTGAAAGCATGACCAACCTAATAGCGCCCACAATAGAATCCCCTTAGGACTGACCTATTTCGGTGAAGAAAATTCGGCAAGCCATTCAACGTAACCAATAGCCTGGAACTTCACTTTGTTATTTTTTAGTTTGGCAAATGCCTCCAACAACGTTTTCTCGATAGGGGAAAGCATGATGCATGGACTTCCATGCTCCCATTTGGCAAGCAAACCATCTTGTTCGTCATCAGGCATCGTTCCGAACTCAAGCCAAGTTGCCGAAACACCAAACTGTTTTTGGCACTCCAATAACCCCGCCTTAGAAATGCCCCTTGTCTCCCAGTTGTAGACAATTTGGGATGAAATATTCAAGCCCCTAGCAACCTCAGCTTGTGGATGGCGCCCAGGGATTAGCTTTAATTCTTTTAAAGTGGCGTATAAACGCTCTGTAGTTTTATGCATACTAAATAATATACATATTGTTTGGATATCTAAAGAGCTATTTAAGCCTTCCGACAGTTACCTTAGAAGCTCTAGATAAAACCAAATTTTTTATAAGCGCATTCGAGTCAATCGGAAGATCTAATTCGCTTTCATCCATTTCCTCAAGCTCAGCTCTAAATAGATCAAATAGCGCAAAGCGACCATCCGCACCGACATCGCCAACTGGATCTTTGCTCAGATGATCTTGGACCAACTGAAAGGCCATAAGCTCTAATTCGCGAGGGTGAAAAGGGTTTGCCCTGGACTTATTCGACTCATCAAACATTACAAAACGAATATTGACCCCAATGCTAGCCAGCGGATTTAAGTAACCTAAGCGAGGCTCCACCTCTTCACGCTCGTACTGTTGGTAGCTAACCACGCTCACCCCAGAGAGTTTGGCAATCTCAGCTTGGGTATAAGTCAGCCGCTTGCGCTCTTGTTTTAATCGCGCACCCCATCCAGGCCGGATCTCTAATTCGGCTTCCAGGGGATTGACAGATTTGGAACTCATCATTAAATTGTAATGTTTTGTTTGTATATTTTGATAAATATTGCCTATTTATTAGGCATTTATCTTATAAATATAAGGTTTTGTTGCTAATTGAATAATATACCAATGGCAACAAATTGCAAATAGAACTTAGTGGTTATGCCGTAGAGCCTTTATCTATGTGGCGCCGAAGACTTACTTCGCCGCTGCGCCATTTAAAGATTTTTGATTTTTTGAACCCAAAGAGCGATTGCCCAATCAGAAAGGAAGCCTATAGAAGCAAAAAAACCGCACCACCTTTAACAGTAGTACGGCCCTTTTGCCCCCACTTTCGTGAGACTTTGATGCGCTAGTCGAATTATCTCCAAACAAAAAAGTGAAGTCAATAAGCAGGGATCGCTTTGCCTAAATTTTAGGCAACTAAGGCGATCTGGCCGTGCTTTGCCCATTTTTTTAAGGAGAAATCCAATGATTGTGAATTCCACGCGTCAGGTTATTACGCGCTCACCCCACAGAACAGTGGGAATGATTAATAGCCCCTATTTTCAGTCCAAGCCGATTGTTTATGAATCCCAGCTTGAGCGAGCCTTTGTTCAGCTGTGCCTACTTTGTCCAGGAGTTAGGCGCATTGTTGCTCAGCCCTTTAAGGTCAATCTAGATCCCACCAAGAAAAGGCACTACACACCGGATTACTTAGTAGAGCTAGAGGATGGGAGTTTCGTGGTGGTTGAAGTCAAGATCCTCGAGCGCATCGGAAAACTGGAGAGGCGATTTAACCAAATTAATGAAATCTTAAGTAATCGAAATTTTTCATTTATGACTGCTGATGAAACGCAGCTGTATTCAGATGAAAAAGAAAAGCATGCCAAAGCCATCCTTCGCTATGCGAATTGGCAAGTTGATCCGCAAGCTCAAAAAACGATTTTGAACAAGCTACAAGAAATTGAGGGCAAAGCAGTTTCATTTGCCCATCTTCAGACTCAAGCGCAATGCTCGGCTGAAGATCTTTTGCATCTCATAGCTATCTAAAGCTATCTTATGGGGGCATGATGCAATTCTGACGAGAAAATCATCAAATCCAAATGAAATATCTCATTTAGAAAAAGTTGCCTTCTTTGACCGCGGGTATGAGGATCCGCCCATAGCT
>Ga0316219_1002164_pt1 | contig 18763 bp, 13 predicted proteins | sample TBH18003PmetaG_FD_203635 | JGI IMG/M metagenome (GOLD analysis project Ga0316219, IMG submission 203635) | Freshwater microbial communities from Trout Bog Lake, Wisconsin, USA - TBH18003P | ecosystem: Environmental > Aquatic > Freshwater > Lake > Hypolimnion/Profundal zone | place: USA... | reverse complement strand
GCCGGATGCGTTTCATGGACGGCGTTTAGCGGCTTCCGAATACGAATGCAAGGCCAACCGTTTTGCTGTCACGATATGTTGCCCGCCTTTTTCTCTTGTCAACAGATGTCGCCTGACCCCTTTCTCCTTTCTCCCCCAGCATGGACCGGTGAAAGGCCGGGAGTTGCCCGGATGACCGGCAAGCGCTTGCACCTGACGATGAAAGCCCGCGTGCAAAGGACAATGGGATCCCCGACGGTTTTCCGCTTGCCATTCACGAAAATGGAGTTGGAATGAATCGGAATGAACTTCAACGCATTTCAGGTTGCCCCCACTGTCCGGCCTCGGGAACGGTCTGGCCATCGCACCGGTTCCATTATTGGCGTGGTTTGCTGCCGATCCGTCGCTTCCGCGCGCCCGCAACGCGGAGACCTACGCCTCGCCTTAAAGCCACTGCTGCCCGCCGTGGACCGATAACCTTCCACCGATACTCCCAACTCAACAAACCAACCAGAACCCCGCGCCGCGCCTCCAAGCCAACACCCGGAGGCGCGGCAGAGCATCTCCCGTAAAATGAAGTCCTTTGCTTGTTTCGTCGTCTTTTCTATCCTTTCCTTGGCTCACGCTGAGGAAAAGAAAAGCAATCTACCATCCGTATCCTTTGGGCCATTTCCATTGCCATCCGTCCGCACATACGTTTGCTCTGCGACGGGCACACCCGCCAACAAAGCTGAACTCAACTCTCCCTTTCCGAACGACTTTCCCCCTTCCGTTACAGTTGGCTTGGAAGATGCACGTCCACACCCAGCTTACAAGAAGGGGGCGCGTTACTTTTTCTTCAGCAGGAATTACATTCGCGTTTACTGTATTTCAGATGTCGAGCGTGTCCCCTATAAAACAATTCAACCCCAAATAGCTTTACTTCGGAAGCTTCTTGGCGAACGTCCCGCCACGATTCAAGATGACGAACGGCTTCCTGACTACCCCTCACGCAACGCCGTTCATGCTTTTCAAGTCAAACTAAGTTATCTCGACGCGCCGTGGGGCAGTGGTATTTGCTATATCACTCAATTCACACAGGACGGTGGTACCCCTGCAAATAACGAGGAGTTAGCATACCTGTTTCAAGGACTTACGAACGATGGCAGTTACTATCTTTCCGCTGACTTTCGCATCAGTCATCCAAAGCTCCCAAAGGGCATTGATGACGCGCCAGACAATCGGGAGAAGGGCGATTACCACCTTGATCGATTGCTGCTCTCCAAGCAGACTGACAGATCATTCACTCCATCGCTCGCTACCCTTAGACAATGGCTCCAGTCCATCAAGCTCAAATAAAGTCGTTTAACCTAGAGTCGAGTAGGTCTGCGCGTTTGGCGTGGTTACCGCCATTTACCCTTGCTCGGCGTTGAGCGCTCCGCCAGTCAGGATGCAGTGAAGATGAGGATGGAAGTCGAGCTTCTATGATCCAGCCATATCTTTTCTTCAACGGACGTTGCACCGAAGCCATCGAGTTCTACCGGAGATCCCTCGGTGCTGAACTCTCCATGAAAATGCTCGCAAAAGAAAGCCCCGTGCCGATGCAGCCAGAGAATCCCCAACCCGGCTGGGAGGACCGCGTGATCCATGTGGAACTGCGCATCGCCGGCGGCACCCTCATGCTCTCCGACGGCTGCGGCGACACGCCCGCCTTCGAAGGCTTCTCCCTCTCGCTTTGCCTGCCGACCCGCGAAGACGCGCACAAGGCGTTCAACGCTCTGGCAGACGGCGTTTGGCCGCGGCGTTGTTCGCGTCGCATCGTTTTCTTGCAGTGGCGGTGCCAACCCGAATCCTCCTCTCGACAGCGAGGCGGAAATGAACATTGTCGTCGGCACAGCCGGTTTCCTCGAACCGTGGCCTTCTGTGGGGCGTTTGCCCAGAAGACGTGAAAGACGGGGCCACCCATCGGGTCAAAGGACCACAGCGGGCGTCCTGGCGCGCCCGTGGCGGCAGGGTGCGTCTCTGACCGCAGGACCGTCGAACGGTCGTTTCGTCCCATGGACATCGACTCCTGTTCGGGGTCCGCATCCAACTGGCATCGCTGTTTAATAACGAGGCATTCTCGAAGCCTGGAACTGCCCCTGCCAAAGCCGCTGGAGGAACACCTCTCGCCAAAGCCCGAGCGAATCCCAGAATCCTACTGTTGCCTCTTCAACACCACCACCGGTTCCAAGCCGTCAGCCACCTGACGCAGTGTTTTTTGAAAAACGGCATATTCGGTCGCGGGGAACTGACCTGCATTTCCGACGGTATCCGCTTCGAACTCTAGCGTTGCGCCTTCCATCTTCTGTGTTGCAGAGAGCGCGGCGAAACGGGCCTCGCCGATCTCGGCGGGCTTGCCTTTGGCGGGAGACCATCCGCGAGGCGTAACTAGGCTTGTGTGACTGTGAAGTTTCAACGGGAACTGCCGCCAGAATGGCGATACGCGTTTTTCAACCTGGTCATAGGATAGAAAGCGCCGCTCCAGCAATGCCGGCAGTTGGCCAATGATCTCGCCGTTAACGCGGTGAAACCTGTCTTTCAACACATAGTCGAGATGCAGAGTCAGCGGTTTTGTCACTTCTTCGAGTCCTTCCACGCTGAAGTTATGCAGTTCCAGTCCGCCAGTATTCCCCAGTTCACGCTGAAAGGCAGACTGGCGGTTCACAGCCTCCACATTTCGCAGCATGGAACGAAATCCCGATGCCGAAACCTGGGTCGTCTCAATCTCTTCGTGGACCCGTGCATCGGTCTCGTTTTCGATCTCGACCGTTCTGGTCAGCGTCATCGCAATCGTCGCGTTCGCGTAATCGGGAATCAGAACCAGACGGGGATTCTTCGGTTCTAGGACAAGAGCCCGTTCCTTCGCCAACCCGTAGGGAACGCATTCGACCATGTTGTAAGTCTTGTCTGTGCAATCGATAAACCCTTTGTTGTGCAGCGACGGAACGTAGAGAATCATATGATCGAACTGATCCAGCGTGGGCGCTTCCGGATGCACATCGTAGCTAGTGTTGACAAGCGCCAGGTGCGCTTCAATACCGGCTTCCTGAAGCAACTGCCGCAGCAACAGCGCGTGGTCCTTGCAGTCGCCGTAGCGGTTTGCGATCACGGTGGCGGCCTTATTTGGAATTCGTGCCCGCCGTCCAAACTCGATGGCTTTATAGGTAATCTCGTTCTGCACGGAACGCGCCAGCACGGCGATCTTCTGCTCGGGTTTGGATATACCGGCAATCCGATCCTCGCACGCTTTATGAACGGTTTCGTCCGGCTGCAGTCTGTCTTCAATCAACTTGAGATATTCGAGACCCACATCTTTCCACGTCCTATTAAGACCGCCAATCCAGAGCGACGGAATATACTTTTCGATCGGCAACTGAAGCGGTTCGTAACGATACACCGGCGGGTCCTCCACAGTCCACCACACGGCGGCGGGGGACTTGGAATCGCCCTTTAGAGACTGGAATTCGACTCCGGCACTGGCTCCGCTCTTAAAAGAATTCGGCTCGGCTTCGACATAAAGCAGGTCCCTCATTGCCGGGAACGTGCGCACGAAACAGTGGCGTTGGAAGGGAAACTCCTTGGGGGCGGCCATATATTTTCTGGTCACCATTATCGAGATTTCGCATCCCGACCGCACACCTGAGACTGGGATATGCAATAGCTTGCGATGCGATGCCTGGCCCAACGTGGTGTCGTCGATGATGTAATAGTCATCCACCTTGCCTTCGGACACCGTTTTTCCTTCGGCGTCGCGAACAGTGAGGGTGTTGACGTAGATTTCCTCCGAGAGGGGATCGAACGAAAACTCAAACGCACTGAATGATGGTATGGCTGCGTCTCCGGTTACCTTAACGGTTTGGTAATCCGTCACCCTATATTCGAAGTCTTTCTTGAAAAACACTGCCTGGGCGCTTGTTTCATAAAAAGCCGCGAATTCCTTCGACCGACCCGCGCAGCCTCCGGCTGTTCCTCGGGCAATTACAGTCTCGGGAATCCTCACAGCTTCAATCGGGGTCTTGAGACAAGTATTGCTTCCCTGGCCCAGCAACCCGGAAACTTGATCGAGCATGCCCTTGATCGTGGCGTTGGAGGGTTCCTGCCGGGCGGCTTGTTCGAAACACTCCTTTGCTTCGCGGTAACGCTTCAGTCCGAGTTCCGCCCGCCCTTTGGCGAAACAAACCCCGGCGCTCCGATGACCGCTCTCCATGAGTTGGTCGCATTCCCGGAGCGCGTCGGTGAAACGTTCAGCGACGGAGAGTGTCGTTATTCGTTCGAGTGCCAGCGCCGCGTTCCCGCGGTTGCGCGCGATCTGCTCATCGAGCACCTTCAACGACTCATCGAATTTCTTCGCGCAACGCAGTGCGCCGGCTTTGGTCATGCGCACCGCAACGGAATCCCGGTGTTTCAGATATTCCTCGACGACAGCCTCGGCCCGGTCGGTCTGCTTGTTTGAACAAAGCACCGAGACATACTCGTCGAGTTGGCGGTCGTCCACGAAATCCCCTGAAAACGCGGACGCGTAGGCTTCCAGCGCTTCGGCGGTCTTGCCGCTCTGCGCGAGCAACCCTGCGCGGCTGGCCTGGAGTCGGGCGGGTTTCGTAACGGCGCTAAGGTGTTCGCGAATATAATCGAGCGCCGGAAGGCTGTCCCCGTCGCGGACCATTGCATCGACGACATTCTGAATATACTGATCGTTTGTCGGCGAGATATTAACAGCGCACCTGAAATAATCCCGCGCCGCACGCATGCGTCCATTCCTGTAAAGAACGATGCCGATTCGGTTCAAATGCGGGCACGGGCAAGGCGTTCGCGGGAAGTAAACTCATCGACATGCGGCTGTCCGGCGGATTGGTCGAACTCTACGCGGGCGATCACATCGCGAATGACATCTTCGGTTCTTGTGTCCCCTGCCTTGAATTTTCCGCAACATGCCAGGAAGTAAGCAAAGCCGTTCCCACGTAAAACCTCACCGGCATACCGCACTACACCGGTGGCTGTATTGACTTCGAAGGCGATCAAACTGCCCGTAAGCGGACCGTGCTTCACCGGATACACTTGCAGGCTATCGGCTGTAACTTCGAGTCCGAAGTAGTCTGCAAACGCTTCGGCCAGAGCGTCGTCGTCCACCTCCAGCTTTCCGAGCGGCACCGGGAGCACCAAAAACTGCAACTTGTTGGAATAAACCGAGAATTCTGCCGCCGGGCATTTCTGGGCCAGGTCTTTTGCGGGATAGATGTTCCAGGGAGTTCCAGCAAGCTTTGCGCTGAATCCAGAAATGGGCGAACTGTAGTCTTTTGCGCTGGAGACACCCGCGGCATGCGCCTGCCGGTGCGGGTCGATCAGCCTGAAAGCCTCAAACAGCTTCGCCGTCTCCCTTTGCAGCGCCAGCTTGTTCGCGGGGGCAGTCCATCCATAAAGTTGATAGGCGTATCCGTCGCGGGCGGCCACCCAGTAGTCGTAGAAGAGCACATAGCCCTTTACGGTAGCGTCCAGTTGAAATCGGATGCCGTCGACGCCGTTGATCGTCATCGGGCACTCGTCATGTGCAACGGCGTTCGGATCCCGCGCCTTAACAATATCCATAATGGCCTTGGTATCGACAGAGGACTCCACACCCACCTGCTCCGCGACCATCGCAAAGAACATCTGCGGAACACCCGAGGTCAGCATCAGTTGATTTTCTGCTTGAAGCGGTTTGATCGAAACCCAGGGGGGGCCGTAATCAATCCGAAAATTCAAGTCGGTGCGTTCGAATGACGCTGGTTTTGCCTGCGGGTTACCCCCAAAGCCTCTGTTCCGCATCCCCCTCTGGACACCGCCGATGAACGCCAGCAATAAAAACCCGCAGATAATGAGGCTAACAATCGCGCGCTTGCGCCCAAAACGCGCTCCGGATTCGCGAAACTCGACGAGCCCGATAATTGCCAGAATGGCGCTTACAAGCACAGCTACCATGTCCAGAGCGCCTGTCATCACCTTGAGAGCAGGCGAGGTTGCCTCGTTAAAAGGGCCGACAAGGGAGGCAATCGCGAAAGCAGCCAGGAGGAACACCATCGACAGTGCGCACTTCTTGTTCACCTGGCGGCGAAAGAGAGACCGGACGGCGAAACCAGGCGCAAGAAACGCCAAAGCAATGCCGACGAAATAACCAATTTGATAACCGCCTTGAAACGCGGCGTTGCCGCCCGATGAAAGGTCCATGCCGCCGCCGGCGTTCGCGATAAAAGAAAAGATGTTCATAACTTGTCGGCGTGGGGAGCATGAAGGGACAAAGTTAGCAGAGTCAATGCTAAACAGTGGGTGCTAAACAGTGGGTGTCCTCGGGATGAATAAAGTCAAGGGGAAAAAGGGGGAAAAGGGGTCAAAAAAGGGGGAAAAGGGGTCAGGCAACATTTCTTGACTAAATGGAAAAAGGGGTCAGGCAACATTTCTTGACTAAATGGACCGGAGCTTGGAAATAAACGACATCATCGTCATGCCGCCACCAAGCGGAATTACGACTTCGAGAGTTTTGCCGGATGCGTTTCATGGACGGCGTTTAGCGGCTTCCGAATACGAATGCAAGGCCAACCGTTTTGCTGTCACGATATGTTGCCCGCCTTTTTCTCTTGTCAACAGATGTCGCCTGACCCCTTTCTCCCTCTCTCTCGGTCAGTCTGTTACCGATGTCCTCGGTTCATACCTCAAACGCACCGCAGCGGAGCACCGGGGTATTGGCGATGGCATGAGGGCAAAAGAAAGGCGCGTCAAAACGGGAAGCCCGATGTGGCAGGGCGCAAGGCCCAAACCGGAGACCCGTGAGGGACAGGGCGGCGGCTTCGGTATCGCTCAGGTTCAGGTTGGCGCGGGCTGCTTTTTATGGAAGCCCCACGTTTGATTGCGGTTGGCGATTTTGGCGGCGGCGGTGGATTTCGTTTTCATGGCGGGTGATTTCGCTCCATGCGCCGAAATTGTGTAGTGGAATATCTGACTAACTTCACTGCCGAGCGAGCAGGCACGCGACCTGCATGCTGCATTGTCGAAACTCCGGCTGTAACTGCAAAGCACCGGAGTGCCGCCATGCAATCGGGTGCTGGCGCGATAGCTCACGGCAATATCGTGGGCACACCCACCTTTGCCCCTTTTTTCGGCTCTTTTTCATCTTTGCAGACGTGATTTCAGGGCGGAAGGCCCAACCACACTGTAGCCTAGGCCAACGGCCTAGGATTTCGGTTTCATAGCGATATCAGGCTGAAGGCCTGGCACTGGGAGCCGTATCGGGTTGTGATGGGCCTTCAGCCCAAGCCCTTGATGCTCAGAGACCTAGGCCGTTGGCCTAGGCTACAGTGTGGTCGCACCTTCGGCGCTGAGAGCGCTGCAAAGATGAAAAAGAGCGCTTTTTTCTCAGAGCGTCCCGTGCGATAGCTCCCTGACCGTATTACCCGCTCAATTTCAAATCGCACAAGGCCCGCCACTCCTCAACGGGCTTGTTCAACCACGGGTATATTTGCCGGCTTCGCGGAAAGCGTCCTTTATTGCTAAGTGGCAACACCTAAATCAATCCTTCAGTAAAGAGTGAGTCAAGTCCGATGGCGACAAGTCTTTCGCGGCTTGCAAATGGTGAGGTGGAGTAGGATTCAAAGGTGCCAGCTTGCCTGCGCCAGACTCACCAGCACTGCCGCCGTGAAAATTGAATCGCCGCTGGGCTCCGATGATGGTCCAACGACCAACAGCCACACAATACACCGCTCCACACAGCAACATCGTAGCGTGAAACCAATGCGCCTGATAAAAACTAAGACCGGCGAGAACAAACGATAAGACACTGAGAAACACGAAGAACCAACCGCAAAGTCGCTGCGAACGGATAATCTGTTGCTGGGTGCGCATACGCTGCCGCCTAACAAGCAATTATGCCAGTCCGGATAACACCCGATTTTGGGGTGTGTCCGACAAAAATCGGAGTTGTTTTCGCACGGCTGCTGGCATGATGGTGAATTCGTATCAGGTTTGCGCCGGTCTTGGAAAGGATTTTTTTGGACTTGAACAACCGAGCCTCTGGCACGCTACCCACCGCCCCTCTGCATCGATTGATTCCCGCAGCGGCCAGAACCAGGCTCTGACCATAAACAAGGCCCGCCAAGTCCGTGCAAGCGAAAATCGCAGGCCAGCATCAAACCCGACGCCGGGCTGGCTACGACTATTCTGCCAACGCCGGATAGTCGATGTAACCTTTCGGGCCGGGTGCGTAAAACGTGGCTGGATCGGGTTCGTTCAGGGGCGCGCCGACAGCGAAGCGCTTCGGCAGGTCTGGGTTGGCGATGAAGGGCACCCCGAAGGCGACGGCATCCGCTTCGCCCGCAGCCAGCACCGAGTTCGCCGTTTCGAGGGTAAACCTCTCGTTGGCGATAAAGACGCCGCCAAAGGCCCGCTTGAGGTCGGAACCGAGCCGGTTCTCGCCCAGCGCCTCACGCGCGCAGATGAACGCGATCCCCCGCTTACCCAGTTCGCGGGCGACATACCCGAACGTCGCTGCCGGGTTGGAGTCGCCCGTGTCATGGGAGTCTCCGCGCGGCGCAAGATGCACCCCGACGCGGTCCGCGCCCCACACGGAAACCACGGCGTCGGTCACCTCCAGCATCAGCCGGGCACGATTTTCAATGGGACCGCCGTATTCGTCGGTGCGCCGGTTCGTCTTATCCTGGAGGAACTGGTCGAGCAGATACCCGTTGGCACCATGAATCTCCACGCCGTCAAAACCGGCCAGACGGGCGTTCTCCGCTCCCTTGCGGTAGGCCTCGACGATGCCGGGAATCTCATCCAGCGCCAGCGCGCGGGGAGTGACGAACGGCTTCATCGGGCGCACCAGGCTGACGTGCCCGGCGGCGGCGATGGCGCTCGGGGCGACCGGCAACGCGCCGGAAAGAAACATGGGATCGGAAATCCGTCCCACGTGCCAAAGCTGGAGGAAGATGCGTCCGCCGACTTCATGGACGGCGTTGGTGACCAGCTTCCAACCCTCAACCTGAGCTTCCGACCAGATGCCGGGGGTATCGGCGTAGCCAACGCCCATCGGCGTCACCGAGGTCGCTTCCGAAAGAATCAATCCCGCCGAAGCGCGCTGCCGGTAATACTGGGCCATCAAGGCGTTGGGAATGCGCTCGGCACCGGCGCGTGCGCGGGTGAGCGGAGCCATGATCATGCGGTTGGGCAAACTGAGAGTGCCGACCTGGATCGGGTCGAATAGTGTGGGTTGGTTCATGGCGGGTGTGACTGGTGGTGCTGGAGAGAGACCGCCGCTATTTCGAAGCGAGCGGTAGAAAAGGTCAAGCTTCCTGTATTTCGTCGCGTCTCACGCAAGCGTCGGGTGCGGCAAATCCTCAAGAGAACCAGTTTTTGTCCGACGGATGTTCACCCGCCGCCGCGTGCATTTCCCGCTTTCTGACTGCGTAAAGTGGGAAATCAAGATTTTTAGAATTCAAGCAAACTGCTAGGGGGACGCTCCACCCCAGAGTTTTTTTTCGGCGGCACGGGACCCCGAAAAAAATCGCCTGTGCGGCCCAAAGAAAGGTGGCCACGTCGGCCCGCAGTCGCGCGAGGTTGGCCTACGATTGGCTTGCGGGCGTTGGCCGGAACGTTGTTTTGGCGGTGTTACTGCGGGTTCGTGGTGCTTGCGCCATCGATCACCCCCGCTTTTGCAAATAGCTGGGCGGTGAGCACCGTCTGGATTACCTGGTTGATATTTTGAAGCGTGGCTCCAGAGGCACCGTTGCCGTTGCCGCTGTCGGATACGGTGATCAAGCGTGCCTGCGCCAGAGCGTTGGTGATGCAGGGAACCAGAGTCGGCATCAATTCCAATTGCTTGAAGCGAAGATAGTTTTCGCCGCTGGCACCGATGGCTTCGTTAATCTTGCGGATGCCCTCGGCGTTGGCTTCCGCGACGGTGGTAATCTGGATGGCGTTCGCTTTCGCGCTGGCTTCGGCTGCGATGCGCACCCGTTCGGCGTCCGCCCAGGCCTGGGCAATATCGGTGGCCTTCAATTCAGCTTCGCGCTGCCCGGCCATCGCCTCCTGTTTCAACGCCTCGGCCTGGGCGATCAGAGCGGCGTTGGACGCGCGGGTTTGCTCAAGTTCGCGCTGCTTGTCCGAGATGGCGCGTTCGGCTTCCAACTGCGCTTCCTTGGCACGCCGAGCCTGCTGGGCGGCGACAATGTCCGCGTTCGCCTGCGCTTCCGCGGCGGACTGGCGACGCCGGGCATCCGCCACCTCGGATTGCACCACCTTGATGTTCAGAGAATTGAAGATCAATCCCAGGTCCGTCAATTCCCGAGAGCATGCCTTGCGGATGATGATGGCCAAGGGGTCGTCATCCTGATCCGCGACCATTAGCGGTTGCGGCAATACCGGGACATTGGCGGATTCTCCCGAGGCTGGCTGGAGCGGCTGCCGCGGCGCGGTCCGCGCAGAGAAGAGCTGGTCGTGCGTCAGCAAGTTGATCGCGCGACGCCCGGAACTGGAGAGGAGATCAATGAGAATGCTCGTTTGATCCTGTTCCGGTTTCGCAAAATAGCGGTTTGCGGCGGTCTTGACGAGTTCTTCCGAATCTCCCACCGAAACAATGGCGCTGGCGAGGACGCGGACCTTGATCGGTTGTGGATCGCCGCTTTCGCCGATGTCGGCGGTTTGATCAGTAATGTCGAGATCGACATTGATCGCCTTGCTGGACAGGGTGGTTCCAGTGGTGAACAACGGAATTTCGTAGGACTTGCCAGGCCCCCGGTAGACGCGGGTGCTGCCGCCAAGCCAGCTCACCATTCGAATGGTGCCCGCCTCCACCGTGCGGAGAAACGGGGTGACGAGAACGGGGATTAAGATGAGGACGACCGCGACAACAACGATGATGATAATTAGCGTTTGGTTCATAGTTAGAGATCAGGTGAGAAGTAGGAACTGCGGACAACGGTGCAGGAGTTGCGTTTTAAATTGACGGCGGTCACGGTCAGCTTGTCGCCGACGAAGATGCGGCCTGCGGGAGCGCCTGGTTCCAGCGTGGCGAGCATTTGGCAAATCTGACCGTCGAGGGTGACGGAAACGAGGCCTTGGCCGTTGGCGTCGAAGTTGGTTTTCGCAACGGCTTCCTCCATGAGCACGCTTTCAAGGGTCTTTGCCGGCGTCGATGCAAACCGGAGGCAAAAGTTCCAGACCGGCTCGACGAGATAGCGTTCAAAAATCCAAGCACCCACGAGGGCGACGCACACGCGCGGTGTTCCGGAGAGCAGGGGCTGGAGCAGGGCTCCGGCTGCACCAAAACCGAACAGGAGGCTGAACCAGACGCGGGGAGCCAGCAGGAAGAACACGATTCCCCGCACGTCCCTGGCGATAGGGCTGTGGCTATGGGCTGCCGGAGAATGCGCAGCATGAGGCGCTGAAGAACCGTGGGCGGGGCCGAGGGGAGCGTGCCCGCCGGGGTGTGGGGTGCCTCCGTGGGAATGCCCGGCGGCATGGGCGCTGTGGCTGCCGTGGCCGAAGCCAAGAAGCAGTTGAATCACTAAACCGCCCAAGCCTAAACCCATGCAGGAAAGATAAAAATCCGAGATCATGCCGATCACCTTGTATTGCATATTGGGGAATCGCCCGAGATCAACGACAAAAAAGCGTAAAAGGGAAAGGATCGCGGGTCAATTTGAAAAGCGCAACTTTCGACCGGGCGGTTTTGTTCTGATCACGCCGCCCAATCCGCACACAGCAACTCCGCCTGCGCCAGCACCGTCTTCGTCGCCTCTTCCTGTAAATCCGGCGGGTAGCCGTGCTTTCTCAGGATGCGTTTCACCATAACCTTGATGGCGGCCCGCGCGCTTTCCCTGACGGTCCAGTCGATGGTGACGCTTTTGCGGACCTGCGTCACCAGTTCGGCGGCGATTACCTTGAGTTCATCGTTGCCCATGGCCTTCACGGCGCTCTCGTTGGCGGCCAGGGCGTCGTAGAACGCGATCTCGTCCTCGTTCAGGCCAAGGTCGATCCCTCGCTGCGTAGCGGCGCTCATTTCACGGGCGAGCCGTATCAATTCCTCGATCACCTCCTGCGTGGCGATAGCGCGGTTGTGGTAGGCATTGAGCGTCGCCTTGAGCATTTCGCTAATGCGCGCCGAACGAGTCTTGATTTTGTCCTTGAGCAACTTGGCCAGCAGTTCGGCGGCGACGTTCTTGTGCTTGAGCCCGCGCACCTCCGCCAGGAACTGTTCGGAGAGAATCGAGATGTCCGGCTTCTTCAATCCGGCGGCGGTGAACACGTCGATGATCTCGTCTCCGGCGATGGTGGCTTTTGAAACAAGCTGGCGAACGGCGGCGTCGAGTTGTTCCGGGGATTTGCGGTTCTCGCCCGAGGATTTCGTCAGCGCCGCTTTGACCGCCTGGAAAAACGCGATGTCGTCGCGGATGGCGATGGCGGGATCGCTGGCGGCGCACAGGGCGAACGCTTTGGACAAATCGCCCACGACCTGGACGAACCGCTTCTTGCCGTCCTCCTGCTGGAGAACATCTTCCTGGGCGGCGGGGATGAGCGCCAGTTTCTGCCCCGGCGCGCCGGTAATCCATTTTGACCAGTCGAATCCATGCAGGATCGCCGTGGCGACTTCGTGCTTCTCCAGCATCGCCGCGATGGCTTGCGCGGTGTCGTAGGTCGGGTTCCCTTTGCCGCCGCTCTCGGTATAGGTGGCCAGCGCGCTTTTCAATTGGTCGGCCAATCCGAGATAGTCCACCACCAGCCCGCCCGGCTTGTCCCGGAACACCCGGTTTACCCGAGCAATGGCCTGCATCAACCCGTGACCGCGCATCGGCTTGTCCGCATACATCGTGTGCAGACAGGGCGCATCAAAGCCGGTCAACCACATGTCGCGAACGATCACGATGCGAAACGGGTCCTTCGGGTCCTTGAAGCGGTTCGCCAGCTTCCGGCGCTTGTCTTTGTTGCGGATGTGCGGCGGATTCCGGTTAAGAAGTAATGCCTGACCCCGCCACCGCCATTGAAGCGGTTCGCCAGCTTCCGGCGCTTGTCTTTGTTGCGGATGTGCGGCGGATTCCGGTTAAGAAGTAATGCCTGACCCCGCCACCGCCAGGAGTGAAACCGGACCCCCGAACGTTGTCATCCTGAGCTTGCGAAGGATCTCACGAGGCGATCGCGACGTTCGTTTCAGTCGGCCCGTACTCGGAACGGACGGCTCATCGGGTGGCGCTGTCAGCTTCGAGAACGGTGAATGGTGACATAACGCCGGCTGGCCTGCCGTGAGATTCCTTCGACAGACTCAGGACAGGCTCTTCGCAAGCTCAGGATGACAAATAATATGAGCCGCTCCGGTTTCCGTGCTCGGCTTTCGATCTGTGGGTAATGGAAAGACAGGACTGCCGCACTCCACGACGCTGGCGCGAACGCCAATCTCCCTCTGATTTCAAAGCCGCTGCTTATCCAAACAGTATTGGGCGTCTCGCCTGTGCCACATTGGGCGACTTATCGCCTTACCCCCCGATAATCTCCGCCAGCACCTCGTCCGTCGTGATCCCTTCCGCTTCGCCCTCGAAATTCAGGATTATCCGGTGGCGCAGGGCCGGGAATGCGGCTTTGTCAATATCCGCGCGGGAGACATGAAAACGGTTGTCGAGCAGCGCGAACACCTTGCCCGCCAGAATCAGCGCCTGCGCACCGCGCGGACTGGCCCCGTAACGCACAAAGCGCCTGGCTTTCGGGGCTGCCAGCGGGTTGTCCGGGTGCGTTGCCATCACCATCCGCACCGCGCGCTCCTGCACCTCGCGAGCGAGCGCCACCTTGCGGATAAACGCCCCCCACTCGACCAACTCGGCGGCGTCGCCCACCACCCGCCCGATCGCCGGATCGGCTCCGGCGGTCGTCCGGTCGAGAATGGCGTGAATTTCCTCCGCCGTCGGGAAGTTCACCTTGAGCTTGAATAGGAACCGGTCGAGCTGCGCTTCCGGAAGCGGGTAAGTGCCCTCCATCTCCAGCGGATTCTGCGTGGCCAGCACCTGGAAAGGCGCCACCAGCGGATGCTGCACGCCTCCGACGGTCACGTGGCGCTCCTGCATCGCCTCCAGCAGCGCGCTCTGGGTTTTCGGGGTGGCGCGGTTGATTTCATCCGCCAGCACGAGGTTGGCAAACACCGGGCCAGGCTGGAACCTGAAGACGCGCTGATCCTCGCCCGCGATCAGGTTGGTGCCGACAATGTCCGACGGCATCAGGTCCGGCGTGAACTGGATTCGCGAGAAGTGCAACCCGGTGACCTCCGCCAGCGTCCGCACCAGCAGCGTCTTGCCAAGCCCCGGAACGCCCTCCAACAACACGTGCCCTCCCACGAAAAGCGCCACAAGCACCCCTTCGACCACTTCGCTCTGGCCGACAATCCGCTTGCGGAGTTCGGTTTCGATGGTGCGGAAAAACTGGCGGAATTGAATAGCGTCGGCTTCAGGTGAGTTCATGGCGGTGGGTTTGGTCTGGTTATTTCGGTCGAATGGCTTCGAAGTAGCGTTTTACAAAAAGCCGGGAGCCGATCGGAATCGGCTCGGCGGCAAGCGCGTCTTCGGCGGCGGGTTGCGCGGCGTCGTAAAGAGGTTTGTAGGCGGCACGCGCGGACTCGGCCCCCGGCATCGTCGCGACCATCGCCCGGAGGGATTCCCCGCGGCCGAGCGTGCCGGCAAGTTGCACCTGTTTGCCGGGCTTGCTGAAATTTTCCGGAACGACGGATCCGAATGGCGTCTTCTTCGTGCCGGGGTCGAATTTGCTCTGAGGCCGGCCTTGTTCGCCTGACGTTCCGCCCGAGGGCTGCGGCTCGTTCTGTTTTCGGTCGGGCGAACTCTCGGCAACGGCCTGAGCCGCGGCCTTCGCCTCGCCGCCGCGATCGCCCGAACTAGACTGATCCTCAGCCTTGCCGCCGTCGTGCCCGTTCTTCATTTCTTGCAGTTTGGAAATCATTCCCTGCATCTGCTGCGAACCGCTCCCTTCGCCGCCGCCCGAGGCATTCAGCTCGCGTACAGCCTGGCCCAGTTGGCCCATGGCGTTCCCTGTATCCGTTGCGTTGCCGCTGCCTGCCGCCTTGCCCGCATTCGAAGCCGCCGACCCCATCGCGGAATTTTCCCCGAGCTTTGCCGCGGCATCGGCCATTGCGGTGGCAAGCTGCTTCATCGGCTTATCCTTGTTTTCTCCTTCGACCAGCTTCTTTCCAAGTTCCTCCAGCTTCTCCGGGGCCTTCGGGTCGTGCTTTTTGAGCGCCTGGGCCGCCTCCTTGCCGTCATCGGTTTTTGCGAGGGCGTCCCCGAGCGTGTCCAGCGCGTTGCCGTCCTGCGTCGAGCGCAGCAGTTCCTCCAGAGAAGACAATTCGCGCAGGGTCGCTTTGGACGCCGAGGCGGGGATTCCCATTGTTGCTTCCTGCCGCAGCCGTGAAGCGCTCCCTTTCAGAGCATCCGCGATCTTTTGGAGCTCGGCGGGGCGGTTCTGGCCCGGTTTCATTTCCAAGCGGCTGGCCATACGCTCCAATTCGGTGGCCGTGCGGACGGCGATCTGAACCGGCGGACGAGGGACTTTCGAAGCAACGGTCCCCGTGGAGGCGCCTTGCCAGAACCGGAGCAGGACGATCAAAACGACTGGCGCAAGGATCCATTGCGACGCTTTGGGAACACTCCACGGCGTCCAGCGGCAACCATCGAAGTGGGTCCCGAGGTAGTTCTCGCATTCCGCCAGGGCCGACGCGTGCATCGGCGTCGAGGGCGCTTCGAATGCCAGGCCGCTTGCCAATCGGTCGCAAGTTCCCGCCCGTCGATCCAGCAACGATGCCACTTGCGTCAAAGTGAGTCGCGCTCGCCAAGTTTGCGCTGCTGCGATGAGTGCAGCGATCCCCATGATCGACGCGGCAATTGAGGCCAACTCCGCCCCGGAACACCGATGAAATGCGGTCATCGTCGCCAGCAGTGCCGCTCCCCCCATGATGGTTTGCGCCAGACGGTTGCAAAAGTCCTGTGCCATTAGGCGCCGCCGAAACTGGAGCAGGAGAGAACGAATCATGGTCGTGGATCGGTATCGTTTACTCCCATCGAACCGGTTCTTGCGTGTTGAAAGTGCAGGTGGCGATCCAGGCAAAAAGTCCCCGGGAAAGAATCGCCATGAGGCAAAGCGCCAGACACGTCCCCCATTGTTGCAACCACGCGAACGCGAAACTGGGGTTCACGGACAGCACGAGCGTCCCCATGACCAGCAGGCGCACCACGCTCACCAGCCACGCCAATGGGATAATCGCAGCCACCGCCCACCAGAAGCGCTTGCCGGCAGGCGCCCACAGGAAAGCCAGGACGAACCCCACGACCATCATCGCCTGAAAGAGGTCGATGCCGGAAATGGATTCGTCCACCCAGAGGGGCACGCCTTCGATCTCCAGGGTCGTCCCGAAGCGGCGGACCTCGATGCCCAGCGCGAAAAACACCCAGTCCAGCGCAGCCGCCTGGCTGGCGCGAAGCAGACGGGACACCAGGTGCAGATCGGTCGCCGCCCACGGAAAGCCCAGAAAGGGAAGCAAGACCAGCCGCCGTGCCGCGCCTTCGGCAAATACGTCGATGAAGAGTAGGAGCAAGAGGCTCCACGAAGCCGCCAGCAGGACGTTCAGCCCAAAAAACACTCCAGCCAGGGCCGATCCCACTGCGCCGATCCGCACCCATTGCCGCAGCGGGACGGGCTTTTCGCGCCAGCTCCACGGGCGTCCCAACAGCCAGAAAAGCAGGAATGCCGCCGGTACGGTCCACCGCTGGACGCCGCTGCCCGTCCACCCGCGGATGTGGAAGAGCAGGTAGACTGCGGCGGCAAGAAGCGCGAGCAGGGTAAAGCGACGGGAGGTTGCCATGAAGGAGCGACCGCAATGGACGTTGGGAGATTACTACGCCGCGCAGCCCTCCTTGCCAAGTGCTTTGGCGTGCGGCGGTGCCGTCGGCAGTTGACTTTCCCGCAGATCGGTTCACAGAGTTTGCCATGAACAAACGCATCATTGGCGGCGCGGCTGCGTCTTTACTCCTCGCGCTTTTCTCCCCCGTGGTTGCCGCCGCCTCCGATCAAGGGTCATCGGCCCTCGGACTTTCGCCGCTGCCGGGAATTGCCGCCCTAACGACGGCGGGCAGTGCCAGTCTCGAAGCAGCCACCCCCGCCCCGACGCCGGGAGTGACGCTGGTTGCCGTGGAAAAGCTGACCCCGTTGCTGCCCTCTCCGCCATCGGGTTGGTCTGCCGAGACGCCCCAGGTTTCAACCGCCGACACCGACGATTTCAAGATCGCCACCGCCCAGCGCAGCTACCATCAGGGCGAGGCCGACGAACCGCCGACGGCTTCGGTCACGATCATCGACTTTGCAAAGAACCAGGGTTACCTGGACGGGATCACCGCCGCTTGGCAACTGAAGGCCGAAACCCCGGACGGTTACGACAAGCCGGTGGAGATCGACGGAATCCGCGGCTTCGAGCATTACGCCCGGTCGCTGGAAAGCAGCTCGCTTTCCGTCATCGTGGCGGGTCGTTTTTACATTCAGATCGAGCTGACGAAGACCGACCCGAAACAGCTGCGAGAGTGGCTCAAGCGCGTCGACTTGAAGAAACTGGCGGAGTTGAAGTAGCGCCAGCGCTCGGCTGTGGCGATTGCGGCCATTCAAGCAGCTTGGCATTCGCACCTTGCTCCCGATAAACAACCGCTGTCTTTCCCGGCTGCGATTACGGATAGCATGAAAAAATCTGCCATCAGAATTGGGTCCGGCGCATCGCCCAGAATGGTGCAGCGACTATTTTCGGGAGCGCTTCGCGGCTGGTTGGGAGTGCTCGGTGGCTCTCTCCTGCTTGCCTCATGCCAGAGCCCGAGGGTCACCATGGTCGATATCCCCCCTCGCAACACGGTTACGTTGAATTCCGGGGATGTCGTCAAAGTCTCGTTCGCCGGTTCGCCGGAGTTCGATCACGCCCAAAAAGTGCGCGCCGATGGCAGAATCAGCCTGCCTTTGATCGGGGAAGTCAACGCCGTCGGAAAATCGCCGGGGGAACTCCAGCAGGAACTTGCAAACCATTATCGCTCGCAGCTCCAGAACAATAACGTCCTGGTCACCCTCGAAACGACCTCCGCCCAAGCCTACGTCACGGGCGCCGTGATGAAACCGGGCAAAGTCGTCATCGATCACCCGATGACGGTCCTGGAAGCAGTCATGGAAGCGGGCGGGTTCGACCCCGATTTCGCCAATACACGCAAGGTGGTGGTCCTGCGAAACGAATACGGACGGCAGACCAGCCAGGTGGTAAACCTCAGCCCCGCCCTCAAAGGCAAGCCATACCCGCCGATCTACGTCAAGCCGAGGGACTTGATTTACGTTCCGCAGAGGCTGTTCTGACAAAAGAAGAATTGTCCGCAGATTACGCAGATTTCCGCAGATTTTCTGAGGCCCGCTTCGATGCAACCGAACGTAGTCAACCGCATCGATGTGGACGATTTCGCAAAAGACGTCGTCAGTTCAGAAAACACCATCAGAAAAATTGCGCCCGTCCAGCCTCGTGAGATTCCTTCGACAGACTCAGGACAGGCTCTTCGCAAGCTGCCAATGAACCTACCGGTTGCACGTGGGCGTTCAGCGCCAACGGCGCGACCACATACCAGCTAGGGCGTTGCCCCACTGCCATTAAGTTAAGGAATTCGCGGTCTCGTTCCCAGGCTCCAGCCTGGGAACGCCCCTGTCTTGGAGGCTCCAGCCTCCCGTTCCTCTCCGGTGC
>Ga0316219_1002155_pt1 | contig 18833 bp, 10 predicted proteins | sample TBH18003PmetaG_FD_203635 | JGI IMG/M metagenome (GOLD analysis project Ga0316219, IMG submission 203635) | Freshwater microbial communities from Trout Bog Lake, Wisconsin, USA - TBH18003P | ecosystem: Environmental > Aquatic > Freshwater > Lake > Hypolimnion/Profundal zone | place: USA... | reverse complement strand
GTGCCCGATAACTGCGTTGGTGAGGCTGGAGCCTCGAAGACACTGCATTCCCAGGCAGGAGCCTGGGAACGAGCGCGCGCTTCTTGCCTCCCAACGCCCGCGTGCAACCGGCAGGTTCATTGGCAGCCTGCGAAGGATCTCACGAGGCGATTCCGACGTCAGTTTCAGTCGGCACGTACTCGGGACGGACGGCTCATCGGGCGGCGCTGTCAGCTTCGAGGACGGTGAAGGGTGACATAACGCTGGCTGGCCTGCTGTGAGATTCCTTCGACAGACTCAGGACAGGCTCTTCGCAAGCTCAGGATGACAACTCTCGGGCGTCTGGCCAGTCATTGCCTGGTTCACTTGACTGTCCAGCAATCCATTCCTTCCTTCCCCGCTTGACTTTCCGCGCCCGGCAGTCAATAAACAGCGCTTACCCAAATCGGGCGGGACTTCCGCGCTACCAATGGCGTGCGGCGCTGGTCCATCGCTCCGACCGGGTTCCCCTAAGGCCTCCTTTGGCCGCCAAACCTCAAAAACTCGTACGCCTCGACTAAATCCTCAGATAACATATGACACTTAACTTCGTATCCGCGTTGCCGCTCGCCGCCGGACCGGCAACTCTCAACGCTCTCGACTGGTGCATGATCGCCCTCTACTTCGCCCTTCTGCTGGGCGTGGCCTGGTGGGTCGTGCGCAAGGGGAAAAACACCGCCCAGGATTACTTCCTGGCGGGCCGCAACCTCAGCTGGTGGATTATCGGCGCGTCCATTTTCGCCTCCAATATCGGCTCCGAGCATATCGTCGGGCTGGCGGGTTCGGGAGCGAAAGACGGCGTTGCCATGGCCCACTACGAGTTGCATGCCTGGTGTCTGCTGATCCTGGGTTGGGTGTTCGTTCCCTTTTACATGCGCTCGCAGGTGTTCACGATGCCGGAGTTCCTTGAGCGCCGTTTCTGCGTGAGGAGCCGCTACATGCTCTCCATCGTTTCGCTGATCACGTTCGTCGTTTCGAAGATCGCCGTCGGCATCTACGCGGGCGGGTTGGTCTTCTCGACGCTCCTGCCGAATGTGGCAATTCACCTTGGCGGTCACACGATCGACAGCTTTTGGATCGGCTCCATCGCCATCATCCTGATGACCGGTCTGTACACCTGCCTGGGCGGGATGCGCGCGGTGGCTTACAACGACGCCGTGCAGACGGTGGTGCTCATCATCGGTTCCTTCTGTCTGACCGCTTACGGCCTTTTGACTCTCGGGGGGGGCCACATGCTGATCGGCTGGGAAAAAGTGCGCCATCTCTGCGGTTCGGAGATGCTCAACCTCTGGAAGCCGCTGGTGCCGGCCGGCCAGACTGCCACCTGGGCGCCGGTTCTTGTGAAGAACGTCCATGGCGAAATCGTCAAGCAGGCCTGGTATTTCAACTGCAACTTTCCGTGGCTGGGCATGGCAATCTGCGCGCCGGTCATCGGCCTCTGGTACTGGTGCACCGACCAGTACATCGTCCAGCGGGCGCTCGGCGCCCACAACGAAACCGGGGCGCGCCGCGGTTCGCTTTTCGCCGCCTTCCTGAAACTGTTTCCGGTTTATCTGTTCATCATCCCCGGTCTGATCTGTTTCGCGCTGGTCAAGGAATTCCCGACCACTGCGCTGGCCCATTCTTTCAACACCCCCTACCAGGGCGCGGGAAACAGCGCGCAGATCGCCTTCCCGCTGATGGTCGAACACCTGTTGCCTGCGGGGCTTCGCGGCATCGTGGTCGCGGGCCTGCTCTCGGCGCTGATGGGCTCGCTGGCCGGTGTGTTCAACGCCTGCTCGACTCTCTTCACGGTCGATCTTTACGAGAAATGGCGGCCGAAAGCCAGCCAGGCTGAGATCGTCCAAACCGGACGCATCGCCACACTGGTCATGGTCGTCATCGCACTGCTCTGGATTCCCGTGGTTCAGGGCGCCACCGGGTTGTATGGCTATCTCCAGTCCGTGCAAGGCTACATGGCCCCGCCTGTGTTCGTGGTCTTCTTCCTGGGTGTCTTCTTCAAGCGGCTCAACGCCGCCGGCAGTCTCTGGGCGATGATCGTCGGCTTTGCCCTCGGCGTTTTCCGCATGGCGGTCGATACGCCGGTCACGCTCGGCTTCGCCGGCCTCAAGGACGGCTACACGCCGGGTTCCTTCTTCTGGGTCGTCAACAACATCAACTTCCAGTACTTCAGCATCCTGATCACCATCGCCTCGGCGATCACCATGGTCGCGGTCAGTCACATGACGGCCGAACCGGACCCGAAGTCCATCGCCGGCCTCACCTTCGGGACGAAATCGGAAGCCCAGATCGAAGATTCGCGCCAAAGCTGGGATTGGCGCGACGTGGCCGCCTCCGCGTTTGTCTGCTTCGCCATCCTCGGCGCCTACCTCTATTTCCGGGGATAAGCCTCAGACTATTCCTTGTTGATCGAGTGATGCTATTTTACTTAACTCGATAACATGAGCCGTCTTGCCTATTCCGCCTCTCGCGCCATCGGGCGCGGCATCTTCGGTTACCTTGGACCGGTTCGCATTATGCACCGGGAACGTTCGGCGCTGCCGGGGGCGTTCTTGCTTGCCGCCAACCATATCAGCCATTTCGACCCGCCGTTGATCTCAGTCGCCGCCCTGCGGCACATCGACTGGATGGCCATGGCGGAGCTCTTCGGCACCTGGTGGTCGAGGGCATACTTTCGCGCCGTGGACACCATCCGCACCGACCGCAAGGTCACTGACCGTGCTGCGGTGCGAACGGCGCTGCAACGGCTGCGCCAGGGGCGCACGGTCGGTATTTTTCCGGAGGGCGGCATTCGCGCCGGCGCGATAAGTCTGCTCGAAGGCGCGCCGATGCGTCCCGGGGCGGCGGCGTTGGCGCAGATAGCCGATGTCCCGATCCTCCCCTGCGTGGTGCTTGGAACTGACCGGCTTTATTCGACCGGCGCCTGGCTGCCGCTCCGCCGGGGCGGGTTTTGGGTTGGCTTTGGCGAACCGCTGCGGCCCCGTTCCGAATTGCCCAAAGCCGAAGCGCGGGCCAGCCTGGAAGCCGATCTCGCCGGGGCGATCCGCTCCGTTTACGCGGAAATGAAGGAAACGTTTCATTTGCAACCCGAGGATCTTCCACACACGCCGCAGGAAAGGCGGTCGTAGGCGAAGCGCGTTACCGCTCGATGACGTGCCACGTTCCGTTGTGCGTGGAGCCGATCGGGCACGTTCCGCTGACATGGCAGTGGCCGTCCATCCTCCATGCGCGAATCGCCGTACTGGAGGCATTTTGAAGCACGATCTCGTCGATCCCATTGCGATCGATATCAGCCGCGCCGACGACCTTCCACCCTCCATTGCCGCCGGCGCAGAGCGTAATCGTGCGCCGAATATGTGAGTTTCCGTCCATGAGCCAGGCGCGGACCGCGCCCGTCGAGCTGTTCTGCAATACGAGGTCGTCGTTGCCGTCGCCGTCGAGGTCGGCAGTCGCTGCGACTCGCCACACGGGCGCGCCGCCGGCGTGCAGGGCCACAACCCGGCGAATGTGGCAGTGCCCGTCCATGATCCATCCGCGGACGGCCCCGGTGGCGGTGTTCTGGAGCAGCAGATCGTCGACGCCATCGCCGTTCAAGTCAGCCGTGCCGGCGATTCTCCAGGACCCGAGCGGTCCACTCAGCGCGACGACTCCCTTGACGTGACCGTGCCCGTCCATGAGCCATGCCCGGACGCTGGCGGTCGCGGCGTTCTGAAGAATGATGTCCGGGGAGTTGTCGCTGTTGAGATCGGCCGACGCCACGGCTTTCCACTGCCCGGCTGTTCCGCCGATGGGCAGGACAGTCGCGACATGTCCCTGCCCGTCGAGCAGCCAGCTGCGCAAGGCGCTCGAAGTTGCATTTTGAAGCAGGATGTCGTCGTGACCGTCCCCGTTGAAATCGTGGCGCAACCGCCTCGACATCACGCGGAACGATTTCGTGTAGCTGTTGTTGCTCTTGTCGGATTCAGTGACGGCATCGGTCGGGTCCACGTCGAGAACGAGCGAATGCATCCCGACGGGCAACGATCCGATACCCAGATCCGTCAAGGCGACTCCGTCCAAGGGTTGCAGCAAATCGTCGCAGGTCCAGGTTCCCAGGCACGATCCGTCCAGGGAGAGTGTGACATCGAAGGGCTCGGCGGTCGCCGCCGTACCGATGTTCGCCACGGCGAAATCGATGAAGAGGGAATCCCACCGTGTCAGGGCGGGGCTGTCGAGGGTGGTTTTGGCCTGATTGCTGACAACAATGGGAGCCGACCAGCCCCGGAATGCAAAGGGAGTCAGGTCCGGCCAGGCATCGGTGCCATAGGCCCAATTCAACTCGATGGTCCCCTGGGCGGGAGTGCCGCCGGCGAACGCATATCCGTCCACTGCAATGTAGTAGACGGTGTTCGCCGCGGCCATAAAGGAAACGCTGCTTGTGACGACGTCCGAATTCGCATCGTCGTCCGCGCCCACCAGCGTCAGGGAGCCCACGGCATTTCCCGTATAGACGGCCAGGAGCGTATCGAAACTGCTGCCTCTCGTGTCAAAGGTACACTGCCCGGAGTTGGGCGCCGTCCATCGATACCACACCGATGCTCCGCCGCTGTTGCCGGCGTGATAGGGTTCCCCCGTTTCTTTGGTGGCGCCGACGTTCGTTCCCTGGATGCTACCCGAGGGGCCGGTCAGATCCGCCGCATTGGCGAAGGAATCGTTGGTGGCTGCGGGCATCACCGTGAAAACGGAAGCGCTTGTCGCTGAACCGCTGGAGGTAATGACGGTGATCGGCCCGTCTGTCGCACCGGCGGGAACGGTCGCCGACAGTTGAATGGGTGTAATCACCGAAAACGAGGCGGCGGTGCGATCGAAAATCACCGCAGTCGCGCCCGAGAGGTTTTGCCCGTAAACGGTGATGGGCGTCCCGACCGCCCCGGCAGAAGGGGTGAAGCCTGAGACGAACGCCGCGCCGGTGGTCGTTCCGGTCAACGTCTGCAAGAGCGTGGCCACCCGCGGAACTCCCACCCCCGTGGTCATATCGTAGCCGGGACCGGCCTGGTAGGCGCCGTTTGCGCCGCTGGTGATATCGGAGAAGCTGGAGGTGCCCAGCAAAGGATAGACCTGGGGACAAAGCGGTCCCAGGGGTTGTTGCGATGCCCTCGCCCGTGCTTCGTTGATCAGCGCTGAAAAGCCCGCCCACGTCGGGGCGCTCCAACTCGTCCCGCCCACAGTGTCGGCTGAGCCTGAGAAGAAAATATACGCGCTGGTGTATGGATCGGCGACCAGGCTGATATCGGGAACCTGCCGCCGTCGGGTCATTGTCAAGCCGGGGCCGCTTTGCCATGCCGGCCGGTCAAAATACTGACTTAAGCCCCCGCCGCTCCCCGCCCAAGTCGTTTCGGAGGTCACCTGGCCAGTAATCGCGTCCAAGGAAAGGGTGGTGCCGCCCACGCCGGAAACGCTCGGGTCGGAGGCCGGATAAAACACCTGCAATTCGCCGTTTGGATTGGAACCCTGGTCGCCGGAAGCCACAAAAACGCCGACGCCTGAAGCCGCAATCAGGGCGAACTTTTGGCTAAGGCTGTCGGGGATGCCCGATCCGAGGTCGGTTTCGCCCAGCCCCAGGCTGATGGAAAGTTGGCCGATGTCGGGATGGGTGGGCAGATCGGCAAGGATCATGTCGAGGCCCTGAGAGAAGTGAGTCCAGTCCAGAAACTGCATGGCGTAGATGCGCACATTCGCTTGCGGCGCGATGCTGCTCGACCATTCCACATCGAGGGTCGCCTCAATTTCGGTATCGATCACCTCGGTCCCGGTGACGAGCACCTTCTGGATTCTGCTCAGGCTCTGCGGGATTCCGTTTGCGGCCCAGAAGGCCGTGAGGTCGCTGTCCCGGGGAACGGCGTCGATCAGGATGGCGATCGTTTGACCGCTGCCGGTGACGCTGAGGGTGTCGGCGGCGTAGGCCTTTCGAATTTCGCTGACCAGATACGGCGGGCGATTGGCCGTCAAAGACTTCATCAGAAACCGCCTGGGTTTGATGTAAGGCTGCAAGCCGTTGATGCCCAGCACGGACGTGGCGATCGCTACCGGAATGCTGGGGGCGGTTGAGGCCGCGTTGTACTGCTGGCCATCCACGGTCATCTGGACGATCTCAGTCTGAAAGGTTTGCTTGATTTGCTGGAGCGTGCCGCACACGTAGATGCTCAGACGGTCGGCGGGCGTTCCCGCGATCTGAAGCCCCTGCGTCGCCAGCCATTGGCGAACCGCTTCGTATTGGGCCGGCAACGGCAGGTAATCCCGGTCCAGGTCTGCCGCTGGAACAATTTCGCCGCGCCCGATCTTGTCCATCAGTTTGGCGGGGTTGCGTACTCGCAGCGTAACTTCGAGCTGCATCGGCTCGGCGAGTTGCTGCGGCGCCAGCGGCAGGATGGTCGCTTGTATTTGCGCCGGCAACGCAACGATGCTTCCAGGCAATAGAATGCGGTCTGTCTGGCCCTGAGCGAATGCCCCGCCCGCCACGAAGAGAACTGCCAGCGGAAGCAGCAATCGCTTCAGCCATTGGGCGCCTCCGGGCAATGTCCTCCGCGTGAATGCCGGCAGAGAGCTCCGCCTGGCTGAACTGCAAATTACAACACACCTTTTCTTCTCCATAGTTTCCTTCCTCCCCGGGGCGGATTTGACTGCTGCCAGGCCGGACCGCCCCAAACCGACGCCCGGACAGCGGGTTTGCTATTGGAGAATCACCGTGACCCCCCGCCAGCACCTTGCAAAACGGGAAAGGCCGCGCCCGCGGTTGTGTGGCAACGATTACCGGCGGGAAAGGGACCCTGAGGACAAAAAGGACAAAAAGGACGAAAGGGGCTTCAGCTTATGCCGTCCCTTATGTCCTTTTCGTCCCCAGGGTCCTTTCCAGCGATCTCACAGCACCCCGGCGGCCCAGAGCAGGCCGTTCAGGGTCAAACGCATTGCTGCCGGAAAGCGCGAAAACTCATCCGGGGCATGCCCGAGCGCGCAGTAAAATACGCGGCCCTTACCCCATGGCCTGATCCACGCCACCGGCATCGCCGTCACGCGGCCCTCCCAAGAGTACTCCGCGTCGGCGATCCAATGAATGCCGGGATCTACCATCATGTAATACTGCTCCGAATTATAGGCAAAGGTGGCGGGAACGTCCTTGACGATGGGGCTGGCGAAATCCCGGAGGCGCACCGTGTAATCGCCCACATGGGGATGGCCGACGAAATGGCCTCCGGTCATCCACTCATATTCGAGGTTGCCGCGAAAAGTGTCGCCCATCCCGCCATGGATGCCGCCCAGGCCGACCCCGGAGCGAACGGCGGCGCTCAAGGCTTTGGTTTGAACCTCGGAGAGCGCGCCCATCGTTACGCAGGGCAAGATAAGCGAGAAGCCGCGGAGCTTTTCTTCGTCGGCAAGCGATTCCACGCCGGCTTCGACGACCGTCTCAAAGCCGAGTTGCTGAAGCTCGCCCGCAAAGAGATTCGCCATGGCTTCGGGCTTGTGCCCTTCCCAGCCGCCCCAAAAAATAAGAACACGTTTCATAAAGTAAGAATTAGAAAAGGCAGTTAAACCGCATCTTTAGCGAAAAAGGCGATGGCACGGGATTGCGTTGGGACTTTCGAAAAACGCGGCAGCGTCTTGGAGTGCGGCAGTCCTGTGCCGCCTTGGGATGAAGCGTCTTCACGATTTGGCGCCCTTCAGAACGGCTCCCGCGGCAACTCCAGCGCACTCTTCTGCGCGGAAGAGATACACCGGAGCCTTTCGTGACGGCCAGAGGTTCCAGTGGACATTTGAATTGGTCGGCCTGCGAAGGCGGCACAGGACTGCCGCACTCCAGGACGCTGCCGCGACCGCCCAAGCCCCACCCGTATTCGAAACCGCTGCTTACCCGATCTGCGTTCATCTTCGACATCTGCGGTTAACTCCTGCCTTTTGCCGTCTCTTCGCGGTACCAGCGGACGGTCTCGGTGAGGCCGTCGTCGACGGTGACGGTCGGCTCGAAACCGAGATCGGCCTGAATCCGGGCGATGCTGGCTTCCGAGTGCAGGATGTCCCCGGGCCGTTGCGGCAGATAAACGGGCGGACGGTCCGCGATGCTTAGCTTGGACGCGATCAGCATGTAAAGCTGAGTGAGGGTCGTGCGCGAACCGAGGGCGACGTTGTAAACGCTTCCGAATGCGGTGGGATTTCCAGTGGTCGCCGCGAGGATGTTTGCCTGAACGATGTTGTCGATGTGGCAGAAATCGCGCGTGATGGTTCCGTCGCCGTTGATGACGCACGAGTCGCCATCGACCAGCGCGCTGATCCATTTTGGGATCACCGCCGCGTACCCTCCTTCGGGATTCTGGCGCGGTCCGAACACGTTAAAATAACGCAAACCGACGATGCCCGGCGCGGGGTAGTTTTTGGTGAAAACGTCGGCGTAAAGCTCGTCGATGAGCTTGGAGGTGCCGTAGGGGGAGAGCGGTTTGCCGATGCGTTCCTCGATCTTGGGCAGGCCCTCGTCGTCCCCGTAAACAGCGCTGGAACTGGCGTAGACCACCCGGCTGACTCCCGCATCGCGCGCGGCCGTCAGGATATTCAGGAAACCGTCCACATTGGTGGCGTTGCAGGCCAGCGGATTTTCAATGGAGAGGGGAACCGAGATGAAACCCGCCTGGTGGAGCACGCGGCGAACGCCCGCGGCGGCGCGCCGGCAAACAGCCAGATCGCACACGCTTCCCTCGATAAACTCAAAGCGCGCCCATTGCTCCGGGGCGACCCGGGCGCGAACCTCTTCGAAATTTCGCATGAAACCGGTGGAGAGATCGTCGAGCACGACCACCGCCTGCCCCAGCTTCAAGAGCGCCTCGACGAGATGGGAACCGATAAAGCCGGCGCCTCCTGTGACCAGCCATTTCTCCGGTCGCGCCGTGAGGGCCTCCGTTGTTTCGGTGTAAACTCTCACGGATCCTGAGAAGATGTGCCGCCGTTGGACTCGCCCGGCCCCAGGACGGAGGTCGGCTTGCCTTTGCTGCCACGAGTTGGAAGCGCTGATCCGTCGGATGGCAGGCCCGGGTTTCCGCCAAACGGCAGGCTGTCCTGCGGCAGTATTTCGTTGCCGTCCAATTCAATCTCGTTTCCGAACTGGTCGGTGCCCGTGAGCGCCGGTTGGACCAGTTGATTGGTGTTGGTCAAAAGCAACCGAGTGTTCTTCGATCCAGACTTGGGGCGCAGCGCGCTTCCGACCGCCCTCGCCGCAACATGGGGCTCGTCGCGGCGGGTCCGTTTGACGACCCGCCTGCGGATCTTCCGCTTCGGCGGTCGGCGTTTCTTGATTAACCGTTTCAGAGGCCGCCGCTTGCGCGCCCGCTTGGAGACTTTGCGTTTCTTCTTCGGTTTGTGGGTCTTGTTCCACCGCTTTGGAAAGCTCGAACGCTTGGAGAGGCTGGTGCGGGACTTACTGGAATGCTTGAGGGTTCTCCTGCGCTTAAGACGCTTCAAACGCCTGGGGCGCTTGGACCGTTTGAGACGCTTGGGATGATGGAGACGGCCGGCCCGAACCGAACGCGGCGTCTTTTGAAGGTGGGACTGGGACGGAGCGGCATGGGGCGAACCGCTGCCCGGATGCGGTGACGCAGGCCTGGCGTCCACCGAAATCGCCCCGGAAAGGGCGATGGCGGCGGCCAGAAGGATGGAAAAAAGTCGCTGCAGCACGGATTATTTATACCGCGCGATGTCCCGCAGACAAGCCCGAACGGAAAAACTTAATAATTTTCATATGGACAGATTATCGCGGCGGCGGTAAAAATTGCGTGTAATTGCAGAAATACCCCTAGCCCTCTCCCGTCCAGCCCGATGAACACCAATGGATTCCTTCGCAAGCACTGGTTCCATGTAACCGTGCATTTTCTGTGCGACGCGGTGTTTTTTATTGCTGCTTTTGTGGTGGCGTTTGGCTTGCGTTTTGGCGATGAGGCGCCGCCTGCCATTGGGTTGACGTGGCCGTTTGTGCTGATCGGCGGGTTTCTGCTCTCCTCTTCCAATTACATCGCGGGCCTTTACTCCACCCATAGCTTCAATCTGGGCCTGTTCAGGCGGGCGGCGGTGCTCTTCGGCTGCGTCTGTTTCTCCGTCGGCCTGCTGCTTGCGGCCACTTACCTCAACAACGCCCGCCCGACGGGCCGAGGCATTGTTTTGATTGGCGCCTCGACCTGTTATATGGCCTTGTTCCTGCACCATTGGCTCCTCCTCAGCCAGTTGCGCGGAGCCCGCGAACGAGTCGCCTATGTCGTCTCCTCCACCTTCGATGAGGCCGAAACGCGCCTTTTCCGCAGTTTCGGCGGGCACCATCTGGAATTTGCCGGGGTCGTGGTGCATGACGGCTACCGGCCCAAGAGCGAAGTGCGGGTTCTCGGAAAGACCAAGGAGCTGGCGCAAATCGTGGAGTATGAGGGCGTTGACCGCATCCTGTGCACTACCGCAAACCTCAAGGACGAGGGGCTTGCAAAGCTTTTTTGCAAGCTGCGTTACTCCGGCGTGAACGTCCTGCCGCTGATCAGCCTTTGCGAGGAGGTCGACCAATTTGTGCCTCTGGAACTGGTCACTTCGGAGTGGCTGCTGAACGCCAGCGGCGAACCGCAGATGCTGTACATCAAGAAGCTCAAGCGGCTGTTCGATATCGTCATCTCAGCCTTGCTGCTGGCGCTTTTTTCCCCGATTCTACTGATCGGAATGCTTGCGGTGAAGCTGAGTTCACCGGGGCCGATTTTTTACCGTCAAGTGCGGTCGGGACGCTTCGGGAAGTCCATCACCATGTTCAAGCTGCGCACGATGCGGGTGGATGCGGAGAAGAACGGGGCGGTATGGTGCGGCGGCAGCAACGATCCTCGCGTGACCGCGCCAGGTCGTTTGATGCGCAAATATCGCATCGATGAAATCCCCCAGCTTATCAACGTCTTTTCTGGAACGATGTCCTTCGTGGGACCTCGTCCGGAACGCCCCGAGATGATTGACGACCTGGCCAAGAAGGTGCCGTTCTATCAGGAACGCCAGATGGTGCAACCTGGCCTCACCGGGTGGGCGCAAGTCAATTATCCATACGGCGCCTCGGTCGAAGACGCCGCCCGCAAGCTGGAGTACGATTTGTACTACATGAAACACATGAGCCTGTACCTGGATCTCTTCATCCTGCTCGATACAGTGCGAATCGTGCTTTGCGGCGGAGTTGCCGACGACCCCTCCCGGCGAACGTCGCGAAATGCCGCGGTGATGGAGTGGGAGCAGTTGCGGCACGAGGACGAGGCCGAAGCGACCAAGGAAATGGCCATGGCCGCGAGCCGGTAAAGGGTTCCGCGGAAAGATCCGCCCGGTCTGCGGACAATTCAGCCAATATTCTCCCTTGCCTTTCCCCCCAAGGGGTGTGTTTTATGGCACGAAACATGGGTAGAACCACCGCACCAAAAATCAGTCGCTTTAAACGTTTGCTCGACTGGGTGCTTGTTGCCCCGCCCAAACCGCCGCCTATTGTCCCGAGCGCCCGCAAGCGAATTGCCTTCATCAAACGCGGCCCTTTTTCCCACACCAACACCAGGGTGGCGGAACTCCTCCGGGAAGGCTTCCCTGAATTCGACCTTGAAGTGATCGATCTGGATCACGAAATTTTTCTTCGCAGCAAGAAAGTTGTTATTACCAATATTTTTCACATCGTGCGGATGTATGGATGGGACATTTTCCGCAGGAAACGCACCGTTCGGGATTGCTTTTACCGCACCCCGTATATTTTTCGTTTCGTGAAGGGATTGATCGACCGGATTGTGGGACCGCGCCGGAACGAATTCGCTTTTTCCATCCAAACCCAGTCGCTATACGACGCCAGCGTCACCGGCCTGCCCCACTTCGTCTACACAGACCACACCCACCTCACCAACCTCTACTATCCAGCCTTCAAGCGGGACCGTCTCTTTGCCCGCAACTGGATCGACTTCGAACGGGAAGTCTACCGGGAGGCGACGCGCGTTTTCATCATGAGCCGCCACGTGGGCCGTTCCATCGTCGAACACTACGGAGGCGACCCGGGCCACGTCACATGCATCTACGCCGGCAGCAACGTCGAGACGACCGCCACCACGCCCAACAACGACAATTATTCGAACCGCAACATCCTTTTTATCGGCGTCGAGTGGGAACGCAAAGGGGGACCGACGCTGCTCGCCGCTTTTCAGCGTGTCCGCGAGAAATTGCCCGACGCCACGCTCTCGATTATCGGGAATGCGCCGGAGTTCGACATCCCCGGCGTCACCGTTTACGGACGGTTGCCGATCGACGAAGTCGAGCAGCACATCCTGCGGGCCTCGGTGTTTTGCATGCCGACCAAGGTGGAGCCGTTCGGAATCGCCCCGATTGAGGCGCTTGTGCATCGGATTCCGGTCGTGGCGTCCCGGATTGGCGCTTTGCCTGACATCGTTCAGCACAACAGGACAGGATTGCTGGTTGCTCCAGACAGTGTCGACGAACTTTCGGCGGCACTGATCGAGTTGCTTTCGAATCCGGAAAAGTGCCGCGCTTTCGGTGAACTGGGGCATATCCTGGTGAAAGAAACGTACACGTGGGAATCCGTGGGCCGCCGAATGAAGGAGCAGATTATGACCGACATCCAGCGGCTCAAAGGGCCGCCGAATCGTCCGTAAGGGCCTGTTCCCGAATCGATTATCAACACATCGCCGAAACCAAACTCAATGAACACCAAAGACATCCGCCTCCCGCGGGGCTGCCCGACGAGCAGCCCGCAAGAATTCTCCCCGCAAGAACGCCGTTCGCCCAGACGATCCCTGGCACGGACCCTTTTCGCGTGTTTGCCGGACAGCACGGCACCGCGTGTATTGCCCGCCATGGTCGTACTGCTGACCGCGTCGATTCTCCCGGCTTTCGCCGCGGAACCGGTGCGCATCGACAACGACGCCATCGCCGTCACCTTCGACCGGACCACCGACGCTTTTGTCATCGAGGCGAAGGGCCGACCCCAGCCGGTTCTCACCGGCGGAAAATTCGAGCGGGCGGGCAGCGGTGCGACGGTCGTCCCGGTCACCGACAAGACCTTTGGTGAAGGGAAGGGAATCGAGGTTACGACCGCCGATGGCGGACGCAATCTCATCGAGGTTTATCCGCACCTGCCGTTCGCGCTCTTCCGGGCGGAGATCCCGAATGCCGGGAGCGAGGACAGCGTGCTTCAGAATGCTCCGTTGCTCAAGGGCGCTGTGGCTTCGAGCCTGGCGGTGAACGTCCTGGGCACGGGCGGTCTGACGCCTGCATCCAAAAAGGCCGGCAGTTACGCTTTTCTCGCGTTTGCGGATCCGAAGACCCACAATGGTCTCGTATGCGGATGGCTCACCCACGAGCGCGGGGACGGCGTGGTTTTTTCGAACCCTGAGAACGGCACCGCCAGCCTGGCGGCCCGCATCGATTACGGTTGCCTGCGCATCCATCCCAAGGCCAGGGCGCAGACTGAGACGTTCATGATCGGCTGCTTCGACGATGCCCGCGCGGGGCTTGAGGCTTACGCCGATTCGATCGCTTGCTACTACAAGATCAAGCTCCACCCCATGCAGCCCGGTCATTGCACCTGGTACATGGACAAACACGCCGGGGCCTGCGACGAGGCGCATCTCAAGGAGTTGGCTGTCTTTGCGACGCAAATCCTTCTTCCATACGGTTTCGGGTTCCTCCAGATTGACGACCAGTGGCAGGCAGGCGCCTCGCACAACGGCCCGAACAAGAATTTTTCCGCGCACCGCCCCGACGGTCCGTACCCCTCCGGGATGAAGGCGACCGCCGAGACGATCGACAGCCTGGGCATGACCCCCGGCATCTGGTTCATGCCGTTTGCCGGGAATTGGGACGATCCATGGTTCAAGGATCACCAGGATTGGTTCGTCAAACGCAAGGCCGACGGCAAACCGTATGACACCGCTTGGGGCGGCACCTGCCTGGACATGAGTAATCCCGACACCCGGAAGTACGTCAGCGGCGTCGTTTCGCGGATCGCCCACGAGTGGGGTTACCGGCTCTTCAAGATGGACGGGTTCTGGACCGGCTCCGCCACCAAACAGATTTACGTCAACGAAGGCTACAAGGACGATGGCATCGGGGACGCGGTTTTCCACGACCCCGAAGTCACCAACATCGAGGCGTTGCGTTCCGGCGTGAAGCTGGTGCGCGCAGCCGCCGGCCCGGATGTTTTCTTTCTGGGCTGTTGCGTTGCCCAGAACATGCGCTCCTTTGGCGGTTCCTTCGGGTTGCTGGACGGGATGCGGGTCGGTCCGGACACCGGAGCGGGCACGATCGGCTATCCGTGGTCCACCCGCTTCTGGTTCCTGAACGGGCGCGTTTGGTGGAACGATCCGGATTGCGTCTCGGTTCGCGAAACGACGGCGCTCGGTCAGGCGCGGATTAACGCGAGCTTTGCCGCGATCTCCGGCGGGGTCTTCTATGACAGCGACTGGATGCCCGATCTCCCGTGCGAACGCATCGACATCTTGCGGCGCTGCATGCCCTTGCACGGCCTGCCGGCGCGCCCGGTGGATATCCTCGAACGCGAACCGGCATCCGTCTGGCACCTTCCCGATACAAGATCCGCGGTGCGACGCGATATCGTGGCGCTGTTCAATTACAGCGACCGGTCCACGGTGATCGGCGCCGATGCTTCGGCGATCGGCCTGCCCAAGGCGGACCGCTACATAGCCTTCGATTTCTGGGCGAACAAGTTCATTCCGCCATTCACAGGGGCTGTTTCGGCCGAGCTGCCGGCGCATACCTGCCGCGTGCTGGCGGTCAAGCCGGTGGCGGATGTTCCGCAGCTCTTGAGCACCTCGCGGCATGTGACCCAGGGCATTGTCGATGTCACCGGCGAGCGGTGGGATGCCGCTTCCTCGACGCTCTCGGCTGCCAGTCGCGCCGTGGGAGGCGATCCTTACGAACTCCGCATCGTTCTGCCCGAAGGAGAACGCTCGTGGATTGCAAAGGCGGTTTTCGTTTCCGCCGGGGACCAGGCGGCGAGCGTCACGACGGTGTTCCGGCAAAACGGACCGCGCCTGCGGGTCACCCTCAGCAGCCCGGTCGAACGCGAGGTCAAGTGGTCGGTGAAATTCGAGCCGGGCGCGGTACAAGCCGGTGCGCCCAAGGCCGTCGCCGATCTTCAGGCCAAGGTGGCCTATAGCAAAATTGCGCTGACCTGGAAGGACGACGACGGGGCGGATTCTTACCGGGTCACGCTGGGCGACGGCAAAGTCATTGAAACCCCGGAGCCGCGATTCGAAGACACCGCCTTCCGGCGCGACGGCAAGATTGCCTATCGCGTCCAGGCGGTCGGTTGGAAGGCGATTTCCGAGCCGGTTGCCGTCGAGGCGGTTTCGATGCCGAAACTGACGCCGCCGCCCGCGCCGCCTCTGCCCTCCGTGCAAGCGAGCGACCTCCAGGTGCGATTCCTCAAGAACGGTCACGGGCCGGGACAACTCGACAAGGCGTGTTCGGGCAAGCCTCTGCACGTTGGCGGCGCTCAGTATGACAAGGGTATCGGCATGGCTGCCCCGGCCGAAGCTGCCTGTCCCATTCCGGCGGGCGCCAGGCGGTTCGTTGCGGTGGTGGGCGTAAACGACTCCGCCCGGGCGCACCAGCAACCGCTGGCCTTTAAGGTTTTTGGCGATGTGAAGGAAATGGGCGAGCAACCGGTGCTGCTGGCCGAGTCCCCTGAGATCTCCCCGGCGACCGTTCAGGATTGGACCTTCAACCTCGAACTCAATTCCCGCTTCAAGGAACTGCGGTTTGTGGCCGAACAGAGCGCCAAGGGCAAGAACGGCGCACTGGTCGACTGGGTGAAGATTGGGTTCGTCATGGAAAAGTGAGGCGAGACGCCTTTATCGCGTCTGACCAGTGGCTTCTGTCGATTCCTGGCCACCCTGTAAAAATTTTCCCATCGCAAGGACTAATGCAACTTTCGCAATATATGGTTTGCGGAGAGCCCCACGATTAGGGCACCTTCTCCCGCGTCGAATACCGAGACAACAAAGTCTCCTCGTATTCACTACAAATTATGAACCAACTATTCCGCCGCATCCTGATGCTGGGGATTCTTATCTCCACCCTCGTACCAAAAGCCGCATTCGCCAGCGATGCGGACCTTGTCCTTCCCTCAGGCAAGGCCCGCGACATCGCCTTCCACTTCTCCTTCTTCTCGCTCGGGAGCGAGACGATTCTGACCCTCGGTCTGCTCGTCGCTCTCCTGGGGATGTTGTTCGGGTTGGTGGAATATCTCGGGCTGAAAAAACTGCCCGCCCACCAGAGCATGCTGGATGTTTCCAGCCTGATCTACAGCACCTGCCGCACGTACCTTTTCCAGCAAGCCAAACTGCTTGCAATCCTTGAGGTGCTGATCGGTTCAACCATGGTGTACTACTTCGGGTACCTCAAAGGGATGACCCCCGCGACGGTGGCCCTCATCCTCATGTGGTCGGTCGTTGGCATCGGCGGCTCGTTCATGGTGGCCTGGTTCGGCATGCTCATCAATAACGTCGCCAACAGCCGCATGGCGTTCGCCGCCCTCAAGGGCAAGGCGCTGGCCGTGTCGGAAATCCCGACCCGTTCGGGCATGAGCATCGGCGTGCTCCTCATCAGCGTCGAACTGATGATGATGATCATCGTGCTCAAGTTCGTGCCCCCGCAACTGGCCGGCTCCTGCTTCATCGGCTTCGCCATCGGCGAATCCCTCGGCGCCAGCGTGCTGCGCATCTGCGGCGGCATCTTCACCAAGATCGCCGACATCGGAAGCGATTTGATGAAGATCGTCTTCGGCATCAAGGAGGACGACGCGCGCAACCCGGGCGTCATCGCCGACTGTGCCGGCGACAACGCGGGCGACTCCGTCGGACCGACCGCGGACGGCTTCGAGACCTACGGCGTCACGGGCGTGGCGTTGATCACCTTCATTCTGCTGGCAGTGCAAGCGCCGCACCGCTGGACGTTCATCACCTGGATCTTCGCCATGCGCATCGTGATGATCCCGATGTCGGTCCTGGCGTGGAAGATCAACACCTACATCACCCGCGGGGTCTTCGCCAAACACGAGAAGTTCAACTTCGAACACCCGCTCACGGTGCTGGTGTGGCTCACTTCGCTGCTGTGCGTGGGAATCACTTTCCTCGTCAGTTACTTCATGCTTGCGCACGATTACCCGACCATCTGGTTGCGCCTCTGCACGATTATCAGTTGCGGCACTCTCGCCGCGGCGATCATTCCGGAATTGACCCGGATGTTCACCAGCACCAAGAGCGCGCATTGCCAAGAGGTGGTGAATGCAACCACCGAAGGCGGCGCCGGCTTGACGATTCTCTCCGGCCTGGTCGCGGGTAACTTCTCCTGCTTCTGGAAGGGGATCACGATCACCACGCTGATGCTCATCGCGCTGATCGCCAGTTCCAGCGGCATGGACGCGTTCATGACGTATCCCGCCGTGTTCGCATTTGGCCTGGTGGCCTTCGGCATGTTGGGCATGGGCCCGGTGACGATCGCCGTCGACAGCTACGGACCGGTGGCCGACAACGCACAGTCCGTGTTCGAGCTTTCCACCATTGAGCAGATTTCCGGCATTGAAGCGGAGGTCAATCGCGACTTCGGCTTCAAGCCTGACTTCGAGGAAGGCAAGAACCTGCTGGAAGAGAACGACGGTTGCGGCAACACGTTCAAGGCCACGGCCAAGCCGATGCTCATCGGCACCGCCGTCGTCGGCGCGACCACGATGATCTTCTCGCTCATCCTGATGCTCAAGGAAGCGTTCGGGTGGACCAATCTGGAGAAGCTCAGCATCACCGAAGGACGTATCATCCTCGGCCTGCTCATGGGCGGCTCGGTGGTTTACTGGTTCGCCGGCGCATCGCGCCAGGCGGTGACCACAGGCGCTTATCGCGCGGTGGATTACATCAAGCACAACATGAAGCTCGATGGCGGCAACAAAGCCTCCATCAAGGACAGCAACGAAGTGGTCACCATCTGCACCCGCTATGCGCAAGTGGGGATGGTCAACATCTTCATCGTCGTCTTCTCGCTGGCGATTTCGTTCGCCTGCTTCGACCCGGTGTTCTTCGTCGGCTACCTCATTTCGCTGGCGATGTTCGGTTTGTTCATGGCCATCAACATGGCCAACGCGGGCGGTTGCTGGGACAACGCCAAGAAGATCGTGGAAGTGGAGCTGCGCATGAAAGGCACTGATCTTCACGACGCGACGGTCATCGGCGACATTGTGGGCGATCCCTTCAAGGATACCTCTTCGGTGGCGCTGAACCCGATCATCAAGTTCACGACGCTCTTCGGCATTCTCGCGGTGGAGATCGCCGTGCAGATGACCAAGAACGGCCAGGACACCCTCAAGTATGGTCTGGCGGTTGGGTTCCTGCTGGTGGGCCTCTTCTTCGTGCGTCGCTCCTTCTACGGCATGCGGATCTCAAACCTGCACCCGAAGGCTCACATGGAGGCGGCGGAACGCAAGGCGGCTGCCGCCGGCAACCTCACGATGAAGTAATCGTCCGAAACCGTTGAATTAACAGGCGCCCCCGGAAACGGGGGCGTCTTTTTTTGTGCGGGTGCGGCGGACCGGGAGAGGGAACAGGACTCTTTCCCTTACCCACAATTCCGAGGCCGGGCAGAGAGATCAAAGCGGCTCTCGTTATCTGTCATCCTGGTGCGCCCGTGAAGCGGGCGTCAACGTGGGTGAGAGTCCCACCGGTGCAGTTAGACGGTTCAGCACCGAAGACCGTGCCAACTGCGTCGCCGTGAGGCGGGGTGGGGAGCAG
>Ga0316219_1002154_pt1 | contig 18837 bp, 22 predicted proteins | sample TBH18003PmetaG_FD_203635 | JGI IMG/M metagenome (GOLD analysis project Ga0316219, IMG submission 203635) | Freshwater microbial communities from Trout Bog Lake, Wisconsin, USA - TBH18003P | ecosystem: Environmental > Aquatic > Freshwater > Lake > Hypolimnion/Profundal zone | place: USA... | reverse complement strand
TACGGCACGGATCTTGGCTGAACGGGTCTCATATACGCTGTGGGCGATAGCTGATGCTACAGACTGAGGATTACTACCTGCGCCTACGCGCAGTACTTGCTCTTCTTTTTCTTCTGACAACTTATGCTCCTTGGGTTTCCATATGGTATTTCCCCGTGGCATAAATTATGAAGGCTATTACTCAGAAGATCTGTCTAAAGGTGTGGGAGCTTTGGCGTACGTACCGCAGGCTGCGCACTCCATTTCTAAAAAATATGTAGACAGCTCGTAGTCGTCAAAGCAAGCTTTTATATTCCATACAAAGGACTCGCATACAGGACACACATGATGGATCTCATCTGCGTGATCCATTGTGCCCGTGTAATCAGGCTTCAGCTGGCGTATCGGTAGGCTCATCGCCATCCAACATCGTGTAGTGCCAGTCAGCAGGTAGTCCTAGCTTTTCTTTAAGCCCGTTTAAGGCCTCTAATTGCTCTGACTTCATAGCTTCAATCTGATCAATCTCTTCAGCAGATAGGCTTTCTTTTTGAGTCTCATAAAGGCTTAGACCGTATTCATATGCCATTTGAAGTTGCGTTAAAACTCTCAACCCTTGGTAAGCTGATTGGCCCATTAGATAATTCTGCTGTGCTGCTTGTACCTTAGCAACCTTTTCCTGACGTTTACTCAATTACTCTGTCCTCCCCAGCCTCCGCCTTTGAAGTGGATACCTCCAGGCGCTGAATAAATACGATCCATTGAGTTACCGCAGCATACTGGAACAGTGCTGTCGCCAAACTCACGATAAATTTCTTGGATACCACCGCAGGTGCTGCACTTAAAATCGTAATTAGGCATTAGCGCTCCCTAAACTTTGGATCCTGAAGCTTATCATATACTTCTTTTTCGTACGCAAGGGTGTGCGTGCCCGACACGATACGGGCTAACGCATAGGAGTCGGCAGCGTTGTCATCAGTGATGTCAACACCCCATTTTTTATAAACATGTAACAGCATCTGACTCTTAGGTATCCCATTACCCTTACCTGTTACATACTTCTTAAGATTTGTGGGAGGGACTATCAACGGGTATATACCAAAATCTAGAAGGGTTAGCTTAACCATACCGCCAAGCTCACCTAGCATATTAGCCATCTGTGATCCAAAGGCATAGCCTTCCATGGCAACATCTTCAATATGATCAAACTGGTGTAACCAATTCATCACATGCGCCTGTATGTCACGTAAACGGTCAATACCGTGCTTATCTGACTTGTAAACCTCTGTGTAGAACTGGTCGCCCTGAAGGGCTGTTAGGGCGAACCCATTGTACGACTGGTCTATGCCAATAAATACAGGTTTAGTTGGGTCAACGTTACCGCCAAAAACCTTCATTAGAAGCGTGTCCGCATTGCTGAAGTACGACGAGTTAACTCTCGACTAGTAAGACTGTAGTAACGCTCTAAGTTACTCTGCATCGTCTCTAGCATCTTACGATAAGCATAGGTGCTCATCTTAGCTTGCGCCAATTCTTCAATAAGGTCATCAGTTATCACAGCAGCGTTTAACATACCTGCTTTTTCTGTGCTCTTACCGCTAGTTTTGCTAAGAGTGGCTTTAGCTTTTGCTATGTCATAGATGTGTTCGGCTTCTGTTTCAGCCAAAGTTGCTAGGGCAACTTGAGTTAGTATGAAGTTAAGGTTTTCCATGTACTTTGTAGCTAAAATCATCAGCTCCTGATCATCTACAGCTGTGATGTCATTTGGAAACTGAGGTACATCTATATCTAGATTCTTCTTTAAAGGCAAGCCTTGAGACTCTAATATAGAAAGCACATGCTTACCTACGCCTTGCGCTACAAGTTCAGTCATTGTCATATCCTTTACAACGTGGGCAACCCATTGAGGTTATATTACATGGTGGTGGGGTCTTTGCGTCAACCGCTTCAACAATCATCTTAGCGGCGTCAAATAAATGGGATATACCCCAGTCACTCTTAGGTACGATGAACTCTTTAGATTCTTGGTTAGGCTTGGCATCATAAATAAGGACTGCTTCTTGAGGTACATCTTCGTAACCTATAAGCTCCGCTAGCTTCATGTAAACCTGCACCTGCATAATGTGTTTCATAAACGGTGCGTCTAACTTCTTCCAAGCCTTCTCAAAATCATAGTTATTTTCTTTAAGAAGGTCAAAGGCTTCATAACGTAAGGTACCAATTCCAATGGATTTAATCTCTAACATTAGAGGCTCTCCAAGACCAACTAACCAACCATCTGAGTGACCTGCAATACGCAGGGGTTCGTAGTGAAGGGGAACTTCCATGTAAATAGTGCAAGGAGCTGAACAACTAGGACATTCTGGATAACTTACTCCGTAGGTTGTGGCTTTGCACTCAGGGCATTTCCATTTTCCATACAAGTTTCCCATCTCACTAAACCAGCGCTGCCACTTGGCGTGGATGCCGTGACCCTCTTCAAACACTGACTCTAACCGTAGTGATGGAACGCGTGTATTGACTGGTACTGCTCCCAGCAAGTGATAATAAGATGCGCGGTGGCACCACTCTTCACTTACCATGTCTGAAGGGTGTAGAACATCTGTTCTACGAGATCCGTCTTTAGGTCGTGCGATCAAATGTCGCTCTACTGAACCTAAGACTCTTGTTTGCTTCTTCTTATTAACATCAAGAAACTTCTTTAAAGGGCTACCCGGTTTAACGCTCATGCATGCAACCTATCACATTACTTAATGGGTGTCTAACCACTCCTCAAGTGTTTGACCTACCTTGGCTGCTTTGCGTTTTAACGCATTACGTTCTCTGTGACTCATACCGCCCCAGATACCATGCTGCTCATTCATTTTTTCTGAATACAACAAGCATTGTTTACGCACAGGACATTCAGGTAAGCCATCCTTGCCGTAGCAGACAGCTTTGGATTTTTCAGCTATATTTCTGTACTTGGATTTGTCTCTTGGGGGAAACCAAAGCTCTGTGTCACGTCCTTGGCACTTGGCTTCGTATCGCCAGCCTTCGTCGTGTCCAACGTAATCGTACATTTATGCTCCTGAAGAGTTTGTCGAAGCTCTAGAAAATCATCTTCAGTTAGCAAAACATAATTGGAGTTGTTAAGGCTAACTCCAAGCACAGGCATACGACTGTCCATGATTGCTTCATTGACGATCTTTTCCAGAACCGCAGCTTTAACGGTAAAGGAGGCTTTGCCTGTCCACTTATGCTCTATTAAAAGCTCATCGGTTCTGACATCGCCTTTACGACTCCAAAAAGCTCCGCTGGCTGCCACTGTGGAACCGCCGAACTTTTTTGCTAGTCGTGCCTCGTGCTTCTGAGACTCTTTTTGGCCCTTACTCTTCATTAGAAAACTTGGATCCAGCTTTAATGGAGTCAAGTACGTCCCGTTCAAGGGCCTCTTTAAGATCAATCTCTTCCCGTAGTGCCTGAAGCATAGCAGATTCGCCCTGCCACTGCCTTTCGGCGTACCTGTAGTAAGCTCCGGCGCGTTGAATAACGCCATTAAGCTTGCCGATAGCGATTAACTCCTTGCCAAAGTCTAGGTCTCCAGCAGCAACTTCGCCCCCATCCGCAAAGTAGAAGTCAAATGACGCCACACGTGAAGGGGCAGCAGACTTGTTCTTTAGTACTCGTGCCTTAATTGTCTGACCTACACGGCGTTTATTTTCCCCAGAGCCTGCTTCGATCCAGTCATCACGGCGCATATCTACGCGAGTAAAGTAGGCAAAGTTTTTACCCTTGCCTCCAGGAGTAGTGCGTGGGTCGCCGTACATAACCCCGACCTTGTCACGCCACTGGTTAATCATAATTCCGATGAATGGACGCTCGAAATCAATGAGGGAACGCTTAGAGGCGATGCCCACTTTACGGAAAAACTTGTTAGTTAGAAGAGCTCCTCGTCCAACTGTATGTTCATCCATGTCTTTTTCATCTTCCGCACCTGGAACCAAAGCAGGCAGGGAATCAACAACAATACAATCAACACCTTTACTTTCAGCAACTTTGATGACCGCTTCATATGCTTCTTCCATGATATTAGTGGATACGATAAAGACTCTAGAGGTATCTACTCCACACATCTCAGCGTATTTAGGAACCCATTGTTCTGCGGCAACCCATACTGTAGTGAACTCGGGATCTTTGGCTTGATTGGCAGCGATAGTCTTTAGAGCAATAGCAGTCTTTCCTTGGCTTTCCTCACCAATGATTTCATGCCACTGATTGATAGGCCAACCTCCGCCTAGAGCCACGTCTAAAGCGATGGAGCCTGTAGTTATATAACCCATGACATCGTCACGGATATCTGATCCTAGGACGATAGTACCTTCGCCCATAGACTTGTTAATCTCTTTAAATGCTTTAGCTAATTCTGATGTTACGTTTACCATTAAATGTGTCCAATGATCGTTGTTGGGTTAAATCCGCCTGTGGGAACTTGCTTGGCTGGAATAGCTGGACCGCCTGCTGCAGTACCACCTGTAGATCCAATACCTGAACCTGTCTGTTGTACTGGATATCCGCAGTCATAGCAACGAAATACTTCAAAGGATCCGCCTTGAGAAGCTGAGTTGCCTACCTTTGCATAGTTTCCGCTACCACAGCCAGGGCAGTTACGGCTAGAAGTCATAGGGCGTTGATGCTGTTGAGGCTGTACCTCTTGTTGCGTAGGATAAGAAGGGTTTTGAGGGGTGAACTGTTGAGGTACGGGTGCCATAGGTGGTTGTACATAACTTGGTGCAGGTTGTACAGGAGCGCCCATGCGCTTTGCAAACCAATCTGAACTACTGGCCATCTAAGTATTCCTCCATATCGATAATCTTGTCTGTTGTTGTTCCTGTTACATGCAGTAAGTCAAGGTCCATACCGATGCTAAACGCACCGATCAGTGTAGTTAAAGCTACTGCCTTGTAAACTTGTAGCATGCTTTGAATTTCTGGAGCCAGTTCCTCAGAAAGCTCTGGGTCGTGGACAGATAATTCTTTTGTGTGTAATGCGGTTAGAACATTAGCGCTGATATCCGCGATGGACTCTAAGTAAGGGAACAAAGGCGCAACCTGTGCGATGCGCAATTTGCTTTCTTGCTTCTCTACTTCGTCGCCCTCACTGCTTACTGGAGTAAGACCTACAAGTTCAGCAAGCTCGTTAGGCTCTACTAACTCTGTATCGTACAGGTACCAACGAACAAGAGTGGTCATGGGGATATCCACCTTAAGAGTTTCAAACTTAGGCTCTCTGTTAAACAGATTACGTAACCAACTCACTTAGCTTCTCCCCATTTCTGGACAACTTTGATGTCAGCTACAAGTGGGATAGGGATAAGTGTTATACCTTCCATAGCCTCGCGGATAGCATCCACAGTTTGATCTACAAGATTGTCAGGAGTCATAGTTACTAACTCATCGTGAACTGTCATAAGTAACTTAGCCTCTTTAGGTATCTTCTCGTATGCCCGTATCATAGCAAGCTTAATGACGTCAGCCGCTGAGCCTTGGATGCGCGTGTTGAACGCCTGACGTTCAGAACTGGCACGATCACCTGTATTACGGGAGTTTATATTAGGCAGGTACCTACGCCTGTTAAGTACGGTGGTTATGTACCCTTTGTTACGGGCTAGGCCAATAACTTTACCGCGGTACTTGTCCACTGAAGCAAACTTCTCTGAGAAGTCGTTGAGAAGCTTTTTAGCTTCCGGGACGGTACATCCGATCTGTTTAGCGATCTTGTCTGGGCCTACACCATAGGCCATAGCCAAAACTAAAACCTTGCCTGCCTTACGATCTACACCCATAGTGTCTCCTACAGTTGTATAGATATCGCCACCGCTCATGTAGTTCTCTACCATGATTGGGTCTTTGGACATAGCGGCTATGATTCTAGGCTCGATCTGCGAGTAATCGGCTACAACTAACTTGTACCCATCAGGAGCAGTGAACACGTTACGAATAAGCGTTCCGTAGTCCTTCTCTGGTGGAAGCTTTTTGTTAGGAGCAGGCAGGTTTTGAAGATTAGGATTACGGCTAGAAAAACGACCAGTCTCAGCACCCCATTGAACAAAGTCTCCGTAGATGCGACCGTTAATTAGAAGGCTTTCTTTATCTTCCGTCTTAGACTTACCGTTGACAGTCTTAGTTACCTCACCGCCTAGGTAAGGAACCACGTAAGTACTTAAAAGTTTATTGAGATCCGCATACTCTAGCAGCTTACCTACCAGTTCATCAGACTCTCTATAAGGCTCTAAGGCCTCAGAAGATACTGAATAGTCGCTGTATGTAAGGTCGCCCTCATTCTTAAGGCCTTTACCTGTTAAGAGCATAGGTTTTAAGCCACGGCATCCCTCGTCTTTAGGTCCGTATAAAATGTATTGCTTCTCTGGATTAGAGTTCATGTTAAACACACGACCCGCTATGCGATAGATATCTGACTTAACCGCTTCAGTTTCTGCAGTAAAACGTTCGTAAAGTGCTTCAAGATCGTTTATATCTACAGGTGTACCAGTAAGTTTCATGTCACATAGAACACGCAATACATCCATCTCTAGTTCCATAATGGTTACTACATCAGATGCCTCTAATTTAGGCACTAGGTGTTTCCATAAAAGGAAAGTGTACTTGGCGTCTAAATAAGCGTACTTAGCGACCTCATCAAAAGAATAGACCTCAACCATATGGCCTATACCTTTAACCATGCTGTAACCAAACTCGCGTTGTAAGCAGTCGTCTAGACCTAAACGACCTGTGTTGGTGTTGTCATATAAAAAAGACGCCATAAGGGTATCGAAATAAGGACCTACAGGAACTTCGCCGTAGTACTTAGCTACAGAACTTAGGTCAAATACAAGGTTATGCCCGATGGTTAAGATTTTATCGTTAAACATAAGTGGCTTAAGAGCTTTAAAGACCTCAGCTGGAAACAGTTGTTGAGGCGCTGGGCCGAAAACTTTAGTTGCTTTCTTAGAATCACGTGAGTAATCTGAAGGACGAGCAGGAAGACCTGCATCTACGCGCTTCTGACCTTGCCCTGTTAATGGAAAGACCTCTTCAATAAAGTCTCCATTGGGGTGACCCATTGGGATCACATCACCACGACCATGCGTGGCAAGACTAATCCATAAAACTTCGTTTACAGCAGGCACTCCACGACGACCACCTACAGTTTCTACGTCAAATGCAAAAGCATCTTGTTTAAGATAATAAGCAACCATCTCGTCTAGTTGTTCTTTTGTTGTAATGATATTCAAGTTGTGTCCCTAAAGATGAAGTAAGGGGCCAGCGTTAACTGACCCCTTAATGCCGGATGTTACATTAGTGAACGGGCAACCGCTTCTAGTTCCTCATTAGTATGAGTCTTGATATCACTTGGTGTAAACGGCTTCATCTCAGCAATAGCTGCTTCAATGGCCTCAACATCTGTGATGCCCCAATCTTCAGCAAGGTCACGTGACTTTACTGCATTGATGTGGTAAACAGTTGTTGCCATCTTGCCTGTGCGACTAAGCGCCCAGTAGTTACGGGTCAATGGGCCCTGTTGTGAGAAGTTAGCTGAGTGCAACGACTTAAAAAGTCGTGAAGAAGCGATTAGTTGTTGACGCTGTACTCCGCCATCTGCACTTAGGTTAGCAATAGTGAAAGCCTTCTTAGGCTCTGGCTTGCTACCGAGCAACTTGATTAGTGGATCGTTAGGACCTGTCGATACGTATGAACGACGGCCTGACGTGACTTGTGATAGAAAATGTTGATCATAGACAGCAAATGGGCCCTCTTGATCTAAGAACTTAACGATCTGAAACTCCTCAGAGAATTTAAACTCTTTTGGGTAGTCAATCGTTGAACTTGCTTTAGGTGCTGCTGCTTCCCAGCCAGCCTTTACTGATGTACTTGTTGCCTGTGAAGGGCGTGCATCTAGGAAGTCATCGATGTTTGCAAACTCATCGTTCTCTACTGTGTATTCTGTTTGGTTAATTGCCATTTGTTTACATATCCTTTTTACATTAGTTTATTTTAGTTTAGTTAGATTCTTGTGCACGGATTTGACTCCATGCCTCGGCAATCTCATTGCTGAGCTGTCGGTGTAAGGACCATTCTATACGCTTTGTATAAAGAAGTCCAGCCGAGTCAAACAACTCCACTGCCTTTTCTACCATAGCTCGGCTGTAAAGCCTACGCCCGTGATGATCTTCCCCGTTTATATTCTTTTTTGTGGGAAGTCTGTAAGGTGAAGCTGGAAGGTAGCCCTCTTTAATCCATGCACGTATGGTTATTATAGGTCTTCCTAGAGCTCCCGCAAGCGCACCAATAGTAAACATCTCAATGTCTTTGCCGTTAGGTAAAGTTTTGATGTAGGGCTTTGCGTCCCATCCGCCATCGAGAACCACCTTTGGTTTCTTAGGCTCTATCTCTTTGCGCTTACGTTTACTGCCTGGATAATAAGCATCCAAGTCAGAAAAGGTTGATTCTATAAAGTCGTCTGTCATTTATTATCCACTAAAAACGCATAGCTTACTTTAGTAGGAAACATCGCATCGATGTCTTCTTCAGTAATCTTACCGTTATAGAACGCGGTCATAATTGCGTCTTCATCAAGTGTTGGAATAAGTTTAATGCACTCTTCTTTAATGCCCTTAGCATCTAAGATCTCTGCTGCTTTATCGATATCAAGTGTTTTTGATACACGACGCTGACGAGTCATGGTGACCTCACCTGTGTCTGAGTCTTCTACTTTAAGGACTCTATGGCCATTCTCATTAGGCTCTACGTCATCTAGCACTTTAGTAAGGCGTGCTTTTAACTCTGATTCTCTTCCGCCTAGGAGTTTAATCTCACCCTTAAGGGCAATATATTGGCGAAGATTTCGCTTAAGTTCTTCTTGTTCCATTACCGCTCCCTATGTTTAGGAGCAACAACTTAGCGGAAGATTATTCCACTGTCAAATAGGACTCTAAGGCCTTAATGATTACGCTAGTTACAGTTACGCCCTCTTTGCCAGCCTTAACTTGGACAGCTTTCCAGAGGTCATCAGGCACACGGATAGTGCGCGTTGGGGTCTTAGGTGCGTTAGGCATTTGTATATTCTATACGAAAGAACCCACCAAAAACTGCTTCAAACTGCTTAAACTCATATCAATTCCGTCTTGTTCGTCTATACCTTCGCCATCCATGACAGCGTCTGCCACTGAGGACTTAAATTGAAGGGCCTCCCATTGACGTTCTTCAACAGATCCGCCTATCAAGATGTCTTGAATGACTATGGTTTTCCAGGTAGAAGAGGCGCGCTTTATTCTCCCGTTGCGTTGAAGCGCAGAACCACTAGACCAAGGCAGATCATAGTTAACCAAAAGGTTAGCAGCTGGGAGGTCAACCCCATAACCACCCGCATCACTGCTAATGAGAACGCGAATATTACTGTCAGTGTTGAAGGCAATCTTATTATCCTCTTTAGTCTTAGCGTCTAGTTTTCCTGAGTATAAACGGCATTGGTCTGGTCCAAGAGCATTGGCGATCATATCCAGCATATCTACATAGGTAGCAAAGATAACTACCTTATTTGCTTCGTCTTGCTCCAAAAAGTCTTTAACGTACTGAACAAGATAGTCTAGTTTAGGTGAGGAGTTAATGCCATCAAGATCCCCTGAGTCAACAAGAGAGTTGGCATAAGCGGAACCCTCTCCGTGCAACTCTTTAAACTTCTTAGCGCTTGTTCTTAGAAGCTCTGGGTGCGAGCATAGCATTTTAAGACAAGTTACTTTGGACATTATTCTTCCACGGATCTCGTCCTCTGGACCTCCACGCTTACTCTCTACGCCGTAGTGGGCGTTCAAGTTAAACGCTGAACCAAAGAGCGCCTGAGCATCATCCAGTTCTTGAAGGATATCTGAGGAGATTTTTGTATAAAGCTTTGAAGTCTTTCTATCTACAGTGATCAGTACTGGGTCTTTATGTATAGAGTCAGGTAGATAAGGAGCAACATCTGGATCCTTTTGAGCTTTGCGAACAGAGGAAGCTTTCATCTTCTCATGCAAAGTACTTAGGTTTTTATACCGCTCTACGCCTCCCCAAGAGTTACGAACGATAAAAGTCTTATCAAAGATGTCAAATCTGCCCAATAACTGTTGGTCTACGAACTGCATAATGCTATATAGCTCTTCTGGTTTACCGTTTTCAATAGGAGTACCAGTCAGCGCGTATCTAAAAGGAGCATTAATAAGTCGCTTTACAGCTTTAGATCTTTTAGATTTAAAGGACTTGATTGCGGTAGCTTCGTCAAGAACTACAAAACCTCGTGGGAGGTTCTTGATGTGATCCCAGTCATTAACTACTTGTTCATAGTTAAGGATGATGTAATCAACTTTAGAGTTACACCAATCGAACGCTTGTTCGTATTGCTCTGCTCTTTTCTTTGGCGTTCCGTCAATAACCAAAGCGCGTGAAGTGCCATCTGTAAACTTCTCAATCTGATTAGCCCACTGGTACTTAAGTGAGGACAGACAAATGATAAGCCCTGGCTCTGTAATTTTCTGCTCATCCATCAACCGCTCAATAGCGGCAATAGTTAAGACGGTCTTACCTAAACCGAGATCATAAGCGACAAGCATACGTCCCTCAGAACACATGCGGTCTACAGCCTCTGGTTGGTAAGGGAGCAGAGTTCCCTTAAAAGTCATTACCTAGAAAGCTCTAACAAGTTAGAGACGATGTTGTGAAGATCCGCTTTAGTGCCTTCGTTATCAATAATGTAATCAAAATCCCAGTCATCTAGATCAGACTCTGAAGGGTGAGCGTTCACAGCGCTAACGTTAGGACGTTGTACTCGCCAAATCTCTCCACCCATATGAGAAACCATTACGGCTTCGTTTTCAAACCTAACGTCTGTAATAACATAGTCTTTTTCCGGATCATCCATTGTTCTAAGGGCTGCAATAATCCAAACCTCGTGGTCGATCTCACCTCTACCAGCCATACCTAATGCTTGCAGTAGGCGTCGAACTTCTGGCTTAGCCTTAGCAATTTCCCAACCGTACTCTTTTACAAGCTCATTCAAACGATGGCCGTCTTCAAGGATTGGGTTGATGTGGATAAGCATTTTTTTAATAGGGTCTGCAAAAGCAATGCGCTCAAACCCAAACTCCTCTACAAGAGTTTTAGCTATAGTGTCTTTACCGCTACGGGCGTAACCACTGAGTCCGATAATCATGCTATTGCCTTCTCTCCGTGAACCGAATGTTTAGCTTTGCTTATACAGTCTAAAATCTCTGACTTACTCATGGCGCCAATGTCTTTGACATCTAGAGCCCCATAGTCAAGGAACCAACACTCTACACCCATATCCCTCGCCTTGTAAAGCAAAGACATGGAAGAAGATTTACCCGCTTCGTCATTGTCCATAGCAAATATAATGCGTTTAGCGCCTCGAATGATATTAAATTGAGCGTCTGAAACCATGGAGCCAAAGGTTGAGACTGAACCCAAAATACCCAAAGAGCTGAGGCGAACCACGTCTAGGGGAGATTCAACCACAATCATGTCGCCGTCAGAGTAAAGCTCGTACCCAAAGAGAGCGTTGCTTTTCTTTATACCTGAAGGGACATTTTTAAAGTAACGGCGGTCAAATCCTTTTTCTTGCCAGCCTAAAAGCTTGTGGGTGATGGGATCTCTGATAACAGTAATCCAGTTGTTATTGCGTTCGTCCCATAAAACCCCGTGAGAGCTACATGCAACAGCGGTTAAGCCTCTAGCTTTTAAAGCATGCTCTGGAACCTCTGTAAAAGCGCTGAGCATAGACTCAGTCATATGCGTAGGCTCCTCGATAACAGGCTTTTTTTCCTTAAAGAGTCGGTTAAACCTAGCAGTCATGTAAGCGGGATCATTCTTAAAATCGCTGTTTAAGTCCGCGCCAGTTATGTACTTGACTAAAGTAAAGATGTTGCCCTTCCAACCACAGGAAAAACATATGAATGCTCCTGAGTCAGCGTTGATCCACCATGACGGGTTATGGTCTATGTGACCAGTTCTTTCTTCATGGGCAGCACAATAGCTATTAATCTCGTCGCCTCGAGAGTCAATAATTTCTAAACCTAAGTTAGCTAACTGATCTTCCATGTCTTCGAAGGTCATAGGTCTTCATCACTAACTTCACGGAACTGGCCTGTGTTCCAATCCCAAATCAAGGAGACCTCGCTTAGACCACCGTTACGGCTTGCAATAACACGAAGTAGACGAGTGTCGTCAATAGCTTCGTCTTCACGCTGTAGACCAAAGATAACGTCGGCATCTTGATGGAAAGAAGAGGAGTAACCAATAGAGTCGGCGCTTACATTGCCGCCCTTCATCTTCCAAGTCAGTGCTTGGGTAGAGATGACAATAGGCTTGTTAACCTTTTGAGCCAAGCGTTTTAGTGAGCGGGTAATACTAGTAATAGCCTGAGGCGTATTGGATTCTCCAGTAACCTCATCAATCATAAGGTAGGTTCCGTCGATAAAGATAATGTCTGGACTTTTAGACTGGATCTTGCTAGCCACAGAGCTAACAGTTTGACCGTTAGCTGAGTCTACAAACCAGAACTTGTCATCCATGTCTTCAATACTAGAAGCAATCTTTAGATACCTAGACTCTTCATCTGGAGTCAAGGTTCCGGTCATAAGACGTCGGTGGCTGATACGGGCACGCATAGCAAAGTAACGACTAGTCTGCTCTGAGTTGCTCATCTCAAAAGACATGAACATGGGAACTTTGCCAGCTAAGTGACTATTAATAGCTATCTGTAGAGCTAGCGTTGACTTACCTGTTTTAGGAGGAGCAACAATAACGATCAACTGACCGGGTTGTAAGCCTGAGGTAGCGTCATCAATAGTCTTAAAACCAGTAGGCAAACCTAAAAGCCCAGGGTTATTCTTTCTAAATTCATAATCTCTTTTAGCTTTACGAGCAGCCTCTGTAATTTCCATATCGTTAGAGCGAGTAAGTCCTTGCTCTTCAATACGAATAATGCCTTGTTCAATGCGTTGAAGAGCCGCTTCATGGTCTTTTAACTTATCAAGAGCATCAAGAGCACCGCCAACAGTGTTTACAATAGTGATCTTACGTTGATTAGAGATCAACTGCTCTAAGTAATAATCAGTGCTATCTAGAGTAGGTAGAAGTTCGTATGTAGGGAAATTATCTTTGATGACTTCCATACTTGGGGTTTCTTGATACGCGCTGTAATGCGCATGCAAAAACCGAAACATCTTTTTATCTGAGGGATCTGCAAACCACTCTTCTCTTGCACCCTTTTCAACAATATATCCAAAGGCTCTGTCTTCAATAACCTTACTAAGTAATTTTGCCTCGTTGTTCATAGTCCGTTTATATCCAATCCCCAGTGTCCGTATCTTAGTAGTCTATCAGGTCTATCCAACACACCTAGTATTTCTGGGCGGTAAGGTAACTCATCAACTAACTGAGAAACTGAACTGTACGCCGTGTAGTATCTAAATGGATTGGTGCCCATGTTGTCAAGCATCTCGTTTAATATAGACAGCTGTTCTTCGTCCATATCAAAAGACGCCATCTCTAGAGTTATACCCTTACGAGATGTAAACAGATAGAGATAACTAAGTATCTCTCGTTTAATAGTTTGATTCTTTTCCGGAACAGGGATAACCTTGAACCGTTTTTTTACTTTGAGCTCCGATAATAAGAATACGTCTGTTGTCACTACTATTCTTTTGGGGAGCTCATTACTGATGTCCCCGTTGCGCAAGTTAGAACACCTCTATCTTTCCAAACTTAATAACGAAGTCACGAAAGGCGTCGTTAGATTTTTTTGCCTTTAACACGTCTTCATCTGTAGCCCTGCTAGAGATCTCTAGAGGGTAATGCCCATCGTTGGTGCTTGTACGAGCAGATACAAACTTAGTGTGCTTACAAGAAGAGCGAGCCTTATACCCAGGGCATGTGCAGAACAGAACGCCGTCTTCATTAGACGATACCTCAAAGATTCCTGGTCCAGGGGTTTGCGTTTTACTGAGGAACACTTGTACTAAGCGCAAGTCGATCAATTTGTTCTCTTTCATTTTCTTAGGTCACCCTTTGCAGAGCTTATTGGTAAGTACGTGAACGCTTCGTTAGCAAAACTTTCTGTAGCGTCGCCGTAAAGACTTGCCCAATCCTCTCTCTTTACATTGGTAGTAACAATGGTAGGCAATCCGTTGTTGAACCGTGTCCTTAACACATGATGCAACATGTTCTTTTGCCAACCGCTAAGAGATGCGTGCTCTTTACCTACGTCATCGATGATCAGTACACGAATGTTGTATGCATCGTTTAAGCATTCGCCAAGCATGCCTTGGTATATAACCTCTTCATCATCTGTTGGGCCGTCGATCATTGCGCCTTTAAGCTCTAAAACATCATTGAAGGTCATAAAGTAACATGGGCGAATAAGAGTTCGGCCATCGGCAACATCCAGTTGCGACATGGTGAAGTCCAACATCACTTGCTGTATTACAGAGAGCGCAAGAGTTGTCTTACCAAGTCCAGGTGTACCCCACAGCATTAGGCCTTTACCGCACACAACGCTGTTCTTAGCACGTATTACTTTTCCGTCGGCAGTTCCTTTAAGCCAGCGCTCTACCTTGACCATATCTTCTGGTGCTACATCTTTACAATCAGAAAGAGACCAACCGATGCGAGCCTTAGGAATGTTTGCCATCTGGATCCAAGTGCGTCTACGCATCTTTACAGCTTCTAGTTTAAACATTAAAAACCTTCCCATGACTTCTCAGCATCAAGCTTGATCTGCTCCATCTCTTCGGGTGTAACCATAGACTGCTCGTACTCAGTATGCAAGCGGTCAAACTCTAGGATGAACTTCTTCCAGACAATCTCGCCGTCGTTAAGTTTGGTGTCGTGCTGGATAGAGGCAAAGAAGCTAAGCATCATCTGGCGCTCCACTTCTCCATTGGTGTTGTACTCCTTGCGCTTATTGGCAAGAGCGTAGCGAAAACGGCTACGAGTAACTTTCCAAGGTTGGATGTGCCAGATCTTATGCATCTGTTCTGCGAACTCAAACGTAGAGTCAGTTGTGCTCCAGTTAACCGCGTTCTGAATAGAACGGTGGATCATGCGCTCTTCTCTACGAGCCTCGTGGTGCTCCATCTTCTCTTTGTGTTTGGCGGCACGATACTTCTCTTTCGCGGCATTGCGCTCTTCTTCTGTCTCGTAATACTCCACGTGTGTCTCCTCCCGCGAACTCGATTCGCTATTCGGTAAAAGAGAATTAGCTCTTAGTAATAAGTTGCTATTCAACTTGGTCAATATAGTGTATGACCGGGTTTCCAGGAACTGGTTTCCCGCTGCTGTAAGTTGGGTAGTCTTGATGACTCTGCCGTTGACCATGGCGTTGGTTGTAGTCTCCAGATAACCTGCGTTCTTTAAATTATTGATGGCAGTCTGGACGGCATCCCGTCCTTCTCCCACCTTTAAAGAAATGCCCTTGGCACCCCCTGGGAAGGGTGTAAGTGCGAACTCCTCTAGGATAGCTATATCTCTGGCGTTCAAGGCTTCTTAGAGCCTTTACTAGGCGATTTACGGGCATCTATCTCGTCCACTACAGCCTTGGCTATCATCTTTGCCAGTGCCTCTATGCCAAAATAGACATCTTCGTACATATCGGACTCTTCGGACTCTTCCTCGTCATCCTCTTCAAGTTCTTCCTCAGGCTCTTCCTCAGGTCCATCTACCGTTTCATTCTCGGCTTCAGGTGTCACTATTTTTTCTTCAGCCTTTATGTTATCGGCTGGCTTGATGGCGTTCAGCCCGTCAGTCAGATCTAAGCAAGGTACACCTGCGTCTTTGCAGTAAGCGAGTGTGTTTAAGCAATCTTGGTCTTCGTCAGACCATAGGAAAAAGGCTGAGCCTTTGCCCATCATGTACTCAACCGCCAGTTCATGAGGCTTATCGCTCTCAACTACTGTACAGGAAGGTATTCCTGGCGCATCGTCTTTGTTGTTAAATACGATTACGTCGATAGATTTGTCTTTAGCTAGTTGGGCTGCAAACTGCTGCCCTTGAGTAGGTCTACCTTCAAATGGTAATAAGACAATAGCTGTCTTATGTGCATAAAGATAGTCTTCCATAAGCGCTTCTAGGTTAGCGCGACTGGTTGTGCCTTTACCGACCACCAGTATGTAATCTTTGTCCATGGGACCTCCTTGTTAGGGGAGGCAAACGCTACCACACTTTTTATGACTGGTAAACAGTCACCTTGTACTTGGCAATTTTTTCTACCAACGTGTACAAGAACACGCCCAGAAAAGCCCCAGCTACCGTATAAAGTACGAACTGCTTAACGCCAAAGTTCCCTGCTAGCCATGTGCTTAAGGTGGCTATTAGAAGAGACGCAAAAGTTTGAGACGCTCGTCCCCCGATAAAGTTGGCGATAAAGTCCAATGCAGGATCGAGGACGGCCAAGAAGAACGAGCAAGATAATCCAATTAGTAATAGGTTTAACATGATCAGATTGTACTACGTCTGTGGTTGACCCAGGTATAACGCGTAGGTTGTTCCTAAAGGCACCTGGTTGCTTAACGTCTCTGTGTATAGTCGATACTCTACGTTGTAACGGTTTTTATAGAAGTGGCTACGACCACCGTTTACGGTGCCACCTTCCCAGAAGTAATCTGTTGCGTTACCTGAATAGATAAATCCGTTGCCATCAAAGTAGCCTTGTAGTGCTCCTGAGTTTTCAAACAAAGCCTCATCCAGTCTAAGGATGTGGCCGCTTGTTGTTGTCCAGTTAAGTTGAACAGCGGCATATGCAGCGTTGCTTGGAGCTGTAGATGTTACATAAGGACGAGCCCATGTGCCTGCTGTGCAAACTGTTGAAGCTCCTGTAGTGGTGCTAATAAGCGTGTGTGTAGAGTCGTACCAATCAATCGCTACAGTTGCATTCTCTGTTCCAGCATTTGCTAGAGCGTACGTACTAAAAGTATATGAGGTCTGTGGGTAGTAGATTCCCATAAGTTGAGATGTAGTAGATCCGTCCCAAGATTTAACTGTTACAGATGTTCCAGTGGCAGTTAGCTTAAGAGAGTTACCTGCAACCCAAGCTGTTCCTGTTGTAGGTTTAGCGGCTTGATCCCCTGCAGTTACAGAGTAAGAGAACGACGTGCTTGATACTGAGGTTATCACTCTTTGACCATTGTAGTTAGCTGCGGTTACTCCGGTACCAGTTATGCCTGAGATGTTTACGGTAGCTCCTACTTTAAGAACGTGCACTCCAGATAGAGTTACAGTTGCTACGTTAGATGCTATAGCTGTGTAGGTAACCGTGTAAATATCTGTACCAGGTTCTTGAACAGTAGTGTCCACTGTTGTACTAGCGCCTGTTGCTGCCCACGGGGTGATAGGTGACGCAAAGTGTGGGTTAATAAGCTCATTAATTCTATTTGCGCGTAACGTTATGTGTAACTGCCTAGCCTCATCAAAAGATGATGGCGTGCTTGCTACTTCAAACTGAGCTGCATCAAAGAAGTGGTGCTCATTAGATGCTGATCCTGCCACTGATGCAATAGACACTCCAGGGCATGCATAGTAAGCGCCTGTAGGTGCTGCAGCAGAAACATAAGGTCGGTAAGAGGCGTTAAATGTTGCTGTGTTATCTGATACAGAAGACCCGCTTGACGTGCTAAGTAAAGCGCCAAAACGGTTAAACCATTTAATCTTTGCTGTAACGTTTCTGGATGTTGATCCTTCGCCAATAGCTGCGTATACGCTAAAGCAATAGGTAGTTCCTGCTGTTACGGGTACACCCTTTATAACTGGAGCGTCATCCCCACAAAAAGCATTGATTGTCTGTGGGCTTGTAGATAAATTGTATACAGCAATAATGCCATTAGTTTTATTAGGAAATAGAGACGGGGCTGTTGGTTCAGACCAAGGAGCTGGGTAAGGTGAAACAGTTCCGTAAGAAGACGTTGTGGTGTTGTAGCCAGACAACGTAGGTATGTTTGCACCTGTTAAAGCAAAACTTAACGATGTAGGGGTTACGGCTGTGATTGTTACAGGGGTAGTTGAGTTAAATAATGGATAAGGTAGCCCACTAATTGTTATGTAATTTCCTACGTCATATTGCTGATTGTAGTTAGGGCTTACATTGATGGTTGCTACGTTTGAAGTGATAGACGCTGAAAGTATTTGCATAACTGGAAGTTGGTCATAGTCAGCAGTTCCGTCTGTGGATACCCAGCTACCCGTACTTTCTTCAAAGGAAGAGTCGTTGTAGTCGAGCATTAAGTTATGCCCAGTAGTTATTCCAACTAAACTGGGGTTAGGTGCTTCGCTAGAGGTAGGGGCGTTTACAGAGTATTGTCCTGTTGACAGCTGTGTAAACGTGTATTTTGGCAAAGGAGATGGCACAGCCCAACCGCTAAAATCTTCTAAGTAGCCAACAAGACCCTGTTTAGATCCGCGTTGTTTGGTCAAGATAACGCTATCTCTTAACAGAACTCTGTTTTGTTGCAAACTAATCGCTGGCTCATACGCTTGTCCAAATTGATTCAGCATAGTGGGTACTAGCTGACCGCTAACGGTTTGAATATTGTAGCGATCAAAAAGCAGAGCAGCGATGGTTTGTTCGTAATCCAACTGAAAGCTGAAGTTACTTAGGAACGCCCTTAGGTCCGGGTTATCCCAGTCAGAGGTGGCTGTATACACATCCGTTATCTTGTATATCTCTGGAAGATAGTTGTACATCTTGTCCGTATTGCCATAATCTTGTACAGACAAACCGATAGCGTTTCCAGCATTGCTCCATGTGTATTGTGTTAAGTTATACACAAATATGCTGTAG
>Ga0316219_1002143_pt1 | contig 18908 bp, 17 predicted proteins | sample TBH18003PmetaG_FD_203635 | JGI IMG/M metagenome (GOLD analysis project Ga0316219, IMG submission 203635) | Freshwater microbial communities from Trout Bog Lake, Wisconsin, USA - TBH18003P | ecosystem: Environmental > Aquatic > Freshwater > Lake > Hypolimnion/Profundal zone | place: USA... | reverse complement strand
GCGGTACCACCGCACCATAATCTTCTCGCCCACCTTCGTGAACCAGCAATCGCCGGTCGATCCGGCCAATCCGCGCGGCGCCTGGGAGTATCACGACCACCTGATCGCCGATGCGCCGAAAAAGCCCATCCGCATCTGGATGGAAGTGGGCGAGCGCGACAATGGCTTTAACGCGCCCAACGAGGCCTTTCACAACTGGGTGACGGCGGCCAACCGCACGGCGGCGGTGCTCAAGCAGAAGGGCTACAATTACCGCTTCGTCTTCGCCAAGGATGCCGGTCACACCGACAACCGGGTGCGCGAGCAGACCATGGCGGCGGCGCTGGAATATGTCTGGCAGGGTTACAAACCGTAATTTGAGTGAAGGGCGCGGGTCGCTAAAGCCCGCAGGACGTCGGGCAGACTTCCAGGGGCGCGCCATTGCGCTTCAGAAGCTCGCGCAGGTCCTTGAGCGCTGGGAAAACCTCGTTGTTGCGATCGCAGCCCTGCGCGTCCCAGGCGGCCTGTTCCTGTTCGACGATCTGCTTGTCTTCATGGAAGATGCGTTCGGTGAAAGCGGTGATGAAGGGCCACGCCAGTTGCGTCAGGCCCGGTATCTTCGCCTTCTTCACCGAGAGGAAGCCGAACGTATGGTTGCGCCGCTGCTCGCGTCCGATGGGCGTGTAGCACAGCCATACCGACAGCACCGGTTCGCCGCCGCCCACCCAGACCCGTAAGCTCTGGTAGGGATACTCGGTGCGGATGGTCATCAGGTCGCGGCATTGCGTGTTCACGCCGGGGCGGATGGCGCCCAGGATCGCGGCTTCACCGACCGACTGGCTACCGCCGGTACGGCCGAAGCTGTAATCGACCTCGCACCAGTCCGCGCCCTGGCGGCGATCCAGGCAGCGCGCCTGGATGGAGCCCATCTGCTTGCGATGCAGGAACTGGTGGTTCATGTCGAACATGTTTTCGTGCATGAAGCTGTAATGGCAGCCGACGTCACGCTTCAGGAAGCGGGTCTTGTAGCGCGGGTCGTTCGCCGCGCCGAAGCCTGCGGGCTTGCGAGCTTCCGCTTTGACCGCGTCGCCTGGAAAGACCAGGATCATGCCGTCCCGTTCCAGCACCGGATAGGATTTCACCCCATTGGGCAGCTTCTCGCGGCCCAGATAGGGAACGTCGATGCAGGCGCCGGCGCAATCATAGGCCCAGCCGTGATAGCCGCATTTCAGCGTTTCACCCCGCACCGTGCCCAGGTGCAGCGGTACCTGGCGATGGGCGCAGCGGTCTTCCAGCGCGAAGGCCTGGCCGCTCTTGCCGCGATACAGCGCGATGGGCTCGCCGGCGAAATGACGGCCGATGACCTTGCCCGGACGCAGGTCATCCGACCAGGCCAGCGGATACCAGAAGTCAGGATGCGCGCCGATGCGGCGCAGGTCGGCGGTGAGACCCGATGTCCCGTCGGCAGGCTGGATATTGATCCAGTTCACGCTTTCAAGCCCCTGTTGTGCGCGCGGCGTGGCAGCGTCGCACGATACCGCTAGATTGCCTCAAGCCAGGCCAGCATGAAAAGCCCGTCCGTGTCGCGCCATTGCGCGGTCAGGCGGTAGCCCGCCCGCGCCGCCAGGTCGGCGAAGCTGTCCGGCGTATATTTGTGGCTGTCTTCGGTGTGCACCGCCTCGCCGGCGGCGAAGTCGAAGCGATGGCCGCGCACGGTCACGCTCTGGCGCACCTGGCTGATCAGATACATTTCGATGCGGTGGGCCAGCGGATTGTAGGGCGCGTAATGGGCGAAACCGTCCAGGTCGAAGTCGGCAGCCAGTTCACAGTTGGCCCGCGCCAGCAAATTCTTGTTGAAGGCGGCGGTGACGCCGGCGGCGTCGTTGTAGGCCGCGTGCAGCCGCGCCGGGTCCTTGACCATGTCGACGCCGATCAGCAACGGCCCGCCATTCAGGCTGGCGCGCATCCGCCGCAGCAGGCCGGCGGCGGCGTCGGGCTTGAAATTGCCGATGGTGCTGCCGGGAAAAAATCCGGCGCGGACGCGCGCCCCGGGCAAGGGCGCAATCGCCAGCGCGGCGGTGAAGTCCGCCGCCAGCGGCCGCAGAGCGAGGTTGGGGTACTCGGCCGCCAGTTCTTCCGTGACCGCCATCAGATAGTCGCCGGAAATGTCGATGGGCGTGTAGCCGCGGGGCTGCACGACATCCAGCAGCAGCCGCACCTTCTTCAGGGAACCGGCGCCGAATTCCACGATCTCCGCCTCCCGGCCCATCAGGCCGGCGATCTCGCCGGCATGGCGCGCCAGCAGCGCCATCTCGGTGCGGGTCTGGTAATATTCCGGCAAGGCGCAGATCGCGTCGAAGAGACGTGATCCTTCCGCATCATAGAAGTATTTGCAGGGAATATTCTTGGGCGCGCGCGACAGTCCCTCGATCAGGCATTGTGCGTAATCGCCATGGCGCGCCTCGGCCAGCGGCGTGACGGTCCTGCGTGCGTCCATTATGCGTCCTCCGCCAGGCGGATTCCCGAGAACTGCCAGCGCGCCGGCGGGGGGAAGAAGTTGCGGTAGCTGGGGCGGCCATGGCCCGGCGGCGTGGCGACGGAGCCGCCGCGCAGCACCATCTGGCCGACCATGAACTTGCCATTATATTCCGCCGCCATGCCGTGGAACGGCCTGAACCCGGGATAGGGGTCATAGGCCGAGCGGGTCCACTCCCAGACTTCGCCGTGGGCGAAATCCGCAGACGCTGCCTCCCATTCGAACTCGGTCGGCAGCCGCTTGCCGGCCCAGGCGGCATAGGCGGCGGCCTCGAAGAAACTGACATGGCTGACCGGCGCGTTGGGATCGGGCGCCACCAGTCCGTTCAGGGTGAAGACGCGGCGCTGGCCGTCATCGTCACTGAGCCAGTAGAGCGGCGCGTCCCAGCCTTCCGCCTGCACCAGCGCCCAGCCGTCGGAGAGCCAGAACTCGGAACGGCGATAGCCGCCATCGGCGATGAAGGCGGCATATTCGCCATTGCTGACCGGCCGCGACGCAATCCGGAATGCCTGCAGCAATGTCTGGTGTCGCGGGCTTTCATTGTCGAATGCAAAATCTTCTCCCGCATGGCCGATCGACACGATGCCGCCGGGATGGCTGCGCCATTCCAGCGCGGTGGCCGCATGGGGCGCCGGCGCCGCGTCCTGGTAGGCAGGCAATAGCGGATTGCAGAAAAAGGCGTGCTTGATGTCGGTGAGGATCAGTTCCTGATGCTGCTGTTCGTGGTGGAGGCCCAGCGCCACCAACGTCCGTTCCGCTTCGCCGGCATCGGTCAGCAGTTCGGCCATGGCCGCATCGACATGATCGCGATAGGCCAGCACCCGGTCCAGCGAAGGCCGCGTCAGCAATCCGCGCCGCGGCCGGGGATGCCGTGGCCCGGCGCTCTCGTAATAGGAGTTGAACAGATAGGCGAAGGCGGGATCGAACGGCTTGTAGCCGGGACGCTGGCCCAGCAGCACGGTCTCGAAGAACCAGCTGGTATGCGCCAGGTGCCATTTTACCGGACTGGTGTCGGGCATGGACTGGACAGCGCAATCCTCAGCCGACAGCGGCGCCGCCAAGCACAAGCTGGCGCTGCGGATTTCTTCAAAAGGGGGGTAATGCCGGGTTTTCGGCAGGCCGGCGGACGACATTCGTGCTCCCCTGAAAACGCGCGGCGCCGAAAAAAACCAGCGATCTACCCCTCATATAAGCACAAGCGCGGGCGAAAGTTCCCGAAACTGCCACGGACGCTAATAAACCATGAAATACCAACCCCTTAGTCGCAAAGAATCAGGGTGCGATTTGGAACCAAGCTCTTTCGCTGACGTTTTTTCAGGCAAGGAAGCAAGTCCTTCGGGGCGTCCGCCTAGATGCAAATGGCTTTTCGTGACACCGATCATCGTTCTGCCGTCGCCGCGCCGGAAGCGGGCGATCTGCAACGGCTGAGGCTGCTCTACGGCCTGATGGCCCGGCTGCAGCAGGCCTGCACGCGTGACGAAGTCTATGCGGCAGCGGCGGCAAGCCTGATCGACGGCGGCGGCGCAATTGCCTTCGCCGTGCTCTATGCCATCAGCGAGGATGGCGCCCGTGCCTTGCTGACCGGCGTCAGCGGCGTGCCGCGCGGCCATGTACTGGCGCCGCAGATGATCTCTGCCGAAGCGCCGCATCCCTGGCCGGTAGCTGATGTCGTGCGCAGTGGCGTGTTGCGCACGGTGAGGCCGCTATCGGATATTTTTCCCGACCTCAGCGGCCCCTGGCGCCAGCAGCCGGACGAAGCGCTGCTGCTGCCGCTCCGCGCCACCGCCGGTTCCGCGCCGCGTGGCGTGCTGGTGCTGGGCGCCGATCCCCGCCGCCTACACGATGCGGCGTTCGAAAATTTCGCGCAGGAAATCGCCCGCCGCATCGCCTTCTCGCTGCTGGCGGTGGAGGCGATGGAGGTGGAGCGCGAGCGCGCCAAGTCCGCCGACATGCTGACCCTGGAGGTGGAGCATCGCCGCCGCATCGAGCGGCAGCAGAACCTGCTGCTCGACGAACTCAATCACCGGGTGAAGAACACGCTGGCGACGGTCCAGGCCATCGCCATCCAGACGCTCAAGGGCGCCGATATACCCGCCCGCGACACCTTCATTGCCCGTCTTTTCGCGCTGTCCAGCCAGCATGACCTGCTGACGCTGGGCAACTGGGAAGGCGCGTCGCTGGAAGGGGTGGTGCGCCGCGCCTTGCGGCCCTATCGCGAGGAGGGACGCGAGCGTTTCACCGTCGAAGGCGTGGCCGTGCATCTGGCGCCCAAACGCGCCTTGGCGCTGGGCATGGCCTTCCATGAATTGGCGACCAACGCGGCGCGGCATGGCGCACTCTCCCATCCCAGCGGCCAGGTGCGGGTGCGCTGGCGTGTGGAGGAGGACGGCAAATCGTTGCGCCTGGCCTGGCAGGAGGTGGGCGGCCCGCATGTCGCCGCGCCCGGCCCCCGGGGCTTCGGCCTGCGCTTGATTGAGCAAGGTTTGGCGCGCGAGATCAGCGGCGCCGTGGCGATCGAATTTCCGCCCGAAGGGCTTGTCTGTTCCTGGGAGATGACGTTGCCATGATGCGCGACAACGACAAGGCACGTGTCCTGATCGTCGAGGACGAAATCATTGTGGCCCTGTTCCTGGAGGACATACTGGCCGAGCATGGCTATGTGGTCGCCGGTGTCGCTTCGCGGCTGGAAGAGGGCTTGGCCCGCGCCGAGACGCCGGACTTCGCCGTTGCGGTGTTGGATGTCCATCTCAACGGGCGCGACGTCTTTCCGCTGGCCGACCGGCTGGCGGCGCTGGACCTGCCCTTCGTCTTCGCCACCGGCTATGGCGCCCGCGGTATTCCCGAGCGGCATGCCGGGCGCCCGGTGCTGCAGAAGCCGTTCCTGCCGGACGAGCTGGTCAAGACCCTTGCCGGGCTGGTATCCCTTCTCAGCCCGGCGGCCGCTCTCCATGCCGCAGGCGCTGGATGATTGTGCCGATCTGCCGCCAGTTTTCCGCTGCGGCCTTGTCGCCCTGGATTTCATGGTAGGAGGCACGGGACGCGCACTCCGTCTCGGCTTGGTCGCCATAGTCGCGCCGTAGCCGTTCCGCCGCCGTCCAGACCTCGATCTTCACCGTATCCCCCAATCAGGGGAGGGATACGGGTGGAAGTTTACACTGGATCACGTAATTTTGTTGCGCAGGCGCCTGGCGGTGCCCCAGCTCGTTCATCTGTTCCTCATCCTAAGTGCAGTCGAAGCCGTTTGTGGCCCGAAAGCCTCAGGAAAAACCCTTGATTTCCTTGAGGCGGAACCCCCGCCTCTGGTAATTTCTTTTCCAGTATCCACTACTGAAGTGGCCTGTACGGAGTGGGATCGAGACGTCCGATGAATTTGCGTGCGTGCATTATTGCCGCCTGCGCATGCCTTGCCGCCTTTGCGGCCGGGCCGTCTTTTGCCGCGCCGGACTCTGCCGCCCTGACCAGCTTCGGCACCACGCTCTCTGCCAGCGATCTGGCCGCCCTCGCCATCCATGCGCCGGGCGCGCCGCAGGATGCGCGGTTGCTGCAGCCCTCCAGCTTCGCCAGCAGTCGGGCCCTGACGCCCACCTTCGCGCTCGATAGCGGCTATCGCATCGACACCGCCCACCGCTTCACCAGTTTCGAAGTGGCGCCCGATCCCCTGCACAGCACCAGCTCTTTCCTGGCGCTGGCCGATGGCGGCCGCTATGCCGGCTTCACCTATGTGCCGGCGGCCTCCAGCCTGGACATGCGCTTGGGCGTCAGCAACTGGACCGGCCGCTTTGACGATGTGAGCATGGATGGCGCCGCCATCGGCCTGCCGGCCTTCTATGACACCAGCCATGTCAACTCGGTGCTGGCCGGGGTGACCTGGAATGCCAGCGAATGGGTTGGCCTCGGCTTCAACACCATCGCGTCCTTCAGCGATGGCGTGCCGCTTGCCTATGCCGCGCTGGCGCCGATGGCCCAATCCGCCGCCACCCAGGCGCTGCAGATTTCGGCCCGCTTCAATCTCGGCAACAACTGGTCCACCACCGCCGAAGTCGGCGAAGGCGTGGCCCAGATGCGCCAGAGCGACGGCGTCGCCACCAGCCTGGACGCGCAGACCTTTGCCATCACCGTCGCCAAGCGCGGCGTCTTCGGCGATGACGCGGTGGGCTTCTCGCTCAGCCGCCCGGCACCCGGCACCATCGGCGGCTTCAACAGCCTGACCAATGCAACCGGCGACCTGCCGCCGGTGATGGTGGCGGCGGGACGGGCCCCGGAAACCGACTTCCAGGTTGGCTATGTCACCAGCTTCCTGGGCGGCAAGCTGGCGCTGCAGACCAACGCGGCCTACCAGATCAATCCGCAGGGCCAGACCGGCGCCAGCGCGGTTTCGGTCGTGCAGCGCGCCAAGATCAAGTTCTGATCGCGCCGCGGGCCAGGCCCATTCGCAAATTTTTCCTGATCGTGGTGGCGGCCCTTGCCGCAGCACTGCTGCTGGATGCCGTCTGGTGGGAACCCGACAGCCTGCGTGTCACCGAATATGACCTGACGGTGGAGGCACCGGCGCTCAAGGGTTTGCGCATCGCTGTGATTGCCGACCTTCATGCCGGCGCGCCCTATATCGATGCGGCCAAGATCGACGCGGTGGTGGCCGCGACCCAGGCAGCTCGGCCCGACCTGATCCTGCTGGCAGGCGATTATGTCAGCGACCGCGACGATGGCAGCCTGCGCATGCCGCTGGACGAGGTCGCCCGCCACTTGCGGGGACTGGAAGCACCATTGGGCGTCTATGCCGTGATGGGCAATCATGACGATATGGCCGGGGGGCGCCGCGTGGCGGCGGCATTGGGACAGGCCGGCATCCTGGTGCTCAACAACACCCATGCCGTCATCGGGCGGGCGGATGGCGCGGTGATCCTGGCGGGCATCGACACCTGGACAGGGCCGGCGGATGGCCGCGAAGCCTTGGCCGGCCTGGCGCAGCAGGATGTGCTGTGCCTGACGCACAAGCCCGATGTTTTTCCCCATTTGCCGCCCGCCTGCGTCCTCACCATCGCCGGCCATACCCATGGCGGGCAGGTGGCGCTGCCGCTGCTGCGGCGGCTGGCCTTGGAACATGCCTCGCGCTATGGCGAACGCTATGCCCACGGCGTGATCCGCGAGGGCGGCCGCACCCTGTTCGTCAGCTCCGGTATCGGCACCACGGGCCTGCCGGTGCGGCTGGGGGTGCCGCCGGAGATTTCGCTGCTGAAAATCCAGTAGCGACGGCGCCCCCACCCCGGTACAACCGCATCGCTTCAGCGCTCATTATCGAAGGAATGCCCGATGGCCGGCCCGCAATTCGTCTACTACATGAAGGACCTGTCCAAGACCTATCCGGGCGGCAAGCAGGTTCTCAAGAACATCTATCTGTCCTTCTATCCCGGCGCCAAGATCGGCATTGTCGGCGTCAACGGTGCCGGCAAGTCCACCCTGATGAAGATCATGGCCGGGATGGACACCGAATACACAGGCGAAGCCTGGGCCGCCGATGGCGTGCGCATGGGCTATCTCAGCCAGGAGCCGCAACTGGATTCGGCCAAGACGGTCCGCGAAAACGTGATGGAAGGCGTCGCCAAGAAGCAGGCGCTGGTCGACCGCTACAACGAGATCGCCGCCAACTATTCCGACGAAACCGCCGACGAGATGTCGCGCCTGCAGGACGAGATCGAGGCGCAAGGGTTGTGGGATCTGGACAGCCAGGTGGACCAGGCGATGGATGCGCTGCGCTGCCCCGATGGCGACGCCTCGGTCGAGACATTGTCAGGCGGCGAGCGCCGCCGCGTCGCGCTGTGCAAGCTGCTGCTGGATGCGCCCGACATCCTGTTGCTGGACGAACCCACCAACCATCTCGACGCCGAGTCGGTGCAGTGGCTGGAATCCACCCTGCAGAACTACAAGGGATGCATCATCCTGGTCACCCATGACCGCTATTTCCTCGACAACGTCACCGGCTGGATCCTGGAGCTGGATCGCGGCAAGGGCATTCCGCATGAGGGCAACTACACCTCGTTCCTGGAAGTGCAGGAAAAGCGCCTGAAGCAGGAATCCAACGAGGAAGCGGCGCAGCAGCGCACGATCGCCCGCGAGCGCGAATGGATCAAGCAATCGCCCAAGGCGCGCCAGGCCAAGTCCAAGGCGCGCATCAACTCCTATGAAGAGCTGGTGGCCAAGGCTTCGGAACAGCGTTCCGGCACCGCCACCATCATGATCCCGGTGGCCGAGCGGCTGGGCGACCTGGTGATCGAGGCGGAGAATCTCGCCAAGGGCTATGATGATCGCCTGCTCTACGAGAATGTGAACTTCAAGCTGCCGCCCGGCGGCATCGTCGGCGTCATCGGCGCCAACGGCGCCGGCAAGACGACGCTGTTCCGCATGCTCACCGGGCAGGAAAAGCCCGATGCCGGTGTGCTGCGCGTCGGCTCGACGGTGCAGATCGGCTATGTCGACCAGAGCCGCGACTCGCTGGACCCCAACAAGACCGTGTATCAGGAGATTTCCGGCGGCACCGATTTCATCGAGTTCGGCAAGACCAAGATCAACGCGCGCGCCTATTGCGGTCATTTCGCCTTCAAAGGCGGCGATCAGCAGAAGAAGGTGGGCCAATTGTCGGGCGGCGAACGCAACCGCGTCCACCTGGCCAAGATGCTGCGGTCGGGCGCCAATTTGCTGCTGCTGGACGAACCAACCAACGATCTGGATGTCGACACGCTGCGGGCACTGGAAAGCGCGCTGGAGGAATTCGCCGGCTGCGCCATGATCATCAGCCATGACCGCTGGTTCCTCGACCGCATCGCCACCCACATGCTGGCCTTTGAAGGCGACAGCCATGTCGAATGGTTCGAAGGCAATTTCCAGGACTACGAAGCCGACAAGAAGCGTCGCCTGGGCGTCGACGCCGACCAGCCGCACAAGATCAAGTACAAGCGGTTCACGCGGACCTAGCTTTTGCAGCTTCGCCGTCGCGCGCTTCCGGACGATGCGGCGCCGGCCCGGGACGTTCTTTGATCCGCGGCTAGTTGGTCGACTTGGCCAGGTCGGCCGTCACATCGGCGAGATGGGCGATCAGCAGCTTCACATTGCCGTTGTTCTGGCCCAGGAAGCCGACGAACTGCGCCTGCTGCGCGATGGAGAGGAAGGCGCCGTTCACCGCGACATCGGTCACCACCGGCTTGCCCCGGTCGGTGCGGACGCGGAACGTCACTTCCAGCGGTTCCTTGCCGGACCGGTCGGCCGGATCGATCACGTTGGCGGTGACGCGGTAGTCTGTCGGCCCGGCCTGGGTGGAATTGGTCACCTGGAGGCTCTGGCCGGTATATTTGCTGAAATAGGACTGGTAGGTCGCCACCGCGAAATTCTGGAACGCGGCGTCGAAGGCCGCCAGGTCGGCGGGCGAGGTGGTGGCGCGGTAGCGGCCCAGGGTAAAGTCGGCGATGCGCTTCAGGTCGGCGAGGCCGAGCAGGAACTGCTCGAACTGGTCGCGCCGCTGCTGCTTGGTCAGCGCCTTGTTGTTGAGAATGGCCATGCCCTTCTGGATATTTTCATTGACGAAGGTCTCGGCCGGATCGGCGGCGAAGGCCGGCACCGCCAAAAATGGCGCCGTCACCGCCGCGGTCAGCAGGGCGCGGCGGTCCAGGGAAAAGGGCTTGCTCATAACCAGTATCTCTCTTGCTAGACCTGAACAATTGCGGGTTGCTGCGGCAAGTTCAAGGCCGGAACCTGGGCCAAGGGATAGCTCTTTTCCCTAGAAATCGGGAAAATTCTCCCCCTTGGCGGGGGCGCCGTTGCGGATTTCCGCCTCGCGGACCTGGCGGTAGAGGTTGCGCAGGGCGGCATAGTAATCCACCGAACTGCGCTCGATGCCCTGCAGGGTTTCGAAGCTCTGGGCCCGCAGGTCCAGGAAGTTGAGATACTGCCGGCCCGCATCCCACCAGAAATGCTGCTTGAAGTGGATGTAATTGGTGGGGTCCAGGACGAATGTATCGATCGCCAGTCCCGCCGCGTCGCGCGGATTGCTCGGCCCCAGCAGCGGCAGCATCAGATAAGGCCCTTCGCCCATGCCCCACCAGGCCAGGGTCTGGCCAAAATCCTCGCCATGATAAGGTGCGCCGATTCCGGTGGCGGGATCGAAAATACCGCCCAGCCCCATGCTGGAATTGATCACGAAGCGGGCCGCCGTCTGGCCGGCGCGCGCGGGTTGGGCCTGCAGGACGTCGTTCACGAAAATGGTCGGCGATGCCAGATTGCGCAGGATATTGTGCATTCCCGTCCGCATGGCGTCCGGCAGCGACCGGTAGGTTTTCACGGTGCGGCGGAAGAAGATGTCATCCAGCCGCTGGTTCAGGACCAGCATCTGGCGGTTGACGGGCTCGTAGGGGTCGTTGGCGGCCAGCGCCTCGGGCGAGGTGGCCCCCCCCGGCACAGCCCGCCAATAACAGTCCGCCCAGCCCCAGCAAAAGCGCCCGCATGCCGCGCATCAATGACCCATATCCCCCGAGAATGGCGGTGGTTTTGCCGCTTCTGGCCCCCAAAATCCAGTCCAGAATAAGTGGCGAAACACCCCTTGCAGCAGGGCTTTGCAAGAGCATATAAAGATATCTTTATATGTAGAGGGACGTTGATTTGGACCGGCTTGTCGCCATGCTGCGCGCCGCGGGGGACCCGACTAGGCTGCGCCTGCTGCTGCTGCTGCGCGACGCCGAACTGACCGTGAGCGAGCTGATCGATATTGTCGGCCAGTCCCAGCCCCGGGTTTCCCGCCATCTCAAGCTTTTGGGCGAGGCCGGCCTGCTGGAGCGGTTCAAGGAAGGCAGCTGGGTTTTCTACCGCGCCGCTGACCGGGGCATGGGGTCGAACCTGACCAGGACCCTGGCCGGGCTCGCGGGCGAGCATCCCGCCGACCGGGCGCGCTTGGCGCAGGTGCGCGAAGCCCGCGCCGCCCGCGCCGCCGCCTATTTCAAGGCCAATGCGGCGGAATGGGAGCGCATCCGCAGCCTGCACGCGCCGGAGAAGGAAGTGGAAGCGGCAATCCTGAAAAGGCTGCCGGATAAGATCGAGAATCTGCTCGATCTCGGCACCGGCACCGGACGGATGCTGGAACTGCTGGCCCCGCGTGCCGGCCGTGCCGTCGGCATCGATGCCAGCCCAGACATGCTGGCCATCGCCCGCGACCGGCTGTCGACGGCGCATCTGGGCAATGCCCAGGTGCGGCTGGGCGACCTGTTTCGCCTGCCTTTCGCCAATGATGCCGGTTTCGATGCCGTGCTGTTCCACCAGGTACTGCATTATCTCGACGATCCCGGCTCGGCGGTGGCGGAAGCCGCAAGGGTGATGGCGAAGGGCGGGCATCTGCTGGTCGCCGATTTCGCGCCGCACGGCCTGGAATTCCTGCGCGACGACGACGCCCATCGCCGGCTGGGCTTTTCGGACCGCGAAGTCGAAGGCTGGTTCGCGGGCGCCGGCCTGCGGCTGGCCAAGGTCGATACCATTGCGCCACCGTCCGGCGACGACAAACTCACCGTCAAGGTCTGGCTGGCCCGCGCGGACGAAGGCAGGAACGCATGAGCTTGAAAGACCTGATCGCCAATCCGGAGCCGCCCATCGTCTCCTTCGAATTCTCGCCGCCCCGCACCGATGAGGCGGAAGCCAGCCTGTGGGCCGCGATCAAGCGGCTGGAGCCGCTGGCGCCCGCCTTCGTCTCGGTCACCTATGGCGCGGGCGGCTCCACCCGCGAGCGCACCCATCACACCGTCAAGCGCATCGTCGAGGAAACCTCGCTGAAACCCGCCGCGCATCTGACCTGTGTCGGCCATGCGCGCGGTGAGATCGACGATATCGTGCGCGCCTATTGGGATGCGGGTATCCGCCACATCGTCGCCCTGCGCGGCGACATGCCGAACATGACCGGCGCCTACCAGGCCCATGCCGACGGCTACCGCTCGACGCCGGAACTGATCGCGGGCATCCGCAGGATCGGCGATTTCGAGGTCAGCGTCTCTTTTTATCCCGAGCGCCATCCGGATTCGCCCAGCCACGGCCATGACATCGATCTGCTGAAGGCCAAGATGGAGGCTGGGGCCAGCCGCGCCCTGGGCCAGTTCTGCTTCGACAATGACGCCACTGCCCGTTTCCGCGACGATGCCGTCAAAGCGGGAGTTACCATTCCCATCGTGCCGGGCATCATGCCCAGCACCAACTTTGCCGGCGTGGCGCGCATGGCGGGCCGGGCGGGCGCCTCCATTCCCCCTTGGCTGGCCAAGGCCTATGAAGGGCTGGATGACGATGTCGAGACCCGCCGCATTGTCGCCGCCGCCGTGCTGACCGACCAGGTGCAACAGCTGCGGTCGCGCGGCTTTCACCAGTTTCACTTCTATACCCTCAACCAGGCCAATCTCACTTATGCCGCCAGCCGTCTGCTCGGCATCCGCCCCTCATCTCACTGAAGTATTGGAATAAGCCATGTCATTTTCCCGCGAAGCCCGCATTGCCTGGATGAAGGAAGAGGCGCAGAAACGCCTGCTGCTGCTGGACGGCTCTTGGGGCGTGATGATCCAGGGCTTCAAGCTGGGTGAAGAGGATTTCCGGGGCCAGCGTTTCGGCAATCATCCGTCGGACCTGAAGGGCAACAACGACCTTCTCACCCTGACCAAGCCGGAGATCATCCGGGACATCGGCCGCCAGTATCTGGAAGCGGGCGTCGATTTTATCGAAACCAATACCTTCAACTCCAATTTCACCAGCCAGGAAGATTACGGCCTGGGCCATCTGGTCGGGGAACTGAACGAAGCCGGCGCCCGGCTGGCGCGCGAATTGTGCGATGAATTCAGCACCGCAAGCCGCCCGCGCCTGGTCGCGGGTGTGCTGGGCCCGGCCAACCGCACCGCCACCATCTCGCCCGACGTCAATGATCCGGCCTTCCGCAACATCACCTTCGACCAGCTGCGCGAAACCTATCGCGAAGGCGCGCGCGGCCTGATCCGCGGCGGCGCCGACCTGCTGATGATCGAAACCGTGTTCGACACGCTGAACTGCAAGGCGGCGATCTATGCCATCGAGGAAGTCTATGAGGAGATGGGTGTGCGCCTGCCGGTGTGGATTTCCGGCACCATCACCGATTTGTCGGGCCGCACCCTGACGGGCCAGACGCCGGAAGCCTTCTGGCATTCGGTGCGCCACGCCAATCCTTTCGCCATCGGTCTGAACTGCGCCCTGGGCGCCAAGGAGCTGCGTCCCTATATCGCCGACCTGGCGGGGGCCTGCGATACGCTGGTCTCGGCGCATCCCAATGCCGGGCTGCCCAACGAGTTCGGCGGCTATGACGAATCCCCGGATCAGATGGCGGAGATGATCGGCGAGTTCGCCCGCTCCGGCCTGGTCAATATTGTCGGCGGCTGCTGCGGCACCAAGCCCGACCATATCGCCGCCTTTGGCAAGGCCATCGCGGGCGTGACGCCGCGCGCCATTCCGAACAAGCCCAAATATATGCGCCTGTCGGGGCTGGAGCCTTTCACCCTGACGCCCGACCTCAACTTCATCAATGTCGGCGAGCGTACCAACATCACCGGCAGCGCCAGGTTCCGCAAGCTGATCGTCGCCAACGATTACGAGGCGGCGCTGAGTGTGGCGCGCGAGCAGGTCGAGAACGGCGCCCAGGTCATCGACATCAACATGGACGAGGGCATGATCGACGGCGAGGCGGCGATGACCCGCTTTGTCAACATGATGGCGGGCGAGCCGGATATCTCCAAGGTTCCGCTGATGATCGACAGCTCGAAATGGCATGTGATCCAGGCTGGCCTGAAATGTTGCCAGGGCAAGGTGATCGTCAATTCGATCTCGCTGAAGGAGGGCGAGGAAACCTTCCTGAAGCATGCCAAGGAGGTGATGCGTTTCGGCGCCGCCGTGGTGGTGATGGCGTTCGACGAGGTCGGCCAGGCCGACACCAAGGAACGCAAGATCGAGATCTGCAAGCGCGCCTATGACACTCTGGTGGGCAAGCTGAACTTCCCGCCCGAAGACATCATCTTCGATCCCAACATCTTCGCCGTCGCCACCGGCCTGGAAGAGCATAACGAATATGGCAAGGCCTTCATCGAGGCGGCCTCCATCATCCGCGAGCAAAATCCGCACGCCCATATCTCGGGCGGCGTCTCCAACTTCTCCTTCTCTTTCCGCGGCAACGAGAAGGTGCGCGAGGCGATGCACTCGGTGTTCCTGTTCCACGCCATCAAGGCGGGCATGGACATGGGTATCGTCAATGCCGGCCAGCTCACCGTCTACCAGGACATCCCCACGCCGCTGCGCGAAGGGATCGAGGATGTGCTGTTCAACCGCCGCGCCGACGCCACCGAGCGGCTGCTGACCCTGGCACAGGAATATCGCGGCGACGGCAAGACTGCCGAAGTGGAAGATGCCGCCTGGCGCTCGCTGCCGGTCAATGAACGCATTGCCCACGCCATGGTGCAGGGCATCGACGCCTTCATCATCGAGGATACGGAAGAGGCACGCCTGGCCGCCGAAAAGCCGCTGCATGTCATCGAAGGCCCACTGATGGACGGCATGAATGTGGTCGGCGACCTGTTCGGCTCGGGCAAGATGTTCCTGCCCCAGGTGGTGAAATCGGCCCGCGTCATGAAGAAGGCGGTGGCCCACCTGCTGCCCTTCATGGAAAACGACAAGAACGAGGTCAAGGAACCGGCGGGCCGCATCGTCATGGCCACGGTCAAGGGCGATGTGCACGATATCGGCAAGAATATTGTCGGCGTGGTGCTGCAGTGCAACGGCTACGAAGTGATCGACATGGGCGTGATGGTGCCCATGCAGAAGATTCTCGATGCCGCCAAAGAGCATAAGGCCAACATCATCGGCCTGTCGGGCCTGATCACGCCGTCGCTGGACGAGATGGTTACGGTGGCCTCCGAGATGGAGCGCCAGGGCTTCGACATTCCGCTGCTGATCGGCGGCGCCACCACCTCCAAGGTGCATACGGCGGTGAAGATCGATCCCGGCTATCGCCGGGGCCAGACCGTTTATGTCACCGATGCCAGCCGCGCCGTCGGTGTCGCTTCCAGCCTGCTGCAGAAGGAAACCGGGGCCAGCTACGCCGCCGGCATCCGCGCCGAGTATGAGAAGATGGCCGCCGGTCATGCCAATCAGCGCGCCGGCGGATCACGCCTGCCCATTGCCAAAGCCCGTGCCAACCGCGCCACGCCGGATTTTGCCAAGGCCGCCCCTGCGCCGACATTCTTCGGCACCCGGGTCATCAAGGACTACGACCTGGCCGAACTGGCGACATACATCGACTGGACGCCCTTCTTCCGGACCTGGGAGCTGGCGGGGCCATATCCGGCCATCCTCACCGACGACAAGGTCGGCAAGGCCGCGACCGATCTCTTCAATGATGCCCAGGCGATGCTGAAAAAGATCATCGCCGAGAAGTGGCTGACAGCTCGTGCCGTGATCGGCTTCTGGCCCGCCAACAGCGATCCCGGGAATGTTGATGACATTCTCGTCTATGGCGACAAGGCGCGGAAATTCCCGATTGAGACGCTGCACACGCTGCGCCAGCAGATGACGCGCGAGGCCGGCCGTCCCAACCTGGCCCTCAGCGACTTCATCGCGCCGCCCGGCACCGAGGATTATATCGGCGGCTTTGTGGTGACGGCGGGCATCGGCGAGGAGCCGCACCTGGAAGCCTTCCGCGCCGCCAAGGATGATTATTCCGCCATCCTGCTCTCGGCGCTGGCCGACCGCCTGGCCGAAGCCTTCGCCGAGCGCCTGCACGAGAAGGTGCGCAAGGATTATTGGGGCTATGCCGCCGACGAAAAGCTCGGCAATGACGATCTGATCCAGGAAGCCTATCAGGGCATCCGTCCCGCTCCGGGCTATCCCGCCCAGCCCGAGCACAGCGAGAAGGCGACCCTGTTCAAGCTGCTGGACGCCACCGACAAGATCGGCGTCGAACTGACCGAAAGCTTCGCCATGTGGCCGGGTTCCTCGGTCTCGGGCTTCTATTACGCCCATCCGGAAAGCCGCTATTTCGGCGTCGGTAAGATCGAGCGCGACCAGGTGGAAGATTACGCCAAACGCAAGGGTTGGGATATTGCCACGGCCGAGCGTTGGCTGGCGCCGTTATTGAACTATAATCCCAAGGCCGTCGACGCCGCCTGATGCTCCCTCATCCTGAGCCCGTCGACGGATGAGGGGTTTCGCATGTCCGTCTGGGGCAAGATCAGTGGTGCGGGTGCAGGGTTCCTGGTCGCGGGACCGGTCGGCGCGCTGGTGGGCGCCGTTGCCGGCCATTTCCTGATCGATCACGAGGCCGATCCCGGCGTCACCTTCACCATCGCCCTGATCGCGCTGTCGGGAAAGATGGCCAAGGCCGATGGTGTGGTCAGCGACGCCGAATTGCGGGCCTTTGAGCGGGCCTTCCCGGTGCCGCCCGCCGAACAGGCCAATGTGCGGCGCATCTTCAACCTGGCGCGGCAGGATGTGGCCGGTTACGAAGCCTATGCCCAGCAGATCGCGCGGCTGTTCGTCGGCAATCCCGCCATTCTGGAAGACGTGCTCGACGGCCTGTTCGAGATCGCCAAGGCCGATGGCGTGCTGCATCCGGGCGAGGCGGCGTTCCTGGAGCGGGTGGCGGAAATCTTCGGCTTCGCGCCCAACGAATTTCGCCGCATCCGCGCCAGCCATTTCGCGCCGGAGCTGACCGCCCCATATGTCATCCTGGGCGTCGGCTACACCGCAGGTGAGGAGGAGCTGAAACAGACCTATCGCCGCCTGGTGCGCGAGAACCATCCCGACAGCCTGATGGCCCGTGGCGTGCCGGAGGAGTTCATCCGGCTGGCCAATGACAAGCTGGCGGCGATCAACAGCGCCTACGAAGCCATTCAAAAAGAGCGGGATTTTCGTTGATTGACTTTTGATGATTGTTTGAGTATATCCTGATGGTGCAATCGGGAGGGCACGAAGATGCCAAAGCTGGACGTGGGTGTGGGCGACGAATTCCCCACCGAGGAGATTACGCGCGACGAAAACGGTGTCGTGCATCACCACCATTATTATCGCCGCCGCTCCCGCCGGCCGTTCGGCTTTGTCCGCTTCATGCTGGGGCTGCTGCTGGTCATGCTGGTGCTGCGGCTGTTCCATTACAGCTCCTGGATGGACTGGGATGTTCCCTGGATGCCGCATGGCATTTTCCCGTTCGCGGGTACGATGCTGGGCATCATCATGGTGGTGGGGCTGCTTTGCTTCCTGCGCAATCGCGACTGGGACGGGCCGTGGTAAGGCGGCGTATTGTCGAAATTGACGAGGGCGAGCGCACCACCACACGGGTGCAGCTGGAAATGCCGCCCCAGGCGATGGTGCGGCTGCAGAAGATGAAGGACCATACCGAGGCCGCCTCCTATGCCGAGGTCATCCGCAACGCCCTGCGCCTGTTCGAGGCGCTGGTGGACGAGCATGAGAAGGGTTCGGATTTCTTCCTCAAGCGCGCCAATGGCGAGATCGTCAACTACAAGATCTTCGTCTGATGCGCCGCCTCGACCGTCCTTCGCCCAATCATGATGCGCGCGACGGTGCCGCCATCGACATGCTGGTGCTGCATTACACCGGCATGGCCAGCGCGGCGGCGGCGATCGACCGGTTATGCGATCCGGCGTCCAAGGTCTCGGCGCATTACACCATCGATGAAGACGGCACCGTCTATGCCATGGTGCCGGAAGACCGCCGCGCCTGGCATGCCGGGTTGGCGCACTGGGCGGGGCAAGGCAACATCAACAGCCGCTCCATCGGCATTGAACTGGTCAATCCCGGCCATGAATTCGGCTATCGCGCCTTTCCCGAAGAACAGGTCGCGGCCCTGACCACGCTGTGCCATTCCATCCTGGTGCGCCATCCCATCCCATCGGCGCGGGTGCTGGGTCACAGCGATGTTGCCCCGGCGCGCAAGGAAGACCCGGGCGAATTGTTTCCCTGGGTGCGGCTGGCGAAATCCGGCATCGGCCTGTGGCCGCAAAAGCGTGACAGTGACCTGACGGCCGGGGCGCTGGCGCGCTTCGGTTACGATCCCGATGCACCACAAGCCAAGGTCATCGCCGCCTTCCAGCGCCACTTCCGCCCGCGCCTGATCGATGGCGTTTGGGATGTGGAATGTGCCGCCCTGCTGGCGGGGCTACTGGCGTTGTTGCCGCCTTCTGCCGTATAAGGCGCCGTCAGATGGCTGGGTGACCGCGGGCTTCGCAAGAGGTTCGAGGAAAGTCCGGGCTCCACGGAAAAACGGTGCCGGTTAACGGCCGGCGGGGGCGACCCCAGGGATAGCGCCACAGAAATGACACCGCCTACCGGCCTAAAGCCGCGGCAAGGTTGA
>Ga0316219_1002142_pt1 | contig 18910 bp, 15 predicted proteins | sample TBH18003PmetaG_FD_203635 | JGI IMG/M metagenome (GOLD analysis project Ga0316219, IMG submission 203635) | Freshwater microbial communities from Trout Bog Lake, Wisconsin, USA - TBH18003P | ecosystem: Environmental > Aquatic > Freshwater > Lake > Hypolimnion/Profundal zone | place: USA... | reverse complement strand
TCGTGAAGAAGAACGCGATCATGATGATCGACTTCGCGCTGGAGGCGGAGCGCGAGCAGAAGCTGCCGCCGGAGGAGTCCATCTACCAGGCGTGCCTGCTGCGTTTCCGGCCGATCATGATGACGACGATGGCCGCGCTGCTCGGCGCGCTGCCGCTGGCGCTGGAAAGCGGCACGGGCTCCGAATTGCGCCGGCCGCTCGGCATCACGATGATCGGCGGGCTGCTTGTTTCGCAGGTGCTCACGCTCTACACGACGCCCGTGATTTACCTCTACATGGAGCGGCTGCGCCTCTGGATCGCGCGTCGGCGCGGCACCGCCGCCGCACCCGCCGGCGGCCCGCCTGCCGTTATAACTTTGCCGCCCCCGACGCCCACGCTGCTGCTGCCGCCGCCGAAACCGTCCGGACCCACGTCGTGAGATGAACCCGTCCCGGATTTTCATCCACCGGCCGATCGCCACTTCCTTGATGGCGCTGGGCCTGTTGTTGGCGGGGGCGGTGGCGTTTCGTTTCTTGCCGATCGCCGCGCTGCCCCAGGTGGAATTTCCCACCATCAGCGTCAACGCCAGCCTGCCGGGGGCTGACCCCGTGACGGTGGCCACGTCGGTCTCCGCCCCGCTCGAGCGGCGTTTCGCGCAGATTGCGGGGGTGAGCGAGCTGACGTCCACGAGTTCCCTGGGCCGTTCCAACATCACGATCCAATTCGACCTCGACCGCAGCATCGACAGCGCCGCCCGCGACGTGCAGGCCGCGATCAATGCCGCCGCGGCGGATCTGCCGGCCAACCTCGTGACGCGTCCGAGCTATCGGAAGGCGAACCCCGCCGACGCGCCCATCATGATCCTGGCGCTGACCTCGGACACGGTGGAACCGGGCGAGGTTTACAACTACGCGAACGACGTGATCGCCCAGAAGCTCGACCAGGTCGAAGGCGTCGCCGAAGTGGACGTGAGCGGCGCGGAAAAATCCGCGGTGCGCGTGCAGCTCAATCCAGCCTACCTCGCGTCACTCGGTCTGAGCCTCGACGACGTGCGCACCTTCCTCTCGAAGACGAACTCCAACCTGCCGAAGGGCAGCCTCGACGGACCCGACACCTCTTACACGATCCGCGTCAACGACCAGCTTCTCAAGGCCGCCGACTACCGCTCGCTCGTCGCCTTCCACGCGCCCAACGGCGCCGCGGTGCGCCTGAGCGACCTCGGCACTGTCATCAACAGCGTCGAAAACACCCGCCAGGCCGGCTGGTCCAACGGCCGGCCCGCGGTGCTGCTGATCATCTTCAAGCAGGCGGGCGCCAACGTCATCGAGACGGCCGATCGCATCCGCGCGATCCTGCCGCAGGTCGAGCGCTGGATGCCGCCCGCGATCAAGCTGCGCGTGCAGACGGACCGCACCGGCACGATCCGGGCGTCGGTGAACCACATCGAGGTGACGCTCCTCATCTCGATCGCGCTCGTGGTGATGACCGTGTTCATTTTCCTGCGCCGCTTCTGGGCCACCGTCATCCCCAGCGTCACCGTGCCGCTCGCACTCGCGGGCACGTTTGTCGTGATGTATCTGGTCGGCTACACCCTGGACAACCTTTCGCTCATGGCCCTCGCCGTGGCGGTGGGTTTCGTCGTGGACGACGCGATCGTCGTGCTGGAGAACATCGTGCGCTTCCTGGAGGCTGGCGACACGCCGATCGAGGCGGCCTTGAAGGGGGCGAAGCAGATCGGGTTCACCGTGCTCTCGATGACGATCTCGCTGGTCGCGGTGTTCATCCCACTGATCTTCATGGGCGGCATCGTGGGCCGGCTGATGCATGAGTTCGCGCTCACCCTCACCGCCGCGATCCTCGTGTCCGGCGTGGTCTCGCTGACCATCACCCCGATGCTGTGCGCGCGTTACCTGAAGCACGAGAAGTCCGAGACGACGCCGAACCGCTTTTTCCGCATCCTTGAGGAGGGTTTCAACCGCCTGCAGCGCGCGTATGAAAAGCGGCTGCGCTGGGTGCTGGGCCACGAGCGCCTGATGCTGGCGGTGACGTTCAGCACGATGGTGGCCACCGTACTGCTCTACATCGTTGTGCCGAAGGGATTCTTTCCACTGGAGGACACGGGCCAGATGATGGGCATCGTCGAAGCCGCGCAGGACGTCTCCTTCCAGTCGCTCGCCGAGAAACAGCAGCGCGTCGCCGCCATCGTGCTGAGTGATCCCGCGATCCAGGCCGTCGCCTCGTTCATGAGCGGTGGCAGCAACAGCGGCCGCATGTTCATCCAGCTCAAGCCGCTGGAGGAGCGCAAAGTGGACGTGCAGGCCGTCATCGGCCGGCTGCGCGGCAAGCTCGCGAAAGTGGAGGGCGTCGGGCTCTTCCTGCAGGCGGCCCAGGACCTGCGCGTCGGCGGGCGTTCGGCCAAGAGCACGTATCAATACACGCTGCAGGGTCCGGACCTCAACGAACTCGGCCTCTGGGCGGGACGGCTCACGGAGGAGTTGAAGCGCGTGCCGCAGTTCCAGGACGTCACCACTGACCAGCAGACCACGAGTTTGCAGGCGCAGGTGAACATCGACCGCGTCGCGGCGGCGCGGTTGCACGTCAAGCTAAGCGACATCGACGCCGCGCTCTACAACGCCTTCGGCCAGCGGCAGGTGTCCACGATCTACTCCTCACTGACGCAGTATCACGTCATCCTCGAGGCGAGCCCGCAGTTCCAGCTCGACCCGTCGTCGCTGGACAAGATTTACGTCAAGGCCACCACGGGCCGGATGGTGCCGCTGGGCGCCGTGACCAAGGTGGAGCTCGGCAACACGCCGCTGTCAGTCAACCACCAGGGCCAGTTCCCGGCGCTGACGATTTCGTTCAACCTCGCGCCCGGCTACTCACTCAGCGCCGCGACCTCCGACATCAGCGCGGCGGCCGACCGGCTGCATCTGCCGGGCACGATTCACGGCGGGTTTGCCGGCACGGCGAAGGTCTTCCAGCAGACGAGTTCCTCGCAACCGCTCCTGATCCTCGCGGCGTTGCTGGCCGTGTATGTCATCCTCGGCATGCTCTACGAGAGCCTGATTCACCCGCTCACGATCCTTTCGACGCTGCCCTCGGCCGGCGTGGGCGCGCTGCTGTCGCTGCTACTGACGGGCTACGATTTGTCCATCGTGGCGTTGATCGGCATCATCCTGCTCATCGGCCTCGTGAAGAAAAACGCGATCATGATGATCGACCTCGCGCTCGAAATCGAACGCCACGAGGGCCTGAAACCCGAGGAGGCGATCTACCGCGCCTGCATCGTGCGGTTCCGGCCGATCATGATGACGACAATGGCGGCACTCTTCGGCGCGATGCCGCTGGCCCTGCAGGGCGGCGTGGGCTCGGAACTGCACAAGCCGCTGGGCATTTCCATCATTGGCGGGCTGATTTTCTCGCAGATCCTGACGCTCTTCACGACTCCGGTGGTTTACGTCGCCCTCGACCAGCTGCGAACCCGCTTCGGCCGCAAACCGTCCCCGAAGCCGGCACTCAAACCCGCCGTGGCAACGTAGGTCGGGGTTTACGCCCGATATCGGGGATAAACCCCGACCTACGACTGTCACCGCACCGCGCGGGAATCACAGGCTCCGCAGGCAATCCGCCGGGTTGATCCGCTGCAACCGATACAGGCTGGGGATGCTGGCCAGCGAGGAGACGACGAGAATCGTGAGGGCGACGGTGGCGTAGGTGAACGGGTCGCGCTCATCGATGCCGTAGAGCAGCGACTTGAGCGCGTGCATCGCGCCGAGGGCGATGACGAGCCCGAGCAGCACCCCGAGCGCCGCGGTGACGAGATGGCTGCGCACGAAGCGCAGCCAGAGCCGGCGCGGCTCGATGCCGAGCGCGAGGCGGATGCCAAACTCGCGGTTGCGCTGCATGATTTGGGCGACGGTGATGCTATAGACGCCGATGCCGCAGAGCAGCACGGCCGCGAGGGCGAAGATGGTGGTGAGCTTCGCCGTCAGCCGGATGAAGCCCAGCACCATGTCCACCTGGTGCTTGATCGAGTCGGGAAAGTACGGGACCACGCGTGGATCGACGCGCCACACGGCCTCGTTGAGTTCCTTGACGCGGGGCAGGCTGTTCGTGCCGCGGACGACCAGGAACAGGGTGCTGGGGGTCCAGCTGACAAACGGCATGGCGATGAGGTCATTGCCGGTCGACTGTGGGCCGCTGGCTTGGAAGTCGCGCACTACGCCGCGCACGACGAGCTTCACGGTGGGCTCCTTGTCCTCCATCCAGGTGAAGCGCGCAAAGAGCGACTTGCCCACCGGATCCTGGTGCGGCCAGAGGCGCGTGGCGAGGTTGGAGTTAATGACGATTTCCCGGGCGTCGGTCTCCTTCACCACCGGGGGAAAAGTCGAACCGGCGGTGAAGGGCACGCCGAGCGCACCGAAAATGCCTTCGGTGGATTCGGTTTCCACTGCGCGACCGAGTTCGTGGCCGTTGGCCAGGGTGTCCGGATCGAGGGCATAGCGCGTTTCAGGGGGCCGGCTGTAGCCCGGGGGATTGTCTGTGACGGCGACGCCGGCCACCCCCGGCAGCTGGGCGACTTCGGCGACGACCTTCCGGAACAACGTCAACCGCTGGGGCTGTTGGGGAAAGTCGGTTCGCGGCATGTCCAGTTTGCCGAGAAAGATGCGCGTCGCATCGAAACCCCGCTTCTCCTCGCGCAGCTCGCGGTTGGACTGCATCAGCAGCCCCGCGGCGATGCCGAGGACGGTCAGCAGCGCGAGCTGGCCGATGAGCAGCAGCTTCCGCCACGAACCCCGGCCGGTGCCGCGGCTTGTGCCGGCGGCATCGCGGATGATCTGCTCCGGGTTGGCCAGCAGCAGGAAAATTGTCGGCGTGAGCACGGCCACGCCCGCGGACAGGAGGGAAAGTCCCGCGGCCATCGCCACGTGGTGCCACGCGAATTCGAAGTGCAGCCAATAGGGCGTCAGCATCAGGACGAACGACTGGTGCACGAGAGGTGCCGCGACGGTCAGCACGCCCAGGCCCACGAGCGCCGCGACGGTGACAAGGATGCCAATCTGGAAGACGAGCGAGCGAATCGAGGCCCCGCGCGGCAGCCCGAGCGACATCACGGCCCCGAGCTCGGCGGTGCGGCCGAAGAAGTCGATCATCACGAGGTTCGCGACGTTGGCGCAGCTCACGAGCACGAAGACGATCGAGAGGACGAGCAGCACCAGCGCGCTCTGCTGCATGTAGGCGAACAGGAAATAATCCCGGATCGGCTTCAGCGCGACATGCATGTGGTATTTGGCCGCAATCGTGCCACTGCCGCGGCTAACGAGGATCGCCTGCAGTTCCTTCGTCGCTTGCTCGAGGGAGATGCCGGGTTTCAGCCGGCCGAGGCCCTCAATGGTGTCGTCGTCGAGATTGTTGTCCCGGGCCCAGATGTCGAAGCCGAGCGGCAGCCAAACGTCCTGGTTGTTGGGAAAATGAAACGTGTCGGGCAGGACGCCCACGATGGACGTGTCGTAGCCGTCCACGCGGACGACTTGGCCGATGATTTTGGGATCCGAGTCGAACCGGCTCCGCCAGAGATGCTCGCTGAGGATAATGACCGGTGCGCATTTGAACTTGTCCTCCTGCTCGGTGAAGAGCCGGCCGAGCATGGGCTTGGCGCCGACCATGCGCTGGACGTCCGTGGACAAAAGCGCGCCGAGGTGACGCTGCGAGGAGGTCTTGGTGGCAATGAAGGTCGACCGGTAGATCGAGAAGCCGGCCAATTCGGAAAAAACGGTCTGCCGGGCCTGCCACGCCGCGAGGTCGAGCCGCGTGATCTGCGAGAGCCTGTCGCCGGTGTTGTCACCCTTGAGGCCCACGATGACCATCTGCCCGGCCGGGTCGTAGTCCGGCTGTTTCAGGAACATTGTGTAGAACAGCGACCAGCTGACCAGCGAGAGCGTGATCGACACGGTGAACGTCGCCAGCATCAGCCCCGTCTGCACCCGCCGGCGAAACAGCCGCCGCAGCGACAGCATGAACTCGTAGTACAGGGTGCTCATGGGGTAGGGCACCCTGTTAAGGTGCGGGGATGCGGATTCAGAAATCCCCCGCCTAGACTGTCAACGGGGGAGTTGTAGGGCGGGGTCTCCCGACCCCGCCTTCGTCTGCCCGCGTTGGGTTGAACGATGCGACAAAACGCAGGCGGCGCTCAGGCGGGTTCGGGAGACCCCGCCCTACAACAAATCCTTGCCCAAACACACGCTGGTGTCCGGCGACAGGCGATATTCGCCATACAGCGGAATCGGCTGAAACCCCATCCTGCGATACAGCGCCAGCGCCGCGTGCTGCCGGGTGCCCGTCTCGAGCACGAGCCGTTTTGCCCCCAGCGTCCGCGCCTCCGCCTCGAGCGATGCCACTAGTTGCTTGGCCAAGCCCTTCCCGCGCGCCGACGGTGCCATATACATACGCTTGAGCTCACCCGTCTCTGCATCGATCAGCCGCACCGCGCCGCAGCCGACGGGCGCGCCCTCGAGCGAGACGATCAGAAATGCCCCGCGCTTCCCCGAGACTTCTGCGGGATCCAACCCAAAGTGGTTCGCCCCCGGCTCCGAATACATCGCGCCCAGCTCGGCATTCAGCGCCGTGATGAGCGCGCGGCTGGCGTCAGCGGTCAGTTCGGCGCGGGTAATGGTGACGGCGGGGGGCGGCATGTTGCGATGGCGCGGAGCAAATGTGGGTCGGGCTTTAGGCCCGACAATAATCAGCAGAAGTCGGGCCTAAAGCCCGACCCACGATCGTGAATTCACCGACGTCCGACGTCCTTGTCCGCCTTGATCGCCCGCCCCAGCGCCTCGATCTGGGGGCGGAAGACTTCGTCCATCAGGCCGTTTTCCTGGATGGGGCGTCCCACGAGATCACGCCGCCCTTGCTGTTGAAATATTTCGTGTAGGCGATCACGAGCTCGTCGTCGAAGCGCTTGGGATGCTTGCCCCACCATTCGCCCATGATCGTCAGCACGTGGAGCTGCGCGCCGTCGAGGTAGCGCGAGAAATTCTTCAGCCGCGAGTAATCCGGCAGACAGCCGGGCGCCACCGGCAGCTCGCGCTCGATCTCGCCCGGCGTGAAATCCTCGTACTCGGTGATCGAATAGAGCGGCAGGCGCAGGCCGTTGTTGAATGACACGAGGGCGTCGGGGTTGCCGGCCTTCAGCGCCTCGGCGAAGCTGCGGTAGTTGGGCGCATCGGGATGCTGGTAAGCTTCCTTGTTGTAGGGTCCGTCGATCCAACAGCCGTGCACGATTTTGCCCCAGCGCAGCGACCACTCGCGGCTGATCGCTTCCCAGTGTTTCTGGATCGTCGAGAGCCGCTCGTCCACTGGCTCCTCGAGTTTTGCCTTCGCGACGGCGTCGGCTGCAGGCGCGCCGCCGGGGAGATAAACCATCAGGCGGATGCCGTAGGGCTTGAACGCTTTCGCGAGGTCGGCGATCAGGTCGCGCTTCGAGCACTTGCTCGGTTTGATGCCCACGATAGCGTCGTAGGTGCTATTTGGGCTGATGTAGAAACCTGAGTTCTGCCCGAGCGTGATGCAGAAGTAGGGGACTTGCGCGTTCGCCAGCTGCTTGGCCAAACCCTCGACGTCGAACGCGTCGATGCGCCGGTTCCAGTCGTCGGCCGTCAGCGTGATCGGCTTCAGGTTGCTGGCCGAGTCCGCCAGGTAGTGCACGAACATGCCCCAGCGGGCTTCGTGGAACCAATCGGTGTTGGCGCGTTTCCAAGGCGTGACCGCGGTCGATTGGCTCATGGCTCCTGCTTAGGGGCAGGCGGCCGGCGTTGTCCATGACCGAATCGACCTGAGTCGTAGTTTGGCCGCGAAGAGGCTCAAGCGGCGCAAAAACAGCCGCCGGGCCCGGTCATTTTTTGTGAATTTTCGCGCCTCTTCGTGACCAAAAAATCCGACCCTCTCCGGTCCGGGGATTGACGTCTCCCTGAAGCCCGGGTCCAGTAGCGGCTGCTTTCCCGCCCGAATGAAGGTTCCCGCCCTCCAGCGTCTCCGCGCCAAACTCAAAGCCCAGACGCCCGTCTACGGCCTGTGGATCACGCTGGAGTCGCCGAGCATCTGTGAGATGGCCGTCGCGCTCGGGCTCGACTGGGTGACGATTGACGCCGAGCACGGCCACCTCGACTGGAAGGAAATCGTCGAGCACGTCCGCGCCGCGGTGCGCAGCGACACCGTGGTGTTCGTGCGCCTCGCGGAAAATTCCCCCGCGCTAATCAAGCGCGCGCTCGATGTGGGTGCCGACGGCGTGATCATCCCGTGGGTCGAGACCGCCTTGCAGCTGGAAGCCGCAGTGGCCGCCGCGACCTATCCCCCGCGTGGCATCCGCGGCATCGGGGCCGAGCGCGCCACCTGCTGGGGCCAATGCTTCATCGAGCACACCGGCGAAGCGGACCAGAACGTCATGGTCATCCCGATCATCGAGACGGTGCGCGCGGTGAAGAACATCGCCGAACTCGCCGCCGTGAAGGGCGTGGACCTCTATTTCTTCGGCCCGGCCGACCTGTCGTCCACCGCGGGTTTTCCCGGGCAGTGGGAAGGGCCGGGCGTGGGCGACATGATTGTCCGCTGCAAGGACACCCTCCGCGCCGCCGGCAAGCACTGCGGCGTCATCACGACCGACAACGGCAACCTCGCGCTGCGCCGTGAGCAGGGCTTTGCCGCCCTTGGCCTAGGCCTCGACGCGGGCCTGCTGCTGCGGAGCCTGCACGGAGCCCTCGCGTCGCAGGGCCGGGACCGCCAGATCCGCGCGTCCTTCACTCTCGAAAACAACGCTGCGTCGCTCGCCGCAGAGAAGCCGCTGATCTGTGCGCCGCACGAAATGAAGCCCGACCGGCCGGAGCTCATGAATGCGCGCGGCAGCGGTCAGGTGCTGGACGTGGCACCGGGCATCCAGATCGAATTCCTCGTCGGCGCACACAACCAGGCGCGCAATCTCACCACCGGCCTCGTTACGTTCGCGCCGGGCGCTGTGCTGCCGAGTCACCGCCACACCTTCGGCGAATCGATCACGCTCCTGCGCGGGCGCGCGCTCGTCGACGTCGAGGGCCGCTGCTACGAAATCGGGCCGCTCGACAATGTCACCGTCCCTAAGGGTCTCGCGCACCGCGTGCTGAATCTTTCCCGTTCGGGCCCAGCGCTGTTCCACATCGCCCTCGCGTCGGCCGACCCGAGCCGCGAGCTGGTCACAACGTTTTTCCCGAAGCGCACGATGCCTGAGGTCACGGCGACGCACCCCGGCGCCGAGCGCGTCACTTTCGTGAAGAAAGCCGCGCGCTACTCCCCGGGCGCGGCGGCGGCGTTTGTCGATTTCTGCAACTCCGACCTCGTGCCGGGCTTCGAGATGAGCGGCGGCTACGGGCTGTTCCAGCAGGGCGGTCGGCTGCCGGCGCATCTGCACGACTTCGACGAGTCGATCTGCATCGTGGAAGGTTCCGCCACCTGCCTCGTGGAAGGCCGGCGCTACACGCTCGCCGACCTCGCCACCGCGCTGCAACCGCGCGGCCGCGTGCATTATTTCATCAACGAAACCCCGGCACCGATGGCGATGTTGTGGTTCTATGCCGGCCCGCTGCCCGAGCGCATCGTAGTCGACGAGAAATGCGCCACGGAGCCCGGCGTCGCGCAAAGTGCGTGAAAACGATCGTCAAATCTGGATCGAGGGTAGGGCGCGTTATCCCTAACGCGCCGCTCGGTCAGTCTGCGAAGGTCGTCTCGCAAAAACAAGCCGGCGCGTTAGGGATAACGCGCCCTACTTTCATGCCCGCTAATTTTCAGCTCAAGCTCACGGCTGACTTCTTCGACGCGGCGGGAAAGCCCAAATACCAGGACATCGGGTTGTCCGTGCTGGAGGCGGCGCCGCACATCCGCCACGCGGCTTTCGCCGTGCACCAGCCGGAGATCGCCCCCGAGCAGCTCGCGGGCGCGAATGGCGTGATCGTGCTGACGCCGAAGGTCACGGCGAAGTCGGTGTCGCAGGCGCAGGACCTGCTCGCCGTCGGGCGTTTCGGCGTGGGCTATGACTCGGTGGACGTCGCGGCCTGCACGGCGGCGGACGTGGCGGTTTTCATTACGAGCGGCGCGGTGGATCGCCCCGTGGCCGAGGCGACAGTGGGCTGGATGATCGCGTTGACCCATCAGATGCGCACGAAGGACCGCCTGGTGCGGACAGGGGAGTGGGATGTCCGCTCGCGCTTTATGGGCAGCGAACTGCGCGACCGCACGCTGGGTGTGATCGGGCTCGGCGGCATCGCGCGCCAGGTGATCAAGCTGCTCGAAAACTGGGGCATGCGGCCGCCGCTGGCCTTCGACCCGTTCATCGACGACGCGGCTGCCGCTCGCGCGGGGGTGAAAAAGGTGTCGCTGGAAGAGCTGATGCGCTCCGCGGATTTCGTGTCGATTCACTGCCCGCTGACGGCGCAGACCCGCGGCTTGGTCGGGCCGGCGCAGCTCGCGCTCATGAAGCCGGATGCCTGCCTGCTCAACACCGCGCGCGGAGGCTTGGTCGACGAGGACGCGCTTTACGCGGCGCTCAAGTCGGGCCGAATCGCGGGCGCCGCGCTGGACTGCTTTGCAACGGAGCCGGTCGTCACGCCGTCGCGCTTTGCCGACCTGGACAACGTGCTGCTCGCGCCGCACTGCATTGCCTGGACGCACGAGCTGTTTCGCGACATCGGGCGCACCGCCTGCCAGAGCATGATCGAACTGACGCTGGGCCAGAAACCCCGCGGCTGCGTCAACCCCGAGGTCCTGGCCAAGCCTTCCTTCCAGGCCAAGTGGCAGCGGATCTGCCCGCACTGACTTTGTCATGAGCTCCAAGAAATCCAAAGCAACGGGCCCGGGTCGCCTCGCCGGCCGCGTGGCATGGGTCAGCGGCGCCACTTCGGGCATCGGCGAGGCCGTGGCGGAACTGTTCGCGCGCGAGGGCGCCAAGGTTGCACTGGTGGGCCGGCGCGTTGAGCTGGGCCAGAAAATCGCCAATCGCATCAACCGCAAGACGCCGGGCGCGGCGATCGCGCTGGGTTGCGATGTGAGCAAGGAGAGCGACGTCCAAGCTTCCATCGCCGCGACGGTGAAGAAATTCGGGCGTCTCGACCTCCTGATCAACAACGCCGGCATGGTCGAGGTACTCGACCTCCACAAATACACCGAGGCGCAGTGGGACCGCGTGATAAACGTGAACGTCAAGTCGATGTTCTTTGCCTTCAAGCATGCCTTCCCGCACCTGCGGAAGGCGAAGCGCGGCTACGTCGTCAACGTCGGCTCGATCAGCAGCTTCGTCGGCCAGGCCCGCACGCCCGTCTACACCACCTCGAAACACGCCATCCTCGGCCTCACGAGGTCGATCGCGCTCGACTACGCGGTGCACGGAGTTCGCTGCAACTGCATCTGCCCGGGCATCACCGAGACGCCCATGCTCTGGGAGCACCTCAATGTCCGTCCTGACCCGCAGGCCGCGCTCGCGGAGCGCCTGCGCCGCGTGCCGATGGGTGTGTCGCTCTCGCCGCTCGACGTTGCAAAATCCATCCTGTTCTTCAGCTGCGAGGACTCCGCCGGCGTCACGGGCACGTCGCTCACGATCGACTGCGGCTACCTCACCGCTGCCGAGTGGACCTCCGACAAGACCCTCTTCCAGGAGAACGTCTGACCCATGAAAGCGAAATTCGCCTGCGCTGACTTCACCTTCCCGCTGCTGAGCCACGAGCACGTGCTGGATCTTATCGCGAACCTGGGGTTCACCGGCGTCGACATCGGCCTGTTCGAGCAGCGCTCGCACCTTTGGCCGTCGCGGGAGTTCAAATCCCTTTCGGCCAAAGCGCGCCGGTTGAAGCGCTCCCTAGCCAACCGCGGACTCGTGGCGGCTGACGTCTTCCTACAGATGCGGCCCGACTTCACGCCGTTCGCCATCAACCAGCCCAGCGCCACGCGCCGCCGCAAGGCGCGTGAATGGTTCCTGCGCACGCTGGAATACGCCGACGCGCTCGGCTGTCATCATGTGACGACACTGCCCGGCGTGGTTTTCGAGTCAGAGGGCAGGGCGGCCTCGCTCGCGCGGTCCGTCGACGAACTCGCATGGCGCGTCGCGCAGAGCTGCGCGGCCGGGATCGTGTTCGGCACGGAGGCGCACGTCGGCTCGATCGTCCCGACGCCCGCCACGGCCGCCGACCTCGTGCGGCGCGTGCCGGGGCTGACGCTGACGCTGGACTACACGCATTTCACGCGTGCCGGCGTGCCCGACCGGCAGATCGAGCCGCTCGTCCGCCACGCCAGCCACGTCCACATCCGCGGCGCATGCCGCGGGCGCCTGCAGTGCAATTTCCGGCAGAACACCATCGACTATCCCCGCATGCTCAAAGCCATGGCGAAGGCCGGCTATCGCGGCTGGATCGGCATCGAGTATATCTGGATTGACTGGGAAAAGTGCAACGAGAGCGACACCCTCTCGGAGACGATCCAGATGCGCGACCTGCTCCGCCGCACCGCCGCCAAACTCTGATCCGCGCCATGTCCGCCACACTCTTCCGTCCCCCAGCCACTGCGCTGCTCGAGATTCACTCGCTGGGCGCGGCGCTGGTCGTGCTGGACCGGATCGAGAAGGCGGCAAGCGTCAGCCTGCTGCAGGCGGAGCTGAACGATGCTTATGGCCTCTTTCTCAAGCTCATCGGCGATCCGTATTCCGTGCGCATCGCGGTGGACTGCGCGCGCGAGGTGACTGGCGAGATGAAGGTGGCCCTTACCGCCGAGGTGCTGGATTCGCCTGACGCGGGCGCATGGTCCGTGATCAACAGTGCGCCCGAATACCAACCGTCGCTTGAACAGTCCGTCGTCTTTATTCCTCAAACCCAAAACCCTTCCATGACTGATAAACCCAAATCTCCGGAGGCGCTCGGCCTCCTCGAAACGCAGGGCTTCGCCGCCGTCACCGCCGCGACCGACGCCGCCTGCAAGGCCGCCAATGTGCGCGTCATCGCCAAGGAAAAACTCGGCGGTGGCTACATCACCGTGATCTTCGAGGGCGACGTTGCCGCTGTGACCGCCGCCGTCGAAGCGGGCCGTTCGGCCGCCGAAGGCGTCGGCAAGCTCATCTCGGCCTACGTCATCCCGCGGCCCAGCGAGGGCGTGAGCCAGATCCTGACGCGACTCTGAAGCCGCCGGCGCAGCCGGCGGCGGTTGAGAGTTGAAAGGTGAAAGTTGAAAGCCGGAGACTTAAGACACTGACACCCTTCGCTGATCTCCGGCCGCTGGAACCGCTTTCAACTTTCACCTTTCAACTCTCAACTGCGCGCGGCGCGCCCTCCTCATGAAAGCATCCCTGAAAACCGTGGCTGGCCAGAAGGGCTGGAGTTTCAAAAATGACCGCGTGACGGGTTTCGTGACGCGGACGGGCGGACACCTGGCGCCGGTGGTGTTCCAACTCGGCCGGAAGCAGGTCTCGCCCTTTTCGATCACGCCCTGGTGGAACGAGTCGCCGCAGGGCATCCCCACCATGCTGCGCGTGGCGCGGGGCGATTTTTTCTGTGCGCCGTTCGGCGGCAACGCGGCGAAGTTCCGGGGCGAGCAGCATCCGGCGCACGGCGACAGCGCCAACCTGGATTATGAACTCGAGTCGCTCGAGCGCGGCGGTGGCACGGTGACGCTGCACACGTCGCTGCGGACCCGTTCGCGCCGCGGGCGGGTGGACAAGCGCCTGAGCCTGCGCGACGGCCACGCGGCGGTTTATTGCGAGCATGTGCTGTCCGGGATGTCGGGTCCGATGACGATCGGCACGCACCCGATGATCCTCTTTCCGGACGAACCCGGCTCCTGCGGCATTTCCACGAGCGCGTTCAAGCGCGGCTACGTCGTGCCGGAAGCGTGGGAGCGTCCCGAGGCAAAGGGCTATTCACTGCTGAAGCCCGGTGCGGCGTTCACCTCGCTCGCGCGTGTGCCGGCGGCGGCGGGCGGCACGATTGACCTGACGCGTTATCCGGCGCGCCGGGGCTACGAGGAGCTGGTCGAGCTCATCAGCGATGTGCGCCAGCCCTTTGCGTGGAGTGCAGCGGCGCTGCCCACGGCGGGCTATGCCTTTTTCCAACTGAAGAATCCGCGGGTGCTGCGCGAGACCGTCCTCTGGTTTTCGAATGGCGGCCGGCATTACCCGCCGTGGAACGGCCGGCATGTCAACGTGGCAGGCATCGAGGAAGTGACGGCGTATTTTCACCTCGGGCTGGCCGAGTCGGCGAGGCCCAACCTGCTCACGCGTGCGGGTGCGCCCACCGCGGTGCAGCTGCGTCCCAACCGGCCGCTACGGGTCGCCCACATCCTGGCGCTGGCGGCGATCCCGCGGGATTTCGACGTCGTGAAGGACATCTGGCCGGCGAAGGGCGGCGTGACGCTCGTCGCCCGCAACGGCCGCCGCGTGTACGCGCCGGTCGATCTCGGATTTTTGTCGGACTGAAGATCGTCAGTGGTCGGGCCGGCGGGTCAGTTCGGGGTGATCCAGTATTTCACCACTTTGCCGCCATGGAACGAGACGTTGAGGGTGTAGGACTGCAGGTCGGCGGGCTCCAGCGACCCGGTCGCGTTCGCCGCTGAGGCGGCCTTGGCGTTGCCCGAGGCCTGCTGGGATTGCGCCGCGGGGGCCGCAGTCGTGCGGGCCGCTTCGTAGGGCGTGGTCACTTTCTGGTTGGCCGGCCGGTAGTGGGTCGCATTCGGGGGCAGGTAGAAAACGGAGTAGGTCCACAGCTCGTCGGTCCCGCCTCCGGGAGCTTCGTCCTGCTTCACCTTGGTCGCCCGGCCGACGGCCATGTACACCATGTCGGGCGTGAAGCCGGTGGCGATGTCGCCCCGCTCGATGTATTTCTTTTGCCAGGTCTTGAGAGTGGCGTAGGTGGCAGATTTTTCGCTGATGCGGGCGGAGGCATTGTCCGAATCGCAGCCCGCGAACAGCAGCGCCAGGCCGAGCGCGGTGCCCAGGACGAAGGAGAAGGTTTTGGTTTGCATGGGAATGGAGAGCACCGGGGCTTGGCGCGGTTCGTGACGTTGACGGCAGCACGGCGCCGCCGGCGTCCTATTTTATTTCTTTTCCGACCACCTCCGGCTCGCCGATGTTGACGCGCGTGTTGGGGAGAGGCTTGTAGACCTCGACTTCCCGGCCCTTGGGCTGCTTGTCAAAATAGGGCGCGCCCGCTTCGAGCATCTTTGCGGCGACGATGTTCAAGTCCCGGTTGTCGGGATCATCCACGACCATGATGGTCTTCCACAGCATCAGGGGGGTGGAACGTTTGTCGGGGTAGTTCAGTTTGTTTGGGTAGTCCCAGGCGGTGACGCGAATGTAGAGCTTCTCGAAGGACGCCTTCTGGAGCTTCGCTTCAAAGCCCGGGGTCTTCTCGTCCATGAGCTGCTGGGCCATGCCACCGGTGATCGTTTGGGTGGGTGCGTTGGTGCTCACAAAACCCCCGGAAGAGGCGGCAATTTCGGCGCCGCTATTGCCGATCGGAATCGCGGTATGGCCGGAGCCCGCATTAGGGACGGATCCCGCGCCGCCGACCTCGCCGGTGTCGCGAATGTAGGGGTTGGCCAGCTCGCCCCGGCCGTAACTCACGGTCAGGAGAATGTCGGGCCGCTGGCCCTTGGCCATCTGCCGGAAGCCATTCGCCTCCAGCTGCTGGACCAATAGGTTGGCCAGATATTTCTCGTCCACGGGCTTCTCCAGATCCCGGTCGGACTTGACCTCGTCCACGGTCAGGACGCCGTAAATTTTTCCATGACCGCCTTCGCCCGTCATCTTGGGCCGTTCCTTTGACCACAAATGCGTCGTGTCGACCACGTTGGAGCGCACGTCGACCTCGAGTTGGTTGTCCTGGGCTCGGGCGGGACGCCCAGACCAGACCAACCCCAGCGCGAGCGAAGCAGCGACGAGGCCGAGGGACGTTCCGCGACGCAACGGCGGGATTGGCGCCTGGCCAGATGCGGAGGAAAGGTGAACGGGGTTCTTCATGCTTCCGGGTGATTTAGTGTGGATATGGGGGCCTACCTTGGCAATGCCCTTAAGACACCGTTGTCATCGTTTCCCGTAGGGACAAAAAAGTATAATTTCGTCGGCGGAGGAAAAGCGTGGAATCCCCCCGTCAGCGGCAGTGAAATACCCGCCGGTGAATTCCGACGACGTCGACACGTCCCGCTGGTTTGACGACGAAGTGCAGGTGCACGCGGTGGCCTTGCGCGCTTGGTTGCGCGCAAAATATCCGGCCCTCGTGGACCCGGATAATCTTGTGCAGGAATCGCTCGCGCGGGTCTGGCGAGCGGCCCAGCGCGCGCGCGTAAATTCGCCCAAGGCATTTCTGTTTACGACCGCATCACACTTGGCGTTGAACGAGCTTCGCCGGCGCCCGACGGTGGGGATTGAAGCCGTGGACGACGACCACATTGCGCTGGCATCCGTGGAGGCGGTCTCCACTCCAGATATGGTGGCGCATCGCGAGGAACTCACGCTCCTTGCACAAGCCGTCCAGACCCTGCCGCCCCGCTGCCGCCAAGCCCTGACCCTGAGGTTATACGGTCTGGCGCAAAAGGAGATTGCGGCCGAGTTGGGTATCTCCGAGCGCGCGGTCGAAGCGCATCTCACCAACGGCCTGCGCGGCTGTACCAAATTCCTCGCTAAATGGGGCGTTCCATAAATTTCACTCCAATGAATCATCCAGTTCCCTCGTCTTTGCCGGACGATCTGACCGCCACCGCAGCCGCTGCTTGGTTCGCCCGACGCGACCGTGGACTGACCGAACCGGAGCAGCTCGCCTATCGCTCATGGTTACGCGCGGATGGGCGCCACGCCGCCGCGTTCGCCCAGGAGGAGCAGACTTGGAACCGGCTCATCGCCGCGCTCGGTCCGGTAGTCAGGGCAGACGACCAGCCTAATCCGGATCGATTCGCCCCGAAGCCCAAGCTCCGCTGGCTGATTTGGGTGCCGGCACTTGCCGCTGCCGCGATCGGAGCAATGTTGCTGACACTGGGACATGATCCCGAATACCCCCGCACTTCACCTCGTCAGATCATCGTCCACCCGGCGCCGGCCCGGTTGGTCCTTGAGGATGGATCGACGGTCGAACTGAATGGGACGGCAAAGGTGGACGCGGAATTCACCCCCGGTGAACGCCGCATCCGGCTGATCCAGGGTGAAGCATTCTTTACCGTAGTGAAGAACGCGCAGCGGCCCTTCATCGTGGTCGCCAATCTTGTCGCGGTGCGTGCCATCGGCACGGCCTTCAGCGTGGGCTTCGACCATCAGGATGTGGCGGTGTTGGTCACCGCTGGCCGGGTGGGGCTGAACGCAGTTCGCGCGAAAGGCGGCGAGCACGTGCCGGCCAATCAAGAATACGCTGCCCTCGGGGCGGGTCAGCGTGGCGTCGTTCATCTTCCGGGTGGGGACGCCGGACTGGCGGCGCCGCAGGTAACGGTGGTCGACCTAACCGCGCTGCAAATCGAACGGGCGCTGGCTTGGCAGGGCTTGCGGCTGGAGTTTGTGGATCGCCCATTGCGGGCCCTCGTGGCTGACTTCAACCGCTTCAACCATTCCAGACTGGTGGTGGAGGATACTGAGACGGCGGCGATCCGCGTGGGAGGGATTTTTCGCATGGATAACGTCGATGATTTTACGCGGCTCCTGCGCGTTGGCTTCGGCGTCACCGCTTCTCCCCGTGGCGGCGAAATCGTCCTGCTCAAGACCCGTGCCCCTTAACCTCCAAGTCAGGTCCGGGCCCGGGGTGATTGGGCGCGCAATACTTGCTTTGGCGGGGATGAGTTTCGTCGCGGCGATGGCTCGGGACGAGCCCGTCAACCCTCTGGTCATTGAGGTGCGGGCTGTCGTGGCGGTACAGCCCAAGCCCAGCAATCTGCCTGGGATGGCCCCCATGCCAGCCGGCCACGGGAAGAAATACGGCATTCTGTCAGTCCAACTCGTGGACTCGGAGAATGACCTGGTCACCCCGGTGGACGAGGAAGCCCTCACGACGCTGCTGATGCGGGAACTCGACGCCCACGGATTTCGACAGGTTTCACCGGGAGAGAGCGCCGAGATCCTGCTCACCGTGCATTACGGTCGCGGCTGGCTGGCCAATCCATTCAAGAGTACAAGCCAGACCCACTTGGGTATGACGAACGTGACGGCCAACCAGCCCGCGAGTTCGCCGAAAGTAATCCTGAGCCAGGAAGTCGTCGATTTCACGCCGCCGGCCGCAGACGTCAAGTTTACCGGCCGCGAGGCCATGGCACAGAAGGCGAGCTACGAAAAACTCTACGTGCGGGTCACCGCTTGGGAATTTCCCCGAGACCTGACGGCCCGCGCGCACATGCTGTGGAAAACCACGATCTTCACGGACGACCCCGACCACCGGGACCTCAACGCGCTGCTACCGAGCATGCTGGCCGCCGGAGTGCATTATTTTGGGCGGGCGACCGAGCCCCAAGGTGTGGAGATATCTCGACCAGTGCCCGAAGGCCACGTGGAAGTGGGCACTCCGCAGGTGGTTGACGCGCCGGCCCCGGGCCTCGCATCCGGGCCTGTTCCGCCTGCGGCGCCCGCTGCGGTGGCGGCTGGGCCACTGAAGAAATTCGCCGTACCGGCAGGCCTTGCCACCGAGACGCTGCGGGCCTTCGCCGTGCAATCGGATGAACACATCATCTACCCGGTGGACCAGATCCTGACGGTAAAGACCCGTGGCGTGGACGGTGAATTCACCTCCCGCGCGGCGCTGGAAACGATGCTACAGGGCACCGGGCTGGTGGTGGTGCAGGACGAAAAAACCGGCACCTTCATCATTCGTCGAGCGAGTCGGTAAGGGACTATTTCTTCGCCGGCATCTCGAGGACCTCGGGGTTGCCGACGTTCACGCGGGTATCCAAGAGCGGCTTGTA
>Ga0316219_1002127_pt1 | contig 18989 bp, 12 predicted proteins | sample TBH18003PmetaG_FD_203635 | JGI IMG/M metagenome (GOLD analysis project Ga0316219, IMG submission 203635) | Freshwater microbial communities from Trout Bog Lake, Wisconsin, USA - TBH18003P | ecosystem: Environmental > Aquatic > Freshwater > Lake > Hypolimnion/Profundal zone | place: USA... | reverse complement strand
ACCAACAATGCCTCCGCCGCCGAACACCGCGTGTTCCAGGCGGTCGACCGCTGGGCGCAGAACAGCGGCGCCGTCATCTCCGGTGTCAATCCGCAATGGAAGCGTGACTCCGAGGATTTCACTACCTACGAATGCCACGTGGACGTCACGGGCGACCTGCGACGCTTGAGCCTGTTCCTGTACAACGTGGAGAAAGAACCACTGGCCTTGCGCCTCCAGTCGGTCGAACTCAGCGCCCGTGACAAAGAGGGGGCGCAGCTCTCGCTCGCCCTCCAGTTCAGCGGCCTTATGCTCACCCCTCAAAAACGATGAACCCTCTCTCTTCCCTCCTTTGTCGCTGCGCGACCCTGGCGCTTGCCGGGGCCGTCCTCCCCGCCCTGGCTCAGCCTCCCGGCTCACCCCAGCCATCGGTGCCCGCCGTGGTCATCGGGGGCCAGCCGGGGGTGTTCCCCGGCGTCGTCATGACCAACCTGCCGCCCGATGGCGCCGGCACCAACGGCATGGAAAATGCCGACGGCCCCGAGGGCGTGCTCAACGCCATGTTCGGGCAGGTGAACGATCCGTCCCAGACCAATCCGCCCACCGGGGACGACGCTCAGTCGGATACCAACGCCCCCGGCTCGGATGGTCTGCAGGCTCCGGGCCGGCCCGGCAGCCGAAGCGAATATGACGGGCGCCAGTCGCGCCAACGCCGGTTCGGCCGCCCGGACGCGCAACGGAGCACTTCCGCCACCGATGCCGGCGCCCTGGCCGCTGTTTCGGGCACCAACGCCCCCTCCAAAACGGATTACGCTTACTTCCGGATGATCGTGGACCGGAATATCTTCAATCCGAACCGCCGTCCATTTAGACCTGGCCCGATCCGCGACACCGCGCCGATTCGCCCTAGCAGCGACTATGTCTCGCTGGTGGGCATCATGAGCTACCGGGAAGGCGATTTCGCTTTCTTCACCGGCAATCTCTCGCGCTACGAGAAGTCGGCTCAATTGGGGGATGTCATTGCCACCTACAAGATCGTCGGGATTAATGTCAGTTCCAATAGTGTGCAGCTCGAGGGCGGCACCAACCGGATGGAGCTTCAGGTCGGCATGTCCATGCGGCGCGACGAGGAGGGCCTATGGCACGCTTCCCGTACGGCGGCCATGTTCGCCGCCTACAATTCCACCCCCGCTCCCGGTTCAGATTCCACCACCCGGCCCGGAGCCGCCGTGGGCGGCACCGCAAGCAGCGCCGCGAGCGCCGACGACAACGAAGTTATCAAACGCCTGATGCAACGCCGTGAACAGCAATAAAGTCCTATGAAAACCAGCCCAATTCTCCTTGTTATCACCGGCCTCGCCGCCGGTTGCACCCTCCTGGCCGCCGCTCCCGCGACCGGCGACCCCACAAATTCGCCGTCGGCCAACGCCGTTCCGGCCCTCGCGGCCACCAACGCGCTGGCGGCGCCCGACGCCGCGACTACCAACGCACCCACCGCCGAGGGAGTCACGACCAATGGCCTGCCCAAGTTGTCCGCGGAGACCAACGCCACCGAGGGGTTGCGCTTTAACTTCCGCGGTGCCCCCCTGAACCTCGTCCTGGAACACCTGGTCAAGGCCGCCGGGTTCATCATCGCCAAGGAGAGCAGTGATGTGCGCGGCACCGTCGAGATCTGGAGCCAGGGCTTGGTCACCAAGGAAGAGGCCATCGAGCTGGTGGGCTCCGCGCTCCGGAAGAATGGCTATGGGTTCTCCCTCCATGACCGCATCATTACCATTAGTTCATTGGACGGAATCAACCACACCGACCTGCCCCTGCATTTCGGCAAGAAGTGGGAAGATATCCCCCAGACGGACGAGGTCGTCATCTGGATTCTGCCAGTCAAGTATGCCAACGCGTCCCAATTGATTCAGAACCTGCAGATGCTCGTGCCCACCACCACGACCCTAAGCGTCAACGAAAGCGCCAACTCCATCATCATGGTGGGCGCGCAACGCGACATCCGGCGCATGGCTCGGATCGCCGACGCCCTGGATAGCTCGATCTCGGGCGTGACCAGCATCAAGGTCTTTCAGCTTCACTACGCGGATGCCAAGCAGTTGGCCACCGAAATCCAATCCCTCTTCGGCTCACAGGCCTCCGCCCAGGCTGGCGGCGGCGGTGGCGCCCGCCAGTTCTTCAATATGTTCGGCGGCCGGGGTGGCGGTGGTGGTGGTCCTGGTGGCGGCGGCTTCCCCTTTGGCGGCATGGGCGGCAACCAGGGCAGTGGCGGTGGCGGCGGCGGCGCCGCCGGCTCGAAGGTCAACTCCACCTCCGACGACTATTCCAACTCCCTCATCGTCAGCGCCTCGGAAGAGCTGATGAAGACCATCGAAGACATGGTTAAAGAGATCGATGTGCCGACGACCGACGTGACGGAGTTGCGCGTGTTCAAATTGATCCACGCCGACCCCACTGAGATCGCCGACCAATTGGCCACGCTCTTCCCCGACACCAGCCGATCGAGCCAGGGCAACCAGGGCGGCGGGTTCGGCATGTTCCGCTTTGCGGGCGGTGGTGGCGGCGGTGGCAACCGCACCTCGACCACCAGTGATCGGCAAAAGCAGAAGAGCCAGGTCATGGCCGTGCCCGACCCCCGCACGGGTTCGCTGCTGGTCAGTGCCGCCAGCGAGATGATGCCCCATATCTCCGATATGATCGAGAAACTCGACGGGATCGACGCCCGCCATGAAGTCGTCCACGTCTATGACCTCCGGAACGCCGATCCGCAGGATGTGAACCAGGCCCTCTCCGACCTGTTCAATCGCAATACCCGCCAGACTTCCAGCGGCAATAACAGCAGTTCGTTGCTCGGTTCCAAGAACCCGTTGACCACGCGCGCGACCCAAAACACCAGTAGCGGCAATAACAGCGGTTCCATGAGCTTTGGGAATAGCGGCGGCGGCAGCCGCGGCGGCGGGGGGTTCTGACCCCGGTGAACCGGCATTACCATCATCAGCCTTTAACACTCATATATTCATGAACAGATTTGATTTCAACGGACGCAAACTACTTACCGGCGTGTTGGCCTTGGGTTTCGGCCTGGCTCTCCAGGCCTACGGCCAGGGCCGTGGCGGCGGGGGCGGCGGCGGTTTTGGCGGCGGGGGCGGCGGATTCGGCGGGGGCGGCGGGGGCGGCGGCGCTTCGCGTAGTAGCACCAGCACCCGCTCCTATCCGAACAGCGGCCAGATCGGCGACGCCTACTTCACCATTGACCCCGAGTCCCGCCGGGTGGTGACCATCGCCGACGAGGACACCAGCAAGTACATTTCCCAGGTGCTCTCCAACCTGGATCGGCCCAAACCCCAGGTGCTCATCAAGGTCGTGTTTCTGGAGGTGGACCATAACAATGCCTCGGACATTGGGCTGGAGGGTGGGTGGGCGGGCCAAATCGCGAACGACGGCTCCTCCAAGGCCAACGCCGCTAACGCCTTCGGCTTGGGGGGCCTCGCTTCGGCGGTGTCGACCAATATGAACGCCCTGGGCCAGCCCGTCTCGAGCTTCGCCACGGCCTCGCCCATGACCTCCCAGGGCGCCGGTCTGTATCAGGTCCTTGGTTCGGATTACCAGGTGACGTTGCGCATGATCGCCCAAAACGGCAAGGCCCGGGTCATCTCCAAACCTTCCATCCTGGCCCGCAACAACCAGCCCGCCACTATCACCGTCGGCCAATCCGTCCCGCTGATCACCAGCGTTCGCTACGACAACTACGGCAACGCCATCAATTCCATCAGCTACCAGGATGTCGGCGTGATCCTCACCGTCACCCCGTTCATCAGCGAGAACGGGTTGGTCGAGATGATCGTCTCGCCACAAATTTCCTCCATCGATCCCACCCTCTCGATCCCCATCTCGGCCACCGTGAGCGCGCCGGTCATCGATATCCGCAAGGCGGACACGGTGGCGGTTACCCCAGATGGCCAGACGGTGATCATCGGCGGTCTGATGCAGAACAGCAAATCCGACACGGTCACCAAGATCCCGTTTTTGGGGGACATTCCCTTGTTGGGCGCCCTGTTCCGGCGGCAGCAGAAGAGCAATGCCAACACTGAGCTGATGATCTTCCTCACCCCGCATATCGTCCAGGCGCCGTCCGAGTTGATCGCGCTGTCCACCAAGGAGACGCTCAAGGCGGACGCCCCCAAGGGACTGACCGACAAAGAAGTGGATAAATGGTTGGAAGGGATTCCGACCAAGCCGCCTGTGACCAACGCGCCGTCCGTCATCCAGGCTGCCCCGCCGGTCAAGAAATAACGGTCATGGAGATGACCCGACGCAGGTTATTGGCTTACGGGTTGCTCCTGGGCGTTTGGGCCCTCGTGTTGGTCTGGCAGGTCGAGGAGCATCTCCGGGTGCGGGAATATGCCCGCGCGAACCTGCGCAACCGCTCGCGGGACATTGCCAATACCCTCGGCTCCTTCATCCGCGGCCTGCAGTTTCGCGGGGTGGTGTTTCGGGACCGGCTCCAACCGGTCCTGGACGACCTGGTCAATGGACGCACCAATGAACTGGTCACTTCCGGCGAAGTCCTCTCGGTCGCCGTGCTCAACACCGCGGGGGATCCGCTGGCCATGGCCGGCAGCTCGCTCACCAATGTCGACCAGCGGGACTTCCTGCAGCAGGGGGAACGCTGGGGACGCCGCAGTCTCACCGTCGCCTACCCGATCCTCGGTGTGAGTGTGGCCCAGGAAGGCTTGACCAATCCGGCCGCCCCGGTGCTGGTGGACCCGCCTACCAACGGGATGCGCAACCGGTTTCCCCGACGCGGAGAACCTCGGGGCGAGCTGGGCCCGCCCCCCGCTCCGCCGGAGGGCGCCACCAATCGCCCGCCCCCGGAATCGCCAGGGCCGGGTGAACCCGATGGCCGCCGCAATGGCGAAGCCCGCCGCATGCGGCCGTGGCTGCCACCCGGCCTGCCCGAGGCGGAATACCAGGCGCTGATTCGACAGCGCGAGCTCCATGTGCTGGTGGTGTCATCGTCGGCCGATTCTTACTTCGCCGTGCTTGGCAATGACCTGCGCCTCCGTTGGCTGGTGACCTTCTTCGCCGCCGTCTCGGTCATCGGCTACGGCTTGGCCTGGCGCAACCTGGTCACCGCCGCCGATTTGCAGATCCGCCTCGTCCGTGCCAGTGAACTCAATAGCCATCTCAAGGAGATGAACCTGGCGGCCGCCGGACTCGCCCACGAAACCCGTAATCCGCTCAACATTATCCGCGGACTCGCCCATATGATCTCCCGCCAACCCGGCGCTCCGGCGGAAATGAGTCAGAAGTCGCGCGAGATCATCAATGAGGCGGACAAAGTGGCCGCCCAGTTGAACGAGTTCATCAATTATTCCCGGCCTCGCGAGGTGCGTCGCGCCCGCCTGGCCCTGGCCTCCGTGATCAACGAGGTCGTTCGCACCCTCGGCTACGACCTCGAGGAAAAGAAAGTCACCTTGCAGGTGAAGGGCGACGTCCTCAGCATTGAGGCCGACGAGCAGTTATTGCGCCAGGCGCTCTTTAATCTGCTGCTCAACGCCATCCAGGCCGTGGGCGCCGGCGGCGAAATCCAGGTCCTCTCCGAGCGCAGCGGTGCTTCCGAGGCCGTGCTGGAAATCCGCGATAACGGGCCGGGCGTTCCCGCCGAACACCGCGCCGAGATTTTCAAACCCTATTTCACCACCCAGAAAACCGGCACCGGTTTGGGATTGGCCGTGGTGCAACAGATCGTGCTGGCCCACGGTTGGGAAATTGAGTGCCTCTCCAACCACCCCCGTGGCGCCGTCTTCCGCATCAGCCACCTCAAGCTGGTGGCGTAACCTGGATCTCTCATCGGCCGGGCCGTATCTTGACAGTAGGGGGATGGTGCCTCATGATGCCCTCATGAGAACGACGGTCGCCCTGGATAAAGACGTCGAACGGTTTCTCCTTGAGGCCGCGCACCCCTCGCGCTGCGGCTTTAGGGAAACCCTCAACGCCGCCGTTCGCACGGGATTGAGCCGCGAGACCGCCGATTTATGAACCCATTCGAGCATTCCCAAACGAACCCTGAAGCTGTCCTCGACCCTGGTTTTGGGCGGCGGCTGGCCTTGATGGCGCTGTTGTTGGCGTTGGTGGCGGGGTTCGGGGGGATCTGGTGGCAGACGCGCCGGAGTGTCGACGCCGCGCGCGGTGCCGCGCGCCGTGAGGCGATGGCCCGCACGGCGGCCCTGGAGGGGCAATTCACGCAGGTCCGGGGCGCGGTCGAGACCTTGGCCGCCCTCGCGCGGCAGGGTGGGGGGACCATTCCCAATTTCCAACGCATCGGAACCGATTTGCTAGCTGCTTGGCCCGGTGTGGCCTGGCTGGAGCTGGAGCCGGGCGGCGTGGTAAGTGACCTCGTGCCCCGCGCGGGGCACGAACGCGCCTTGGGGGTTAACGTGCTCAAGGACCCGGCTCAGCAGGCCGGCGCCCTGGAGGCCAGCCAGAAACTCGCGCCCACCGTTTCGGCGCCAGTTGCCATCGGACCCGGAGAATGGGGCTTGGTGTTGCGGGCTCCCATCGTCCTTCGCGGGCGGGACGGACGAGAGGTTTGCTCGGGCTATGTCGCGGCGGCGATGCGACTCCGAGATTCGGTAGCCCGCTTGAAACCAGAGGAACTGGCCGCCCGGGGATACGACTCGGTCTTTTACCTGGTGAATCCGTTCCCGCCCAAGGAGACCCTCACGATCGCCGGCCGGGGGCGCCTCGCCTTTCCGGGCCCCGAGCTGCAATCCATGCCCTTCCAGAACGCCCGTTTCTTCCTCGCCCTCCAACCTCGGGGCGGCTGGGTGAGCAAGCCCAAGCTGGTCCTGGAATGCCTGGCCGTGGTGTTCATCTCCGGGGTCATCTGGCTGGCCCTCCACCTGCTGGAGACGGGGCGTGACATGGAGCGTTCGCTGGCCCAGATCAACCAGCGGCTCACCCGTGCCTCCGCCGAGCGGAAACAAGGCCAGGATGCCCTCGCCGCCGCCCAGGATGAGCTTAAACTGGTCCGCGCCGCCCTCCAAAAAGCCGAGTCGGTCGCCGCCGATTTCCAGGCGCGCGCCGAGGCCGCCGCCCGCGGCGCGAGCGACAACCGTGAGGCCCTCCAAGCCAAACTCAAAGAAGCGCAGTCCGATGCCCAGGGCCTGCAAGCCCGGCTCGAGAGTGCCGCCCGTTCCTTCAAGGCCAAGCAGGTCGAGCTCGAGGAAGTCCAAGAGGCCCTCCAATCCGCCCAAACCGCCTTGACCGAACTCGAGACCCGAACCGAAACCGAGCTGAGCGCCGCGCGGAAAGCCGGCGCCGCCGGCGAGGTGAAGCTCGCGGATGCCCAGAACCGTCTGGAGGCCGCCACGGCTGCCGAGCGGGAAGCCGGCCGGAACCTCGAGGCCCTCAAGACGAGGGTCGACGAGTTGGAAGACCGTAACCACAGTCTCGAGGCGCGTCTCCTGGCGGCGGCGGGCGCCGATCCCCTCGCGGTCTCCGCGCTCCAGGCTCGGCTCAAGGAGCAGGAAGCCACCATCGCGGAGTTGCAGGCCCGCCTGGAGACGGCGGTCGGTTCCGCGCGGGATGCCGCCGAGGACATCGCCGCCGCCGTGGCCCGGCTCGATCAACTGGAAGATCGCAATCGCAAGCTGAAGGCTCGGTTGCTCGAGGTCGAGGGACTTGAGGCGCGCCTGGCCGAAACCACCGTCTCGCTCGAGGTGGCCCGTGCCGAGTTGGCCGGCCCTCCCGCACCGCGCCGCTCCCCCGACCTCAGTTCCGCTCCGGCAGTGGATCCTGGCGTCCCCCCGCCGCCCGGCCCCTCGATTTCCGCCGCTGAAAGCGCGCCCGAACCCAGCGCCCCGCCGCCGCCTTCCTCCGTACTGGCCAGCCAGCCGATGGTGCCGATAGGAGTCGAGCCGGCAGTGACTTCGACCGCCGGTGCTGGACCAGACGGTGACGAGGAGGCCCCCGCCGATCTCCGATCCGAGTCTCCGTTTGCCCCAGCAGCCGCGATCGCCGAGCTCCCGACCGAGGAGTTGGCTAAACCCAAGCCGGTAAAACCGGGACGTCCGAAAAAAGCGCGGCCCGATGACCTGTTTGATTTCTTCGGCACCCCGATGGCTGCCGAGCCCGAATTGGCAAGCCCCAACGGTGCTTTGTCCTTTGGCCCGGCCTTTGCCGAGCCTGCCACGGCGGCCAGCGAGGATTCGGAGGCTGCCGAGCTGCCGCCCGCTGACGAAGTGACCGGGAAGCCGCTCCGCGCCCCGCGCGGGGCCTCACCGGTGAATCTGTCGTTCCTGCGCAAGGCCATCGGCCAGATCATGCCGTTGTTTGTGGGCGAGGATCCCGGCGCGAAAGATTGTCTGAAAGATAACCGCGCTATTTTCCGCTCGGCCTTCGCTCCCGAGGCCTATGCCGAGTTCGAGCAGACCGTTAAATCGGGCGACTTCGCCGCTGCCGCCGAACTGCTCAAGAAAGCCGCCCGCCGTCACGGAATCGCCGTCTAAGCCCAAAAACCGTAACAAAAACGCCATTTCGGGCTTGCTACCGGGACTTTTCGCCTCTACCCATATACTTATCTATGGCAAAAACATTGACTAAATCACAGATCGCCGCCGCATTGGCGGATACCGTTGGCATCACTAAGAAACAGGCCGTCGAGGCGCTGGAGTGCGTCGTGGCCTTGGCGTACAAGAACGCCAAGAACTCTTTCACCATCCCCGGTCTCGGCAAAATCGTCTTGGTGAACCGCAAAGCTCGCATGGGCCGCAACCCGGCCACTGGCGCCACCATCAAGATCCCCGCTAAGCGCGTGGTCAAATTCCGCGTCGCCAAGGCTGCCAAGGACGCGATCCTCGGCACCAAGTAAGCGCCCTTCTGGGGCTGATTCCGCGGCGGAGGATTTCATTCCTCCGCCTTTTTGTTTGGAGCGCGGATGCCTTCATCCGCGTGGCCCTTACCCATGAACCACGCGGATGAAGGCATCCGCGCCCCGGTTCGAGGGTTGGCCTGAACGGGGCGCAGACAACCTGGCCTCCCCCGAACGTCGAGGCAGGCCCAGTTGTTGGTTTTCCCCTTTGCCTTTTCCCGCTTCCCCGAACTATTTACTTGACGAGCGGCCAGTTCTCCGGGATGATGGAACAACATGTGTTGCGCCCTCGTTCTCCGTGCGTCTCCTTGCCGTTGGCGGTCAATGGCGAGAGGGTGACTGTGACTGGGAACCAGTGTGTGGCACTACCAAGAAAACCTAGAAAACGTTTGAAATCTATGAGCAGAAGAATTCTCACCATGACGGCCTTGCTCGCGGGAGCATTGACCAGTTCAGCCGCCGTCACCGTCCAGGGGTGGTGGCATCTCGACAGCACGCAGCCGATCGCTGATTCCAGCGGCAACAACCGGTCCTTCGGAAGCGCGTACTCGACGGCGCCGGCCACCGGTGGCGCGGTGGCGGCGTTGTTAGTTAACAATGGGGCGGGCGGACCGCTCGGTAGTTCCGGTTGGACCAGCACACAGTGCATCCAACTCGGCGTCGGCGTCGGCGGCAAACGGCAGAGCGCCATGTGGGGTATCGGTTACAATCCGCCGGCACAGGACTATGGCATCGAGATCTGGGCGATGCCCCAGGACAACGGCATCGCCGGCGGCAGCGGTGGCTGGATCCTTTCCTCGGGGCAGTCGGGCGGCGTGGCGTTGCGCATCAATGCGCCGAGCGGGAGCCCTTCGTATATTGACGCCTACATCCTGGGAACCGGAGTGACGATCGGTAATCAGGCCCCCATCGATACCAATCGGTGGACGCACCTGGCCATCGTCAACGCCGGTGGGGTATTGACCTTCTACACCAACGGCATCGCTTGCGGCGCCAGCGTGACCAGCGGCGCCACGGCGCCCGCCGGCGACGTTTACCTCGGCACCCCCAGCGACAACCAGGCCTACTATGGCTACCTGGACGAGGCGCGCATGTTCACGTTCGCCCCGGGCGCCTTCTCGACCAGTGATCTGTTGTTGCGCGCCGCCGGTCCGAACATTGCGGTGCAACCGCAATCTGCAACCGTCTGGACTAACGGTGCAGTCGGCTTCACGGTCGTGGCCTCCTTTGACAGCAGCGTCACCTACCAATGGTGGACCAACGGCGTGGCCTTCACAGGGGCGACCGGCCCGAGTGTGTATGTGCCCGTGGTTACCCCGGCCTATGACGGGCGAAATTTCTCCTGTGTGCTGAAAAGCGGCGGCATCTCCGTCACCAGCACCGTCGCCAGCTTGAAGGTGGTCGCGCCCAATGTCTCGAACGTCAACGCCTACCGCAACGCCATCCTGGCGGAATCCAGCCTGGCCGGCTATTACCCGGTGGATAATTGCACCGGGTCCACGCTGAGCAACCTGGTGAGCGCGCCTTCCCCTTACGATGGCACGCTCGAACTCGGCGCCTGGTACGACGGGCGGACCAACACGTCCTTTGGCCAGCGGGCCCTCTTCCTGGAACTCAACGGCGATGTCACCATCCCCAACAACCCGGTTTACGATTTTGTCACCGGCTTCGGTACCATCGAAGGCTTGATTTACCTCGACCAAGCCCCCGGCAGCGACCCGACCATTTTCTCGCAGGGCTACGACGGCATTGGCAGTAACTATGCTCTGCGCGCCACCAAGAACGGCAGCGGGCTGGTCTTCATCGGCGCGATGGAAACTGTGACCTGGACGGCCGGGGCAAGTCTCTTGGGCCGCCTGGCGCATGTCGCCCTCGTGCTGGATAACGGGACTAATGTGACGGCCTATGCGGATGGCCAGTCGCTGGGCACTCAAGTCATTCCCAGCGGTATCGATCTCGCCTACGTGGGCGGTTCCGGCTGGATTGGCGCCATGGGCACCAGCGTCACGGCCGATCGGTGGTCGGGGACCATTGATGAACTGGCGATCTACAGTTCTGCCCTCTCGCAGAACACCATCCAATCCCACTACACCAAGTTCTTCTACGGCACCAATACCGCTGCGCCCGCCATTGTCAGCCAGTCAGCCTCGAAGGTGCTCTATGCGGGCGCTTCGCCCACGTTGGTCGTCACCGCTTCCGGCACGCTCCCCTTGAGCTACCAATGGACCTCCAACAACGTGCCGATCCCCGGTGCCACGACGCCGACGCTCACGCTCACGCGCGCCACCACGGCCGCCTCGGCCAACTACCAGTTGACCGTCCAAAACCAGTTCGGCACCACCAACACGCAGCCCATTGCCTTGTCCTTTGTGGCGCCGCCGACGGGTTACCCCTCCATGGTCATGAACGACGGCCCGGCGGCCTACTGGCGTCTCAATGAGAGCGCGGGGCCCACCTTGACCGACTATGCCGGCGAGAACAACGGCACTTATACCGGTTCCGGCGTCACCTACGGGGCCCCCAGCTTCCAGGGCGAAACCGCGGCGGTCACCCTCAACGGTTCCTCCGGCCGGGGCATCGTGCCTTACACCAGGATCTTGAACCCCAGCGCTCCCTTCTCGATCGAGTTCTGGGCCAAACCCAACGCCTACGTCCCGGGCAGCACCTGGACGGTGCCGTTCTCCTCGATGAACCGGCCGGCCCGCGATGGCGGTTATGAGTTCTACATGGGCGGCAACTACAACGGCTTTGAGTTCCACACCGCTGCCGGTGGCGGTTACAACATGCTGACGGGCGATGGTACCACGGCCACCCCGCCGAATTGGTACCATGTGGTCGGCATCTACGACGGAACTAATATCTACTGCTACGTCAACGGCCAACCCGCGAGCGTGAACCCGTCCGATAATAACATCTTGGAAGGCACCCCCCCGTTTGCGCCCAACACCGTGGTGCCCGTTTATATCGGCTCCCGTAGCGACAACGCCCGGTATTACAGTGGTTCGTTGGCCGACTTTGCCTTCTATAACTACGCGCTGTCCTTCGAGCAGGTCTCCAACCATTGGAGCATTATGTATAACCCGGCGAAGGTCGTGACCCCGCCCGTAGGCATCACCAACGTCGAAGGCTCTACTATCACGCTCACTTCGGTCTTCTCCGGCCTGCCCAACACTTACCAATGGTACAAGGACGGTTCGGCCCTCACCACGGCGTATAATCCCGTCGACAACACGCTCCATTACTCCCAGGACGTCACCAACCTCGGGTTGACGATCACGGAGACGACCCCCGCCGACTCCGGGCTCTATCACGTCGTGGCCAGCAACCCCTTGGGCGGGGCGCAGACGGTGGATGTTCATGTTCTCATCACCCCTGACACCAATGCGCCGGTGGTGACCTCGGTCAAAGCGCTCGGCACTCCCAACCTTTCGGGTGGTCCATCGCCGTACTTGGTGAAGGTCACCTTCAACAAGCGCGTCGACCAGAACTCGGCTAACATCCCGGGCAATTACGTCATCAACGCCATCAGTGGTTCAGTGTCCGTTAAGGAGGCCACCCTGCGCGGTGACCTGGTGGCCCTGACCTTCGCCAGCGATTGGCGTACCGCCTTCCTCCAAACCAGCGGGCTCACTCCTGGCCAGAAATACACGCTCACCGTCAGCGGGGTGAAGGACCAGGCGGCCACACCGAATACTATCGCCGCCGCGCCCGTCTCGTTCTGGGCTCCGCCGCTCGTCCACGGCGTGCTCTGGTGGGACTATTACTACGAAATCAATCCTCAGGGCGTGGGCAATCTCCAGTCCAGCCCGCTTTACCCGAATGCCCCCAGCACCAACTGGTTTATGACGGCCTTCGATACCCACCAGATCACCGGCACGAGCGGCGATCTCAACAACAACCCGGCTTTCGGTGCGCTGGGTGACAACTATGGTGATTGCCTCTCGGGCTGGATTACGCCGACGGTGACGGGGGATTACACCTTCTTCCTCGCCAGCGATGACGCCTCCGAGTTGGATCTGAGCACCGATGGCACCGTGGCCAATGCCCAGCCGATCGCCGTTGAAACCTCTTGCTGCCATGGGTTTCTGGATACCACGAACGTTACCTTGCCTCCCCAGACCTCGACCCCGCAGCACCTCGTGGCCAACACGCCTTACTTCATCCGCGCGCTTCACACCGAAGGCGGCGGTGGCGACTTTGTGAAGGTGGCCTGGCGCCTCTCGACCGATCCCACCCCGGCGGTGAACCTCACGCCGATTTCGGCGCAGTATCTCTCGGCGTTCGCGCTCTTGCCGCCGACCTTCAACGCCCCGGTGTTCAACAATAACCAGTTGACCATCTCCTGGAACAACCCGGCGACCCTGCTCCAGTCCACCGACCTCAAGACCTGGACCCCGGTGGCCACCAACCCCACCAGTCCGTTCCAGGTGACGGTGAACCCGGCGACGCCGCATATCTTCTATCGGCTGCAGCAATAGCCGCGCGAGATAATCGAGTTTGAGTGGCGCGTCAGGCGCCTTTCAGAAGAGACCGGAGGCAACTCCGGTCTCTTTTTTTGGAGCGCGGATGCCCTCATCCGCGTGTCCCGCCCCATGAACGCCGCGCATGAAGGCCTCCGCGCTCCGGTCCGAGGGCTGTGCCGAACGGGGCCGGGACAGCCCCACGTATTTCTGCCTTTTTCCCGTGCCTCTGGGCCGCAACCGGCTATATTAACGGTCGAACGAACCATGAATGGATTGGTGCGAGCATTGAAATGGATGGCGCGGCGAGCCCGGCGCGTCTCGGGTCCCCTTGCCGTCGGCACGCGGCCATGGGCGCTGACCCTGTCGCTGCCGGTCGCCCTGCTCCTGCTCCTGGCCGCAGCCCCGCCGACCACCGCGCCGGTAACGGCACCGGAACCCGCCGCACCGGCTCCCTCGTCGCCCCGCGAGTTTTTTAACGCCGGCACGCAGAAGCTGGGCACGGGCAAGCTCAAGGAAGCGGAAGCTCTCCTGGAAGCCGCCCTGGCGAGCCAGACCGAACCGCTGCAACCGTCCACGCTCTATAACCTGGGTCATGTCCGTTTCGACCAGGGTCTCGAAGAGCTCAAGAAGGGACCGCCGGCGAAGCCGGCCACCGCGCGCGGGCAGACCGCGGCCCAACACGCGGACGAGGCCATTCATGTCGCCGACACCGCGCTGGCGGGCAATAGTGTCCAGGAAATGGTCGCCGCCTATCGCCGCGGTCGAGGCTCGCGCAAAGAGCTCAAGGATGCCACCGCCGCCGTCCGCCGCGCCCTTCAAACCCACGGCGCGGCCCTCGGCCGATGGGACCGTTCGTCGGGCGATTTTCATGGCTCGGTGGAACTTAAACCTGCCGATGCGGATGCCCGGCAGAACGCCGAGATCGTCGACCGCTGCATCGCCAAGCTGGTGGACAGCATCCGCGAGATGCAGGAGATGGCCAACGCCCTCGGTGACAAGAAACAGGATCTTGGTCAGAAGCTCAGCCAACTCAAGGGACGTATCCCGGCTGAAGACGCCCCGCCCGGCGCGGCAGGCGAGGATGACGAGGATGAGGACCAGCCCAAAGGCCCGGAACCCGGTCAACAGGAGGGTCCCATTAAAGAGGGCCAGGAAACCTCGATGTCTCCCGAACAGGCGGGCTGGCTGCTCGACGGGTTCAAGCTGGAGGGTGAACGCCGCCTCCCCATGGGGCAGGGCGAGCAGGCGGACCCCAAGAACCGGAACCGTCCGACATGGTAAAAGTCCTGATCGCTGGTCTTTTCCTGTTACCTTGGCTGGCCGCCGCGCAGGCGCCCGGTGCGCCGCCTGCGGGGCCGCGTCCAGTCCCAGCGCGTCCGGACCCACTGATGTCGATGTTGATGACGCAGCCTCCGACGGACATTCCTACCAACGTGACCGCTACTGCCGAATTCGATCCGCCCGTGGTTCGCCCTGGTGAGTTGTCGGTTTACCGTGTGGCTTTCAATGCCCTCGAGGAGTCCATCGCCTGGCCCGACCCGTTTCCGTCCCCGACCGCGTTGAACCTCCGGGCGGGCGGCCATGGGCAGGTCATGCAATACGGCGGCACCGGCTATGTACCCCGCACCTGTTTCAATTACCATGCCCGCGCCACTCAGACGGGCGAGCTGATCCTGCCCGCCTTCGTCGTCCAGGTCTCGGGCAGAGCCGTGACCGTGCCGGCCGCCCGTCTGGTGGTGACCGCCTCGCCGCCCCCCACTGTGCCGCCCGCGCCGCGACTCCTGCTCGACATCCTGTCTACCAACCTCTTCGTCGGCCAGCCGGTCAGGGTCAGGGTGATGTTGCCTTCCGGCGCCTCCGGTCAGATTCAGACCCTCGCGCAAGTGCAAATCACGGGCGAGAGCTTGCTGGTGGATCAGGGTACCACCCGGCAGCAGATCAGCCCCGTGGTTCGCGAAGGCCGAACCGTGCCGGCTTACTCTTACGAAACCACCCTCACGGCCCTCAAGGCCGGCAAGCTCAGCGTTTCCGCCCAAGGATTCACGGCGGGCAATCGGTTTTCGGGCCCCATTATTATCTCTGGCAATATGACGATGCCCGGGGGACTGCCACAGTTTACCCTGGTGGATTGTGATCCGGTGGAATTGAACGTTCGTTCTCTCCCGCGGGAGGGCGAACTGCCGGGCTTCACGGGGGCCATCGGGCGGCTCAGCCTGGATCCACCCACGGCGACCCCCAGTGTCGTGTGCGTGGGCGACACTCTGAAATTGTCGGTCACCGTCCGCGGCGACGGCAGCCTGGCGCGCTTGCCCGCCCCGCCGCCGCCTACGACGCGCGACTGGCAGATCTTCTCGGGCGCGACCGAGGCCGCGCCGTCCCCAATGCCGGGCACCCCTTCGGGCGCCGCTTTCTCCGCCATCACCTTCACCTATGCCATGATCCCGCTCACAGAAACGCTGCGAGCGACCCCGGCGATTCCCTTCTGCTATTTCGACCCTGCCCGCGCCACCTACGTTTCCCTGCCGATCCCCTCGGTCCCCCTCACGGTAAAGGCCTCGCCGACGCCCGCGGATTTGGCGGCCTTGTTCCACCCGGACGCTGACCCCGGCGGCTCCGAAAAGGAGCCGGTGCTCAGCGACCTGGCGGGGTCGCCGGGCTTGACCGCCTCGAGCCTGGTCCCCGTGGAGTGTCGCGCCTGGTTTCCCTTGGTCCAATGCGCCCCCGGGCTGTTATTCGCCGCCCTCTGGGGCTGGGATCGCCGCCGGCGCTACCTCGAACGTCATCCGGAAGTCCTCTTGCGCCGCCGGGCACGCCGCGCGCTGCGCGGTGAGCGGCGGGCCATGCGCCGCGCTGCCAGGGCAGGGGATGCGCCCGCCTTCGCCGCTGCCGCCGTCAACGCCATGCGGGTGGCTTGCGCCCCTCACTACCCGGCCGAACCCCGCGCGCTCGTCGGCGCTGATGTGCTCGCCTTGCTCCCGGCCAAAGACCCCGCTGCGGCTCCCCCGTTCGATCTCGAGAGCGGACCGTTTGATATGGCGGAGCGGGCCCCGGAGGACCCGTCGGTCGCCGCGGACGCGCGCTGCGCCGAAATGGTGCGGCGCTGTTTCACGGTGACCGACGCGGCGCGCTTTGGCGCTGCCGCCGCGGACGCCTCGGCCCTGTTGCCGCTGGAACCGGAAATCGAGAAACTGCTCACCCGGTTGGAGGTCAAGTTATGCTAGCCGGCCTATGTCAGAGCTTGGCAGCGACCTGGGCCGGCTCGTCCGTGCTGGCATCGCGTTGGCGACGGGGGTTTGGAATGGGAGTAGTCGGGACCATCGTTCTGGGTATGGTCCTCCTTAGCTCGGCGGCGGCCCGGGCCGGCGTTTCGCCGGTGGTCTCGGAGGGTCCGTCGGGAAATCAGTCGGCCGCAGCCGGCCGACCGCTCTCGGCCGCCGCACTTTTCCGGGAGGGAGTGGAAGCCTATCGCGGGGGAGACTGCGCAGGGGCCGGTCGCGCGTTCCGCGAGTCGGCGGCACGCCAACCCGCCTCGGGCACGCTGCAGAACCTCGGCAATGCCGAGTGGCTTCGCGGGCAGTCCGGGTTGGCCATCCTGGCCTGGGAGCAGGCCTTGTGGCTCGACCCGCTGAACGGTTCCGCCCGCAACAACCTCCGTTTTGCCCGGAAGAACGTCCAGCTCGAAGCCCCGGAATTGGCCTGGTACGAAGTCATCTCGACTTGGCTCCCAATGAACTACTGGCCTTGGATTACCGGGGCGAGTCTCTGGTTTGCCGTGGGGATCGGGTTGCTGCCAGGGATTTTCCGGCTGCGGAGAGCCACTTGGCACCAGGCCTTGGCGGCCGTCGGATTGATGGTGTTCCTGTTGAGCGTGCCCGCGCACCTGGGGGTGCTCTCCCGCACCCGGCTCGGTTTCGTACTCCAGAAGGATACCCTCTTGCGCTTGACCCCGACCCAGCAGGGCCAGGTGATCACCCGCCTGGCGGCGGGCGATCCCGCCCGGATCGAACGCTTCCGAGCCGGCTTCGTCCTCGTCCGGACCAGTCGGTCTCTGGGCTGGATCGAGGCCGACCGATTCGCCCTGATATGTCCGCGGTAGGCCCGACTACAGAATCGGCGTCAATTTATAGTGAAACAAAAACGATTCGCCCGTGTCTTAAGGTAGATTGTCATGGCAGCCTCTAACAAACGCAGAAAAGTCATTATCTTCTCGATCATCGGCCTGGTCGTGGTCGGCTTGAGTTTGGCCGCGATCTTCCGCAAGCGGGAGGTCTTTATTACCGTCCAAACCGAGAAGGTCGGTCGCCGAAATCTCCTGGAGACGGTCAAGGCCAACGGCCGGATCCAGCCGGTGGTCAAGGTCAATATCAGCCCGGAGGTCAGCGGCGAGATCATCGAATTGCCGCTCAAGGAAGGCCAACCGGTGCATAAGGGCGATCTCATCTTGAAGATCAAACCCGACTTCTACCAAGCCGCGGTTAATCAAGCCGAGGCGGCCTATCAATCCTCGCTGGCGGGCAAAGCCACCACCGAGGCCAACCTGCGTCGGACCGAGGCCGAATTCAAACGCAACGAAGATCTGGCCAAGCAGAAACTCGTGTCCGACTCGACCTACGATGCGGCTAAGGCGGATTACGACGTGGCCAAGGCGCAGTTATCCAGCGCCCAGCACCAGGTCGAGATGTCCCGTGCCTCCCTCGACAGTGCCAAGGACTCCCTTTCCAAGACCACTATCCTGTCTCCCTTGACCGGCACGGTCAGCAAGCTCAACTCCGAGGTCGGCGAGCGGGTTGTCGGCACCGCCACCATGGCTGGCACCGAGGTCATGACCATCGCCGATCTGAACGAGATGGAGGCGCGGGTCGACATCGGCGAGATGGACATCGTCGAGATCGCCCCGGGCCAATGTGCCCATCTCGAAGTGGACGCCTTCAAGGACCGCAAATTCACCGGCATCGTCACCGAGATCGCCAATTCGTCGAAGACCGCCAATTCTGCCGATAGCAGCCAGGACGCCACCAAATTCCAAGTGCGCATCCGTGTTAAGGAAAAGGAAGGCTTCCGCCCGGGCATGTCGGTTACCGCCGAGATCGAGACGCGCTCCCGGACTAACGTGCTCGCGGTGCCTATCCCTTGTGTGACCGCGCGCCCGCCTAAGCCTAAGGGCACCAACCTGACGGCCACGGCTGGCGGCAAGACCAACGCCTTGGCCTCCACCCATTCAACGAACGCTGTGGCCGAGGTCGACCCACCCAAGGCGACCGGCGAAACCGCCACTGCGGGGTCCTCCTCCTCCACCGAGGGCACCAACGCGGCCGCCGCGGACAAGAAAAACAAAGAAACGCCCAAGGCCATCGAGGTGGTGTTTGTCATGGAGGGCGACCAGGCGAAAATGGTGCCGGTCAAGATTGGCATCAGTGACGACAATTACTGGGAGATCACCGACGGGCTCAAAGAGGGGCAAGAGGTGATCACCGGCGGTTATAAGGCCGTCAGCCGGGAGCTCGATGACGGGAAGAAAGTCCGCAAGGGCGTGATTGCGCCGGATCTGGACAAAGATAAAGAGGCCAAGAAGTAAGCCCATGGCCCTGATTCGCCTTGAAAAAGTGTCGCGCCGCTACCAGATGGGAGCGGAGACGATCCATGCCCTGCGCGAGGTTTCCATCGAGATTCAG
>Ga0316219_1002121_pt1 | contig 19059 bp, 18 predicted proteins | sample TBH18003PmetaG_FD_203635 | JGI IMG/M metagenome (GOLD analysis project Ga0316219, IMG submission 203635) | Freshwater microbial communities from Trout Bog Lake, Wisconsin, USA - TBH18003P | ecosystem: Environmental > Aquatic > Freshwater > Lake > Hypolimnion/Profundal zone | place: USA... | reverse complement strand
TCGTCACCAGCGGCTCTTCCAGCAGCGTCTTCCTCTCTATGTCCTCAATCGTCAGCTTCAGCGCCTTGCCCGCTGCGGCCCGCCCCGCGTCGTCAAACACCAGTGCCCGCAGATGTACCGTCTCCCCCGGCTTATGCAGCATCTTGTCCGTATCTATGTGAATCGTCGCGCGATTAATGATCGTAATATCCGCATCGATCGACGCACTCGACCGCGCCCCATCCTCGCCCACCATCGTGCCCGTCACCGTCAGCGTCGCCGAATCGCCCGGCACCCCCGTAATCGGAACCACCAGCGCAGCTTCCCCTTCGAGTCCCGTCGTCGCAGCGCGCACCACCCTGTGCGGGACCGCCTTCGCGCCCTCTTTGGCGTCGACGTCGTACTCCAGCGTCCCCTCCAGCCATACTCCGCGAAAGCTCTTACCTGTCACCGGATTCACTGCATACACCCGCACCGTCAGCGGCTTGCCCGTCACCGGCTTCTCATCGAGCGCCAGCCGCAGCGTCAGCAGATTCGGCGCAATCGTCCCAATCGACAACACACCCTTCACCGCCGCCGCATTCTCAGCCTCGATGCGATACCCAATCCGGTACCACCCAATCTCGTCCGCCTTGTTCCCCTTCTCGTCCCTGGGCCACGGCAGGCTTGCGCTCACCCCCCGCGCACCCGCCGCAAATTCTACCGCTGTCTCTGCGGACTTCGCCCCCGTCGGCGATAGCGTCCACACCGCCGCGCGCCCTCCCCGCGCAGCCGGTGTCGCAAACGGAAGCTGTAACCGAATTGAATCGCCTGCCAGAACGGCTCGCGCCCTAGACTCATTGACGACTAACGGAACGGCTGCGCTCTGGGCGCATAGGATACTGTGAGCAAGAAGAGTAGACGTAAGAATCAGCCCCGAGAAAAGCCGTCGCCCCATCATGGGAAGCAATCCTAGCACGGTCATGCCAATTACATCGGCCTATCGCCTGCAATGCCCGATATTTGAAAACTACCCGTGTCAGTTGCCGATATCAGTCCGGTTCGCTCGCCGTGTGTATCGCGGTTGCCTACCACACTGATAGACCGGTGATTATGGAGTTTGCCAGACATAGGTATACTCTCGGATCTCTTGAATCTGGTATCGACTTGATGGTCTGCCTTTTTTAGGCTCGGTTCTTGCCGAAGACAACACTCAGGTTGGCTCCATAAAACCGGGGCCGATCATGAGCTGCTAGCAGGTGATTACGCCTATGTCGGTGGTGGTGAAGAACAATAGTCTGAGCACATGGTCGTAAGGTAATGCCACATTGACGGAAATCGGGCGGGACTACTATGCTTCTCTGACTTCGGTAAGCTCAAGCCAATTCACCCCCAAGGTTCGTTCAGAAAGGTTGGCGTTATGACCAAAGCAAAGGTCCTTTTCGTGTCCACGTTTCTTTCCCTGGCGGTTGCCCTGACATACGGCATCATGGCGCAGCCTGCCGCTAAAGTGCAGTCTGCCGCCAAAGCGCAGCCCGCTGCCAAAGCACAGCCCGCTGCCAAAGCACAGCCCGCTGCCGCCCATGTGCTTCCGAAGGTCGCCAAAGTTACGGTCAACACCCCCGTTATCCTCACCGACAACGGTGACTCGTGGACCATGGACAACGGCATCGTCAAAATCGGCATCCTCAAGCGCAACGGCAATATGTCGCAGCTCATTTATCACGGCGTCAACATCCCGAATGCCAGCAGTCATTACTGGGAACAGACGCCCACTGGAACCATCACCCCAAGTGTGACCATCGACCCGGCAGTTAATGGCGGCGAACGCGCGGAGGTCTCTGTTAAAGGCGTCAACACCGGTGGCGCCGGTGGTCGCGGCGGAGGCATGGATCTTGAGACGCGCTACACCATGGAGCGCGGCGTCAGCGGCTTTTACACCTACACCGAGTACACGCACAAAGCTTCCTATCCACGGACAGGCGAGGGCGAAAGCCGGTTCATCCTGCAGATGAACCCGACCTTCGACTGGATCTCCGTCGACAAGGACCGCAATATGCTCATGAGCAACGCGCTCGGCGGCCCCACCACACGTGGCATTACCATTCACGCCCCGGAGCAGAGCATCTACACCTCAGGCATCTATAAGAACTCCGTCGAGCACAAGTACAGCTACAACGCCCTGATGTACAAGCTCACCGCCTGGGGCTGGTCCAGCACCAAGGACCACATTGGCATCTATTTCATCAACCCATCCAACGAGTACATCGGCGGCGGCCCAGAGAAGCTAGACCTAATCGATCACATGGGTGCAACCCTGCTCGACTATTGGACCTCCGGCCACTATGGCGGCGGCGACAACACGCAAATCCCCGCAGGTGAGGACTGGAAGCATGTGGTCGGTCCCATCTTCGTCTACCTGAATTCGCTGGCCGATCCCAAGGACCCGTCTCAGGCAGAGTTGGACAAGCTGAGAGCTACCTTTGGCAGCGGCATGCCGATCGTGCCCGTGGAATGGCATGACAACGGCATCGCTCTGTGGAAGGACGCGGTCGAGAAGTCGAAGTCGGTCAAGGCCGCTTGGCCGTATAGCTGGGTCCAGGGCGTGGACTATCCACACAAGGATGGGCGTGCCACTGTCACCGGACAATTGGTCCTCGACGATCCCCAGGCGGCTCAGAAGACTCTTCCCAATCTGAACGTTGGCCTCACTCACCCAAACTTTGAAGGAGCCGCGACTGGGTTCACAACGATGGCGGGCAACGGCGCGATCGTAACCTGGCCGCACGACGGCAACTACTACCAGTTCTGGACTGAGGGCACCGCGGACGGAAGGTTCACCATCCCCAACGTCCGCCCCGGCAAATACACCTTGCATGCATATGCAAATGGAGTGCTGGGTGAATTTGCCAAGACCGACATCACCGTAGAAGCAGGCAAAAAGATCGATCTGGGCAAACTCGATTGGCAGCCGGTCCGCTACGGCAAGCAGATTTGGGAGATTGGCTATCCCGACCGCACTGGCGACAAGTTCTTCAAGGGTGACCCCGATAACTATTGGCTGTGGGGCTGGGGCCTGCGCTATGCAGGCCTCTTCCCTAATGACATCACCTACACCATCGGCAAGAGCGACTACCACAAGGATTGGTTCATCCAGGAGGTACCTCACTCCACCACCACCGCATGGCTGAATCCCGCCGCCAAGGACCCGTATAACCAACGCTTCGGCTGGGTGGCAATTCCTGCCACTACGGATGATCCATGGCCGCAGTGGGGCCAGGGCCGCGCCACCACCTGGATCGTCAAGTTCAACATGGCGAAGGCCACACCTGGCACGGCCGTCCTACGTGTGGCTCTAGCTGGTGCCGACGGCGGTGGTAATCTGGCTCTCGGAGCCAATAGACAGTCCGCCGGAGGCAGGGGAGGTGGAACCAACCCGTATGTTGGCTCGGATACGCAAGGTGGATTGACCATCGGCGTCAACGGACAGACCGTGGGCACCATCCATCCGGTCGCCACCAACACGCTGCGTTACAACGCCAACATTAAGGGCGTGTGGTACCAGTACATCCAGAAGTTTGACGCCTCTCTGCTGAAGGCGGGCGAGAACTCTGTTACTTTTACCGTTCCCGCAGGAGACGTCACCACCGGCGTCGCCTGGGACTATGTCCGTCTTGAGCTGAACGATGGCAGCAAGAATTACCCGACTCCGCCCGACAATCCAAGTCAGAGGCCCGACTATCCGACTCTCGAATAGGTTGGATCATCCGGTGGTGTCCTAATAGTGCGTTGCCTACTCGCGGCTTTGGTAGCCAGATTGCTGCTACACTGCTTCCGAATCTACTTGCGGACTTCGGGAGGATTCCATGCGGCGCTCGCTATTCATCGTTAGTTGGTTCGTGCTGCTGTTTATATGGAACTTTGTCATGCGGGCTACTCCTGATTCCGGTTTCGTGTTCAGGAGTTTTCTTTCAGTCGAATACATGCTGTCTCCAATCGAGATCATCGCCTCGATCATCGCTATTGCCATAATCCTACGGCTTATCAAGGAAACGCATTCGAGGAAATCAAACGGAGCGTCTATAATTCAGGACAAATAGAAACCCCGCCTGGCAGCGGGGTCATCAGATCATTGAGAGTCTTGAGGCGGGAACCTCTATGCCCATATTAGGGCCAGAGGGGTTTTATGTCTACTGCACACTCTCCAATCGCTGAATCAACCGATCAATTTCTTCAATCGCAGATTGTTGCACGTCGTTTGGTCGAATCTTCAGCATTTCTTCTTCACCGAATTGTTTCAGACGAGGATCGACGCGCATTACGGCGTCATACAGAGCACCAAATGCGTCATGAAGATTGCGCACATAGACCATCTGAGTCTTCAGCAACTCAAGTGCTTCGCGGATAATTTGCCGGTACTCTAGGTCGGTCATGAAATCCCTCCACAGATTTGGTGCCACTACATGCGCTGTCACCCAATCATCCCAATATGGCTAGGCGGCCAACAAATCACTGATCGTCCAGACACGCGATGCGATCCCCGCTTCCATTGCGGGTGTAACCCTGAGTGTGGTGTGGACCCGGCAGAAATTATAGAACGAAAACCATAGCGCGTAGGCCGCTTGTAGGTTCTCCCACTTCTTGCTGAATCCGTTGGTCAGGCGTGTCATGCGGCGCATTCCCATGCGGATCGAAAGATTCTGCCGTTCGATGTGCGAAGTGCAGATGCGGTTTCTATCGGGTCTTCCGAAGACTGGGGTTGGGACAGCATCCACAACGTCGCCGGGGCTGTATCGTTGCTCCCCTTCGCGGGGAGACGCGTAGACCTTGACCAGTTTCGCGTAGCTCACGCGGTCGTGTAGTGCCGCGTGGATAGTGTCGGGATAGAGATGAAAGCCGTCTGTTGTGAGTTGGTAGTGATTCTCAGATGTGGCTAAACGCAATTTGTCGATGAATGTACGGGTAGCTGCATGGTTGCGTCTGCCAAGATGATGCGCAAGGATGAGCTTCGAGTTGCGTTCAATAGCGATGAAGCACCACGCATCACTATACGGCTTCCGGCGCTGCGGAGGAAGAGGCTTTTTGTAATGCCATTTGGGTCTGCTGGGGCCGATCTTCTCATTGGGGTTCATTCAGCACCCCCAGCAACGCACTATTAGGACACCACCGATCATCCTGGAGTGGGTCAGCCTGGGTACCCACGCAGTACACTCATTCCCATGTATTGCCTCGCGCTCGCCAGCCTGCTTCTCACCCTCGCTCTCCCACTCAGAGCCGCCGATGTCCACGTCCGCGTCGATCCCGCTGCCCCGCTCGCCTCACCTGGCAACGAAAATAGCACCGTCTTCCCCACCATCCAGAACGCCCTCGACCACCACCCCTTAGCCACTCCCACCCTCGACGGCATCCCCGGCCGCGTCCTCATCGAGATCGTCCCCGGCACCTACCACGAGCGCCTCTTCATCACACAGAATCACCCTAACATCACGCTCATCGGCCTCGGTAAATTACCCTCCGATGTCGTCATCACCAACTCACTCAATGCATCGCAGGCCGGCGGCACCTTCTTCACCGCAACCGTCCAAGTCGAGGGCCCCGGCTTCGAGGCCGAAAACCTCACCATAGAGAACACCGCCGGTAACACTGGCCAGGCCGTCGCCGTCGCCAACCGCTCCGACCGCTCCATATTCAAGCACTGCCGTTTGCTCGGACATCAGGACACGCTTTTCGCCGACTTTGGCCGCCAGTACTACGTCGACAGCTACATCGAAGGCGCTGTCGACTACATCTTCGGCAACGCTGCCGCTGTCTTCGAGCGCGACGAGTTGCACTCCAATGGCCCCGGCTACATCACCGCCCAATCCCGTACCTCTGCTGATCAGCCCACCGGCTACGTCATTCTCAACTCCCGCATCACTACCACGCTCGATGCTACCGCCCACCAGACCATCTACCTCGGTCGTCCCTGGCGTCACTACTCGCGCGTCGTATTCATCAATACAGAGCTGCCCGCCAGCCTAAACCCTGCCGGCTGGAATAATTGGTCCAACTCCGCCAACGAATCCACCGCCTACTACGCAGAATCTAACTCGACCGGCTCCGGAGCCTCGCCCACCACGCGCGTCCCCTGGTCACACCAGCTCACCTCCGCCGAGGCAGCGCAATTCCTCCCCGTCGCATTCCTCGGCGGCCCCGACCACTGGAACCCCATCGCCGCCGCCGCCGCATTGGGACAATCAAATGCGCCCTCTTTACTGTCCAATAAGGTGTCCAATAACTGACTATTGAGGTCACATTATGTGCTTCTATATCATCGGTCACGACTGTAAGTCTTTGATATCACATCATGTTATCTCAAAACCGAGATTTGCTAAACCGTTGTACGGTGAAAGCTGTACCGGGGGTTCGAATCCCCCACTCTCCGCCATATGTATCATTCTAAACATCTTATTGGGATATACGTTAGGGGACAGCGGTCACTCTGGCTGGTTTTAGTGTCCAATAGGTGTCCAATAAGGCGATTTCGACTCCGCGACGCGATCATCGATACAAGACTCGGACGTCTGATCCCTGTCGCGATGCCGACATATCGTTACCGATCGTACCTCCATAAATCAGCAGACGATTCTAATATGCCGTGCGTTGGCTCTATGAGTATTGAGTGGGGATAGAGAAAGGGCCTGAACCACAAGAGTATGGCACAGGCCCTGATCTAATATAGACACAGATATTAATCTTACTTACCAATTCCAATTATTGATGTTGGGTCCGCCACCGCCGTTGCCCCAATAGAAGTTATAGCTGGAGTTGTCTGGCCAGTTATCGTGGTCGAATTGCGGATTCGGTCGGTAATTGCCGTTGCCGTCGCAGTGCTGGTCGTTCCTGTCCCTGGGGTTGTAGACGACCAGAGCGCCGTTGACGAAGTTGAGTGTGTAGTTGCCGTTCTTTGCAGCCAGGGTGCCCGCAGCGATGGTGACGGGGTATATACCAGCCGGGCTGCCGGTGGTGGCCGTGGTGGAGCAGCACGCCGGAGCACCCGTGGTCGCGCTGCTCTGGGTATCGCCGTTTACAAAGCCGTTGATGGAATAGCTGAAGGCTGGGTTAGCGGTATTGATCTGACGGCTGTAGGAGTTGGCGACCACATATAATTTGGCCGGGGTTATGGTCAGCGTGCCATTAACGAAGATCAGGGTGTAGTCGCCGGCGTAGTTCCGATTCAGTGACAAGCTGCCCTGTGAAATCGAGATCAGATAGCTGCCAACATTGCTCTTCACGGTAGCCATTGTGCTTTCCGTGGGAGAACCGTCCAGCACCTGATTCTGCTTCTGGTTATAGGCGAAACCAGTGATTGTGTAGGCCAGGTGGCGTTCCGGATGGCCACAGTTGTCTGCATCCACCCCGCCGTAGACATTGCTCTGACTGGTAGCGGTCACGGTCAGCACGGCCGGCACGATGGTTAGCGGCGCGGAGACGTAGCTGATGGTGTAGTCGCTGCTATAGGCGGGATTCAGCTTAAGGCTTCCGGCTGCCATGGTAATGGTGTAGCTGCCCACCGGCCCGCCCTCCGGCGTGTTGCTTGTCTCCGATGGCTTGCCTGTAAGGTCGGTTGCAGCAGTCTGGCCGGGTGCGAAGCCGGTGATGGTGTATGTCAACGGATTGGTGGTGCTGTCCGCGTCGTTGTCGCCGTCACCACCGCCGTAAGCAAAGGTTAGCTTGTTGGCGGCAACGGTGAGGACCGCAGGTGTAACCGTCAGCGTGCCGGGTTTGTAACTGATGATGTAGTTCGTATCTACCGCGCCCGTACAGCTGGTCGGGTAGCTTCCCACATTGCTCGCGCTGGTTGCTATGGTTGTGCAGGTCGGCTGTGTGGTCAGGCTGGACGGGTTATCGCCGGAGATGAAACCACTGTAGCTGGGCGTGATAGTTGGCAACACGCCGCCGTAGGTCATCGTCGGGCTGCCGGCGGTTATGGTAAGGGCAATCGGTGTGATCGTGAGGTCCACGGTTGCCGTCGCCGTCGTGTAGTCGGTCGTGTCTGACGGAGTGAATGACACCGAAAGCGCATGAGGACCTGCGCTGAGCACACTTCCTGCAACAGGGTTATAGGAGAAGCTACCGGCTACGGACGCGGTTGCATTGAGCTGCGTCCCGCTCAGATGCGTTCCATACGAGATTGAGGCTGGGTTCGCCCACGTGATTGTTGGCGTAACCTGCGTCACCACCTGGGTTACGACTGCGGATGCTGTTGTGTAGTCGGTTCCATCCGTGGGGGGGCAACCAATAGCATTACGTCATTTGGGTCTGAAAAAGGGCGGATGGCCCCGTTGACGGCATAAGCGAGGCCGTCGGGACCATCCAGTGGAGTAAAAACAAGCTTGCCAATGTATTGTTGGATCGCCTTCTTGGCAGCGGGGCGGTCCCCCAACAGAACAGACTCAAGGCTCTTCGCTTTTGCGAGCACAAACTTGCGAAGCTGTTCCTTCGGAATTTTGGGTACGCAGATCTCTGGAATATCGAGCTGCGCCTTGATAGCTTCCTTCCGAGCTTGCAGGCGGCGTAGTTCCGGCACGATGGTGGGCCCAAATTCCGCACCTAATAGTTTCAATGAATCAACTAAGTTGTTTATCTCCTTTTCGATACGGCGCTGTTCGCTCTGAAGAGCTGGCAAAGATGACTTGGCTTTCTGCCGAGCATGCTCGTCCCGCGCAATGTCAACTTGCAACTGCTTGTCAGATTCAGCTATTGCTAACTCGATCATTTCGGGCTGAAGAAATCTCGTTACCAGCGATTCGATCAGTTGTTTTTCGAGTTCCACTCGGGTAATGGTTAGACTGTTGATACATGTACCGCGGAACCGATGATTCCGGCACCCGTAGCGCATATTTGAATGGTTGCCGCCGACAACCACCATCGGTCCCGTGCAGCAGCCGCATGTCATCGAGCCACTGAACAAGTAGTTCTCAGCGGCTGAGATCCGGTTGAGACCTCCGAGACGAGCCATGCCAAAAGTATTGTGGACGAACTCAAGTCGGGCCTGGACCTTTTTCCACTGCTCATCCGATACGATCCGCAACTCTGGAATTTCTCGGGTCATCCACTCTTCCTCTGGACGCTTATGGGTCACAGTGTGATAGTCCCCTGGTGCCCGAGCCTTGCGCGTTTTGTTCCACGTCATGATTCCCAGGTACCGCTCGTTGTGGAGTATCGAATGGACCGTGCTAGGACACCAGTCCTCCGGATCAATCGAGCGGGGTTCGGGACGCGGGATGTGCTCCGCATTCAGACGTTTCGTTATCGCTATAAGCGATAGCTGTTCGGTCCCGTACATGTCATAAATGCGACGCACTTGATGTGCCTCTTCCGGGTGAATCTCCCTCTTGACTCCGATAACCGCAGGGCGTCCGTATTCACCTTTCCGAGTGGGATCCTCGATTGGGAGGTGCTTAAACCCATAGCACTTTCCGCCTGGAATCATATCGTTGAGGAACCGTCCTTCCTGCCCCCGATGAACTTTGGCTTTGAGTCCGACAAGATATTGCTCATCCATCATTCCGTTCAGGATGAACATCTGGCGAAAATTCGTATCGCGGGAATCCAAGCGCTGACTCACAAAATAAAGGAATATCCCGCAACCACTGAGTTCCTCCAAAATCATCAGGACCAAAGTGAGATTGCGCCCCAAGCGCGATGTGTCGTCGATCATGAGGACATCGAAAGGGAGCGGCCGTCTCTTGGCGACCTTAATGAGCGATTGAAGCCCCTTCCGATCCAGCAAAGTCGCGCCCGAAAGTCCTTCGTCGGATAGGAAGTATTCATCTAATGCATCCCATCCGTTTTCTGTGGCCCCACGGCGCAATTGCCGAAATTGGTCTTCGATTGACGCCTTCTTTTGAAGTTCCGATGAGAAGCGCCCGTATCCCGCAGCCCTTAGCTGCGGTCCTTCTTTCTTAGTCATCTGATTGTCACCTTGGACCGTTGATCAGGAATAAATCCCTCCGCGCTCCCGTAAACCGTTTGTGTGGCGTGTTGGTGTTTAGCACCGATACCTTGTCCGATAACGGCTGCACGGCCCGACTTGCATGGGCCGTGCTTCTGGTGATTCACTCGATTCTGAGCGGCCAAGCCGCGACTGTTGTTTAGGAACTTACTCCTCGTTCACACGTTTCACTAGCGCAAGGAGCGATAGGCGCTCCGACCCGTACAAGTCAAAAATGCGACGTACCCGATCTGCCTCCTCCGGGTGAATCTCCCTCTTCACTCCAACAACCACAGGGTCTCCGCATTCGCAATTGCGGACGGAATCCTCGATTGGGACATTGGTGAAGCCGTAACACTTAGGAAGCGCGTCATTCAAAGATTGGCAGTCCTGTCCCCGACGGACTCTTCCCTTAAGGCGGACAAGAAACTGCTCCTCCAGCATTCCAGTCGCAAGTAGCTGTTGACCAGACTGGTCGTGCGAATCCAATTGTTGATTAACAAAATATGTGAATATTCCGCAGCTGTTGAGCTCCTCCACAATGCTAAGAACCAACGTGAGATTGCGCCCCAGGCGTGATGGGTCGTCAACTAGAAGCACATCGTAAGGACGTGGGCATTTCTTCGCGATGTCGATAAGCGATTGCAGCGCGGGCCGGTCAGTCAGAGTTGTGCCCGAACATCCCTCGTCGGAGACGAGGTAGTTCATAGTCCATCCTTTTTGGGCAGCGAAAAGGTGCAACCTCCGGAACTGATCCTCGGTTGACGTTGTCCCCTGCAACTGTGCCGCGCAGCGTCCATAGCCTGCGGCCCTCAGTTGTCCTTCTGTTTTTATCTCAGTCAATTGATCCACTCCTTGCAAAGGTCTTGTGTTAGAAAGTTGCCGCGCCGCCAGAACTCACTGTCAGCGCGATCTAGGGCTGCACGGTCTAGGTTCCAAGGGTGCCTTTCGTCATCCCCATTCTGCGGTGCTTAAGCTGCGATTCTTTCGAGATGCTCCTGTTGCGATTGAGGTTCGAGGGTGCGCTTATGCTCAGCCGCGAACTCGGCCGTCAGTAGTGGCGCCAGCAGATGTGTGATCAAGTTTCGGATGCATTCGTCCGAGAGCCCTATTCCGTCCTCCAAGTGGATTCTTGTGCGTATTCGCGGTGTCGATATTTCCTTTTTCTTCGCCATCGTATCCTTGCGGGGCGACAGTAACTACATCGCCGACTATAAGATAGTAGTCGGCGGCGTGACTAACTGTCAACAGGTTGTCTTTCTGATTAGGACTGAACGGGAGGCTCCTCCCGGGGTTGCGCGAGGTTTCCTATGCAGATATATCGAGCAACGAAGCGCTACGTCGGTGCAAAATGCTCGGGGTAGGTAGCCCGTTGGACTTCAGGGACTGTCCGACTACGTGTCCTTCCCTTACCCGCACCGACGTGGTCAAAGGTTTTGATTGAAAGCTACCCCAACGCCCCGGGCCGGAGATTGTCACCCACGAGCAGTGAGAACTGCTCATTAGTCAACTGCAAAACGACGGTACCGGCTCCCCTCTTGATCGCACGATCAAGGCTCTCTCGATTCCCGGATGTTGACAGGCCGCCTCCCCGCTCCGCAAGTGCAACCAGCTTGTCAACGGACGCAAAAGTCAGCGTCCTTGGGAGCGCGGCTCGCATATTCTCTGCCAGAAACTGGCAGCGCCAGTAGCCAGAAAAGCGAAACAACATGTGAACGCTGTGTCGCTCTAGCGAGGGGGACTCACTTCGGATCTGCTTTGGAAATGGCTTGATTGCGGCACGCGACCGGTCCCCAAAAGAATCGGCGGAATTGTCAGGCTGCGACTGAGTTGGCGGGAAGTGCAAGAGCTTGCCACGGACTTGGTCGCCCAATTCACCGAAAGCAAGGTCCAATAACCACTTTGGAGGGTTCGGAACTACCGCATTTGTGTTGACGTATTCTAGCGGCACTCCAGATACAAGTGATGGAGGAAGAAGCACTGAATCTCCGTCTCCGAGAATCCTTATTCCAGGCGCAATCCGCTTCCGTCGCAGCGACAATTCCTGAGACAAGCTAAGAAAGGCGTATATCCGGTCGCTTGTTTGCACTAGTAAAGGCTCTTCGTCGATCCAATCGGCATCGGAGCAAGCCAGAGCCTGAAGCGCAGTTCTCGCAAATGTATCGACCTCAAGGACGACTACGCCCGATGTTTGTCCCGTCGCGAGAGCCCAAGAGGCGTCGGGATATACGTCAGCCCACGTTTGAAGATCGCCGAGGTTACAGCTGGCACTTGCAAGATCGAATTGAGGATTATTCGAGAGTCGCGGCACCGGCACTAATCGCCAATTACGGCTCGCAGCCTGAATGATTTCGATTGGGAGTTTGGAACAAGGTACTTTCATTTTGCCTCACGGGGCCACCGCCTATTGCCGAAAAGGCAACGGGCACGGGCTTTCGAACTGGTTAGAGGTAGAGGTAGCGACCGAACAACTTGATGCAAATGCGCGACGCAGTCACTGAGGAGGGCATACTTACAGCGGCAGAGCAGAAAGGCGCCGGGAGCGAGGATTGCGAGACGGCATCATCCTTTGCCATTCGGCGTACACGATGCGGGTTAATGGATCACCAACCATAACTTGTCCGCCGGTGAGGACTTGACCCAATGTTCGTCGTCCGCCACACTCGTTGTGTGATGCCAAGCCGAAGATTGGATATCTATAGAGCGCTTCCCGGGAACTGGGGAGAAGCCGCAGCGGAGTTGATCCGCGTCGAAACAAGTGGGGAGTGGAAGGATACCAATCCGACATTCTCTCTGTATATTTCCGACATCGCGAGGATCGTAGATAAGGCGCGCCCAACATTCTGGAGACTGCTTGGAGCGGGTCACACCTATAACGCTTTGCGCACGAAATTCGATCCCGCAGGATCATATCTTCCTTCCCTAGAGAGTGTTCGCAGCAAGCCTTCCCCGGAATCTCTTGAGTTGGTCAGTAAGATTGAACGCGTCGCACCGTCAGAAATCTTAGCCTCCGTACAGCGACAGCTTCTCGAGGGGCGTATTACACGAGATGAGCTTCGCCAGCTGTGGGAGACCTACAGGCCTGTATTGGGTGGGCGAACAAAGCGTGGTCGAGGAGTTGAAGCGCCACGTTACGATGTGCGAAACCAGTTAATGCGCGTCTCCCTTGAGGAATCGAATTTTATGGCGATTATGACTCGGGGGGGGCCAGGCTGGCTCGGAATTCAAGGACCTGCAAACTTGTACCGCGTGGTTCATATTTCCGCGAACAAGCACCTGCGCAGGGTTCAGCCCTCAGTGCCGGATGCGGTTGTTATCCTCGCCGAAAAGGAAGACAGCCCCCTAGTTCTCCATGGAGTCGAGGTGGGCTCGAGCCTTTCGCTACTAAAGTTTTCGTCTCGATATAAGCGCTATAAAACCGACGTCGACTATCTATGGTTTGCTTGTCACGACAAGCTGTCTCGGAGGGAAATCGCAGACATTCCAAAAGAAATAGGTCTACTGACCCCCGGCCCCAATTGCCTCGAAGTTGTGCGAGCTGCAAAGCTCGCTCGCAATGGGGGAAAGTCCAAAGAAGGTCTCTTGAGAATGCTATTGAGGGAGGTTTCCAAGAACTAAACTGCGGTGGAGGATGGCAAATTGCTAGCAGCAAGCGATTCCACCACCAGCTGCACCAGATTTGCAGGAGCGGCGGCATGAACCTTGCACCCAGCAGACAAATTGAGGCCACTACACCTCGAATGAGCGGAGGCCAAGTGCTCATTCAGGCGTTAATGGTCGGTTAGCAATGGGTGTCGCCCGCCCGCTGCCTGAATGACCTCAAACACGTCTCCTCTCAAGGACAATTGCCCCCCCTGCGCCAATGGTCTCCCGCAAACAACAACCATCAGAAGGGCAAGTTGTCGTCAGATGTGCTGTGGCCCGGCTTGGCCGGCGGGAACCACGACAGAAGAAAGCGGCAGCATCGGCGGAGATAGACGCGAAGAAGCCACTTCTCTGCGGCCAACCGTCCGCAGTACTGATCTTGTGAGGCGGCTCTGGAGTCAAGGCTGAAGTCTTCGTCCTCGCTGTACCCATCGATTGAGCAGAGCCTCGATGCGTCGGAATCTTCATATGATTCGTACTCGTTCATTTCTGCATCACCTTTGAATATATTGGGTTTTGTTGCATATGCCCGCTCGAACACTGTCATGCGAGTTCTCCTGTTCAAAAATGGAATGGATGGGGTTGGGCCCTTGGGCCCGGCGGAATAGACGGAGAGATGGTTTCGTTTAGGTGGCCCGCACGCCAGTGCGCCCTCCGCGTTTAACTCAGCGGATTGGCCTGCTTGTACTCTTTTCAAGGAGGTTCAAGGGTCACGTTCTTGCGGCTTTTCAACTTCGGGGAATCGCCGCGCAGTCTGGCAGGTAACGTTGCTCGGGCGGCATCACCAGAGGAGGCGGAAACAAGCGCCGCTCCCGTGCCACGTCATCCAGACGGACGGTAGAGGCCATTAGGCCGTTCAAGATAGCGCTGGACTGTGCTCTTGCTTACATTACAGATCGAGCCGACCCGCCGCGGGGTAAAGGTGGGATCCGAAGATGATTTCCTTGGATGAGGACATGTTGCCGTAAGAGGGATTGACCATGCGCCAGTCATTTCGAACGACGCCTGATACGCCGCAGGCCCAATCCCACCTTGCAGTTCATATGAACCAGTATTACGTTCCATGCCGACAATCATTCCGGTCCATGTGGGCCACCATTACGGAGAAAACAAAACATGCGGCCCACATGGAATGGAATCACCAGCCCACTTGGACCGGAAATCGCAACTTACGACTAAAGCTCTCCCTTTGAGATAACGTCTTCCAGCCGCGTCACCAGGACTATTTTGCTCCTGGCGGACATGATGTTCTGAACAAGACCGAAAGTGGCGGAGTCAACGAGTTGCGGATGATTACCCTTGTATTCGCGTCCAGCACAAATGATTTGGGCAATGTAAAAGTGAGACTTGAGGATTCGGACCAAATTGCTCCTGGTCAGCCGCTTTCCTGTTTCATCGAACACAGCTTGGCTCAATCCGAGCAAAGTGTATTCTCCGGTGGCGTAGAGCTCGAAAGCTCGCGTTACCACCTTCGCGTTGATCGGATCAATCACAATCGTTCCGTTCTTGCGATCGTAGGAATAGCCGTATGGAGCGCGGCCAAAAAACTGATCCAACTTCGCTTTGACGATCAGGCCCTTCGTTACTGCAGGTTGTTGCATTTTTTGCCTCCCGTGGAACCGGTAGTGACCCATTTGGGAGAATCCACCGGCATTGTTGATTTCGGCCGCCAGGCTGCACTCTTAGCGGCAGCGGCCAATTCCCTGACCAAGCGGTCGAAATGGAAAATATACGAGTAAGTTGACGATGTCCCAGTGGCATATATCCCGGAAGTGATTCCGATAATCGAGGCCTGCGGCACATCTTTATGTCCACCTTTCTGAGAGCGGAATTCTCCAAGTGAAGTTTGTGCTTAGTCGCGGTGTAGAGATCGCCTTGTTCGTTGCCATTCCTACCTCCAGGGAAGGACACCGTCAAATTGTCATTCATAAACATTAGTCGGCGGCGTGACTACTTGTCAATACGAATCCAGCTCAACTTACAACAAAGTTTGGAATGATCATGGGAAACTCCCCTCAGTTCTCCGCGATTTTCCCCTAATCTGCTCGCGCGCTGGGTGCATCTGACAACCAACAAGAAGCCAAGAAGCGAGGGTTAGGGACCAGCGAGCGGTGGGCAGGGTGAAATGGATCGGATAGAGCTATTGTCCGGATTGGCCATCGAGGCAGTACGCCGGCCGACATGGCCGAGGTGCCAGTATCCCGGCTGGACTGGACATTCGAAGACACGCAACATGTCTTGATCATGTTGCCGTCCCCGAACCTCATCGGCCCACTCCCGGGTAGGCCAGGACCGTTTTGGAAAGCCGCACCCCATCCGGCAGGACGGGCAAGGTGGAGTGAGCGGAGACCAGCGGCTGAGGTTGTGAAGAAACTGCTCTTCCCTGGATCGGTTGCGGGGGACGATCGGCGGAGGGTCTCCCGCTAGCGTCTCTTGAACAAGATGGCTGCTGAGCGCCACAATCGCCTTCGCGATCGAACCGGACTGGATGAGCAGTTGCCGTCCAATCCGTCGAGCGAGCTTGCGCTGTTCTTGGTCGAGTTGGTCGTATTGAGATTGAGTACCTAACTCTGTACAGGGTTGAATTCCGATACTTCGCAAGTAGAGTGTCAGTCTGCGCACCCTACGTTTAGCTTTCTTCATTAGTTGCTTCCTTTCGAATTCACTGGGAGTGAGGATTCCGTGCGTTGATGCGTCCGCGGCAACAGTTATTACTTGTGCCACGCGTGAGCAGAGCCCACTAGCGTGGCGTATCTCCCTTACTCGGCGCGTCAAGGGAATCGTCAGGGTCGGCGTTGAGGGCAGGAACAAGACTGTCGAGGCGGGTGGATACGAAGTGGAGGACCAAGCCACGCAAAGAATCTTCTTATCACAATCTGACAAAACGCCTCTCGTGCGCATCTTTTGGTTGACAATGTCAGGACTCTAGCTGATCATATCTACAGGGAGAAGTTTGATATGCCTGACGGGGATCGTTTTGAGCGTTCACTTCGCGGGGGAGGCTGGAGATCCGCTTACAGAATCGCTGCTGGTGGAGGCACGATTATCCGGGTCGCGGAAAAGCTTGTGGGAGCTTGTTCGAGCCTTATCGACTCTGAGAATTCGGAATGCGCAATACGGCAGATGGCTGTATTAAACGCCGCCTTGGAGCCACGGACGATGCCGCTATTCCGCGATATCGGAGATGAACATCGCTTTGAATCATTCGCCCGCGATGTTGATGGCATCTGTGGCGATTTTGGGTTTGGAGAATTTGCTCAAATTTGCGGCAGAGCGATTACGAAGTGCTTTATTGCCTTGGAGAACGAGCCGCGGCCAGCAAGTGCCGAATTGGAGAAGGCGTTCTCTCGCGAATTGATTTCAGATATGTTGAACCGCTACTTCTTTCCAGCGGTGCGAGACGGAATAGCCCTGAACGCCGGGCGTGATACTGCCAGTCAGTTGGAATGGGAACGCTCTGTTGTGAAAAGCCTGGGAGGAGTAGCGGACGGGTTCGCTCGATCACTAATGACGGGCCGGCGCTCGCGCTTAACGCGAACGCCAAATCTGGAAGATTCCAAACACGGCTTCGATTTGACGCGGCTCAACGAGCCCCTTCGCGTAATGGGAGTGTGACATGGCCCAACGAGACTCACGCCTTACGACAGAACGAGCTGTATTCGATTTCTCCGAGGCCCCTACGGTCGATTGGAGTGCAACCGAATTTGGAGCGGACTCGCGGAGACAAAGTTTCGTTCTGACGGATGAGGGCATCTCTAGCCGTCTGAATCAGGTTGTGCCACAAATCTATGCGGACGTCGTGGATATCGCGGCGGCATTACATCTCGCTGACCGAATGGCAATCCGGGGACCTGGCCAGCGCGGCTGGGCTCGCCGGCTAAGAGTTAGCCTTCCGGTGAGGTGCCTAGATCGTTGGCTTTCAAGGCCCATACACGATGCCCTCTTTGAAGTTCTCAGATATGCGACCCAGGATCAGTGGGAGATTGCGTTTAATCAGCGCGTCACTCCGGGTCGAAGCTCAGAGACGCAATCTCACTTGCGATTGGGACATTCGGGTGAGCCTTGCGAAGTCGCGCTTTACAGCGGCGGCTTGGATTCGTTTGCGGGATTGGCTGCTGCTGCGAGTCACCGCTCCCACAATCGGTTCATATGTGTTTCGATAACTGGAAATCCGCGACAGCTCCAGAGGCAGAATGAGCAACTGGCGATACTGCAGAGAACGCTGAGCGTAAGCCTGACCCATGTTCCCGTTCAATATCATCTGGTAAATGCCGAACAACAGCGGCAAGAGCGAACGAGGCGCACGCGAGGCATTCTATTTTTATTGGTTGGAGGAATCACCGCTCTCATTGCCGGCAGGAACGAACTGCTCGTGTTTGAGAATGGGGTTGGCGCTATCAACCTGCCGCAAGATGGAGCGCAGGTTGGCATCGACAACAGCAGATCGGTGAATCCAGTGGCGCTGGCGCTCGTGGGCAGGTTGCTCAGCCTTGTCAGCGGCGGCCCGTTCATGATCACCAACGAATGCATATATAAGACCAAGGCAGAGATGTGCGCTCACCCAGCGGTCGCAAGAGTTTCAGGTGGCATCCGGTCGACGTTTTCTTGTGACGGATTCCCAGTTCGGCGGCGACATTTCGCACAATGTGGTTTTTGCACTTCCTGTCTGCTCCGAAGGCAGGCGCTGGAGGCAGCGATGATGCAATTCCATGATTCTGATGATTACGGCTGCGACTTGACTCAAGATGGACCATTTCTTTCCCACCATTTGCATGGGCTTCGTGCGATGAGCCTACAAGCGCATTCAATAGAGGACGCAATGAATTCCGCGGACCAATGGAAGGGCATGACCCTTGCGTTTCCAGAACTTCGAAGGTCTGCCGAAGCGCTTTGGCAAAACAACGATCCCGCATTTGTGAAACGTGCTCTGCTCGGGATGTACAACCGCCATTCAGAAGAATGGCATGGCTTTTCGGCTCTACGGCGACTCGCAATCCAACCTTTGCAATGTGTTGCATGAATGGACTCAAAATTATGAAAATTCTGGATCCAAAGATTGTCGGCGCGAGGTTAGCTGACGCGCGTAAGTCTGCGGGCATGACGCAGCAAGAGGCAGCCGATGCTCTCGATCTTGCCCGCACGACTCTCGTTGCCATCGAGAAAGGTGAACGTCGCACCAACCCCCATGAATTGATCTCGCTTGCCAGGCTTTACAGACAATCGGTATCGGACATCGTAGGGCGTCCGATTGTGACTGAGAGCTTTGTGCCTCAGTTCAGATCGAGCCCGGGCATCGGCGATCAAGAGCCCGAGATTGATGCCATCGCGCAGACGCTCCAAGCCTTATCCGAGGATTTTGTCGCCTTGGAGAATCTCCGGTCAATGCCACTGATGCGGAACTACCCAAATGAGTACCAAACTTCAGGGGGAATTCCGGATCAGGTGGCCGAAGACGTCGCGACCGCAGAGAGAAACCGTTT
>Ga0316219_1002119_pt1 | contig 19064 bp, 11 predicted proteins | sample TBH18003PmetaG_FD_203635 | JGI IMG/M metagenome (GOLD analysis project Ga0316219, IMG submission 203635) | Freshwater microbial communities from Trout Bog Lake, Wisconsin, USA - TBH18003P | ecosystem: Environmental > Aquatic > Freshwater > Lake > Hypolimnion/Profundal zone | place: USA... | reverse complement strand
CGGCGGCTGGGACAGGTCGCGGAAGCCGAGATCGGCAAACGTGTAATGCTTCGGCCGCCCGCGGAGTTGATCCAGGCGGTGGATGTCGCGGAGGAACGAGTAATCCGAAACCAAGCCCGGGATGCGGGCCTGGTCGGTGCAGTAGAAGTTGAACCACTCGATGCCGTCCGCGCCCAGCACGAGCTTACCGGCGGCATTGGCGGAGAGCATTTCGCGGCTGGAGGAGATCAGGCGGATGTCCCGCCGATAACCCGTGGCCGGGTTCACCGTGGGGATCGCATTGACACCGTCTTCGATCACGCCGTAAACCGCGGGGCACTCCCCCACGGCCCGGCGGATTTCGTCGTGTGGCATGTCCCACGACGTGCGCCAAAATCCTGAGGGACACAGGAAATCCAGTGTGCCGTCCCGGCATAGCGCGACGACGTCGATGCCGATGCTCCGCAACGCCGAGAGATTCCCCGGCAGGCGCATGCCAAAATAAAAGGGTCGCCCGGTTTTCGCAGAGCGCCGCCGGGTCAGGGCGCGAATCTCGCGGAACCAGTCGGACATCATCGCCACCGTTTGCTCGGAGGCATTCGGCTCGCAGCAGAGGGGCTGGCGCCACCAGTCGAGTTCCAGCCCGTCGAAGTCATAGTCCTCCACCACCTCACGGATCTGCTCGAACAACATCTCCCGCACTTGGGGCAGCGCGTAATTGAGGCCCTCGCGGTAGGTGAAATCACCCGACATCCCCGGATACGTGCTGTGTTGCAGCCGGTTCTCGCGGCGCTTGAGCAGCGGGTGGTTGAAGAAGCTACCCTCGAAATTGTGGTGTCCGTGCAGGTCGTTCATCCGGACGCTGACCCACGGGGCGACGCCGCGCTGGCGACAGGCGACGGAGGTTTCCGCGAGCCAGTCCACCCCGGCCTCCACCAGATCCAGATACTGGTTGAAGAAGGTCACCGAGGTGCCGAGGAATTTCTCAACCTCCTCCGGCTTCGTGAGGCTCATGCAAATGGCGTGGCCGCGAAAGAACTCCCGGTCGCCCCGCCGGTAGCCATCGAGGATGGTCGGCAGTTTTTTACTGGGATACCAGGCCTTCGAGGCGTTCGCGTTGATCAGGAAGGTGTCGATGCCGTTGCCGGCGAGTTCCTCCACGTAGCGGTGAATCGCCCGCGCCGAAAAGGGCCCACCCTCAGGCTGCCACCGCTCCGGGTTGTAGAAATACACGCAGGTATCGCCGTTGAACAGGTTGCGATGATGCGCCGCGACTCCCTTGCCGGGACTCATCCAAGCGGCCGTCGGAGGTGCCGTGGCCGCGGGAGTCGCGTTGGCGCCGTATGACAGGCGCGGCAGCAAGGTGGCGGCAGTCGTCCCCAGGGCTGCGGTGCGAATGAAATCCCGGCGGGTGTTCATGGGGTAATGATCCGGAGTCTGCAGGAACTGATCGGCCCGGTGTAATGGGGCAGCCGAAACCTCGATCCTGCGCGGATGGGTGTGCAAGCGGGCCAGACCGGTCGCGAGCTTTTTCCCGGCGCGGTTGACGCTTTGGTCCGGCAGGCGCAGCCCTGACCGCGCCGCCTCGTCACGTCGGCCGGTCAGTTCCTGCTCGCGACGACCGCGGGACGCTGCAGCAGTTCGGCAGTCTTCTGCAGGAGGCTTTCGATCTTGAAGGGCTTGTGCAGAAACGCGCCGGTGAACTCACCCGCGCGGAAATCCGGCCGGCCTTCGCTCGGTGAAGCCATGCCGCTGACCACCAGCACGCGCACGTCGGGGTTCATCCGCTTCAAGACGCGGGCCAGCATCGCGCCATCGAGGTTGGGCATGTTCAGGTCCGAGACCACCAGCCTGATTTCGTTGGCGTGTTTGGCAAAGTAGGCCGTCGCCTCGGCGCCGTCGCTCGCGGCGAGCACACGGTAGCCATGCCGCGTGAGCATGTCGCCGATCATGTCGCGGATCGGCTCCTCGTCGTCGACGACCAGGATCAGTTCGCCATTGCCCCGGGGCGCACTGGGGGCGCTGGCGTGCGCGGGAGCATCTTTCGTGCGGGCCGCCGGCAGATACACTCGGAACGACGTGCCCTGCCCCCCCTTGCTCTCAACCTGGATGAACCCGCGGTGGTGCATGACGATGCTGCGCACAGTGGAAAGTCCCAGCCCGGTGCCCTTGCCGCCGCGCTTCGTGGTGGCGAACGGCTCCCACAGCCGCGCCAGGACCTCGGGCGCGATGCCGGTGCCCGTGTCGTCGACCCGCAGCAACACGAATTCCCCCGGGCGCCCGCAGTCGATCGCGGCAGCGGTGGTGCGATCCAGCCGGCAATTTTCGACGCACAAAGTCAGCGTGCCGCCCGTTGGCATCGCATCGCGCGCATTGAGGCAGAGGTTGAGCAGCACCTGATGGAGCTGGGACGGATTCGCCTCGACGGCCCAGACCGCGGGGGCGAACTGCTCCACCACCTTGATGGTCTTGGGAAATGTTTCCCCCATGAACATCCGGATGTCGCCCAGCAGCGGACGGAGCTCGACGCTCTGGGTCTCGCCCACGGCGTCCTGCGAAAAGGCCAAGATCTGCCGGATCAGCGCCGCGCCGCGGTCGGCGCTCGTCTCGAGAATTTCCAGCAATCGTAGAGCCGCCGGGTCGGTCACGGCCCCGCGCAGGACGGGCGTCGCCATCAGCATCGGCGCGAGCATGTTGTAAAGATCATGCGCGATGCCGGCCGCGATCAGGCCGATCGTCTCGACGCGCTGCACTTTTTGCAGCTGTTCCTCGAGGCGTTTCTGCTCGGTCACGTCGCTCGCGATGCTGAGGTGGGCTTTGCCGCGGCCACTCTCGTCGCGGATGAGCGTGCGGCGAACCTCAATCATGCGCGGCTTGCCCAGCCGGTCCACGACCTGTTTCAGGCCATGCCAATCGCCCTGGGCCCGCGTGACGTCACGGGCCGTGCGCAGCCACTCGATGCCCTTGAATTGGGGAAAAAGTTCCTCGGCCGTCTTGCCGATGGCCTCATCGCTCTGCCAGCCGTAGATTCGCTCCGCGCCCGCGCTCCAGTATATGATCCGGCTCTGCATGTCCGTGATGATGATCGCCTCGCGGGCCTGATCGAGCATCTCGGCCTGATCGCGCACGCGGCGCTCCGCCAGTTTCTGCTCGGTCAAATCGGAGCAGATCGCCAGCCGTGCCTGCGGCCGCCCGCGGTCATCATTGATCAGGGAAATCCGGAATTCCATCAGGCGGTCACCGGCGGCTTTTGTGGTCACCTCGAGTTCACCGACCCACTCGCCCTGGGCGGTGGCGATTTTCAGTCCATTTGCCAACTGGTCCGCCACGGACGTGCCGAAGGCGCGATCCGTCGTCTGCGTCGCAACCTCCGCGGCCGACCAGCCCAGCAGGCGTTCGGCGCCCTGGTTCCAAAACGTGATCCGGCCATTGAGATCGATGACAACGATCGCCTCGCGGGCCTTGTTGAGGAAGCCGGCCAGTTCGCGGCCATAGCGCTCCGCCTGCCGGCGCTTTTCGGACTCCTCACTCTCCTTCAACGCGCGGTGGATCGCGACGGTCAGACGCTGGATTTGATCCTTAAGCACGTAATCCCGCGCCCCGGAGCGTACCGCCTCGATGGCAATGTCGTCACTCACGGTGCCAGAAAGCAGGATGAAGGGCGTGTCGGGCACCCACTGCTGCGCCAGGGCGAGCGCCTCAAATCCGTCAAAGGATTCGAGCGTGAAGTCCGATAGGATCACGTCGAACGTCCGCAGGTGCAGTTCGCCGGTGTAGGCAAACCGCGTCGCCACGCGCGTGAACTGGCACGTCGGCCACTCCGCGAGCACCAGCTTGCGCACCAGGGCCGCATCGAGGTCATTGTCCTCCAGGTGGAGGATGCGCACGACCGGCGAGCCCCGCTTGGGCTCTCCAATGGTGGGCCAGGGTTGGGGCGACGAGCTGTTCGAAGTCGGTGCTGGGACGGGACTGAGCATCACCAGAAGAAGTAATCGTTCCCGGCATGCAGGAATTCATCGGAGGGCGGACGAAGCGCAAAGCGCCAGACCGTGGCGTAGTCCGCCCACGGGCCGGGGATGTCCCGGTCGGCGGCGACTTCCGGCCGCGGTGCAACTCCCGAGGGCCGGCCGTCGACGCGGCGGAGAAATTCTTCATGCCCCTCGGGCGAGGAAAAATGCAGGCAGCGCCGTTCAAACAAGTCGGTCGGCGCAGGCTTGGCACCCGAGACGAAGCTCAGCCAGGTGGACCGGAGCACCCACTCGTGGCGCGCGAGTTCGACCACGGCGCGCTCGCAGGCGGCCCCGAAGGATTCCTCGGCGGCATGGCCGTAGGCATAGCCGCCGTAGTCGGTGCGGGCGTAAGCGATGACGGTGACGCCGCCAAACGGGCCGTCGATGGCCACCGCCGACACGCCGGGCCAGTCGGTTTCAAACTTTCGGCCGGCCGTGCGCCCCTCCCACCAGGCGATGAGCGAGAAGCGTTCGACCGCCTCGAGCATGGCTTTGCGGCGGGCCTGCGTGCGCAGCAAACCGGGAAACGCGGACATGCCGTTGGACGACGGATCCACGTCAAAACCAAATTCGGCTGCCCGCTCCGAGCGCACCGTCGCATGGAAGGCCCAGCGCTCGAGCGCCTCGGACACCGCCATGTGCCGCGCGACGCTGGCGCGCGGGTGCGTGCCGCTGCCGTCGGCGTCACTGTAAATGCTCAAGGGGCGCTTCGGCGTGAGACCGGCGGTGAGGCGGGCATTCGCCTGGATCATCCGCCGGCCGCACACCGGAAACGCCCCTGACTCGATGCGCTCAATGGGCCCGCCGTGCACGGCAAGCACGCTCCGATAACGCAGGGCGGCAAGGCTGAGCATGACGGTGAGACGTTAGGTAGCGTTCGACGCGATCTGGCACGGAAGCGTGCACGGCGCGGCAACCTGGCACGGCAGCGTGCAGGGCGCGGCAGCACTCCCCGCGCTTCTGTCGACGGAATTTTGAAGACTATTGTTCATGGGATCGAGACGATCCGCTGCTCGCGTAAACCCGATCGCGAGCATGAGGGTGGATATGGCACCGAAGACGAGACGGCTTAGTGAATTCATGGCGGAAGTGATAATTCGTTCAATCGGCACGTCTGCGACGGCCTTGACTACCGGAATTCCGGTAGGTCAGCACAAATATGGCATCGCCACGTCGCCCAAAAATATCCAGCGTCGGGCTTTAGTGAAAGTCGCTGTCCTCCGGCGCAAACGTTCTGCTAAGATGCTACTTTGTCTGACCATTGTGGTCGGCTGGGTTAGCATTGCTGTTCCCCTTCCAGCACAGAACGCGGGTTATCCGATCATTACGTCATTCAACTCCGCAGACATCGGTACGGATGCAATGGGTTGGGTAACCGTCCAAGGGACCGACGGGGTTCTCCATTTCGGCTGCAACGGGTTAGTCAGTTTTGACGGAGAACGTTGGAAAACCAGCCCCATGAACAACGCCTACGCGCTCCGGGGTTTGGATTTTGACCGGTCAGGGCGCCTCTGGGCCGCGGCAGTAGGGGAAATCGGATGGTTCGACAAGTCGCCAGGGGCTGAGTCCTGGACGTATCACTCACTTAATTCCCACCTGCCAAGAGAGCATGCGGTGCTCGGCGAAGTCTGGCAGGCCTTCGCAGAAAAGGAAGGGGCGGTCTTCGTTTCGGAAGACAAAATTTACCGCTGGAATGGCAGTGATTTTCAGGTTTGGAAGATGCCCGGTCCGCCTGCAAGACGCCTGCATGCAATGCGCGTCGGGGAAAAGATCTATGTTCATCACCGCTCGACAGGCCTCTATGAATTAGGGCCACGCGGGCCGCGCTTAATCGTCCCGACCGCCGTATTGGGGGATGGCTTGATCTTCTGGATGGAGCCGCTCGGGGACGGATGGATACTCGCCACTGGCAACGGTCTCTTTACCTTTCAGAATGGATTTATGCGGCCGTTCGCCCCTGTGGCATCGGAATATGTGGTGCAGCAGAGGCTGACTTGCACATTGCGGCTGCCCAATGGGGAAATCGCCCTGGGCACACTGAATGGCGGTATCGTTTTCGTCCGTCCAGACGGTGCGCTCGACCGGATTATCACTCGAAGCGATGGACTGCCCACGGCCGAAATCTTCTCACTCTTTGTCGACCGAGATAACAAGCTATGGGCCACCTCCAGCTCCGCAATTTTCAATCTACCGTCTGTCTCAGCATCGACGATTTTCGATAGTCGGGCCGCACTATCTGACGAACCTCTGACCCATATACTGCGGGAAGGCGGACACATAATCGCTGCGAGCGACCACGACGCGTGGGCGCTCCAACCGGAAGCGAATCGTTTCCATAAGATTGAAGGGCTCCCCGGGCAAATGAGAGACTTGGAGCAAATGCCCGAGGGGCTGATCGTAGCCGGATTCTACGGCGTGAAGTCGGCATTCGGAAAGCAGGTTTCAACCCTCTATTCTTCAGCCCAAGATACGTTTGTGGCCAAGCCGTCGAGCTCCTGGCCAGGTTCAATACTCATCTCAGTGGGTCGCAGCATCATGCTGCGCGCGGCAAACGGAGAGACACGGGTGCTAGTGGAGAATCTGCCAGATATCGCGACGTCGATCGCCGAAGACAATTTTGGGCGACTCTGGCTCGGAACTACTAGCTGCGGAATACTGGTGGCGAGACCAACGGCATCGAGCCCCGTCGAAGCGACGCATGGCGACGCAGTCCATGGGCTTCCGGCCTTCGACGGCCTCGGCCTGGTTGTTGCATCGCCACAAGGGGTATTGCTAGCCTTCTCACCTCGAGGGGGCTGGCTGCTCAGCCGCGATTCTATCAGTTTTACCACCATTGCCGGGCTTCACCAAGGAGAAGTCATGGCAACGTCAGAGATCAGCAGCAATGGCGTGCTCTGGGCAGCATACCGCCAAAACGAGAGTCGGCCTACCTGCCTAGGTCGTATCGCCATTAACGGGAATCAGGCGATTTGGCAGCCGCATTCAGTTGAGGGTTTATGGAATATCGGCAGCCCTCATTCAATTCTCGCCGAGACGACCGACACGGGCGACACGGTGCTCTGGATCGGCGGGACGCAGGGCTTGCTGCGGCACGTTGTGGCAGGCGGTCCGCTGGCACCCCGGCCACGGGCGCCGTTGTTGCATGCGTTTGCGCAACGCGCCACAGCCGACACCTTGACGCCGATTGCCGGCCCCCTGCCCTACGCGACCCGCGCGGTACTCTTCGAATTTGCCGCACCGGAATTCGCGATGCGCCCGGCCCTGCGGATGGAAACGCGCATTGACGGCATCGATGACCGGTGGGTGCCGGCCGATTCCTCCTCGCGGCGCGAGCTCACGGCGATTCGCGACGGGCGCTACACCTTCCGCGTGCGGACCGTGGCGGAAACGGGCGCGATCAGCGACGAAACCAGTTTCAATTTCGAAATCCTCGCCCCGTGGTGGCGGACGACCCCCGCCATCGCCGGCTTGCTGCTCGCGCTCGTGCCGGCCGGCTACGGCGGGTATCGCCTGCGCGTGCGGGCTCTCCAGCGGCGCAATGCCGAACTCGAGCGCAAGGTCAGTCAGCGCACCGAGCAACTGGAACAGGCCAGCGCGGCGAAGACCCAGTTCGTGGCCACGATGAGCCACGATATTCGCAATCCGCTCAACGGCATCGTCGGGCTCGCCCTGGCGCTGGAGAACACCCGGCTTGACCCCCGCCAGCGCGAGATCGTCGCGACCCTGCGGGAGTGCACCACTTACCTTTCGACCCTGGTGGACGACGTGCTCGACTTTGCCAGCATCGAGGCCGGCCGCGTGGAACTCCGCCCCGGTCCCTTCACGCCCGGGGAATTGCTTCGCTCCGTGGTCACGATGCTCAAGGCCGACGCAGCCGTCAGCGGGGCCTCGCTCACGGTGGAGACCGATCCGGAATTGGACACGCCGCTGCTGGGCGACGCGGGACGCATTCAACAGATTCTCGTCAACTACGTCTCAAACGCCCTCAAATACGCGGGCGGACACGTCCGTCTGATCGCGACCATCCCCGCCCACTCCCCGGGCGAGGTGGAGTTTGCCGTGGTGGACGAGGGCGCGGGCATCAGCGGGCCCGAACAAGCCACGCTCTTCACCAAGTTCACGCGTCTCGCTCGCGCCCAGCGCAGCGAGGTCACCGGCACCGGACTGGGTCTCGCCTCCTGCCGCCTGCTCGCCGATCTGATGGGCGGCTCCGTCGGCGTGGAAAGTGATCCCGGCCACGGCGCGCGTTTTTACCTCCGTTTGCCGATCGTAGCGGCGCAAGTTCCCGTCGAGGCCCCGAAACTCTCCCTCGCCAACACGTCAGTGCTGCTCGTGGAGGATGCTGATTACAACGCGTGGGCCGCGACCGCCGTCCTCGCAAAGCTCGGGTTGTCCTGCGAACGCGCCCACACCGGGCAGGAAGCGCTCCGCCTTTTTGGGGAGAAACGTTTCAATCTCGTTTTGCTGGACCGGAATCTGCCCGACATGGACGGAACCGAGGTGGCCCGCCGCATCCGATCACTCGAGGAAGACGGGCCGCGTTCCATCCTGCTCGCCGTCACCGCCTACTGCACCCCGCAGGACCGCGCACTCTGCCTCGAGTCCGGCATGGACGCCTTCGTGGGCAAGCCGCTGACACCGGACAAGCTGAGAAAGATCCTGATCGCCGCCGGGCGCCGCTTGCTCACGGCCGCGACGATGCACGTCTCACGCGATGCCCCGAAGCCGGCAGTCGACATTTCCCTCTTGGACTACATGTCCGACGGCACCGAGCAGGGTTTGGTCAAGCAGGTCGCTAGCTTCCTGGACGCGCTGACCGAGGGCGAGACGCGCCTCACGCACGCGGCCACGGCGCATGATTTCGCACGTCTCGGTGACGCGGCCCATTACCTGCTCTCGCACGCGAAACTCATCGGCAGTGCCTCACTGGAGGAAGCGGCCCTGAGCCTCGAGCGAGCCGCCCGGTCCGGCGATGGTTTCGCCTTTGGCGAGCTGCTGCAGCGGGTTCAGCGGGAGGTCGGTGCGGTCACGGAAGCAATGCGTCGGCATCGTTCCTCGGCACAACCAGCGTAAAACCATGTTCGCGGGCATACCGCGAGAGTTCGGCGGTGCTCGACAGCCCCAGCTTGCCCAGGAGGTTGAAGCGGTGTTTTTCCACCGTCTCAGCCGAAATCCCCAGGTGCGTGGCGATTTCGCGGTCGCTCTGCGGTTCGCCGATGAGCGTGAGCACCGCCCGCTCGCGGTCCGTCAGCAGCTTGTCGAACGAGTGCGGATCGTTGTGCCGCGCCGCCTTGATACGTTGAAACGTCTCTGAGAAATACGTCTTGCCCTGCCCGACGGCGGTGATGGCCGCCTTGAGGATGGTCACGGTGTTGGTGTTCTTGTCGACGAAGCCCTGCACGCGGCTCTTCTCCACCCGGAAAACGGTGTAATCATCGCAATGGGAGGACAGCACCAGGATCCTCGCCTTGGGCACGGCCCGTTGCACCGCTTCGACCACGCCAAACCCGTCCAAGTTCGGCAGGTGCAGGTCAAGCAGCACCAGGTCGGGCTGCGTGGCCGTCACCATTTTCACCGCCGCGCGCCCGTCCGCCGCCTCACCCACCACCTCGTGGCGCAGATCACGGGCGCAGACCTTCCGCAACACCTCGCGGAACATCAGATGGTCCTCGATTATGGCGATCTTCACGCGCCCAACGTGAACAGGCCACACGAAGGCCGCAATCCGCGGATTTGCCCACGAGAGTATATTCATGACACACGCTTCGTCCGGTCGCGGCTAGTTCAGCAGCAGCCGGAATTGAACCTCGAGCGCCCCCGGGCGATAAGGCGGCAGGAGAATGAGCAGCGCCCGGCCGGCTGGTCCGGGCGAAATCTTGTCCGCGAACGACTGGTAGACACGCCCGCGGAATCGCGTCTGCAACAGCACATCGGCAGAATCGCCGACGCGCAGTGGTACGATGAGCCCGTCGCGGAGCGTGATCGCTCGCCCGCCGATGATCCCGCCGAGTTCAAGCCCGCTGCCATTGAGTATGACCAACGTTCCAGCCGGCAGGCGCTGCTCATCGTCATCGAGAACTTGGACGCGGTAGCGCAATCCGTCCCTGCTGCGCTGCGGGAGAGCAGAGAATAGAAACAAGGCGCGTCGCATCTCCGCCGGAGGATTCACCTCGGCGACGACCGCGCCCGTCACGCGATCGCAAAATGTGATCGGCTGCTCCCCGGTGTAAGAATAAATCGACGAACGCGCGGTCGGATAGAACTGCAGCGTTACGGGATCAGCGTCGGCATGCGGCAAGAATGCGAGGTCGGAAATGGGCTCAGCCGCGAAGACGGCGAATTCCATCTGCCGCTGCGGCAGCGCGGCGCCCAGGCTCGACAGCGCCGCCGACAACGCGAGCCAGAGTCGCAGGGAGATCAGAGGTCGGCGGAGGTTAGCCATCGAAATGTCACCACTTTAAACCGGCGGCCGTGGGCTTGATTGGTTGCATTCAGTTGATCGGGGGTGGTTTCCGCGGGCTGCGTCGCATCGACGTAGGCTGGCACGCGCTGCACCCGCGCCTCGCACCACGCCCTGCTCTCCGGTCGACGCAGGCCTGGCGGTGCCGAATCGCCGTACGCCCGAATCACGAACGTGTCGGACCGGGAAAACAACACGGGGGCGAGCAAGCCGAGCAAGTCGCCTTGCGTGAGCCACTGTGAACTGAATTCCGGCACGGTCGCAGGGTCGTTGAGGTGCAGACCATCCGTCGTGACCGCGTCCGCGATGGCGCGCTCCAGCAAGCTCATCCCGCCAAACAAGGACGACGGGCCGAGGAATTCCTCCAGCGACCGATAAGGACCTGAGTCGGCCAGCTTCGTCTGCAGGCGCGCAACGAGGGCATTGCTCAGGGCGACCGTTTGCTCCGGTGAGAGCACGCGCACGCCGCGCCGGAACAAGTGGGTGTTGGCAGCCGAGGACACGTTGGGCATGGCCGGCGGAACCGTCGTGCTGGCCGCATAGCCGGCGTCTGCCTGGTAGGTTTCCTGCGCCGAGAAGGGAAACCGGTAGAACACCGCTTCGCCCCGCGCGGCGACTGATGCCAACGCATCACCGCTGGTGCCGGTTGCGGCTAACGCGGCCAGGAAACTGAAGTCGTCACCTGGCGTCCAACGTCCCGCGCGGAGGATCGCCAACCAAGCCTGGGGACTCGTGGAGTTGAGATTAAACGCCCCGCGTTGGAGGAGGTATTTGGACGAGTATCCGTCCAGCGCCGGATCGACCAAATCACTGGCACCGGGAAACGAACCATCCGGCCTGCGGCCCACGATCCGCAGCAACGGATTGGGCAAGGGCGGGACCGGAGGCGAACTTGGCGGAATCACGCCTGCGGCCAAACCGGAAAAGAAATAGCGATCGAACCAGACATTCGACTCTCCGGCCGTTCCCCAGGAGTTGCCTGGGGCAAAGGGACGCGCGCCGGACAAAGAAAGCTGTTGCAGTCCGCCCAGCGAGAGCAACGGCCCCCGAGGCAGTTCGAAAAGCGGGGTATCCTCGTTATAGGACTGGCCGGTGACAGACGCAGAGGTAGCCGGCAAGGCGCGGTCAAGCAGGCGGTCTGGAAACGAAATCGCGGTGTAATTGGGATACAGCTCGGGCCGGGGTCCGTTTGCGGCCGGGGAGAAGGCGCCGGCTGGCAGGATGGCTTCACGCGGATCCTGGCCGGCGGTCGTCAGCCAGGTTTCGGGCGCGGCAGGCGTGTCGACGCTCTCCGTCAGATGAAAGACGCAGGTGAATTGGTAGGTGGCAGCGCTCGCCGCGGTGGGCGTCGTGGCGAAGGCGGGGAAACCCGGGCTGATGAACGTGCGCAAGAGTTCCTGTCCGCCGCCAGCGAGAGTGCGGTAGAGCCGCAGGGTCAACTGGCTCGCGGCGCCGTTCAGGTGAAGTTGCGCGGAGTTGGCGACACTCGCCGACGGCACAGCGCGCTGCACGCCTTGGCCGGCGGCAGTGCTGAGGTTGCGAGTGTAGAACACGCTCGCGAACCCACCCGCGGGCGGCGGTAAGCCCTTGTTCAAGTCCTCCTGCGCGGCCCAGGTGTAAACGCGCCCTGGCAGCCACGACTGCTGGTCATCGCGGCCCGCAGGCACCCAAGGAAGGCTGATTCGCAGCGGCGCGCCGTAGAGGGAGTCGAGGCCCAGGTTCGCCACTAAGACGCCGAGCGTGTCGTTGATGACGTCCACGTTGGGCAACCCCGAAACCTCCAGCTGGAGCGGCTCCGGAACCATCGCGATGGTGTACGGATTCCACAGCGAAACCAACCAGCGCGCTCGCGCGACCAGCGGCCGCAGGCTTCCGCTGGCCGAGGGGTCGGTGCGGACATTGAATGTGATCAGAAGATACGAAAGCACGGGAGCCACTCCGTGTTGGATGCCATTAGCGACCGTGGGCGGCGTCAGGCGATAGCGGTGCCGCAGCGCAGTGCGCGGATCCCCGGACGGATAGGCGGGTGAAATCGACGGCCCCACGGGAGCCGCGGGATCCTCCATGTACGCTGAATAATTCGCCCACGCCGCATAAGCCGGTCCCAGAAGGTCCGGACGCAGGGACAAATCCCGCCGCAATCCACCCGGTTTCGTCGCCGCCAGCACGGCTTCGTTGCCGGGTGACCAGTCGTGATAGGCGGTTCGAACCCACTCGGGCCCGACCGGCATCGCACCTCCAAGTCGGTTCAGGTACGCGATCTGTCCTGTCGTGAAGATGCGCGAAAGTATCGCCGCATTGGCGGCCTCGCGCGGTTCCAAGATCGTCTGCCCGGCGGAGTCGGCGGCACCCGCGCCGAGGGCAATCTGCTGACGCATGCGTTCCCGTACTTCCGCAAAGTCGAACGGCGGATACGTGATGTCACCAACGGAACTGGCATCGGCAACGGCGGCTTTGACGCCCTCGTCCCCCACCCACCAGGCATAGTGCCCGTCAGTGACTCCGCCGCTGGAGAGATCCTGTTTCGGCGCCATCACGTCGCCCGCGACGCCGGTAGTGTGCAACCCGACCAATTCAACCACGTTGCTCGCGTTCGCGGGAGTCCGAGTGAGGGAATTCACTCCTTCATTTCCGCTCACAAGCCACGTGAGCGGCGCCACGCCCGGCGTGGTCGCGTCCCACACGCCCGTGTAGTGACTCGTCCCCGAACCTCCGCCGAAGGACTGCGCGGTAGCAGTGACCCGCGAGTCCGGGCCGGCATACTCTTGCAGGCAGCCCAAACCTAATTGCAGCGCCATGAGAGCATTTCGTCGTGCCTGGGTTTCGGCGATGTTCGCTCGCGTGTCCCGGGCTTCCATTTGCGCGAGGGCCGCCAGCGCCACGAGCAACACGCTCAGGATCGTCAACAACCCGATTACCAGCATCAGCGCAAATCCACTCCGGTGAATTCGCGCCCATTCGTCTGTGCACTTCGATCGAATCATATGTCTGTCGGTGCAGCTCGGAGCCAGACGCGTCGCGTGAAAACCCACGATTGCGCCGTGGCAATCTTCCACCAGTCTCCGGTTAGTCGGCCGCTCTCCAATGCCTCCAGTTGCCGCGCGCCTGCGTCCGAGATCACCCGGACAAAGATATCCACCATTTCCGGCGCGGGAGACGCTCCGGCATCAGCCTTCGGCCCCGATGCCACGCGGTATTCCAGCTGAGAGTTGTCGCGAGGAAAGACCGTGACAAGCGAGGCATTCCCGGTAAGCGGATCGGTTTCCCTCCGATAAAAGCGAACGCCGAAGTCGATGACGTTCCTGGCCAATGCCTGCGCGTAACCGGGACTGACCAGGCTACCGGCTGTTCCGATTTCGTCAGAGGGAGTGTTGTAGCAGCCGGCACTCAGGTCGTAGCCGGCATCGAAGGTTGCCTTCGGACCAGCTTGGGCCCGATAGATCGCGTAGTTCACCGACTGAGCCGACAGTGACGCGGGTCGACGGATGAGTTGGTAGGAAACGGCTACGGGTACGTCCGTTCCGTTGCCTTCCAAGTCCGGAGCAGAATTGGCCGTGATGAAGCGCAACCAGACTCCTCCAACCCCGAAACGAGCGTCACCCAAGCTGGTTGCGGCCGGGTCGAGCGAAGCCGCGACGGGCTTTGTGCCCATTACCCAGCTGCCGCTTACCCCCGAGGTCTGCTCCACGGACACCGCGAGCCAAACGCCACCATCGTCTCGAAAAACGGCTCCCCGCAAGTCGCGCTCCAGTTGGTCGAAAATACCCCGCGCCGCCGCTTCGGCGGCAAGCAGCCCTTGCGCTCGATTCCATCGCGTGAGCGAACTCGTCAGTACTGTCAGGCAGAGCCCCGCAATCATCACCGTAAGCCCTGCCGCAACCAGCAATTCGACCAGGGTGAAAGCCCGGCGCTTGTGGCCGTGCCGACTGAGCGGCCTTTCTTCTGAGTTCATGGCGTGATGGCGGCGTTGAAGACCAGCGACGATCCTCGGCTGGGTGAACTCTTGCCGGGCGGGCCAGGTGAAGGCCGATACGGCCACGAGATTTTGAGCGTGAAAGCGAGGAATCCGGCGCCACGCACATAGTCCAACGGCACCGGTTGCTGCCGCACCTCCACGAGATAGAACCGGTCGGCGGCATCGATCCGCGTGGGAGAAGCATCCAGGTCCGTTTCCCGGAAGACCACCGTGCCGTTCCTTGCGCCGACCAACCGCAGCGAGGACGAGTCCTGAGCACCTGGAATGATGGCCGCCAACGCTTGCAGCCGGTCCCCCGGCCCGTTCTCCACGGGAGCGTCACGAATACGCTGCAACTCAACGAGGATTGCATCGACCAACTGGGCTGCGCGCGCCGACTCTGCCGTCTCAGCGATGGACCGGCTGATCGAACTCTGCAGCGAGACTGTGAACATCACCGATGCCGCCAGCAGGCCCAGCGCGACCACGACCTCAAGCAAGGTGAACGCAAATCTTCGGCTGCTCGGCTTCATTTCCAGCTGAAGATCAAGTCCGATGGGATCTGACCGCGCCCCGCGGAATAGAAAATGACCCCGCCACGCACTCCCGCCACAAGGTCCAGACCCTCCGTCGTCGGCGAGAGGGAGAGGCCGGTTTCCTTGCCCGTCACCGCCACCACCGATCCGTCCGCTACGTTAATCACGCCGTCGCCATTCCGGTCGTAGAGCACGGCAATATCACTGTTGCCGCAGGCCTCCCTCAAGGCCGTCCGCCCTTCGTCCAGTTCGCCGTCGGTGATCACATAGAAGCTCAACAGCCGGGTGTTTCCCGCCAGGTTGCCTGGCAATGCGTCGGCCAGCCCGTCCAGCGTCCGCCCCGTGAGCGCTCCGGCAAAGACGGCGGGAACCACCTTCCCGCCGCTGCCGCCGTCGATGGCCGGATAGAAGCCATACTCCTGACGAAATTGCTCCATGGCCCCGGCCCACTGCGCAAACTGCACCTTCGTCTTCACGCGCAAGGCGTAGGTCCGCGCCGCCGCCATGCTGGGCACGAGAATCGCCGACAGGACGGCAATGATCGCCAACACGGTCAGCAGTTCGATTAGAGAGAACCCCCGGCGCGCATCGATCCCGGCGGACTCACGCGCCGGCCGAAGTGGAAACAGGCCGCCTAGCTTTGCGCTGCACATGACGAAGTAAGATGCCGCCACGGCCCGTCAGCACGTCTCCTGTCCCGGCGTAAGAAATTCGTCTTCCCAAGGACGACACTGCAGAGGCGCAGCGGACCGGGTGCGCGTTCAAATCCCGAGCTCTATCTCTCGGCTTCATTGGGCGTGTCCCAATGTGCCGAGAGAAACAGCTCGACGCTCATTCCTCCTGCTGCAGGGTCGCAACGACGCTGAAATCTTCCAGCGTGGTAGTGTCACCCTTCACGGTGCCGCCCGCGGCAATTTCCTTGAGGATGCGCCGCATGATCTTTCCGCTGCGGGTCTTCGGCAGGCCGGCGGCAAACCGCACGTCATCGGGGCGTGCCAGGGAACCGATCTCCTTGGCGACATGCTGGCGGAGTTCCTCCTTGAGTTCCGGCGAAGCCGTGGCGCTGGCCTTGAGCGTGACGAAGCAAACGAGCGCGTGGCCCTTCAGGTCGTCGGGCCGGCCCACCGCCGCCGCCTCGGCGACCGCGGGATGCGACACGAGAGCGCTCTCAATTTCGGCGGTGCCGATGCGGTGACCCGACACGTTGAGCACGTCGTCAATGCGGCCGACGATCCAGAAATAGCCGTCCTTGTCCTGCCGTGCCCCGTCGCCCGTGAAATAGATGCCGGGAAACTCGGTCCAGTAGGCCAGCTTGAAACGGTTGTCGTCGCCCCAGAGCGTGCGGAGCATGGAAGGCCAGGGCTTCGTGATGACCAGCTTGCCGCCGGTGTTGCGGGGGACCTCGTGGCCCTTGTCGTCCACCACCTTGGCGACGACTCCGAAGAACGGCTTGGTGCCGGAGCCGGGCTTGAGCGCGGTGACGCCCGGAAACGGGGCGATCATGATCGCGCCGGTCTCGGTCTGCCACCACGTGTCCACGATCGGGCAGCGCTTTTTGCCGATCATGTTGTGATACCACATCCACGCCTCGGGGTTGATCGGTTCGCCGACCGAACCCAGCAGGCGGAGGGAATCAAGCCGGTGCCGCAGGACGTAATTATCGCCCCAGCGCATGAAGGCGCGGATGGCGGTCGGCGCCGTGTAGAGAATGGTCAGGCCGTGGCGGTCAATCATCTGCCAGAACCGGTCGGGCTCGGGCTGGTTCGGCGCACCTTCGTAAAGGAAGACCGTCGCGCCGTTGGCGAGCAGGCCATACACGACATAGCTGTGACCCGTGATCCAGCCGATGTCGGCGGAGCAGAAATAACGGTCGTTCTCCTTCAGGTCGAATATGTAGCGTGCACTCAGCTTGGTCCCAAGCAGGTAACCGGCGCTCGTGTGCAACACGCCCTTCGGCTTCCCCGTGGAGCCGCTGGTGTAGAGAATGAAGAGCGGATGCTCGGAATCGAAGGCCTTCGCCTGGTGGCTGTTGGGCGCGCCTTCCCAGGCTTCCTTCCACCACACATCGCGGCCTTCCTGCATGGTAACGGGATTGCCGCAACGCTTGACGACGATGACGGTCTGCACGGTCGGCGTGTGCTCGAGGGCCTTGTCGACGTTGGCCTTGAGCTCGATCACCTTGCCGCGACGCCAGCCACCGTCGGCGGTGATGACGAGGCGAGCCTTGCAGTCATTGATGCGGTCCTTGATGGCCTCGGCGCTGAAGCCGCCGAAGATGACCGTGTGCACCGCGCCCACCCGCGCGCAGGCGAGCATGGCCATCACGGCCTCGGGAATCATCGGTAGGTAGATCGCCACGCGGTCGCCGGCGCCGATGCCCATGTTTTCAAAAATATGCGCCAGCCGGCACACGTGGAAATGCAGCTGCTTGTAGGTGATCGTGCGGACGTCGCCCGGCTCGCCTTCGAAAATCAGCGCGGCCTTGTTCTCCCGCGCGGTACCGAGGTGCCGGTCGAGGCAGTTCTCGGAAATGTTTAACTTGCCTCCCACGAACCACTTGGCGTGTGGCATTTGCCAGTCCAGGACCTTTTTGAATGGCTTCCGCCAGACCAATTCTTCTTTGCCCATGCGGCCCCAGAACTTTTCTGGGGAGTTGACAGACTCCGCATAGAGCTTCTTATAGACAGCTTCACTCCCAAGATTGGCTTGGGCTTTGAACTCGGCCGAGGGCCTGAACTTCCGGTGTTCCCGGGATACTGAGGTAATCGTCTGGTCTGTCACGTTAGTGGCGGATTTGGGGTTAGGAACGCGAACCGCGGCTCTTATCCCGCTCTGAGTTTCAAGCGTCAAGCGCGGGTGTGCCCCGTCACTCATTTTGTATGGAAAAGAAAACCGCGTCCGCTCCGGCGGACACTCCCGCGCCCGCCCCGGCCGCGGTCCCTGTCAGCCCTGAACCGGCCGCTGCGCCCGCGCCTGCGCCCGTGGAAACCATCCACGTCGAAGGCGTCCTCGACGTGGACCTGCAACGGGGTGGCAACGGCCAACTGCTTGACCTCAGCCGCGGCGGCAAGCGCCGTCCCACGGATCCTTTCGTCCCGAAGGAGCTCATCCGCCGTTTCAAGCTGCGCACCGGCTCCATGATCGGCGGCACCGCTTTCCCGCCCGACGGTCGCTTTCCCAACCCGAAGATGCGGTTCATCGAGACGGTGGACGGCGTGGCCCTCGAGGACCGGCGCGCCCGCTTCGAGTTCACCGCGCTCACCACGATCTCGCCCAATCAGTTCCTGAAAATGGAAATGAAGGATGGCCGCATGACGACGCGCGCCGTCGATCTCTTCTGCCCCATCGGCAAGGGCACCCGCGGCCTCATCGTCGCCCCGCCTCGCACGGGCAAGACCACCCTGCTGCGTGACATGGCCTTGGGCGTCCTCGAAAACAACCCCGAGTGCCACGTCATGATCCTCCTCGTCGACGAGCGACCCGAGGAAGTCACCGACTTCAAGCGCAGCGTCACCGCCGCGGAAATCTGGGCGTCGTCCAACGATGAGCAGATCGAGAATCACATCCGCATCGCCGATCTCTGCATCGAGCGCGCCCGCCGCCTTGTCGAGGTGGGCCGCGATGTCGTGCTCTTCGTCGATTCCATCACCCGTCTGTCCCGCGCCCATAACACGGCCCGCAACAGCGGCCGCACTGGTTCCGGTGGCCTGGATGTCCGCGCGTTGGAAAAACCCCGCCAGATCTTCGCCTCGGCCCGCAAGACCGAGGAAGCCGGCTCCCTCACGATCATCGCATCCGTGCTCGTCGAGACCGGCAGCCGCATGGACGACGTCATCTTCCAGGAATTCAAGGGCACCGGCAACATGGAGCTCGTTCTCGACCGCAAGTGCGCCGAGATGCGCCTGTGGCCCGCCATCAACGTCGCCGCCTCGGGCACCCGCAAGGAGGAGCTCCTGATCGACGCCAAGACCCTCGAGGGCATCCACTTCTTCCGCCGCGCCCTGGTGCAGCAGAAGATCGAGGAAGCCACCGAAACCATGATCGCGCGGCTCTCCAAGACAAAGACCAACGCCGAGTTCCTCAAACTGATCGCCCGTTAACTTCACTCTTGCCGCCGTCGCCCT
>Ga0316219_1002114_pt1 | contig 19098 bp, 21 predicted proteins | sample TBH18003PmetaG_FD_203635 | JGI IMG/M metagenome (GOLD analysis project Ga0316219, IMG submission 203635) | Freshwater microbial communities from Trout Bog Lake, Wisconsin, USA - TBH18003P | ecosystem: Environmental > Aquatic > Freshwater > Lake > Hypolimnion/Profundal zone | place: USA... | reverse complement strand
GATTTGATATTTGGTTGCCCAATCCTGATCGTGCACGGGTTGCTAAAGTATGGCAACCAAAAGATCCCCGCACTCTATTAACTACATTGCCGCTTTCCTACGATAAGGCCACCCAAAGCACCATAGGGCTAATTGATGTTATTTGGATTAAGAATAAAAGATCTATTGCAAGGGCATTTGAGGTAGAGCACACAACATCGATCTATTCAGGTATTTTGAGAATGGCTGACTTAGTTGCGTTGCAGCCAAACATCCATATAAAAATGCATATTGTTGCTCCATCGGATAGGCAAGAAAAGTTCTCAACTGAAATCAGGCGCCCTGTCTTTTCCTACATGACAAGTGGAAGGCTGTCAGATATGTGCACATTTATTTCTTATGATGATGTAAAGCATATAGCTGAACTAGAGCATTTAAGTTATACAAGAGACGGGATTTTGGAAAACTTTGAGGTCAGTGCAGAGCGTTCTGATGATTAAGTTAAATATCTTGTTGTGAGATCTGTGACTATTTAAGTCATCAAAAGAAAATGACACTTCAATTCCATGCGCCACAACCGTGGACTCAGATTCAGAAATATTCAGCTAAACAGAAAAGCTGGGTTGCTGTGCCTTTCTTGGGCAAAGACGCTGCGAAGTTTTTACCAATTCCCAAAGGCAGCATTTTGGTGACCCGCCTCATCAGAGTCTTTTAGTCTTATGAATTAATGTGGGCTGCTTTGCAGATAATGTGTCTTGTTATTGACTTAAATGCTAATTAGTATGTTGTCATGCAGCATAACTAACCCCTAAAGGAAACACCATGTCTAACTATTCATTTGTAGTAAACCCAGCTAAATCAATTGAAGCCGTGCGTGCTTTAGGTCAAACGGCCTTGGGAAATGCGCAAGAATTAGCTCAAATTAATTATCAAGTGGCGCAAGAATTGGTAAGCACAGCTCAAGCCAAAGCAGCACAATTATTGAAAAGCCAAGATCCCAAGGCCGCGTTAGAACTGCTACAAGGCGAATCCGTACAAGAAGCCATTGCTCAAATTAAAGAATATCAAGACAAGGTTGCTCAGGTATTGCGTCATGGCAATGAAGAGTTGGTCGATGCTATTGATGCTCTGATTGATCAATCACAAGATGATTTAAAAGAATTCGTAGCAGCAGCCACTTCAAAAGCACCTGCTGGTTCTGAAGCCTTTGTAGCTGCTTTTACGACTGCATTTAATGCTGCAATTCAACACTTTGACCAAGTTCGCTCTACTGCTCAAGCAGCATTTGCTAACTTCGAAAAGAGCGCTGAAACAGGGTTTAACTCAGCTCAAGGTCAACTTAGTCAAGTAGTTAAGGCGCATAAAGCAGCTGCAAAGAAGGCAAGCGTCAAGTAATTTGAATTAGTGGTTTATTAAACTGCTACTCAGAAATACCAAACCTGCCTCGGCAGGTTTTTTGTTGTCCACGAAGGTCGCTTAAGGGTCGTTAGCAGCCCTTCGTATGCCTCACTACATCAAGCCTCGAAAGATAGAGGATTAGTTATTGTCTGTTCTAAATGGAACAAACTTTTAAGCGTCTAGTTATGGGACGCTTAGTAATTCTTTAAAGCCTTGGTTAGCTCATCTTTGACTCGCTTGCGTAAGCTTGCTGGCGCCAAGACTTCAACCCCTGCCCCATATTTCAATATATCCATGACAAGCTCAGGATCTTGGTTGTAATCAAACTCCAGCAGGTAACTACCTTCTTTGTCAAAAAAGCCCACTTGCTGACCATGCCAAGTCTCGCTGCTAACCCACCTTGCTTTTTCGGGAGAGAACTTAAGCTTAGCTCTTTGATTGGCTTTGCCCGAGAAGATTCCATAACTTTCAGCAAAGTGTTCATGCAACTGCTTCTCTGAAATCTCATCTGACTTTGTATTCGTAATAATTGCTTTGCTGATGCCATCAAGAGCAAAGCTTCTTAAGTCTTTGCGTAAATGGCAATAGGCATCTAAATACCAGTTGTCTCTATAAAAGATTAGTCGTTGAGGTGATATTTCTCGCTCAGTAGTTTCATTGGTGCCGCGGGCATAGTAGGTAATTTGCAATCGGTTGCGCTTTAGTAGTGCGCTTCCTATTTCCTCGAAGTTCTCAATTGAACCTTTGCGGGCAGACATCCCAAATACTTTTAGTCTTTTGCGTAGCTCTTTGGCTGGCGTATTGCTCTGTCCAAGAATGCCATCAATGATTGAGGTAAGCGGGGCAATGTGGGGTTCAATTAAACCTCCCTTATCTAAGCCCGATAGAAGGTGTTGCATGAGAACTAGTGCAGTAGCTTCCTTTTCAGAAAACCATAGCCCTGGAAGCTCAATCTTCTCGCCAACAATTTGCCCATCAAAACAGTAGCCACCTTTAAATCTGTCATAGACAATAGAGGCATTCATTCTGCTTCGTAGATATTCAAGATCTCTTTTGAATGTCGCTTTTGATATTTCGAGCTCATCAAGAAAGTCATTCAGCGGAACGCATTGACGTGCTTGAATCATGTACTTAATTTTGTGTAAGCGCTCTACATCACCCATGATGGTTTTCTTTTAACTTAGATGTTTGAATGTTACTGTACTGGCTCACAAAATGAGCCTATTAAGAGAAAAGCTTCCTAAAGTACAGCCTTCTCCAGTTAACGGGTTCCGACACCAAAAGCGCCTCCGCCATTAAGAGCTCGGGCTTTTGAGCTTGCAGGGCATACTTCCTGGCTGCTTTAGAAGATGGAAGGCCAATAAGAACAGCTGTGTCGATTGTTGCTTTAACAATGAAGGGCTCAAATTTAGGATTAGCCATGGAAACTTGCATGGGCATCACAACACTAAGAATGATTGCGCTAAAGAGCATGACGCTATCGCTTGGAAGGTGTGTAGCCAATCCTGTTACCTGAGTTATCAAAGTAGTTGGTTACTCCACTGGGGGCCTTAACTTCGTAACCAATGCGATTGCCCGAATTGTCATAAACCCCATTTTTGGCGCTAGCGTTATATGCGCTGTTGTCCATGTTGTATGGACTATTTCGCATGTTGTAGGGCGAGTTATCCATGTTGTATGGACTGTTTTGCATGTTGTAGGGCGAATTATCCAAATTTGTGACTTGGGCAAAACTTTTTTGTGCGTATAGGGCTGCTTGAGCGAGCAAAAATAGGGTGAGTAGGTATTGCATGACTATCTCCAGGATGGGTACGGAGATAGATTAAGGTTTAATGGGCTCATAGAGTGAGCCAGCGGCCTAATGAAGTTGTTTTAAACGACATTCATAACTATTGGCGCCCTATAGAGTTGTTGAATTTCATCAAGCGTCCAGCAACTAGACGCTTGGCTATAAGGCAATTCAAGGGGTAATAACAAGAAGATTAACGATAATTGGTAGAAGAACCAATTCATTTGGTATTATCAAAAATAGCTAATTAAGTTCATTTTTTAGCTATCCTCAGTTAGTAAATTTTAGGCCATCCTACGGGGTGGTTTTTCTTTAGGCTGAATGGAAAATAAGTTAGAGGGCTTGTTGCCAACCTCTTGGCCCCTCTTTTTTGATCAGCTCAGTGTGCGGGCTATGTTTATGAAGAAATGAACGAAGGGATAAAGAGCCACTAAAAAAGTGGTTTAAGAAGATAGCTATATAAATTGCAAAATGGAACAACACTTAACAAAGCGTAAAGTTAAACTAAAACAAACCTGAAGCAACTACGGAAGTTAAATTTTAGAAAAAAGGTATTAAAATTGGAATGCCCGATACGGGCCCCAGAACACAGAATGCAAGATAAGATCAGAAAAAAGCAACACGGAATCACATATACGCCGACAGCTTTGGCAGATTTCCTTGCGGCAAAGGCTTTGGAAGTAGCGAATAAAAGTAAAAAATTAAAAGTAGGAAAGAAAAATTTTCACGTGCTGGATCCCGCCTGTGGAGAAGGCGAGCTATTGTGGGCTGTAAAAAGGCAAGTTGAAGGCAATGATGAGATTAGATTTAATGCTTACGCAGTAGATCTTGATGAAGAAGCTATTGCTAAAACAAAAAAAACAATAACTAAATTATGCTTTGACGTTGAGCCGAAGGTGTTCGTAGCTAATGCCCTGGCCCCTGAAGGTAAATTGTCTTTACGTAAGGGATGGGGTGAGCTCTTAAAGAAAATCAAGGCCCCTTCCGGCTTCGACCTGATAGTTGCAAACCCACCTTGGGGGGCCGATATGGGCGACTATAAAGATAGGTTAAGCACTAAAGATTTTGAGTTGTACTCAGGACAATGCGATAGCTCAGATTTATTTCTTGAGTTGGGTATTTTGCTCCTAAATAAAGGCGGGATAATGGCCTATATCATCCCCGATTCATTATTCAGCCTTGAAAGAAGTGGCCTGAGGAAATTTTTGCTATCTAATACGCAAATTCATTTTATTGCTCGTTTGGGGGAAAAATATTTTGATGGCGTTAATCGAGCTTGTGCAATTATTGTTTTAGAAAAAAAAGAGCCGGACTTAGATTTTAAAATTGAATGTGTGCACTTAACCCATCTGCAAAAAAAGAAAGTTCTCTCAGGCGAGGTTAGCCTGCTCGATATAAGTGCTGCTATGTCGACACAAGTTGCACAACGAAGATTTATAGATAACAAAAATTATCAACTTGATATTGATGTTAGAGAAGAAGATCTATCTACTTTCAAAAAGATTCAAAATTTTCCTACATCCTTTAAATCATATTTAAATAGCACTAGGGGGGTCGAATTATCGAAACATGGCAATGTATCGAGATGTCCCGCCTGTAAAATGTGGATGCCGACTCCAATTAAAGAAGGGCAAATAAAATGCTCTAATTGTGGCCAGAAAATTGATAGGGAAAAGTTAATTAAAAAGAAAATCGTACATGATTCTTTTGGAAAGAATCGCGTTCAGCTGATAGTTGGTGAGAATTTAAGGCGATACGAAATAGAAGCTAAGTTATGGATTGATCGCCATGTCAATGGCATAAATTACAAGTCCGAGGAGTTTTATAGCGGCCCAAAAATTCTAATAAGAAAAACCGGCGTTGGCATATCGGCTAATATTGATTACACGGACTCCTATGTTAACCAGGTTGTCTATATATTTAAGACAAAAGATAATGAGATAAAGGAAGTTCCGCTCGAAATATTTTTAGCGATTATTAACTCCAGAGCCATGTATTACTATGTAGTAAAGAATCACGGTGAAACAGAATGGAGATCTCATCCTTACTTGACTCAAACTCAAATTTTGGATTTTCCAATTCCGAATATGCATGAGATATATTCAGAATTTACGAAAGAAATTAAGCAACTAGCCATGAAAATTAGAAGAGAGATGAAGGCGGTTGGAGGTATTTCACGGAAAACGGATATAGAAATTGAGAAATTTGTAGCACAAATTTACAATCTAAAAAAACGAGACTATGAGGCGATTTATAAAACATTTAATTCGATCGAGGATCTTTTACCGGTAAGGGTGTTGAAGAAAATTAGCCCAAGAGATCTTTTTTAAAATGGGACATAGGTATATAGGCTCAAAAACTCAAATTCTGGAAGAGGTAATTGAAGGAATAGAGAGAATTGTCGGCGCAAATTCGTGTGTCGCAGATTTAATGTGTGGTACTGGCGCCGTTTCTGGCGGACTTAAATTAGCGGGCCATCAAGTAGTTGCAAACGACATAATGACCTATTCGTATCACCATGCGAGAGTTTTGCTGGAATTTACAAAAGAGCCGGTATTTCGCGGTGCCAAGAAAAAGAAAATGCAAGATGAGCGTAATTTTCTTCATAGTCTTGTGCCCTTATCCCCATATGAAGAGATTATTGATACCTTAAACGCACTTAAGCCAAGAAAAGAATATTTTTACAAGGAATTTAGTCAAGGCGGGATCCCGGCTGCAGGAGTGCTGCCAAGAAATTATTTTTCTATAGAGAACGCATCAAAGATCGATGCTATTCGTAGGTATATTGCGGAATTACAAGATAGCAAGCATATATCGAAATTAGAATATTCATTATTAATACATGACCTTGTTATGGCTGCAAATGATGTTGCAAATATAGCTGGCACCTATGGACATTTCCTTTCCAAGTTAGCCGGAAGGGCGAATACCCCGTTAATATTGAGACCTACAAAGCTGCACTTTGAAAAGCGCGACATAAAACATGTGGTTTATCAGGGCAGGGCAGAAGATGTTGCGAAAAAAATAGAGGCGGATTTGTGTTACATAGATCCTCCATATATTAAGCGCCAATATGCTGCAAACTACCATGTACTTGAAACTTTGGCACGCGGCGATCATCCTGAGGCCATCGGAATAAGCGGACTAAGGCCTTGGCGAGATCAGTATTCAAATTTCTGCACTAAAACAAAAATCTTTAAATCGTTTGAGGAAATTATTACAAGGTGCAAATCAAGAAACTTCCTAATTAGCTATAGTGAAGATGGACTGATCAAAATTTCACAACTCCAGGAGTTTTTTTCAAATTTTGGCAAGGTTAAGGTTTCGCAACTTCAAAATAAAAGATTTAAAAGTAATAAAAATGGTGCCAGTGGTAGCTTGACAGAATATCTTATACACATAAAAAAATAAATTACTTGGCCTGTACTTTTTTTACATGCTCTTTATGCCACCAAATTCTATGTTGATCTTCGTTAATTAGAATATCTAAATACCCAGATCCATCATCTAAATTTTTAATAGAAGATAGATTAATTGGCGATACTTTTGCATAGTGAAGCATTCTGTGGACAAGCGGGCTCAGAATTACAATATTTCTAGGATCATCTGCTCCTCCCTTGCCAAGGGGAATTAAATGATGGGCCTCAGTGTAATTCGTCCCATTGGACTTTTTAAACAGGAATTTTGTACCAGTAATTTGGCATGTATGTCCGTAAAGCTCTTTTAAAAGCGCCGCTGCGTTTTGATTGCGCCTTCTCAGTTTAATTGTTCTTTGAACAACAACTTCTTCTGGCTCGTCCGCGTCTTCATCCTCAGAGAAAAGAGCCGTAAGTATTTCTTCCTCTGTTTTTGTAGAGTGAGAGCTTTGTAACGGCTTGGCTTTGACAGCTTTTACTAGAGGAGTAGCTGAGGCGGTTTTAACTCTTGCATTGATTGGTTTGCTTAATTTTAGCGTGCTAGTAAATGGACTTTTTGGATCTGTTGGATCAAGCCATAAGGAATTTCCGTCGATGTCAATTAGTCCTGCATACCCCTCTATTTCGGTGTTGTTAAACATATCCGCTAAAACAGACTTTGCGGTACTGGTCTTTGTGGGCAACGGCGTATTTGAATCATTTAAAAACCAGCCAGCCCAAACTTGATGATCTTCTGTTTTTACAAGATAGATAACTAGGCCACTCGGAAGCTGTCGATTATTAGTCGGGTCAGGTGGCTCAGGAAAGCCTGATGCGGGATGCCAGGCGAGAATTCGGTTGCTTTCTCGGGAATTTAATTTTTGTGAGGCAATAGAGATAGAGTTTTTTCTACGCTGATATATCGTCACGCTCTGAGGAAAGTTTTCGTCTGAATAACCCAGGCTAAATATTGGCGTTTTCCATGCTGACCCTTGGGCTCTTTCTTCGACCTCAATATTTTTAATACTGTTTAAGAATGATTCCCAACCTGATAGAGAGACCTCGGAGGTGGGAAAGTCGATGTAGCTTTGGCCCCCCCCGCCCTCTTCTGTGCCGGACGGCTTATTGATATTAAAAAAATCTGCATTTGTAAGGTATCTAAAGATAACCTGTTTTACAAGTTTCATGCTTCGAGTCCGCTTAGGTAATTAAAAGATATTAGATCAAAATTGCCCCCAGAACTTAATCTAAAAACATAATTCCAAGCATCCAGCAACTAGAGGCTTAGAATTTAGAAATGACGGATAAATCCAACCTAGAGTATGTGGGGAAGACGAAATCCCAAAGGCTGACTTCATTTGAAGAAGACTTTAAGAATGAGCTCGCTCAAATCCATGCTGACCAAGCTCGTTTTGCTAAGTATGGAACTAATAGCTCAAAGAAGGTGGCCTTAATGGTTGGTGGGCAGCAGGAGGAGTTAAGTCGTGAACGATTCCCATGGGAAGAGTAAACCCACATTAGACTCTTTGCTTAAGGATCAACAAGTCATCTCAGGCAAGGACTTGATACAGCGACATAAAGAAGAAGAGCGTCAAAAGGCTCTTTTACAAGAAGCTATTGAGTTTGAGCAGAGGAATCGTAGAACTCGGAATAATTAAACTATAGGTCGACCAAACCCTAATCTGAAATTAAGCTAGTAAGCGTCCCGTAAATAGACGCTCGACTTGCAAAACTTTCAATATCTTTTTCCCTCCACTACAAACCTAGAGTCACCCAAAACAATTAAATTGTTACAGGGTGAGCTAACCCTATTTAAACGACCAAAAAGTCATCAATGGCAATGCCGCTTTAAGTTACCTAATGGGCAGTGGCATGCGGCTTCTACTAATACAGAAGATTCTGACATAGCTCAAACCCAAGCCATCTCAATTTACGAGACAGTAAAGATTAAGATTGGCGCTGGCTTGGCAGTTACAAACAAGACCTTCAAGCAGGTAGCTTTAGATGAAATTGCCAATATGGCACAAGCTTCAGATAACAAGACAGGCAAGCGAACTTATCGGGATTACACCTTTGCCATTAACAAATACCTTATTCCATTCTTTGGGCAATACGAGATCAGTCAAATTACCAATGAGTTACTGGCGGATTTTGAATCTTGGAGAATTGCCGAAATGGGGAGAATACCCATGGCGAGCACTAAGCGTAATCACGCCAGTGCCTATATCCGTGTAATTAATCTCGCTCGTGATCGTGGATATATGGGGGTTAACAAGGCTGTTCCATTGCTAGATAGCAAGGGAAAGAAAAGTCAGCCCCGACCCGCCTTTAGTGCGGAAGAGATTGCAGAGCTGCTTAGCTATACCGAGACTTGGCAAAAGAGTAGCTATACAGATAGAACAGCATTGATGCGAACGCTGTGCGCTTATTACATTGAATTTCTTGTGAATACTGGTGTTCGTCATGGAACAGAAGCCCTGCCCCTCAGGTGGAAGCATTTGCAATGGCATTGGATTGGCAATAAGAAATACTTAAGAATTTGGGTATCAGGCAAAACGGGACCAAGATACTTGATTGCAAAGAGTGTAGTTATTAAAGTATTAGAGAGAGTTATGAAATGGCAGAAGTTACCTTACTCGGGACTTAACGCCATTATTGAAGCAAAAGTTGATCGGTTGATATTTCGACTACCAACAGGTGAGCAAATTAGCAATATGGAAAATATCTTTCGTAACTTAATGGTTCGTAGCAATATGCGTAGAGATGGCGGCGGTCAGAATAGAACCTTATATAGCCTACGTCATACCTATGCCACATTTGCCTTAGCAAGAGGGGTTGATATCCATACTCTCGCTAGGCAAATGGGCACTAGTGTTGGCATGATTGAGCGGCATTATTCCAAGTTAACTCCTATGATGAATGCCGAGAAGTTGGCTTAAATACATCTTAGCAAATATCAGCAATGAATTCAGTTCGAATGAGGTCGTGTAGTTTTAATTTGGCGACCTTTCTAACTGATAATGCTTCAGACAAGCTTTCAATAAATTGTATTTCCATGGGTGATAGCTGTTCTAGCTTTAGCACTTCTAAACTTTTATAACAAGAACGCATATTGCTTTCTAGGCCACTAATGTTTTGCATAGTGGGCTCTAACTTTTTACTTACATTTACAAGAGATTTCACTAGCGCAAAATGTTCTTCCGACTTTAAGTAGCAATACTCTGTAATACCAAACTTAAGAATAGTCGCCAGTATCTCCTGTTGTTTAAAGGCATAAATGCTAGTAATGAACTTGGGATAAATTGGCTTATTAATTACGTTAAATAAGGCAAGCATTGCAAAGATATCTTTGTGCGCTTTTTGATTTGCATTAATTTGCCTAGCGTTAAAAGTGAGCGTTACTGGACTTGAAATTAAATGATCAAGTCCTTCCAGCTCTGTATTGTGAAATAAGTATGCTTTTGGATACATGACACCTCTCCTTAACCTAAGCAGGCAACAACATCACCCGAATAGCTTGGGAGCAACATTACTTCGGCGCCGCTAAGGTTAATGAAGGGATTGCGCTTTTTAAGTTCTTGACCAAACCACGACAACTTAGCATTGGCGCGATAAGCACCTTTGAATTTACGAATACTGTCTGAGCCGTTTACTAATTCAATGACGCCGCTAAAGGTGGCACCGCGATAGCGAGCATTTTTAACTTCAATTGCAAAGACATCTTGAACACGTTCTAGCTTACTAACTTGGGCTTTGGATGATGTATGAGGAATAGTGTTATTTGATAAGTTTTTCATTTTTAAATCCTTTAATAAATTAATTGAGTAAGAGATGGGTTTATCAAGCGTCTAGAGACTAGACGCTTGATGGTTAGCTAAACAAGAGACAGCTTGATTTTGTTGCGGTTAAGAACAATATTGGGCGCCGGTGGAAATGTCCCGCCTGTTTTAGACAAATAAATAATCTCGTCTAATTTGGCGAAGTATTTGCGCAAGTCCCCAAAGTGTTCAATCTGCGTTAAGTAGTGAAGTACTTGCTTATCAGATACATTCACACCTTCTGCAGCCAGTATCTTTAGTGCACGAGGTAATACTTGACGAGCAGTTAGTGCTGGAAATGCTATTTCATCGCAGCGTGAGCGTAGACTTTTGTGAATGCTCATCGGGTCGTTACTGGTGATGATGAGCATTAGTTGATCTGCGAATTCCTCGATAACAGTCCAGAACTTGCTGACATTGGCTTTAGCGTTATCGAACTCGTGAAATACCATAAAGTATTTAGAGTTTGAAAAGCCAGCAATGCTGCAAGAGTTTGCTATGTAGCCACGCAGATCTTCTTTTTTGAGGATCTCATCAAAACTTTGGGTCTCAATGAAGGCAGCATCTCCGCCGATGTAATGCGGTAACAGCTCAGCAACAGTTGTCTTGCCAGTACCGTTCGGTCCCCACAATAAGATATTGCCCTCTAACTGACCCGACATATACGCTTGGATGCGTGTTTTGACGGCAGGGTTTGGGTAAATTACATCGCCTAAGTTCTTAGGCGCATATTTAACAGATGTTTTCACTATGTCCTCCTGTGTGTAAGTGAAGTTAAAAAGGGCGACGGGAATATCCCGCCCCCTTGAATTACTGCTTAGGCTGCAAGCAGTTCTTTTTGAATTACAGAGTCGTTAGCCGCTGTAGAACCACCGCCAGCTAATAAGTCCGTACCTTCTTTGCTAAGAGCAAGTGATTCAGCGTTATCTGCTGCCTTAACGCGAGCCATCTTTAACAAACAGGCGTTGTAGAAGGCTTCGTTGATGTCAGAGATCACACCCACGATTGATACAGTCCCGTCTGGCGCAGGCTTGGCTAGAAGTAATGCATAGTCCCCGCTAACCCCAGTCATACTGAACTTTGCTAGTGGTGTTACAGAAGCTTGTTCAACCTTAGCAATAACCTGCGCTTTTGCATTTGCAAGGGCTGCTCTGTTTTCCAAGGCTTTCTCCGAGACAATCATGCGACGGCGTACTTCTTCGATGCCGCCCTGCTCAACAATCCAGCTTGGTAAGCTAGCTGCTGTAACTTCGTATGAAATCGCAGCTTTAAGCACGTAGGTATAGCCATGCGCACGTTTGCGATCAGAACCAAATACAAAGCGTACAAACATGGTTAAGGTGGTTGTATTGCGTTGTACCCGAACCCCATCTGCTGTCAGGCGATTTTTTAATTCGCCGCGAAGGGTTTTCTTATCATCATCACCAGCGTTGACAAACTTGCTGTTGAAAACGTCAAGACAGCTGGCTAACAAGCTATACAAGCCTTCATTAGCTTTTTTGTAATCAGTAGCTTCCCACTGTTTACGCTTGACAACTAAACCATCTAGTTGCGTTACAAGTCCGCCTGCGAATGCCAGGTTTTCTTTGCTTGGTTGAAATACTGCTTTTACTGCTGTAGTTGCTTGTGTCATAAAAGACTCCATTTTTTAGTTAATAAATGCTGCATTGCGGGATGCCTTGCAGCAATAGTGATTACCGCTTTGGCGCCGTAAGGCGCTGACTGCTTTGAAAGACTTCATTTGTTAAAGAGCGGTGATATGGATCACTATGAATTCATTATGAACTTTGATAAATTAAAAGTAGCCTACATATCCTTTTAATAAAATTCGTGTTAACTCATCATATGCAATATGGCTTTTACAGAGATTAAATGTTTAAAGTAAAATAAACTTATGACTAATTAATAAGATTCTTGTTAACAAAATGACCGAAGAATACGAAGAGCAATTACCCGCTAAGCAAATCAAAATGATTCCTGGCTCATTGGGTAGGCGTGGCGTGAGTTCTGGCAGCGAGTTACAGGAGGCTAGAAAGTCGCCTGCTTACTGGTGGTACAGAACATTGCAGGCTAGTGATGAATATTTACTTTGCTGCAAGAGCAATGGGCGGGGACAGCTTGAGGCGTTGTATCGCGATTTTGGAGATGTGCGTAAGGACTTTGCGCCGTGGTGGCTCTCTACGGGAAGAAAGATCTTTGCTGAAACTAAGCCGCTAAAAAAGGTTCTCCAAATTGGGCGCAATGAAATTGATGGCTTAGCCTTTGATAAAGATCGAATGGTTATTCAAATCCCGCTCACCATGCGTAAGCAAACAGTGATGCGGCAAATTGGTCGGCACTTAAAAGAAGCTTACGCCAATCGGGACATTGATATTTGGAAGCAAAGCACCGCCAAGCGTCAAATTACGAAAAGCAAGATTCGGATGACAACTGTGGAGATGCTACTAAAGGTGCTTCAGATAAGAAATGAAAATCCCACGCTGAATAACTATGAGCTTGGTGTGAAAGCTGGGATTGATTTAGATATTTTGGCTAGAGATACGTCAGGCGAAGATTTGAGCTTTGAATTGGAAAAAAGACGAATGACAATTGCCGTTAGCCGCTATTTGGGGCAAGCCAAGCATTTAATTGCCAATGCAGAGCTGGGAGTCTTTCCATTAATAAAACCCCCAGCCAAAACTTAATTAGATAAGCTCAACAGCATTACGCTTCATATCATCTGAAGCGTCGATGTATTTCATCGTGACAGCAATATTGCGGTGTCCTGCTAATGCTGCAAGTACGCGAACACCTACACCCTTTGAGGCGAGCGAAGTTAGAAAATTTCTACGGCCCGAATGGCTGCTCGCGCCACTGATACCAGCTTTGCGGTAGGTGAAATAGAACCATTGGCACAAACCATTTGCCGAGAAACCAAGTCTATGTGCAGTATGAAAGAGTGGAATGTCGGGAAACTTGGCATGACGAGTTCTTAAATATTCTTCTAATTCGGCGCGTAACTTAGTGGATAAGAAAACAGTTCGCGGGTATTTTCCTTTAGTTTGTTCGGCAGATAGTTTGACTTCAGATTTAACTGTGCCATCGCTATTTAATACGTCACCCATTTTTAAGGATGCAATTTCAGCGACACGAAGACCCGCAAGAAAGCTGGTCATGAGCAATGCCCTATCGCGTTCGGGGTATTTTTTTGTAGATACATAACGCAATACTTGATCTAGTTCTGCTTGGGTTAAAGTTTTTGCTTGGGACATTTTTGTTTTTCCTTTGTTTAATAAAAACACTTAATAAGTATGTTTTCTATTGAGCAAAAGGACGACCTAAATCTGCCAAATTAATCCTTCCAAGAATCAATGACTTACGCGCCGCATAAGAAAAGTGTACTTTTCTTAACCAAATTTGCTCTTAAGTATTTAGCTTTAATTTCGTTTACTTCGTGGGATTTAGACAGCAGATTGTGATCGGGGTCAAATCAGCCCTACACGCTATTTGATAAGCGTCCAGCAACTAGACGCTTGCTTTTAGTTGATCAGTGCTTGTAGGGCTTTTTTGAGGGGGTTTGCGTAATGACTACCTAGCGTTTAAATCTACATTCGTAGCTACAAAGACTGGCTTGTTGGCGCCGACAGTTTTACAAGCATGGGCTTTTAAGTCCCATTCCTCGTTTGTTCCATTAAGTTCATCCTCAATTTCAATATGAACCTCCCCCGTTGACTGTAAGTAAATGCAATAGCCATTCACGGCTTGCTTAAACTTGGTGAGTGGCTCGTAATACACAATCCACGACATCACCAAGTCTGGGGTGCTGGCTACGCCACAGGCATCGAACTTCTTGAGAATGACTATTTGCTCATCTGTTTTGGCGGTGTGTTGGAATTGATCATATTCATAAAAATCGACTAGATACTTGATAGTGGGGTTCTTCAGTTCCACCGAGCCGTTATAAACAGCTCTACGAAATAAGCCTTTGCCAAATGGGGTGTTGTACTTCTCATTGATAAATCCTCTGATTGCAATTTCTCTCATCTTTATTCTCCTTGGGTTTGATTGAGTTCTCGTTGCGAGCGTTGCGTGGTTAGTTACAAGAGAGATCAGAAAAGATCAGTTGCAGTAAAAGTCGCAGATCTCAGTAGAGGAGTTACGAAGTAGTGTTGCTTTGTTTTCTAAGTCAGAGTTACTCATTTGCCACTACCAGTAACTTCTTAGTAACTACTCAACTCGACTACCCGTCTGCCACTTCTTTTTTTCTTACCTGCAACATCACTGTGTAACCAAGCAACTCGCAAAAATATTTATCTCTTTCTAATAAAAACCGTAAATTTCCTGTCCAAAATGCGGCAAAAGGAAGATCTAGGCAAAAAGAGGTCGACCTTAATAAAAGAAGAAAACAAACTGCTTATGCCCATTAACAAACAAGGAGAAAACAATGAGCGCATTAAGCAACCTAAAACTAGTAGCAGTAAAGAAACCAATCCATATGCCGGCGATTGTTGTGCGCCGTCATAAATTAGCAAAGAAGCTTTGGGAGCAGATTCAAATGGCCAAAAGCCAAATGGACGGAACCCCGTTTGTTGTCACCAAGTTCAAAACAGTTAAAGACAAAGAGACTGGCTTGCGTAAGCAAGTAGAAATGCCCAAGAGATTAAAGCCTTGGTGGTTTCAATCAGAACAAGGCAAAGTCTGTGTTTCAGTCAAATACGGAAGCTGGACTATTGAGTTGGCAAAGGGTAAGCCTAGTGTTGAAGTAGCCAGCGGAGCAGAACTTGTAAAAGCATTGGAGTCAATTAAGACAGCTGTTGAAGCTGGTGAGCTAGATGCTCAAATAGAAACTGCAAGTGCAAGCTTAAGGAGTGGTTTTAAGCGTTAATACTCTAGGGGTGCAAGCGTCTAGCTTTTGGACGCTTGCGTCCTTCAAGGCTAAGAATAGATAAATACTTGTATGAAACGATATAAGGCAACCGTCAATGCAGCGGGGATGTGGGTAGAAACCATTCTCTACGCCCAGAACCAAGCTCAAGCATATAAGTTATTTCAAGCTATCTTCGGTGCTAATAACGTGCCCCACCAACCGCTACAGATCGGGTAACCATGAGATTCGATGAAATAGCCCCAATTAAACCTTTAAGTCCAGAGCAAGCAAGACTTAAATCAATGAAAGATCGTGTAAAGCGAGATCAAGAGGCCATTAAGGCAGAGCGGGCTAGACAGAAGATCGCATCTGCACAAAAATCTTTAATCAATTTGTCAAAACCTAATGTTTCTACCTAAATAAAACTATAAAAATAAGTAGTAATCTAGTTCAATTCTAAATCTGAACGGGGCTCGTTATGGCAACTAAGAAACCTAAAGCAGCGGCTGGTAAAAAAGATTTTTTCAAATTGCCTTTTGAAATTAAGTTTGAGAGTCTCGGAGTTACCGCTTACGAGCTTCTTTATAACGGAGACAATGGCGCGCCAAAGAGATTTGCTGACTATGTTGCCGTAAAAAAAGAAATGGGCACATGTGATGGCGTTATATATAGATGCAATAAAAATAATGGCGGAGAGCTTAGAGCATGCATTGTCAATGAACTCGATGAAGTTATTCCTGATTGGCTCGATTTTGAGGAAGAAGAATATATGGACTTCAACTATGGTTGTTACCTAGGAACCACTATCGATGGAGATCTAGTGTCTTATGTAGAGGGCGAGGTTGAGGATGAAGATGAGCTTTCAGAGTCTGGAGAATGTCTTTATGTATATTCTTTAGAGGGCTGCGATCCCGAATACCTTATATTAGATGCAGATGACTCAAGAATTAAAGTAAGCATGGATGGGTATCTGCTTGTTGAGGATGAGGAGGGTTTTGAAGAAGAGGGCGAGCAAATCTTTAGCCCGGAGGAAGTCGAGGAGTTGGAGTTTGATGATGTTCAAACCTTGGACGAGTACGCCAAGCGTTCTAGATGGATTGCCTCAATTCTAGAAAAATTTCCAAAAGATAAGAAATTAAGACTTAATCCTAGATCTGATTAGTAATGGAGCAAGGGATCCCGACATCTCTGCCAGTCGCCCACCGTTAAACAGGATTAAACATCCGCACAAGCCAGGATTTACAAGGTTTTTCCAAGAGTTAGCTACAGTAGGCGCATTTACTAAGCCCACTTCCAGTTTCATTTATAATTCCAAGTCTTGGCCTGGTAGCTCAGTCGGTAGAGCAGAGGATTGAAAATCCTTGTGTCGGTGGTTCGATTCCGCCCCGGGCCACCAAGAATCTCAATAGCCCACTTGTTGGGCTATTTTCATTTGGTCTGACGGATGAGGCGCCATAAACCTCAGGACTGCTTAATAAGACTCTAAGCGAGAATACTTGCTAGAGATATAAGTCTTGCGATACTCACTGTATGCCTCTAATAAGACTTGAAAAATATTTGGTGTTGATTTCATCGCTTCCTCAGTTATGTGATTTGAGACATAACGATTTTGATGGATGAATATGTCATCTAGAAGAAGTTTTTATGACAATTGGGTAGTGAGCAAATACTTTCAATTAGCTTTTTAATGAAAAGATAGGATCACCCATCCTTGACCTTGGTCGATTCCGCCCCGGGCCACTAAGAATCTCAATAGCCCACTTGATGGGCTATTTTCTTTGATGGTTAGGTTCCGTTTGCCACCATTGGACTCGGATAGCCACATCTAGAACCATCCTTTAAAAGGACAAATAAAGTAGACATCCTTGCGTCATTCAAGTGTCGATTTAAGCGACGGTCATCGAGGGTCGGTCTTTGTGATGTCCTTTTAAACAACAAAATCCATAAGACCCTAAAATCTATTAATGAAATGGATGCTCACTCTCGTCTTAACCTTCCTTTTCTTTATTTCTCAAAGTCTTGCAGAAGAGAATTCCAACCCTTTTGATGTTCAGGTAAGGGTGGCTCCGATTGATGGGCAGTTTAATGTCCAGGTAAGTTATTCCGTGCCAATTAATATTTGTAGTGCCTATACATTTATTACGGACTATGAGGGCTCAAAAAATATCCCAGGAATAGTTGAGGCAAAAGTTATCTCAAGGGTGGGCAATAAGGTGCGCGTATATAGAGTGATTGAAGAGCAAATTATCTTTTTCCCCATTCAGATGAAATCAACAGTGGAATATACAGAGCTGGCTGATAGATCTTTAACATTTGAGCAGATTAGTGGCGATACTAAATCTTACAAAGGCACCTGGAAATTAGTCGAGGAAAAAGATAAAACACTATTTAAATACAACGCCCAAATAGAGCCTAACTCAATCATTCCCTCGCCCATCATTGAGTATTTTATAAAAAACAGTATGCGAGGCCGATTTGAATCTATGGCGCAAAGAGCCAGCCAATATAAGTCTATTCAAACGATGTCCTGTAAATAGCTTGCCCTACAGATTTATCGAGATATTAGCGCTATCTTAGGCGCCAAACTATTCCACCCCAGGTCAAAAGAATTCATAAGACATTCAAAAAAAGCTAGTCAAGACTGTAATATATTAAGTATTCTCTAGACACGTTCATAAAAAAGAGGGACAAAATGAAATCAACCATCATGAGATTGATCCAGATTTGCGCGATCTCTTTAGGATTGGGATCTTTTGCTATGGCGCAAACGCCACCGACTCCCGGAGAGCCAAAGCGTTTTCCACAAATTACTTTAGAGCAACTCCCGCCAAGTGCGCGACCTTTGGGTGAAGAAATTATTGCTATTTCAAGCGTTGGATTGGGTGGTCCATATAACGTGATGCTTCGAAGCCCAGTATTTGCAGATCGCATGAAACGTTTATTAGATTATTTACGTTTCAATACCTCGCTGCCGACCCGCTTAAACGAGTTTGCCATTCTGATTCAAGGTAGAGTGTGGAGCTCTCAAGTAGAGTGGTACGCCCATTACCCATTGGCATTAAAAGCAGGCTTGCCTCAGCAGGTGGCTGATGATCTCAAGTCAGGTATCCGCCCAAGAAATATGAAGCCTGATGAGTCAGTGGTATACGACGTTTCTATAGAAATGATTCAAAATCATCAGATCAGCGATGCATTATTCCAAAAGTCTAAAGCGATTTTGGGCGAGCAGCAGTTGGTAGATCTGGTGGCAGTGAGCGGCACTTATGTCACGGTGGCAATGTTACTGGCCCTTGGCCAAGAAATGCCGCCTGCAGGTAAACCATTACCGTTTCCACCAAAGTAAATTAAAAGCCATTATCCTTTCGTCAAAGGGTATGTAAATGAGCGTTAGTTAATTAAAGTGAAAAAGCTATCCATTTTTTGCCTTACAGTTTTTTAAGCTCTTGCGTTTACCCACCTCCTGTTGAGCAAAGCAACACTGGCATTCAGGGCGACAAGTTTTGGACTTTAGATTTCTTTCATTTTTACAAGGGTAAACAAACCTACACAGAAGCCTTAAAGTTTGTTGATAAAAGAGATTGTTTTGATGCCTTGTATCAAATGCAAGTCGACTCTAAAAAACAAAGCGGCCATAGTGGAGCTGGAATTTGCACTAAGCGCTTCGTGGAAGGTCAAAAGCGAACCCAGGACGATGTATTGGGCTACAGGTAAAGTAGTCTAGGGCTAGAGTCAGACATCCTGGGCCTTGGTTCGATTCCGCCCCGGGCCACCAAGAATCTCAATAGCCCACTTGTTGGGCTATTTTCTTTTGGGGCTTGGCAGGGATAGATGCCATTAGAGCCGTATATCTCTGGCATGAACCGTCCTTTAAAA
>Ga0316219_1002090_pt1 | contig 19347 bp, 15 predicted proteins | sample TBH18003PmetaG_FD_203635 | JGI IMG/M metagenome (GOLD analysis project Ga0316219, IMG submission 203635) | Freshwater microbial communities from Trout Bog Lake, Wisconsin, USA - TBH18003P | ecosystem: Environmental > Aquatic > Freshwater > Lake > Hypolimnion/Profundal zone | place: USA... | reverse complement strand
CTGACAAGGGCGCCGACCTCATTCGCCACAACGCCGCCGTCAAGGCCCGCGAGCTCGCCCACATCGACACGTGGATCAAGGCGCGGATCACCCTCCCGCCGGAGAGTTGAATTCAGTCGATCGGCCGTCGTCCGAGGTAGGGCGAATCCTCCGGATGAGCCGTCAGCTGGTCGGAATTCAAGCGCGGCTCATCCGGAGGATTCGCCCTACCCCAGACTCGGTCTCAATCCGTCGCGCTCTTCGCGAGCGTCGCGAGACCGTCTCCTACGCCCCGATCGGGTGCCAGATGGTCTTAAATTCCACGTAGTCGCGGATCGCGTAGAGGCTCTGTGCCGCGTCGGCGAACCAGTCCGTCCGCACCTCAGCCTTGAGCAGCCGCGTGCGCTTGACGCTGTCCGCGGCGCCGAGCGCGAGCGCCTTGCGCTCGTCGGCATTCGCGACCGCGGAGATCGCCCGCAGGTACGTGTGCGTCGCAAAGGTCGGTACCAATTCCTTGCGGAAGCCGGTGAGCAAATTGACCACGCCGCCCGGCAGGTCGCTCGTGGCCAGCAGCTCGCCCAGCACGATCGCCGGATACGGCTGCGCGGACGACGCCAGCGCCACCACCGTGTTGCCACTCGTGATGGCCGGCACGACCAGCGAGAGCAGCGCGAGCAGCGGCGCCTCGTCGGGCGCGATCACACCGACGATGCCCATCGGCTCGGTGACGGTGAAATTGAAATACGGCGCAGCGACCGGGTTCACGTTGCCCAGCACCTGCTCATACTTGTCGGCCCACCCTGCGTAGTAGATCAGCCGGTCCACCGTGGCCGCGACCTCCTTGGCCGCGGCGGACTTCGACGCGCCGCCGAGCCGGAGCGCGTCGCCGAGTTCGCTGGCGCGGGCCTCGAGCATCTCGCCCAAACGGTAAAGAATCTGTCCGCGGTTGTAGGCGGTGCGCTTCGCCCAGCCCGGGCCGGCCTTGGCAGCGGCCTCCACGGCGTTGCGCAGGTCCTTGCGCGTACACTGCGGGATGTTGGCAAAGAAGTTCCCCGCGGCGTCCTGCAGCGGAAACACGCGCGAGCTCTCGGAGCGGATGAACGCTCCGCCGACATAGACTTTCGGGGTTTTGGTGATGGGCAGTCGGCTCATGGAAAATTCGGGTTCAGCTTTCGGCCGCGGCTTCCTCGAGGGGCACGGGCATGTCGCCCTGGAGATAGGATTTTTCCCGGTAGCGCTTGGCCACCACGATGAAGACCGCCACGCAGCCGATCGAGAGGGCGGCAAAGAAATTGTAGTAGGCCGCGCCCTGCAGCTTCACCGTGCCGTCGGGGTTCGCGATGAAGACGTGGACCAAGGCCGTGAACGCGTTGCCCGCGGAAATGGACAGCAGGTAGAGCGACATCATGATCGATTTCATCGCCTTCGGCGCCTGGGTGTAGGCGAACTCGAGCGACGTGATCGACACCATCACCTCGCCCGCCGACAGCAGCGCGTAGGCCGGCATCTGCCACCCGATGTTGGGCTTCAGGCCCGCGCCGATCTGGGTCTCGATCCACGCGCTGACGAGGAACGACAGGCCCGTCACGACGAGGCCGAGGCCGATCTTGCGCAGCGGCGTGAGCGGGAAGACTTTGCTGATCGCCGGGTAGACAACGTATTGGAACGCCGGGATGAAGGCCAAAATCATGACCGCGTTGACCGCCTGGATCTGCGACGCCAGCCACGTGATGCCGAGGAAATGGAGATCCATCTTCTGCGCCTGCAGCACCCACTCGCCGCCGCTTTGGTCCCAGAGCGACCAGAACACCGCGACGAACGCGAAGAGGATCGCGAGCCGGCCGATGGCGGCCCAGCCCTCGCGGTTGAACGTGTCGCGCAGGAAGGTTTTCCCGCCGGCCGGGATGTGGGCGAACTTGTAACGGCCCGTCCAGAAGACGTAGGTCGCAATCAGCATCAGCACCGCCGGCACCCCGAAGGCGGGCATGGGCCCGTAATGCTCCAGCAGCCAGGGCACGAGCAGGATTGAAATGGACGAGCCGACGTTGACGGAAAAATAAAACCACCCAAACGCCCGCGACAGCAGCGGCTGGTTCGCGCCGCCAAACTGGTCACCCACGTGCGAGGAAACGCACGGCTTGATGCCGCCCGCGCCCAGCGCGATCAGGCCTAGCCCGAGTCCGAGCCCGAGGCGGGTGTGGTCCAGCGCCAGCACCACGCTGCCCGCGCAGTAGACGAGCGAGAGGCGGATGATCGTCTTGTACTTGCCCCAGAAGGCGTCGGAGATGATCGCGCCGAGCGCCGGAAAGAAATAATTCGAGGCCACGAACCAGTGATACCAGCCGTTCGCCTGGTTTTCGTTCATCACATCCTTCGCGCCCGCGCGGTTCACCAGATACTGCGTCATGAACACGACGAGGATCGCCCGCATCCCGTAGAAATTGAACCGCTCCGCCGCCTCGTTGCCGATGATGTACGGGATCCCCGGCGGCATCTTGTCGGTGTTGACCGGGGCGGTGAGGTAAGGGGGCTTGGACATGAGGAGGGAAAATTAACCGGCTAAGAGACGCGAATTTGCGCAGATGAACGAGGATGCGCTCTTCGAGCCAAGACTGTCATTCTGAGCGCAGCGAAGAATCCACTTGGACACAGTCCATGCGACCAGCGGAATCCAACTGGATTCTTCGCTGCGCTCAGAATGACAAACGGTTGCGGAGCTATTCGCGTTCATTTGCGTCCATTCGCGGTTCACACCAGCTTGCAGTAATCGAGCAGCCCCTGCCGGCCGCCCTCGCGACCGAAGCCGCTCTCCTTGTAGCCGCCGAACGGCGACGCCGGGTCGAACTTGTTGTAGGTGTTGGCCCAGACCACGCCGGCCTTCAGCTCCGTCGACATCTTCAGGATGCGCGAGCCCTTGTCCGTCCACACGCCGGCGCTCAGTCCGTAGGCGGTGTTGTTCGCCTTCTCCACCGCCTCCTCGACCGTGCGGAAGGTCAGGATCGACAGCACCGGGCCGAAGATCTCCTCGCGCGCGATGCGGTGGCTCATGGTGACATTGGAGAAAATCGTCGGGCGGAAATACCAGCCCTTGGCCGGCAGCTTGCAGGGCGCATGATACATCTCCGCGCCTTCCTTCACGCCGGACGCGACGAGCGAGGTGATCTTCGCGAGCTGCTCCTTCGAGTTGATCGCGCCGACGTCGGTGTTCTTGTCGAGCGGGTCGCCCACCCGCAGCACCTTCAGGCGCTGCTTGAGCTTGGCGATGACCTTCGCCGCCACCGGTTCGTGCACCAGTAGGCGCGAGCCCGCGCAGCAGACGTGGCCTTGGTTGAAAAAGATGCCGTTGATGATGCCCTCGACCGCCTGGTCGAGCGGCGCGTCGTCGAAGATGATATTCGCGGCCTTGCCGCCCAGTTCCATCGTCATCTTTTTGTCCGTGCCCGCCACGGAGCGCATGATGATTTTGCCCACCTCGGTTGAGCCCGTGAAGGCGATCTTCGCCGGGATCGGGTGGTTCATCACCGCGGCACCGGTCTCACCGGCGCCGGTCACAAAGTTCACCACGCCCGGCGGCAAACCGGCATCGGCGATGATCTCGGCGAGCTTCAGCGCCGTGATTGAGGTCGTCTCCGCGGGCTTGAGCACAACGCAGTTGCCCATCGCCAGCGCGGGCGCGAGTTTCCACGCGCACATCAGCAGGGGGAAATTCCACGGGATCACCTGCCCCACCACGCCGAGCGGCGCCACGCGGCGCCCGGGGGCGACATACTCCAGCTTGTCCGCCCAGCCGGCGTGATAAAAGAAATGCGCCGCGGCCATCGGGACGTCGAAGTCGCGCGATTCCTTGATCGGCTTCCCACCGTCCATCGTCTCCGCCACGGCAAACTCCCGCGCCCGGTCCTGCAGCAACCGCGCGATGCGGAAGAGATACTTCGCCCGCTCGCGGCCGGACATCGGGCCCCAGACGTTTTCCTGTGCGCGCTGGGCGGCGACGTAAGCCGCATCCACGTCGGCCGGCCCGGCCAGGGCGATCTCGGCAAGCTTCTGCTCGGTCGCGGGGTTGAAGGAGTCGAAATATTTCCCCGACTTCGGCGCCACGAATTGCCCGTTGATGAACAGCTCGTAACGCGCCTTGAGCTTGGGATCGGCGGTCTCGGGCGCCGGGTCGTATTCCCAGAGATCGCCAAAAATCAGCTCGGGCGCAGGGCGTCCGTTGCGCACGGTGGCTCTTTTCTTGTCGGAGGCTAAGGTGGGCATGGAAGGGTTCTTCACAGGAGGTAGCAGGGGAAGCGGAGGAGAATGGGGGTGGGCGTGGGCTCTGCTCGCTCTGCTTTCTCCTGTCAAATTAGTAGGATTCCGCCGCTTCGCTGAAATAGTATGGCGCCTGGTAGACTCCGGTCCGCTCCTTCTCGATCTGGCGGAGCAGGTCGTTGAGCAGCGAGCTCGCGCCGAACCGGTAACGCTCGTTCGTCAGCCACGCGTCACCGAGGGTTTCCTTCACCGCGATGAGGAACTGCAGCGCCTGCTTCGCGGTGCGGATGCCGCCCGCCGGCTTCATGCTGATCGCCACGCCGGTGTCGAGATAGTGGTCGCGGATGGCCTCGAGCATCACCTGGTTGTTGCCCAGCGTGGCGTTGAGGGACGTCTTGCCCGTGCTGGTCTTGATGAAATCGCCCGGGCGGATCGCGCGCATCGCCAGGAAGGACGCGGCGCGGATGTTGTCGTAGGTCTCCAGCTCGCTGACCTCGAGAATGACCTTGAGCGTCGTCTGGCCGCACGCCTGAACCACCGCGGCAATCTCATCCGACACCTCGGCCAAATCCCCCGCGAGAAACGCCCCGCGGTTGATCACCATGTCGATCTCGTCGGCCCCGTCCGCCACCGCTGCCCGCACCTCGGCCAGCCGGGTTTTCAGCGGCGCCTGGCCGGACGGAAACGCCGTCGCGACCGACGCGATCCGCACCGCCGTGTCGGAGCCCAGCGCGCGGCGCGCATGGCGCACCATCGCGGGGTAGACGCACACCGCGGCGACCTGCGGCACCGTCGGGTCATCGGACGGATGCAGCGCTTTCGCGCAAAGTGAGGCGACCTTCCCGGGGGTGTCCTTGCCCTCCAGCGTGGTCAAATCGACCATCGAGACCGCGGTCCGCAAACCCCAGAGCTTCGCGGCCTTCTTGATGCTGCGGGTGGTGTATTTCGCCACACGCTCCTCGATGCCGACGCAGTCGACCGTGCCGACTTCATCGAACAGCCGCCGCATCGACAGTGACAGGCCCGCGTTCATGAGGAGGCGAAACATGCCCCCGCCCTCCCCTGAAAACAAGGGCGAACTCACCCCGCGGCCACGCAACCGGCTTGCGCCCGGGCGCTGATTGCCTTCCCTAGCCCGTCATGACGAATTCCCCCGCCCCCGCTCCGGCCGCGCCTTCCGGCGATGTCGTCATCCGCACGATCGCGATGCCCGCGGTCGCCAACGCCAACGGCGACATCTTCGGCGGCTGGCTCGTGTCGCAGATGGACCTCGGCGGCGCCATCCTCGCACGCAGCACCGCGCTCAGCCGGGTGACGACGGTGGCGATCGACGCGCTGACTTTCAACAACCCGGTCAGCGTCGGGGACACGATCAGCTGCTACGCGAAGTTGGTGCGCATCGGGCGGACGTCCATGCGGATTTCCGTCGAGGCCTGGGTCCATCATTTTCTCACGAACTCCGAGCAGCGCGTGACGGCGGGCATGTTCACCTACGTCGCCATTGATCCCGCCGGCAAACCCCATCCCGTCAAACGCTGATTCCCATGCGCCGCTTCACCCTTCTCCTGTCGTTGCTGTTGCTCGTCGCCGCGCCGCTGCGCGCCGCCTCCGTCGAAGAGGAGGTGAAGATCGCCGACACCGCGCGCGTCCTGTCCACCCTGCGCGGCGACGCCGACCGCCTTGCCCGCCTGCTGTCCGACAGCCTGATCTACTGCCACGCCGACGGGCGCGTGCAGTCCAAGGAGGTCTTCCTCGCGGCCGTGCGCACGAACCGAGTGAAGTATGACGCCTACGACTACCAGGAAACCAAGATCACCCGCGTCACCGACGACGTCGCGATCATGACCGGCCACGCCCAGCTCAAGGCCAGTATGGGCAGCGAGCACGTGGCGTTTGCGCTTCGCTTCCTGAGCGTCTGGCGGCGCGAATCGGGCGAGTGGCGGATGGTAGCCTACCAGTCCAGCCGCCTGGCCGAGCCCACCGTTGTGCCGGCGGCGAAGTGAGGTGGGCCGGGCGCTCCGCGCGCGGCATTCCCGCGACCCCCGCGTAGACTGCACACAAGCAGACAGCAGTGTTCCGTCGACCGGACTGCCGCGCGCGGAGCGCCCGGCCCACCTAATCCAGCGGACCTACGTCGGCGAACACCGCCGGGTTCCCCAGCACGGCGCGCACGAGGATTGCGGGATATTCCCCGTAGCCTTTCGGTCCGGTCCAGTCCACGCGCTGCACCTGAAGCGGATGGTAGCGCTCGTGCCAGAAGCCACCTTCCTTGAGTCCCATCTGGCAGACTTTCACGACCGACTCGCGCAACCGCTTCGTCTCGCCGCGCTTCGCGCAGGCCTGCCACTCGAGGAACCACACCCGGCCCATCGCCGCCACGTCGTAGAGCTGGCCGACCGCGATCTTGAAACCGACGTCCTCGTGTGACTCCCAAAATTCCCACTCCTGGTAGGTGAACGGCTTCGACACCGTCTGCGTCGGCATGTCGCCGTGCCAGAACGCCGGCTCGTTCATCATCCGCGGCCACAGCGCGTCCGCGTGCGCCGGCGTCGCCACGTCGTAGGCGATCGCCGCCCAGTTCACGTCCGACAACCCGTGCAGGTCCACTACGCCGCGGTCCGGATGCACATACTCCGCAAAGTGGTCACCGCACCAAAACACCTCGCGAAACTTGGCCGCCAGCGCCTCGGCCTCCGCCGTCCATTTCGCCGCCGCGGCCACATGGCCGAGCGCGGCGTGCAGCCGTGCGCATTTGCGGAACACGTGCACCACATAGCATTGCGCGACGCCGTCCCACTGGTGCCGCGGCGGCATCTCCGTGTAGAAGCCAGCGCCGGCGATCAGGCCGTTGGCGCTCTTGCGCGAGAGGAGATAACCCGCCGCGCGTTCCAATGACGGCAATTTCTCCGCCAGCCACGCTTTGTCTTCCGTCGCCGTGAAGAACTCGTCTCCAAGCAGCACGTAGCTCACCGCGGCGAGGGTGCCGAGCGGGTTGATCATCACGATCCAGTGGCTGCACGACCCGATCCATTTCCGCGCCGTGTAGCCCGGACGCTTGGGGTCAAACGTGAACACGTCCTCGGGGTAATGCATGCCCTTGTTGTAGGTCGTCGCGTGCTCCGGCGGAGCGTCCCCCGGAATGATCGCGTAGGGAATGTTGCCGTCCGTGCGCTGCGAGGCCTGCACGTAGTCGAAATAATCCCGCACGAGCTGCGTCTTCCCGAGCAGCAAATACGCGCCCGCCATTTGCCACGAGTCGAGCCCGGGCCAGGTGGCTTCCAGGCCAAACCAATGCCCGTCGGCGACGATCGTGAAATGTCCCGGATACGCCTTCTCCGTCGCGGCCGGCTCGAGGGTCTGCTTGATGGCCGCGGTGACGCCCTGACGGATGATCGTCGCGTCGTCGACCGGCGGGGTCGCGGGAGTCGCCTCAGCCATGAATCAAGCGGTCACGCCCTCCGCGAAGCTCAGGATGGAGTCGTCGGGCGACACGCAGATCGGCTCGGGCTTACCATGGCCCTTGCCGCCATACGGCACGTTGGAGAGGGCGTTGTAGCAGCAGATGTAGGCGCGGCGGTGGCGCTCCGAGAGGTTCGCCTCGGACGAGTGAAACGTGTTGCCGTGGAAAAACAGCGCGCTGCCCGCCGGGGCCTCGCAATATTTCAGGCCCAGCCGGTCAATGGCGGCCTGCACGCGTTCCTGGTCCGCGCCCACCTGCCCCGCCACTTTGCCGTGGTCGAGCCGGCCCAGCAGGTGCGAGCCGGGCACGACTTTGAGGCAGCCGTTTTCCTTCGTCGCCGGGTCCAGTGCCACCATGCACGAAATCATCCGCGGGTAGAGGCAGCCGTCGCCATACCAGTAGCCGTAGTCCTGGTGCCATTCCCACGCGCCGCCCACCTTCGCCTCCTTCAACATCACCTTGCTGTGCCAGTGATAGATATCTTCGCGGAGCAGCATGCGCGCGTTGTTCACGATGCGCGGGCTGCTGCTCACCGCGCCAAAGACGTCATCGCTGATGTCCGCCCACAACGACAGTTTGCTGGAGCGGCCGTCCGCATCGAGCGCCGCCCACTGGTGCTTTGTCGCACGGCCGTCCTTGGTAACGTGCGCCAGGAGGATCTCGATCTCCCGCGGGGAGAACACATCCGGCACCAACACATAGCCGTCACGGTCAAACGCCTGGATCTGCTCAAGGGTCAGCATGGGGAAGAGGGTTGGCGCGGACACTGGCCCGCGGACCCGCCACCGCAAGCCGGTTCCGGCGAGCTTGCCCGCCAAAGGCTGGATGATGGCGGGACTTGTCCGGCATCTGTTTCGCCACCCACCGCCGTGGTTTTCCTTCGCTCCACGCGGCAATCCCGGCCAGCATGAGAACTCCACCCTCTTCACGTTCGATGAAATCTCCCCGCCGAATCGGCCCCGCTGCGTGTCTTCTCTTAACTGCGTTGTTGCTCCTTCCCGGACGCACGTGGGCCCAGCCTGAAATCCCGACCGACGCCGCCTACCGCGCCGGTTTCCAAGAACGCTGCGCCCGCACGCGGGTGGAAATGGCGCGCCAGACGTGGACCACGGGCGTGGACAAGGACACCCGCCGCCGCATCTACCTCGGCGTGCTGAAGGTCGCGACCGGCAGCGACGCCGCCACGGGCCTCAAGTATCTGGAGGACTCCGTCGCCGACCCGGCGCCGTGGAGCAGTTTCGAGGTTTATTCGTTCATGGACGCCGTGCTCCGCCTCGGCGCGAAACTGCCGCCGGCGCTGGTGGAGAAAATCCACATCCGCCTCGCGGCGAGTTTCACCCACGACTTCGGCTTCACCGACAACCACATGCTGCAGTATCGCACGGCGCGCTACCTCTTCGGCCAGACTTGGCCGGACGGCCCCGCGCTCGCGGACGGCTCGACGCCGGTGCAGTCGCAGCGCGAGGCCGCCGCGTGGATCGCGCGCTGGATCGAGTCCACCATCGACCACGGCATGTACGAATACGACTCGCCCAACTACCACCACCTCTACCTCCTCTGCTTCGCCAGCCTGCACGAATTCGCCAAGGATGAGCTCGTCCGCAAAAAGGCCGGGATGATGATGCAGCTGCTGCTGGCCGACTGGGCCGAGTGCTACCTCGACGGCAACTGGGTCGGCGCGCACAGCCGCGAGAAATACAACCAGGTGCTCCACACTCGCGAACACACCGGCGCCGCCACCCAGTTTGGCCGGCTCTATTTCGGCGGCGCGCCGCTGCGCTTCGACCTCGCCGAGAATTATTACATCACGCTCGCCGCCCTCCAGGAGTTCGAGTGCCTGCCGCTGATCGGCCGCATCGCGAGCGACCGCACCCAGCCCTACGTGCTGCGCGAGCTGAAGGCGCCGCGCCGCGGCCCCGGCATCGTCTACGGCGAACCCACTTGGAAATACACTTACGTCACGTCGGAGTTTGCCGTCGGCTCGTCGTGGGGTGATCTTACCGACGTCGAGAACCACCGCTGGGACCTCACGTGGGTGTCGCCGCAGGACGGCGCCACCTGCTTCTTCATCAACCCCTCCTACTCCGCCCGCCAGCTTAGCCGGTATTTCACCACCCCGACGGCCCTCATCGTCGGCGACATCGTGCACCAGCGGCCCTACTACGCCGATCCGGACAAGTGGATCGAGGGCTCGCCGTTCGAGGACGTCTTCCAGCACGAGAACGCCGTCATTGCGCTCTACGACATCCCCGCCGACGCCGAGCGGCAACACATCAACGGCTTCTTTCCCCACGCCATCGCCGAGCGCCGCGAGGCCAACGGCTGGATCCTCTGCCGCGCAGACAAGATCTTCTTCGCAGTTTGGACGAGCGTGCCCGGCACGTGGCACCGCGAAAGCGACCACGATCGCCTGACGCTCCTGCATCCCAAGACCGCCGTGATCCTCGAGGCCGTTGCCGCGAAGGACGAAAAGAGCTTCGACGCCTTTTGCGCCCGCATGGCGCAAAACCACCCCGCGTTCGACGAGCGCACGCTGACGGCGACCTACACCACCAGCCGCGGACACACGGTTCAGTTCACCCACCGCGGTCCGCGCGTCGTGGACGGCGTTGCCGTCAACCTCGACGACTGGCCGCTGTTCGAGGGCCCATTCATCAACTCCCGCCGCCACACCGGCGTGGTCACGTTGTCCCACGGAGCCGAGCGCGTGACCCTCGATTTCAACACCGCCACCGTGACCACGAAGCCCTAGGCGATCCATATTCCCCCACGGATCACACGGATCGATCCCAAGCCTGTGGATCGCGAAAGCGCGGTAGTACGAAAAATGGAAACGCGGTGCAGTCCCGAATCTCGACAGTATTATCCACGTAATCCGCAGGCCTCAATTCACCGCCGCAATCAGGGCCTCCACATTCTCGAACGGTGTCTCCACCGGGAGCGTGCAGCCCGAGCCAAGGACAAAGCGTTGCTGCTTCGCCGCTGCCACCACCGCCAGCGCGTGGCGGGCCGCGGTGCGCACGTCAGCGGGCCGCCCGCGTGCGAGCACTGCGACCGGGTCGAGGTTGCCCCAGAGTCCGAGGTCCGGCCCCGCCGCGTGACACGCGCGGGCCAGGTCGGTCCGTTGGTCGATCTCCAGCAAGTCGGCTCCGCTGCGGGCCATGTCGGGCAGGATCGCCTCGGCGTTGCCGCAGATGTGCAGCGAGACCGGCAGGCCCGTCGCCGCCTTCAGCCCCGCGATCAGCCGCTGCTCGTAGGGCAGCGCAAATTCCCGGTAACGCTGCGGCCCGATCAGGCCCGCCGGCGAATCCCCGCCCGTCAGCACGTCGGCGCCCGCGGCCGCCAGCGCCCGGCCATACGCGAGGCCGTATTCGAGGCCGCGTTCCATCAGCGCGCGCACGAGCGCCGGTTCATCCTCGAGGGCGAACATCAGTTCGTTGATTCCCATCAGCGCCGCCGCCAACGAAAACGGGTATTGGTCAAAACACGCCACCACCGCCGTCTCGCGGCCCACCGCCTTCACGACGCGTCGCAGCGCGTCGATCATCAGCGGGTAACGCCCCTGCCGCGTGGGATCCGGCGGCGGAATCGCGCGCACGTCCGCCAGCCGGCAGATCCGCGGCTCCCCCAGCCCGCCCCAGGGCTGGTCTTCCGTTAGCGGGCCGACGTGTGCGCCCATCGCCTGCGCGTTGACCCACGTGTCGGCCGACACGCACACGGCGTCGGGTCGAAAGCGCTCATGATACGCGATCACCGCGCCGGCCAGTGCCGCCGCGTTGCTGGTGTAGCGATGCAGCGTGATGCCCGTCAGCCGCGCGCAGAAATGCACCGCCATCGGCGCCACCGGCGTCCGGGGCCCGGCTTCGCCCCGCAGCGCCGCGAGCGTGAGTTGTTTCGGGTTCATGGCGCCTCAGGAAAAATCGCTGGACGGACTTTCAACTTTCACATTTCAGCTGGCCGCGTAGCGGCCCGGCTGCTCACGCGCGTGCCGGTCCAGCCCGTCCATGATCGCGCGGCAGCTGTCCTGCCAGCGGTCCGGCGGCATGTCCTCAGTCACGCCCACCAGCAGGCCGTCCATCGATCCGGCTTCCTCGAGCAAGTCCACCGCGGTCTGCGCCACCACCGCGTCGGGCTTCAGGTGCACCGACGAGGGAAAATTGATCCAGAGCACCTTGCCCGGCCACGCCGCGCGCGCCTCGGCGAGGGTCATGTCCGTGTCCGGCGCCGGCGTGAACGCCTCGATGTAGTCCAGCGGCAGGCCCGCGATGGCCGACGCGATCAGGCGGTTGTTGGCGTCGAAGTGGCAGCCGATGAGCTTGCCGTGCCGGTGCATGATCTCCGCCGCCTCGTGATAGTGCGGCACAAAGTATTCCTCGAACACCCGGGTCCCGATGATTTCCGGCGTGACGTTGCCGCCGTAGTTCGCGTGTCCCGCCGGCGACTTTGCCACGAGCTCGTAGATCTTGCGCCGGTTTTCGACGAGGATCGCATACAGCGCCAGCACTTCGTCGCGCCGTTCCATCCATTCCTCGCAAAACTGCTCCATCGTCATGACGCCGCCTGAAATCAGCTCCTGCAGCGGCTCGAGGCCGAAGTTCGCGCGGAAGATCGCATCCTCGCCGAACCCCGCCTGCGCCGCCGCGAACTCCGCGTAGGCCGGCGTGTAAACCTCGTCCTGCAGGTAACACCGGATCGCCGCGTAGTCCTCCGGCCTTTTCAAGAGCAGCTCGTGCCGCCACGCGGTGAAGCCGCCATCCTCAGACAGCGAGGACAGCGTGCCCCGCGCCGTCTCGTGCTGTGTGCGCGTCATCCGCCGGCCCTGGTCCCACGACGTCTGCGCCGTCGTCCGCACGTTCGGCCGGTGCGTGTGGAAGACCGGCAGACGGTTGACGATGCAGAGCCCGCGGTTGCGCAGCGAGCGCTCTGCCGCGCACTGCGGCAGCATGCACTCGTAAACCGTGAAGGGCACGCGGTCCGAATGCCCGCCGCGGAGGGCCCGCTCGACTCGCTGGCGCGGCGTCATGGCGCGTGCGTCCGCGCGTAGTCGCCCAGCGCGCGAACGTTCTGCTCCGGGCTGTCCGGCGGAATTTCACAGCCCGCGCCGACGATGTAGCGCGCCCCGGCGTCGCGATGACACGCCGCGACCGCCGCGGTGACTTCTCCCGGCGTGCCGTTGCGCAGGACGGCGACGGGATTCAGGTTGCCCAGCAAAATTTGATCCGGGCCCATTTGCTCGCGCGCCAACGCCAGTGGGACCATCGAATCGAGGTCCACGATGGCACAGCCCAGCCGTCCCATCCCCGCGAGGTGCGCGCGGGTGTTGCCGCAGATGTGCAGCCGCACCGGCACGCCCAACGCACGCACGCCGTCGACGAGACGTTTTTCCTCGGGCCAAACGAACTCCTGGTAGACGTCCGGCCCGACCAGCGAGGCCGCCGCGTCACCGAGACCGATGAGGTCCGCGCCCGCGGCGACCTGCTCACGCGCGAAACGCAGCTCCATCTCCACGACAAAGGCGAAGAGGTCGCGCACAAAATCGGGATCGTCGTAAAAGTCCATCATCAGTGTGTTGATCCCCCGCAAATCCGCCGCCTGCGCGATCGGCCCCTCGATCCAGCCCTCGACCAGCAGGTCGCGCCCCACGCGCTCACGCAGCCGGCCCACGCCCTTAATGCGGTCGTGCATGCGCCCGCCGCCCAGCGGGTCGGGCTGCCGCAGCCCGGCAAGCTGGATCTTGTCCGCCAGCCGCGCCTCCTCCTCGATAAACGACGGCGGTTGCTCCGCGAAATACTGCACGCGCGCCCCGCAGTCGGCCGCCTCGCGCGCGGGGTCGGAGATCGTGCTGACGAAGTCGAAACCAAATGTCTCCGCCGTCCGCACCTGCGCGTCGGCCAGCACGCGGTAATCCGTGCAGTAATCGAGGTAACGCGCCTGCGCGTGCCGCGCCGCGAACATCATCGTGATCGGCATGAAGGGCAGCCGGTCCACCGGCCGGCCCGCCAGGTGGGCCAGAATGCGTTCGCGACCGTTCATGACATCACGTCCCCACGTCCCTCGGGATCACTCTGAAATCTCCGTCTTTCAACTTTCACCTCTCAGCTTTCAACTACAACGCGTCCGCGTAGTTTCCCTCTCGTCGCCAGACCTCGAGCATCAGCTCGTAACTGGCGAGGGGCATGCCGGTGTAGATGCAGTTGCTCGTGGAGAAAATATAACCGCCGCCGGGCATGCCGTGCTGCAGCGCGTAACGCGCCGCCTCCTCGATCTGCGCCGGCGTGCCCGTGTCGAGCATGCCGCAATGCACGTTGCCGATCAGGCACACCTCGCGGCCGTAGCGCCGCTTCACCTCGGCGATGTCCACGCCGCCCTGGGGGTCGAGCGAGTGCAGCGCATGCGGGTGCGTCTGCACCAGCTGGTCGATGATCGGCATGATGTTTCCATCCGTGTGCTTGATCACGTAGTAGCCGAGGTCGCGGTAGCCCTTCGTCACCTCCGCGAGGTAGGGCGTGATGAATTCCGCAAACTGCGCCGGGCTGAGAAACGGCCCGGTGTTGAAACAGTAGTCCGCACAGAGCGCAAAGCCGTCCAGCCCGCCCGGACGGCGCAGCCGCGTGGCGATCTCCAGCGCGTTCTTCACGTAGCCGGCCGTCTGCGCCTTGAGCTTGTCCGGCTCCTCCACGAGGCGGCAGGAAAACTCCTCCATCTCCGTGCCATTCGGGATCGCGAAGGTCGCATCGCCATGTGCCATCAGGAAATAGTCGTCGCCCGAGCGCTCGCGGATCAGGTCGACCATGCGGTCCAGTTCCTCGGGCGTGCCGGGATTCGGATGAATGAAGATGGCGGAGTGCTCGTAGCGCTTCGCCGTCGCCACGTAGAGGTCGGCCATGTCGCGCCGGTGCATCTCGCGCTCCTTCGGCTCCATCTGCAGCCACTGGCTGTATTCGCGATGCGAGGGATGAACCTTCCCGAACGCCTCCATCGTGAGGAAAAACACCATTTCCAGGTGCGGCACGCGGCCGGTGAGCGGGCGACGCTCGAGGGCCTCGATCATGCGTTGGCGGGGCGTCAGGGCTGGGACCGCGTGGACACGCGTCTTCGGCGGGGCGGCCGGGTGGGACATCGCCTTCATGCCTTTCCCGATACGCCCCTTCCGCCCGGCTGCACAACGCGCAAACACCTCCAGAGCAAGATATGCGCAGAGATTGCCAAACCGCACCGCGTTCCGGTCCTCGAAGCCGGGTCCATTCGGTGCCAACTTATTCCCGTGCTCCCGTTCTCGCTCATCGACTCCTTCCTCCTCCGGGCCTTCCGCTTCCGGACGCGCGGGTTTCTCCGGATGGAAGAGGCCCCGGGCACGATGCCGCCCGCGCCGCGCGAGGGGAACGGCTACCTCTACATCCATGTGCCGTTCTGTGAGGTGCTCTGCCCGTTCTGCTCGTTCCACCGCGTCCAGCACCACCACGGCCAGGCCCAGCGCTACTTTGCGTCGCTCCGCGAGGAAATCCGCCAGTATCACGCCGCCGGTTACCGCTTCACCGGCGTCTACGTCGGCGGCGGCACGCCCACGACCGAACCCGGCGAGCTCGTCACCACGCTCAACCTCGTCCGCGAGCTGTTCGGCGTGAAGGACATCTCCGTCGAGACCAACCCCAAGGACCTGCGTCCCGAGATCCTCGAGCCGCTCCGCGCCGCGGGCGTCACCCGGCTGTCGGTCGGCGTACAAAGCTTCGATGACCGCCTGCTCAAGGACATGTCCCGCTACGAGAAATACGGCAGCAGCGAGGTCATCCAGGCTCACCTCCGCGCCGCCGTCGGGATGTTTCCCACGCTCAACGTCGACCTCATCTTCAACCAGCCGCACCAGGACATCGCCTCACTCGAACGCGACATCGCCATCCTCCACGACCTCGGCGTGAACCAGGTTTCGTTCTACCCATTGATGACTTCCCCGACTGCCGCGCGGCGCATGGCCGGCGTGATGGGCCTGCCGGATCACCGCCGGCTGCATTCGTTCTTCACCACGATCCTCCAGCGCCTGCAGCCCGAGTTCACGCCGACCTCGGCGTGGTGCTTCACGCGGCGCGGACACGGCTGCGACGAATACATCGTGGACGCCGATTATTACGTCGGCGTGGGTAGCGGCTCCTTCAGCTTCCTCGACGGCACGCTCTACACGACGACGTTCTCGCTCGAAACCTACGCCCAGCGTATTGCGTCCGGCCTAACCGGCATCACCACGCGCCACCGCCTGAGTCGCGGTGACCTCATGCGCTACACGCTGCTGATGCGCATGTTTGGCCTCCGCCTCGACCGCGCCGCCATCCAGCGCCGTTACGGAGCCTCGTTCTTCCGCCGCCTCTGGGGCGAGTTGCGCACGCTGGAGTGGCTCGGCGCCGCCAAGCGCGACGACCGCGGCTGGCAGCTCACGGAGCGCGGCATGTATTGGCTCATGCTGATGATGTCGGCGTTCTTCGAGTCCGTGAACGACTACCGCGACGCCATGCGCGCCCACATTCGCGACGAGAAAAACGAAAGCGACACGCTCTGCGTCCCCGCCATCAGCCCGGCGGGCATCGGCAAGTAAGGCGGTTTTGCCACAAAAAGGCGCAGGCAAGCGCAAGGGGGATGCGCACCTGCAATTTTCCGTTTTTGCGCTTTCTGCGCCTCTTCGCGGCCAACCTCTTCACTCCGCCCGGCTGATCACTTTCACGCGGCCACCCAGCCGCGTCGGATCCACGCGGCCGGTCAGCGTCACCGGCGAGCCGCGCCAGTCGATTTCGATGAGATTCTCTCCCGGCCGGATCGCCGCCGTGATCTCCACTTCGTCCGGCGCCCAACGCAGGGACCCGCAGTCCTGGCGGTTGACTGACACCTTCGCCCCGTTGCCCGTGATGCCCGGGCACTGCAGGAAATAGCTCCGGTCCGCCAACGGGCGGAGATTCACCCGCTGCGAGTAACGCACCGGCCCACTGTAAAACGGCAGCCCCAGCTCCGTCCGCGTGGTGGCTGACGTCGCGCGCTCGTCCGCCGCTGGTGCCGCCGCGATCACACCGCCGCGCCGCACGACCACGTTCCCCTCCAGCCGGCAGTCGCCGATCATGCCGTCGGTCGAACGATGCAGGATGAATCGAAACTCGAGCCGGTTAACGCCGGGCCGAATTCCATTGCCCAGCGTGTGCGTGAGCAGGAAATCCCCGCACTTGCGCCAGCGCGTCAGCGCCCGGCCGTTGAGTTGCGCCGTCCACTCGCCGCGCAGATGCCCGGACTCGCACACGAGTTCCAGCGCCGGCCGTCCCTGCACGGCAAAGGTGGTTCGGTAAATCCACTCCTGTGGCCGATCCAGCGCCGAGTTCAACGGCACCGACCCGAACAGCGTCTGGCCGGATTCGCGCGCCCACTCCGGCTGCAATGCGAAAGCCGGCGCCAGCTCCACTTTTCGCCCGTTCAGCGTCCACTCGCCGAGGTAAACGATGTTCCGCTTGGGCCGGACGACGTTCCAGCGATCCGGCAGCACGAGCTGCGTCCGCGCCGGGGCGGGATCAGTCGCCGCCACACGCTCGTCGATGATTCGGCTCTCGCCGCCTTCGAGTCGGCCAAACGCCGCGCCGAGCGTGAACTCCGCCGGCTCTTGCCCCACGTTCGCCACGAACCAGCGCCCGTCGCTCCGACGCGCCGCTTGCACATCGCCGTCCGACTCCAGCGGCCCACGCAGCGACTGCCGCGCCCAGCGTTCGTCGAGCACGGTGCCTTTCGCGTCCAGCGCAGCCAGCCGCAGCAGCGTGTCGCGATCCGAAAAATCGCGGAAGAAAACCAGATGCCGGTAACGACACGCCCCGAAGGTAAAGCGCCCGCCCACTGCCCGCACGCCCTTGAGTTCGTCGTCGTCGATCCAATGCAGCCGCAAGCCGCGCCGCGCCATTTCCGTCGCGAACTGCGCCGCCCGCGTCAGCAGCCCCGCCGCCTTGCGCTCGCCGCTGTCGGGCAGCCCGCGCAGGAAATCGATCGGCCGGATCGCCAGCACGTCCGGCGCCACCCCCGGGCCGAGCATTTCCGCCGCGCGGCGGAACTCCCCCGCCCACGCCGCAAAGTCCGCCGCGTCGAACGCCGGCGGCGCAAAGCTCGGCGGCGCATCCAGCTTCCGGTAGCCGTCCAGCGAGTAGAGAAATCCGTGCGGCACCGCGACGTTGATGCCCGCCAGCGCGAGCCAGTCGCCCATCCGCTTTATCGTGCGCAGGTCTAGCGTGAAGTCGCACGCGCCGAACACTTCGCACAGCGCCTGCGGCCGCCCCGCCTGCGCCGCCGCCGACACGGCGAGGCCCGCCGTCAGGTTGAGAATCGCGTTCTTCCGGTCGCCCGCCGCCGGGATGATCACGTCACAGCCCGGCACCTGGAATTTCCGCAGGTTCGCCAGCACGCTGCCGACGTGACGCGACTCATACCACCACTCCTCCTCGGGGCTGATGTGGCCCGTCAACGCCAGCCGGTGCCCGCCGCACCACTCGCTGAGCGGCGTCGTCCAGTTGTCCAAAAACGCCCGCGCCGTCGCGCGCCGGTAGTTGCGCCGCGCGTCATTCGCCGCCGCGCCTTCGTCGCCCGCGAGCGCAAACGCGAGCGTCGGGGCAATCCTGCCCACGGCCCGCGCCACGCCTTCGCCCCAGGGCAACGGATTCCGGAATTTTGGCTCGTCGCAGAAAACCCCCGGCACTGTCCGCCCAAAATGCTTCCCGAAGCGTTGCGCATACGCCTCGTGAGTCAGCTCGAGAAACAGGTCCGTCGCCGCGCGGTTCGAGACGTCCACGTAATTTCCGAACGGTTCGATCAGGTCGCCGCCGGTCTTCGACGCGATCGCGACGACTTCCCAGCTCCCTCGCGGCAGCACCACCGCCAGCACGTTCTCGGGCAGGACGCAGATGGCGCGCGGGCAATCGAACACCTCCGCCGGGCCCGTCGGATAGTAGAGCTTGCTGTCCACGTCGTTGGTCTTGCGCCACGTGTCCGCCACGGCCCCGACGTCTGCGAGCAGGTCGAGCGTCTCGCGCCGCCCCGTGCGGCGACGCGCAAAACAGGCCAGCATGTTGCCCCCGCCCAGCCGCCACTCGATCCGGCGGCCGCCGGCAAAATTCTTCCGCTGCACCCGCAGCGACTGCTCGACGAACTCCGGATGACGCCGCACGACCTCTCCGCCCGCGACGCCGCTGGGGTATGGCATTTCGTCGTAAAGCCAGGCGCGCATCCCGCGTCGGCGTGCGGTTTCGATGCAGCAGCTCACCGCGGCGAACCATTCCTTGGAAAGATAAGGCGTCGCCAGTCCCTCGCGGGCGTGGATGAAAAACCCGTCGCACCCCGCCGCGCGAATCTCCGCGAGGCGCGCCCGCAGCCGGGCCAGTTCCAGCCGGTGATTCAGGAAAAAGAACGGCAGCACCTCCGCCCCGCGCAGCTTTGACCCGTTCTTCGGCATGATTGGACGCCCAGCATCACACGAAAATCCGCCCGAGGAACAGGCAGAACCGCAGCGCCCAGCTAGCTACAAGCGCCAGCGAGTGGCGGTCTTCTCCGAACTCGTAGCTGCGAGCGTGAGCGAGTGGCGTTTCGGATCCGTCCCGTGGGTCGGGCTTTACGCCCGATATCATCCGAACCCGTAGCTACGAGCGTGAGCG
>Ga0316219_1002086_pt1 | contig 19366 bp, 20 predicted proteins | sample TBH18003PmetaG_FD_203635 | JGI IMG/M metagenome (GOLD analysis project Ga0316219, IMG submission 203635) | Freshwater microbial communities from Trout Bog Lake, Wisconsin, USA - TBH18003P | ecosystem: Environmental > Aquatic > Freshwater > Lake > Hypolimnion/Profundal zone | place: USA... | reverse complement strand
TCTGGTGTCATCTGATCGGGCATAATAAAATCAAAGTAAAGGTTAATGAAAATATTATATTGTCCGATATATTACAGAATGAATTTTAACACTTCTTCGGGCTTTACAAAAGCATCTGGATTATGTTTGGTAAAATCCCACCATAAGAATTGATTTGGTGCTAAATAACTACGATCTTTCAGCAAATTAATGTTTTCTGGGTGGCCATATATCAGCGGATCAGATACCGACCATAATACAACGCCAGGCTTGCCACAGTCCCATGCAAGATGCTGAAAAAAACTATCACAACCAATCCATGTGCGACATTCGGCTATTAATTCTTTTAGTCTGGCGATTGGCAAGTTTTTAACAAACTCTGGCACAAGTTGTTCTTCGCCCTCAACGCCAACTTGAATAATGCGTTCATCTATCTGGGCAATTAATTCTTTCCAGTAAGGGTAGTTTTTGGGATTGTTTTTGCCATTAACCAATGGTTTGGCAAACGGGGCTATCAAAATCATAAATACAACTTCCTATACGCATCTTCTAAACTGCCAGTCCAATTCCATTGCGCCATTTTTTTGTATATATTCCATTGGTCTATATCGCCAAACATGGCTTGGGCTTCCGCAATTGATCTGCCTGGCATTATTTCAGGATAACAACTAAACACCATAGGATTGCGTATCTGAGATATAACACGCTTGCATACAATGTGATCGCCAGCACCGCAATTAAGAACCACAGGGGTGCAATCACCCAGCCCAACAATATTTCTGAAAATAGCTTCATCATGTTGATACATTCCCTCTTTAGTTTCGCTACGGATGCCGCCTTGCGGATTTTTTAAATGCCAAGTTGTTGCATATGGCACAACTAAAATTTTGTAGCCGTTAAGATACAAACCGTATGTAAATAGTGTTTCTTCCCGATGGGCTACACGGGATAACCCTAAGTTATAATCATAAACACCAGCACGGTATAAAAATGAACAATGCAAATGCTGAACTTCTTGCACGGCTTGTATACGATCCCATTGTATATTGGGTTCTTTATCTATATTTTCTACCCTACCAGTTGATTGGGAACAGTCAATTTGTAAAGGTGGAGTAAGAATTTCGCCACCGATTGCGCCAACATTGTCTGCAATATGTGATGATAATTCTTCTAATACATGGGGTTCTGGAATGGCATCATCATCAACCCGCCAAACCCATTCATAGCCCATCGTATTAGCCGCCTGATGTATATGATGCTGGCCCTTCTTTTCTGCAAACAACCACTCCCATTCCACGCCCTTAATGTCTAACATTTGAAAGAAATATTGATAAATCATTTCTTTTCGCATATCTAACGGTTCATCGTTATCATCAAATATCACCAGCTTATCTGGCAATACCGTTTGATTGATAATGGCGTTTAATACTAATGGAAGAGTAGTAAAATATCTGCCCCGTGTGGCCACAGAACATAAAATGCCTTTTTTCTGTGGAACAGAATCGTATTTAGCTATCATTAAATTAAATCGATTGAATTCGTTAATTGCTTTAGGGTATCTGGATATATTTCCGTGTTCGCCAATGTAGGAAATATCAAAACCTTTAAAGTGGCTTTCGTTTATGCCGTGAATTTTGTGATGTTCGCCCCAAAACCCTTTTGGTTCATTCCAGGGGCAAGTAATCAATAGCCGTTTGCAATGCTTCTTGAGTTTTTCGGCAATTTCTAGGCCGTTGTCTAAATGCTCTATAACCTCAAAAGCAATAATGGTGTCGTATTGTTCTAATGGATAAGTGTTGATGTCCGCATTAACAAATTTGTTAATACCATCCCATCCTTGTGCTTTAGCGTTTTCAATGATTTTAGGGTCGTAATCTAGCCCTGTATATTCAATGTCTTTTGGCAAAAACTGTCTGCCATAGCCATTGGAACAACCAATTTCTAGTATTTTTTTTCCTAGAAGATTGTCCCTAGCCCAAAAATAACGGGTTGATTCTCTTGGGTAAACTTCATCACCTTTTAAGAATACAGCCCGTTCATAGTTGTTCATCAACTCATTTACTTCATCTTGTTTTGTCATGTTTTTATATTAATTAGTGCGGATAAACGGCATCTACTATCATTCCCGCTGTTAATCCTGTTCCAAATACAATGCTTGTGCCGCTAGTTACTGTTACATCTGTACCGTTACGCATCTTAACGCCATTCAAATACACTTCGATTTTGCCAGATGTATAAGTTGTAGATGTGCTAAACGATGTTTGGCTGGCGGTGGCCGTAAATGTGTCATAAGTTAATATGCCACTACTTGTGCCTGAATATCCGCTAAATCCGCTATATCCAGAAATTCCAGAACCACTATATCCAGAGTAACCAGAATAGCCAGAGATTCCGCTACCGCTATATCCAGAATAACCCGATATACCAGATGCACCATTAGTGCCGTTTGTTCCAGAAATTCCAGAATAACCGCTGTAACCAGATTGACCAACTGCACCCGAATAACCGCTGTAGCCACTTATCCCCGAACCGCTGTAACCCGAATAACCAGAAATTCCTGAGCCACTATAGCCTGAAATACCAGAATAACCGCTAATACCGCTGTAACCCGAATAGCCACTAATACCGCTATATCCTGATTGGGTATACATTACTTGTGTAGCGGTAACAATTACACCTGGCGTTACTGGTACAGTTGGCCCAGTTTGTGCGCTAGTTGTTGCAATAGAAATAGTAGTTGCAGAAACCGCCCAAGCTAATTGCAAATAATCACCAGCATTAACAGTCAATACATAATTAACTGCGGCAATTAACGCACCAGCACCGCCATGCGCTGTACCTGGCACATTGTAAATAGAATTACTATCTGCAACATCAGAACCATTTTTTCTTAGCCATACATCAACATTATCGCCATTTGAATCTGTATTTGCGAATTGCAATGAATATTCAAGATTGTATGTGCCAGCATTTGCAAAAGTAATTTGATTGCCAGAAACAATACTTACGCCATTGGCTTCAAATTGATTACCAATATTTACAATATAAGCAGTTGTTGTGTTTGCGGCAGTTTGATTGGTGGTGTCATAGAATGAACCATAAAAACCATGTGCGCCACCGCCACCGTTTTGACCACTAAATCCTGAGTAACCAGAAATTCCAGAATAACCACTTTGACCAAGTGCGCCAGAATATCCAGAAATTCCAGAGTAACCAGAATAGCCACTTACGCCAGAACCAGAATATCCGCTGTAACCAGAGTAGCCAGAAATACCACTACCGCTATAACCGCTAAATCCGCTGTAGCCTGATATACCAGAACCAGAATATCCGCTGATGCCCGAAAAGCCAGAGTAGCCACTTATGCCCGAAAATCCTGAATATCCAGAAACGCCAGAGCCAGAGTAGCCACTATAGCCACTAACTCCCGATCCGCTATATCCACTAATTCCTGAATAGCCAGAATAACCGCTAATTCCAGAATAGCCTGATTGACCGTCTATACCTGAATAACCAGATATACCAGAAAAGCCACTATACCCACTTATGCCACTAAAACCGCTGTAGCCAGATACACCTGATCCACTATAGCCACTATATCCACTTGTTCCAGATTGGCCATCTTGCCCAGAATATCCGCTGATACCTGAAAATCCGCTGTAACCAGACTGACCATCAATTCCTGAATAGCCACTAATGCCGCTAAATCCAGAGTAACCAGACAATCCCGAAAAACCACTAATTCCAGATTGGCCAACTGCACCACTAAAACCAGAATAACCCGATGTGCCAGATAAACCTACTGCACCAGAATAACCAGAAATTCCGCTGAATCCTGAGTAACCAGAAACACCGCTTCCAGAATAGCCCGAAAAGCCACTAAAACCGCTTATACCGCTAAACCCTGACCAACCCGATACGCCACTACCAGAATATCCAGAAAAGCCGCTATAACCGCTTATACCGCTTCCGCTAAAACCAGAAATACCTGAGTAACCAGAATAACCAGAAATGCCAGAATATCCGCTATAACCAGAAATGCCTGAATAGCCACTAAAGCCAGAAATACCGCTTTGTCCTGTTGGGCCAACAATAGGGCCTACATTGTTCCAAACCGTTCCATTCCAAACATAAAGATCGCCATTGGAAGAAACAATGTAAGCATCGTTTGGCAAATTGCCTACGGCTGGTAAATCGGCTGGAGTAGCAACCGTGCCTTTGATATTAATGGATGTACCTTGCTGGCCACTATAACCACTAAAGCCAGAATAGCCACTTACGCCTGATCCGCTGTAACCGCTTATTCCGCTAAAACCAGAGAAACCAGATAAACCACTAGCACCGCTATAGCCGCTAATACCGCTAAACCCACTATAGCCAGAAATGCCAGAACCCGAATATCCACTAAATCCAGAAAATCCAGATGTACCACTAAACCCAGAATATCCACTTGTGCCACTCCCTGAGTAACCACTTGTTCCAGAAAAACCACTATATCCAGATATACCGCTTTGGCCAACTGCGCCTGAATATCCGCTGATACCGCTAAAGCCAGATAAACCTTGTGAGCCAGTTGCGCCAGAAAATCCGCTGTAACCAGAAATGCCAGAGCCACTATAGCCTGAATATCCGCTATAACCTGATTGACCGTTATAACCTGAAATACCATTTATTCCAGAGTAGCCGCTATAGCCTGATTGGCCAGATGCGCCAGAATAACCTGAATAACCACTTACACCTTGAGGGCCATATAAGCCACGATCAATGCTAATGGTTTGAGTTGCAACGGGGGTTACATTTACCGATATATTGTTCTGATCGGTTACAGTTACAGTCATCCCCATATTAGTTCACCACGCCATCAGAACGAACTAGGAATAATAAAAAGATAATGCTGTCTTGGGCTGGTGTAGAACCAGATGCGGGAAAACTGATTTTAATTCTTCCGCTAAACGCAACTGGATTGTTTGCGGCAATATTTAATTCAGGATCAAATGCCATGATTGCCCAGGCTGATTCATCAATAACCAATGTAAATGTCCCATTTGTAGGGTTTTCATTAACAATTGTTAGCGTTACTGGATCGGGTTCTGGAACATAGTCGGCAATGTCAAAAGATAACCCATAACGGGTATCTTGTAAATTCGATACTTCTCTACGAATAATCTGGGCATTAATAGTTGTGCCAGTTAGATCAACTGGTGAACCACCGCTTGCAAATGATAGATTCCAAAAAGTTCTTTGGTTGTATACAAGTTCGCCAGCAATGATTTGATTGTCAAAACCGCTTACTTGCGTAAGGGTATTTTTACTAAATAATGCCATGATTTTTCCAATTCTCGGTTAATGGCAAGTGGCACTCCACTTAGCCCCAAATCATGTTTTGTTTTTTATTATTTTACTTCAAAATTAAATAGGATTAGAAATTGTAGCTAATTCAGCAGTAGTTGTAGCAGAAGCAATAGATGCACGACCAGAATTTAAATTTGCAGTAAAAGTTGCATCATCTGGTGTATTAGCAATACCAGCCAAAGTATTAAATTGTCGTTTTTGGGCTACTTGAACCGCAGCAGCATTGAAGTCACGCAGTTTATGAGCTTGGGCTGTTGGGAAATCTACAGTAACTGTAGAGCCGTTTAGTTTCCATGCGTCAAAAAAAACGGAATCAGCACCCTGAGGTAATGTGCTGTCATCAACAATAATCGCCCCTGCTGGGCAGTCTTTTGCTAATACTTCGTTAATTGGCAATTCGCCTGTAGGGACACAGACAGATACACTACCATTTGAGTTTGTATAAATGATTATTTGTGACATTTTATTCCTTTATCTAAAAACTACAAACATTACATTTTGTGGATTTCTTGAACCATAACCAGCTTGTCCGCAAGATAAAACAAAGGAAGATGCACTTGGACTTACTAAAGCTCCGCTAGTTGGATTGACAAATGCTTGAGTAACAGTAAATTGATTTGTTCCTGTATCAACAGAATTAGTTCCCATTACTGCATAATTTGCATCTGCCAATGAACTTGAAAAGTTAGCAGTAAAATAACCAGTTGAGTTGTAAGTTACAGAACTAATGTTGTAAGAAGCATAAATTGAAATTGAACCACCATTAGAATTAAAATTGCACCACGCTTTTGCAACAGTAGATGCAGTTGCTGGTGCGCTATTTGTAATTGTTACAGAACCAGCAGAGCCTGATAAAGAAATACCTGTACCAGCCGCAACAGAAATTACACCAGCATTATTAAGAGTTACCGAACCACCCAAAGCTGGAGTGCCACCGCCAGATAAACCAGTACCAGCGGCAATAGTAATGGTTGAATTTTGCAATCCAGAATTGCTGGTTTGTCCAGAAGTATTTAGGTTATTAGCAAAGTTAGCTAAGTTAAGTGCTTGTGTCATACTGCCCCTGTTCTATAAAAGGTTTGTTGAACCAAAATGTTTAAATTGCTGGTTGGTGTTTGTGCCAAAGTATATGATGTGCCACCAGCAACCGTATAATCCACAGTTTCCAACAATAATACCCCATTATTATATAGGTTAAATGCTAATGGGTTAAATGTAAATGGGTATAAAGATTGACCAACAGTTGTATAAATATCAACATTGGCTGGTGTGCCATTTGGAACGCCCAAATTGTTATTAGTCCATTGGATAATTTCTAAATCACCAGAAACCGCATTTACAAAACTAATAGTCTGCCCAGATATATTATAGTCTTGAGCATTAATTACAGTACCGTTTAAAAATAACAATTCATTGCCACTAACTAGAGTAAACCCTGATGCTGTGTATGACCCCACATTGCTTAATGTGGCCGTATTTCTACTAAAACTATTATAAGTTCCAGAACCGCCTACAGAAGCAAAAGAAATAATAGTAACAATATCGTTAAGATTTGCCCCAGTTGCCAAAGTTACTGTTCCAGTTGATCCGCTAGTGTCGGTATATTCAGAAGGATTTAATAAACATCCATTAATTAATACCCAACAATTGCCCGATACATATTCTGTACCTCTAGTAACACTAAACACGGTTTGACCAGCAGAAGCATAAAAAGCCGTCATTGTGTAATAAAAATTGTCTGGCGGGCTAAATCCAACTACACGCCCATAAATGTCAATTGTTAAAGTGGCTACAGATGATGTCTTGGTTGGTGGGCCACCAAAATCCAATAATTGAGCCAAAGATGCAACAACTTGACCTTGTGGGTTATTAGTAATGGCAATTTCACCAGTACCAACGGTGGTTGTGCCAGTTTGAATTAATTGTCCACTTCTGGCATTAAGATCAATAATGTTATAGCCATCTTCCAAACCTTGCCAAATGGTTGGATCATAATTGCCCGTGTCGGTTGGAACAAACAAAGCCGTTCCAGCAGATAAAGCCGCATTACCTACGGCAAAGCTAACTAAGTTGTTTCCACGATTACAAAAAAGTAAATAATTTAATGTACCAGTAGTGCCAAATGCGGGAACAGCTTGATACCATGTGTAATCAGATGGATTGGTGTCAAATATTGCGGCAGATGTATTTAAAATGCCATAGTAAGTTGCCCCTCTAGGATTTGAAGTAAATCCACCGCCAGTTGCGCTGGTTGCATAAGCAATAGACAAATAACGCTGTGAATATTGGAATGTTGCTGGCCGCCAATCTAAAACCGTTGATGCTGGGCTAAACAATGATTTGGCAACACTATTAACCATGCGACTAAAAAAATACCAGTTTCCAGCGGGAATTCCTGTTAAAAATACCGTTGGCATTACTACGCTATTGCCATAAGGAATACCAGCGGGTTGAACGGAAGTTGTGCCACCCAAAATCATTTGACTTTGTGTTGGATTTGAATAGGCTGAATACCAAACTTCGGCATATTGCGTAATGCCAGCAGAACTTGAAGTAACTTGAATTCCAATAGTGGGTACTGGCAAAGAAGTTAAATTGCTAATCACAACTGGTGCTGGTATTGTTCCAAAACTATTGGGTGCTGATAATCCAGTATTTGATCCTGGCGTATATTGCGTAATGCTTGCATCGTTAAATACTGCTGGATCATAAGCCTGTAAAAGTAAATTTACAGAAATTGTGCCGTCTGATAAAAAGTTTTGCTCTACCTTCATTACCCGCATTAATTTGGCAGTCCAGCCATAATTTGCATTAGTAATGGTTACAACATCGCCAGCTTCTAATTCTAGGCCAATATAATTTACGGTTACTTGAACTTGTAAATCTAATCTAGCGGCTTTAAGAAATCTAGTAGCCAGTAATTGCGCTTGCACATCGTTATTAACCAATGGCAATTGTATTGTTTGGCTATTGGCTGGTTCGTTTGGATATAACAAAGCTGGATCAACCAAAGACAAATTAATTGTGCTTGTATTAAATGAACTATTTAATGAAATATCTGGGAATTGACATTGAGCAATGTTATAAGTATTGCTTATATCCATAGTGCTAATAGCAATTGCCGAAATCATATTAGAATCGTTAATATCCATTGCCACCGTATAAGTTGGCGTTTGGGTAATTACCGACCATAAACCATATATTTGATTAAATGTAAGCAAGCAATCACAACAATTGGTCATGTCTTGCAAATTAGTTAATACATTTTGAGTAGTATCAATTGCACCATTAAATGTAAATCTAGGTTGTGTTTCTGGCACACCAAGATAATTATTAAATGTAATTGTTTGTGCAGAATAAACATTTAATGCTGTAAGACTTGCGGTATCTATTTGCGATACTGGAACTGCACCGCCATAAACGGTATTGGTTAAATAATCATAAATAACATCGCCAGGTGCGGTTCTTGAATTAATAATTTCAAATTGTGTTTGTTGAATACTTGTAACACCAGCATTAGCGTTGTAAGTTAAATTTAATATGGCAAAAGCCGTATTAGTCATTAATTTGTTGTTATCCCATGTATATGTTAATCCGCTGGATTGCATTACGCTAATAGCGGATTGACTGCTATTTACTGGTGTATTTGATCCGTTGCTATATAAATAAATATTTATGTAGCCATTTACTTTTGTGTCTACTAAACCAGTTGCGGGATCAACCAATCCTGTAACAGCCGTGCTTGAACTTTGACCAGGATCAACACTATAAATTTCATTGCCAACCGTTACCGATGGATCAATTGCTTTATTAAAAATAATTGTGTTAGTAACAGTATTTATGCCACTTACTGTGTAATAAATTGGAGTTCCAGAATTAGCAAATGAAATTAATAAGCCAGAAGTAATTGATGTAGATAATGTGCCAGTATAAGTAACGCTATTTCCAGAAATAGTTGCAACATTAACGCTAGTGTCCGTGTAAGTTAATCCGCTAAATAAACAAAGTTTTCCACCATAATAAATATCGCCATATTGAATGGTATCTGCGCCACCACCAGTTACTTCGCACAATGACAATACATAATATAAATTTTGATTATCTGATGTAATAGATAAATCAGTAACAGTACCACCAACAAAACAATTACCATAAACCACAGGCAATTTATTATTTGTGCCTGGTTGAATTTGTAAATTTGTGCCAGTATTTAATTGCGTTTGCTGTGGGCTTTCACCAGGTTGCTTTGGTGCTGTAAGAGCAGAAATGACGGAAGAAGCCATCATTGTGATGCCCATAGTAATTAATTCGGGCTGGTCAGTAACAAACCCTACAACCGCTAGAGCCGCACCGATAATACCACCCATTAAACCACCGCCACCACCACCCATTTAGATCACCCAGTTATGTCCAGCTTTTTTTAACCCGAATCTATTAAATTCGACCTCTTTGTTGCAAGTAAATCCAACATCTTTTACTTCACCACGATCTTTCATATCGCTACCAATTTCAAGAAATTTATTTAACAATTCAACCGTAACTCTTTTTGTCAAACCGTACCAAACAATTTCTTGTAAAACAAATACATTTGGAATCCATGTGCTTGGCACTTTAACGGCCACCAACATTCCTTTTTTATTATCATCAATCAATATAAAACCAGCACCAGCCAAAATAACACTTAATTGCTTAAATACAAATTCTTTTGACCATGTAGATTGATCCACATAAGAATCGTTTGAATTCTTTTTTGCATAATCTTGTAATAATTTCCAAATTGTTTCAAAGTCAAATTTATTTGCGTATCTAATCATTGTTTCCAAAAGCATAGTATATTGTCGATATTGTAGCCACCCGATTCATTGATGTATCGCCAGGAGTAAAGTATTCCCAGCTTGCATCATTAGTAAATCTGCCAACAATTCTATTTTGTAAAATCATTTGAATGTTTGCGGCACTAACTGTAATTGTGCCTACATACATTCTTATTTCTTCCATCCATTGTTCGCTAATCTGGAAAGTGTTTATAAATCCATAAAAATACTGATACAAACCACCAGTCCCACCAGTAGTAATAAGATTTCCGTCATTGTCAAAAAACCCTTTCCACATTGTTATTTGTGCGCCTTTAAATCCCTGTCCAAGAACCGCACCTAACAAAGCCGTGTCAATACCAATTAATGTAATTGTGGTTTGATTGGCCGTAGATTTAATATCTCGTTGAACCTTGCCAATTCCCACTAATTGTCCTAAACCATCAAAAGGCTGGCTATCAACTGCGGGAATAGTTAAAGAAGATGGAGTTGTGGCAAATCTAAAAGTTTGCGTAGGCGTAACAACCCGAACAAAGTCCGCATATCGAATATTGTTTGTATTTTGTATTGGTACTATTGGAGTTGTCATAACACCGCTTCAAACGCTTTAAATTGTCCCGACCATTTGATAAATGAATCGTTGGTCATTGGAATTAAAGTATAAGTTGGATAGTTTTGCAAAATTATAGGAAATGTAACGCCAGTATAAGTATTGCCACCCATTGCTTGTGTTGTACCATATTGACCCATAACCGCAGTAATTCCTGAAGGCAATGGCCCATCAATAAGGTTTCTGTGAACTGGAATAGTAACCGTGCCAGATGATCCGCAAATTACATCATCGGTTGCTATATAAGTATATTGACCAGCTTGAATAAAATCACCAGCACGAACTACATAATAGGTTGGGTTGGCGGTTGGAACGCCAGTAAGAATTAAATTTTTAGCCGCAGATGATGTATCAAATGTGCAACTAGCAATTTGTGTTGGCGTTAATTGTCCTTGATAGTTAATGTAATTAACCCATCCAGTAGAACCAAAATTAAGATACTGTGTCAATGATTTATCATATTGACGCAAATTCGCCAGTAATTGACGATTTTGGCTATATAGCAAATAATCGTTTGGCTTAAACTCAAATTGAAATGGCACAACTGTAATAATTTCGCTAGTCGTAATTCTTTGATTACGGCTAATGGTTTGACCAACAAATCGTTGATCGTTGATCGTTACTTGTTCTGCAATAGAAAGAATGGTTGTTAAATTGGCCATAAATTACCTTGTTTGTGGCAAGCCCCGTTGTGCGTTTTGGTATGCGCCCCAAACAGCATTTTGATTCTTAGCCAAAAATTGTGTAGCAGATTGTGTGTCAATTGCAGACATACTGGCAATATATGGGCCATTATAAACTGTAGCTGGTTGCTGACTGCCGCCCATTGCATCCGCAAGTTTATTGTTTGGAATAACTGTACCAGCGGTTTGTGGGACAAACAATTCTGGGCCATTCTCGCCAACAATCGATGGAACGCCTACGGGTGGCTGACCGCCATCCGCAAAACCAAACAAACTACCAATACCGCCAGAAGCAATATTACCGCCATCTGGTGTTGGGCCATATGCACCGCCACCACTAATTGCGCCACCAATCATGCCAAATAGCTTCATTTCTTGTGCATGAAGTTCAATTTTAAGCATATCGTTAATAATGCTTTTTGCCAAATCGCCAAAGTTTAGTTTGCCAGTTTGAACAAATTGATCCAGGGCGTTAGTCATGGAATTGGTAATTGATGCAAACATTTGTTCTGCTTGTTGTGCCGCATTTTCAGAGTTTTGCACATACTGGGCGTATGCTTTTTCCCAACCATAACTAAAACTGCGTTGATGCTCTTGAGTGGCCAATGTAGCCTTAACCGTTTCTTCAACATAAAAGTTTGAAGCATCTTCAATAGCGGCTTTTTGCTTTTGCAATTGGTCAATAAGGGCTGGCCCACCAATAGTATTTTTAGCCGCTGATATTTTCTTATCAATATCATCCAGCATCTTTTGGCGTTCATTTAACACCTGATTAATGTTCTTTTCTAATTCTTTTTGATTAGTCGTTAATTCAGCTTCTTGCTGGGCTTGTTTTAACTTGGTTAAAGTTAAATCAGCCTGTTCTTTATATTGTTGAGTAAGCCCTTGTGCCGCACTAATTTGCTTTTGATTAGCGGCAATAACCTGACGGTTTGCATCTTCTTGAACTTGTGGTTTGGCTGTTTCTTTGGGCGGGTTTAAAAGTTTTTGAGCAAATAACTCATCACTTTCGGCCATTGCTTTAACTTTATCATCATATTCTTTAATATCTTCCAGAGCTTTAGTAAGATTGCCTTTCATCAAATCGCCAGATGCGGCCGCAATACCTTCTAATTCTGTAAAAAATCCAAGAACAACTGTTGATGTATATTTAAACAAAACTGCGCCAACAGTAGCAAAATCTGTAAGAATTCCAAAGAAAATGTTTAATGCACTACTGTCTTTAGTTAATGAATCGTATAGAGCATTTAAAGCTGGCAATACTGCGGTGGTAAACTCCAGCATCAGCTTGTGTGATGCTTCTTGCATTTTTATGCTTAAATCATGCGCTTGAGTAACCGCTTGGGCATATTTGTCCATTTCTTCACGGTTGGCCATCATATCTGCGGCCAAACCTTTTAAATCTACGCCTTTAATTCCACGCCCCAAAGTCTGAAAAGCAATACCATTGCGTTCAGCAGAATCTTTCATTTGCGCCAAACCTTGAATGGTTTTATCAAACAATTCCTGTTCGGATAAATGGGCTAAATCATTAAGGGTAATCCCTAGCTTTGAAAATGATTCTTGGGCTTTGCCATTACCTAAAATGGCTGATTCAATTTTTTGAGTAAAGCCAGAATAAATACGGCTAGTTTCTTCGGCATTACCACCATTTTTCATTAAAGCATCGGAAAGGGATAATACGGATGCCACGGTCACATCGTTGGCTTTGGCGGTTTTAACAATGGAATCAGAATATTCCAATGCTTTTCTAGTTAATTCGGCAAAAGCGGCAACCCCAGCAACTTCGACAAGGGCATCTTTTAGTTCGCCAACATACTTTTTAGCATCAGCAATGCCCTGTTGAAAGGTCGCAGTATCTAATCCTAATTTGACCCCCAGGCTTGCTATATTTGCCATTTATTTTCCTTTTAAAAACTGTTTTGGCACATTCGGGGACATAAGCATAAATGATAATAACTGCTCATTTATATGATCCCTTTTTGCTTCCTCTGATAATGGTGGGTAAATATAGTCGTATGCTTTTGGTATTATATCTTGTAATTTGTATGCGGTCTTGCCTTTGGCAAGCATTGAATTAAAATGCCCCGCAGTTAAACATCCTAATACTTCTAAGATTCCCCGATTACCAATTAATCCATCGTGATACATCACGCAGATGTCGGTAAATGTTTCCTCATCGATGTTTTCTGGATCAGCCCCGTTTGCAATCAAATAGGCTTTAACTTGCCTACGAACTGATCCAATTACTTTCCCTTAGTATCTTTGTAATTGGCAGAAATTACTTTATTAATTTCATCAATTAATTCAATTTGAATAGCAAAAGGGAATAATTCCTCAATCATTGGGTATGTAATAGTATTCATATCAAATTCTTTATCTTCTGGCACAAGCAATTTAAAAAATTCGGTAATACGCATTTGCGTTAATACTTTGTTTTTGGCTGTTTCTTTTAATGAACGGCCTTCAATAATCACATCATTTTTGGCAAATTCAATATTAGATTCTTTTTCAAAGTCGGCTTTTCTGTCAATAAACACTTTGGCTATTTGTGCATATTCTGCATCAACCATTAATTCATCAATAACTTTGATTCTTTCGTGCATTGCTTCATATTCCAATGTTGTTGGAACACGAACTTTAAATGTGTGGCCGCCCATTTCAAATGAACGGGTGCGTACCAATTCTTGATTTTCTACAAACTTTTTGCCTAAAGCATTTGCAAACTGATTCATTTACTTTCCTTATGGATGTTTTGATTTATATTTTTCTAGGGCTGATCCTAGTTCTGTTCCCAGATTGTCTAAAATTGCAACAGATGTGTTTTCTAATGCTGGGCGCAAATACGGTCTTGGGGCTTCTTTATGCGTTCCAAACTCAGTAAACATGGCACGGCCATCGCTTTCAATACCAATTTGTTTGATGTTAGATTTGGTATTGTGCAAATTATAGAATGATTTTTTCTTTAGTTTATTGCCTGGTGCGGTGCTTACACGCCCAATAACGATTTCGCCAGGGCTGTAATATTTAGAATTGCGGTCTTTAGAATTAGGCTTTCTGGCTTCAATTTGAAGGGATGCCCTTAATGCGCCAGTATCTAAACCGTGTCCAGGCTCTAATAACGCTTTAGCAGTAGATAAAGTTGGCCGCAATGAATGTCTAATTGCGCTAACCAATATGGTCTTTGAATCTTTAGGGCCAAAATCATCTTGGATTTCATTTACCAAGTCGGTAAATTCTTCCCAACCTTCAAAGTCAATTTTGACCGTACTCATTTTGAAGGTTTGATAAGATTATTAAATATAGAATTGTTTAAGTTTTTAACGAACCCAGTAATTTCATCTGGGGACATTGTGTCTGCATGGCGGGCCGCAATCTCATAAGCCAGATTGATTCCCATTACTTTTTGTTGTTGAAAACCAAACCAATCCTTAACTCCAGAATCGGCTTGGTTTACCAGGTAACTAAAATAATTTGCTAAGTCTGCGTTATCTTTTATTGTAGGCATTTTATTAAGTATTGTTTGACCAACCGTATTGGTTGCCACGGGGATGGATAGTAAATGTGCATTTAGCTTCTGCGTTAGGTGCAGTATCAATAGTGAACTCTGATACACGGCCATTGAAGGCGTATGCAACAGTATTAGTACCATCAACAGCGGCAATAACGAAAGTACGATCAATAATTCCGCTATAAGCATCACCACGGATTAACAATAAGCCAGCATCAGAAGGATTCCATGCGGCAACGATTGTTAATGAAGTTGGTTTGCTTTGTGTTGGGATTACATCAGATTGACGACTACCAGCAACATAGAAGTTTGCGGATGCGTCATCTTGACCAAACTTAGGGATAGCTTCAACATTTAATTGTTCGCCAGCAGAGCCAGTACCGTTAGCAACAGCACCAACAATAGAAGCAACTTCACCAGTCCAAGTAGATAATTGGGTAGTTGTTAAAGGTGTTGGAGTTGTGCCAGTCTGACACCATAACGATGCCGAAAACCCAGGTAATACTTGATTTGGAAGTGCCATTTTAAAAATTCCTTAAATAAAAGTTAATCAATTTATATTATGTTGGAATGTATAAAGTGCAATCCATAATAATATGATGCAAGTTTATCGTATTATCGTATGTATTATACAACCAATCTACATCGGCTTTTGATATTTGAAATCCGCTACTGCCACCAAAAAGGCCGTTGTAACCATGCAATGATTGTAATATGGAATTGCTTATATTGAAAGCATCATTCATATCTTGAGCAAAGACATTAATTTGAAATATAGGCTTGTCAATACCCTTGTTATTCTGATTTTGGCCAGTATAAACAGGCTGGTGAACATTCCTTAATTGCCAAGTAATAAACTTAGGCTGGCTAGCAAAATTACGGTTGAAATTGGCATAAACAGGCACAGGAGTAGCAATAGCGGCCAGTTGATATTGGATGGCTTTTGCATAATTAAGCGGATTCTGCTGGCTCATACTTGTGTGCTTGGATCGTTACGATAGCAAGTGAAAGTAATATTCATTTTATCGTTACTTTCATTGACATCCATTATTCTAAAATCATGCCCACGCCAATTAAACGCATAGCCGACTTGATTTTCCGACATTTGCAAAGTATTTGGAGTGTAATTTAATACAAACTTAACCAAATCAGCATAAACACGATCTTCTTTGGTAATGCTCAAATTATTATGAACATCCATTACTCTGGCACGGGTTTGAAACCATAGGGTAATTGCGGTTGTGGTTTGTCCAATGCTATCTGTGGATATAGCAACATTATTCACATCCACATTTTCATAGCGGACAATAGCCATTACAACACCAGCGGTTTATAGGGTCTGAGTAATTGCTCTACGCCATAAGGGATTTTGTTCATAACCCCATTAAAGGTATCGCTACGGTTGTTATAAAGATGGGTTAGCATCATTAAACCAGCTTGTTGAATGACTGGATATTGAGCATATGGGCTAGCACCAGTTGTATAAGTAACCACAATTGGGTTTGCAACAAAAGTGCTAATTTCGCTTGGCAAGCTGTTTACAATAACTTGATTTCCCGTAGGATCATAAAAATAAGATGATGGGTCAAGCAAAGTAAAGGTTGCTGGCATATTGCCATTGTAATAACCAACCGAATTAATCACAGTTCCAGCATTGTTTTGACTGGATTGGCTAACTTCTGGCAAGTCTAATTGAACTTGTGTGCCACTCATGCCATTCCAAGCCCCATAGTAGACTTTATAGCTAATGGGGAATATGGACATACCAAGATAATCCTCGATGGCCATACGGGTCGCTAATTCAAGCCCAGTAAGGTAATCATCTTGACTGGTATCGCCAAACAAGTTTAGCTGTTGGGTGATCTGATCCAAAGTAAGCCATTGCGTTTGCAAATCACGGCTTGTTTGCTCTATCTTTTCATAGCTAAAGGGGTTACGGGCTGTACCTAAATACGGCCCGTTTGTATAACTATCTAATGGCATATTGGCCTTATGATTCTAAACGGACACCAGCGAATACATCACGAATTGTAGAACATACCCGTTTTTCAGCATATAGGGTTACTGTACCTGGCTGAGTTTGCTCTAAACGCTGGATGCTAAATTCTTCGTGATCCACGATAGTTACAAACTTATCCCAGTTTGCCAAATAGATTGGAAAATTGCCACTACCAACCACTTGCATATATGGGTTAGGAATGACTGGGAAACCAAATACATGAGCCACAGCACCACCATCGGAATCGCCAACTTCAACAAATAATGGCTGGCCAGTAGAACTGGTTAATTCACGCAATGCCAAAATGGTGTTTGGGTGCATATGCCATGAAGTGCCTGGCAAACTCCAGTATTGGGCTGGCAATGCAGATGCTAAGGATGCAATATCGTTATAAACGATTGTGCCGCCAGTAGCGGTGCTAACAGTTTTAACTGTATGCAAACCGTTTGTTGGGCCAGAACCGTTTGTACCAAATGCGGCAGTTGAACCGCTTGGATAGTAATTTAAACCACGCAAACCGCTTGTTGCGCCAGTAGATGTAGTGCTAGAACCAGCTTGATCGTTATTTTGAATCATTGACAATGCTTCTTGTTGGCTAAATTCCAACATTAAATCGCCAACAATTGCTGGATCAAGGTTATTAATATCGGACATTGCGGCAGTACGAACTGGCAATTGAGCCGTAATCGCTTGTAATGGCAGTTGCCAGAATGATGTAGCAATGTTTGGAGTACCAGTATCCACATTAACTGGATAGCCCCAGGGATTTGTAGGATTGGTTGCATTACCCGTTTTAACAACAAACGCTTCATCCGAACCAATCGTAGTAATTTCACGGCTTGCCATGCGCAATGGGTTAGCCATACGCAATGATGCAAACGCATCATCATAAATAACACGACCACCAACCCCAGAGCCAGAACCTTGTAGGCCAGCGGCTTCTTTCAGGTTTACTTTTACCGCATCACCATTTTTTTCGGTAAGTGCGGATTTAATTGCTTCTAGGATTAGTTCATTTTTCATATATATTCCAAAAGATTTAAGATGGGGCGGCTTTTGACCGCCCCGCCTTCACTACATATTACGCTGTTGCAGTTGCGGTAGTACGGAAAGCAATGATGGAAAGTGGGTCTACATTTGATGTAGCCAAACGCTTTTCACCGAAGAATGTGATGTAACCAGGCAATGTCTGGTCATATCTACGCAATACCATGTTCAAACGATCAACGATGGTATGTCCTTTTTGCCAATCACCGAAATACATTGGGAACAAGTTAGCGGCTGTGTTACCAGCAAACTGACTTGGATTGTCGCAGTATTTATTAACAACAACATCAAAACCAAGCATACGGCCAACGATACCATCGTTGTCCATTGGGTGCATCCGTTCAAAAATTGGAGTACCGTTGGTGTCTTTTAAGCCACGAATCTGAGCCAAGAAAATTGGGTTTACCAAGAACTTCGCTGTTGGTGTCCAATATTGTTGTGGCAGATTGTAGATAAAGTTGATGATGTCATCATAGGTTACATTAGCCGCACCAACCACATTACCATTGCTGGTTAATTGGTCATAAACAGCCAATTGGTTCAAACCGTTTGTGGAAGCTGTACCAGAAGTACCGAAACCGCCAACGCTGATTGTGCCACCAGCATAAGAAGCATTAGCACCGTAGTTAGCATATTGGTTCAAACCACGCAAACCATTAGAACCACCGTAAGGCAAAGTTGTTGCGCCCTGGTCGTTGTTCTGGATCATGGACAAGCCTTCTTGCTGGCTAAATTCCATCAACATATCATCAACCACATTGGCTTCTAAACCATCGATGTCATCAAGAGCCGCAGTACGGATTGGGAATTGGACATTCAAATCTTGTAACACTAATTGCCAAATGTTGGTAGATTCAGTTGTTTGTGAACCGTTGTTTTGAATTGGATAACCCCATGCCGCACCAGCATTGCCAGTTTTTGCACGGAACTGATATGTAGAACCTTCAGTAGTTACATTACGGGAAAGGCCACGCAATGGGTTAATCAAACGCAATGTGTGGAATACAGGATCATAGGCTGTACGACCACCGATGTTGTAACCGCCACCAGTCAAAGCTGAACTTTCGGTTAAGTATGCTTGATATTGTGTTTCATCTTCAAACATCTTAATTTCTTTTTCAACATTGCCTTTTTTGTGGAACTTTTTGAGTTGCTCACGAACCATACGGTTTACATCTTCTTTAACCGATTTGGCTGGCTTGATGATGGAAGGTGCAGAATTGATTTCTGAAACACGGGCTTCAATAGTAGCCAATTTTTCAGCCATTTCAGCTTTAACAGCTTCAACAGCCGCTACAGCTTCAGTTTTTACTTCTTGAATCTTAGATTCATTTGATGCTTCGATAGCATCTAATTTTTCAATGATTTGTT
>Ga0316219_1002082_pt1 | contig 19403 bp, 16 predicted proteins | sample TBH18003PmetaG_FD_203635 | JGI IMG/M metagenome (GOLD analysis project Ga0316219, IMG submission 203635) | Freshwater microbial communities from Trout Bog Lake, Wisconsin, USA - TBH18003P | ecosystem: Environmental > Aquatic > Freshwater > Lake > Hypolimnion/Profundal zone | place: USA... | reverse complement strand
TTTCTGTGGCCAGTGTCCAAGCTGTATTGTCAGTTGTCCTCAAATCATTTGTAAAAATAAATATATTGCTTGTCATTTATTATTTAAAAATATATGATGACAGCTCTTGACACACTTTTGCTTTTGTCATATGGGTTATTACTGAACTTTGAAATTCTCTTTTAAAATGGTCAGGCGGAGCTCGCGTTCTGGGCAAAGTACACGACAATGATTTGCTTTCTAAAGTCACGCATGGAGCCGGCAACGGCCAAACGCGCGGTCCTTGCTTGGTCGGGGGCAAGGTCACGAGTATTGAGCCATTGTTCCAAGAGGGACTCGTAAGTGGGGCCGGTTTCGACTAGAAGTGGGAACGTGTCGGCTTTGGCCCCTGCCAGCATGACGGCTTCATTGGCAAGGCCTATGATGTGTAGGAAATGTTTGGTCACACAATCCCTGCAAAACTTGGCGTCGACTGACAGGTGCTCTTCTAGAAGAATGGACTGCTTGGCGATTTCGCGCATGTTGTAGTCGGGGTCACTCACCGGGTCTGTTGCGCCACAGGTTGATGCATCGCATGTTCCGGTATCATGTTTAGGGTTTGTCGTGTGCTTTTGCTTGGACTGTCTGTTTTTCAAGAGGAGAAATACAATAACTACCAAGAGGACAGTGTTGATTAGACACGAGCACAATATGATTCCCGCCATTCTTGATTATTGATCATGTTTTTTATAAACTTGTATGAAAATTACGGCACGTTTTTACATAGGAAATCGAAAAATAATTCAATAAATACACGATTATGCCAACATGGGCGCCAGGATCTTCATGAGCGCCTCGGACTTTGTGTAGCCTGACCAAAAGAGGGCAATGTCATCGCCATTGTTTGTGCCATCGTTACAGTCTTTGTACGTGCCATTCAGTTCCTCCCGCATGAGTGGGATCATGCTCCACCTGTAGGTGGGTGGCCTACAAGGCAGGATCAGATTGAGCAGGGCTACACACTCTTCTGGGCGTGTCCTGTCAACCCAGCTGTGGCCAGCAAGGATCATGTCAATCACGCCATTGCCGTACTCACTCGTGATCGAGACGTCGGCACCAAGGGAGAGAAGCAGCTTCACATTGTCAATCCTGCGCCATTCAATTTCAGAGAGTAGCAAGGTCGTCTTGGTGCAGTCGGAGTTGTCCCACTTGTCCCACCTGTTGATGTCCAGGATCTTCTCCTCGACCACACTCTTGATGAACGATGCAAAGGGTATGTCGTCTTCCACAGTTGCCCAGTGCAGGATCTCGACAATGTCGTTGGGAACTCGCGGGCAGCTGCAACAAACTCGGAGAGTGTGGCGTAGCCCTGGGGTTCCCATTTGGATGCGGACATTGTGTGGTAGAAGAGGATATACGTTTTGACAATACTGAAAAAATCATCTTTTTTAAATCGGCATTGAATGGAAATCAAAAATATTGTATTCGATCTTGCGACGAAAAGTTGTTCAAAGATGCACTTGGTTCATGAAACGATTTTCGGTTTTATTATGATATGCCATTTGTTTACCGACATGGTGGCCCCCTCGTCAACGTCTCCCTCGCTTTCACTGTCAAATTCGCTGTCACTGTCTAGCTCTGCTGCACAGATGGTGATCGTGATGGTATACAATTCTGTCTCGATCCGTGCAACGTATGATGCCGCATAGGTCTGCATGATAGTCCATGTTTCAAAACGCGGATACTTGTAGATCAGATCAATCGACCCTACAGTCTTTTTGCCGCCCGATTTGACACACACCTTGTCAGTTTCTTTGACAAGACTTGTCAAGATTTTATAAAATACATGCACGGGAACGTTGTCCAAGACAAGTGAACCATCTAACTTTTTTGTCGCGTCAATGACATGACAAGCCCACATCTTGCTACCATGTAGAGTATAGAGTGTCCTAGTGGTCGAATGGCGGGCAAACATTTTGTATGTATGTTTTATGGTTGCATGCCCATTCGATTATATTGAATAAATCAGTTTTCCATCAATAAATCGATATTGATTTCTTTACATCGATATTGATTTCTTTACATCGACATGGACAACATCTTGTTGTGTCGTTTTTCTCTCGGATATAGTTTCGGTAATTTCCTGCATCATTTTTGTTTGAATGGCTATTTTGCGGCGCAAGTGTTGTTGCATTGCTATTATTTCGTCCAATGTTTTAACATCCAGGTCCATTTCCTGCCTTTCTGATAAATACACAGTAGACATCAAAACCGTGGTGCCGACATTTTATACTATGGTTTAATTTTTTTATGTGGTTCATATAAACCATGTATGGGAAACGCAAGCCTGATTGGTATACCCAAATTCGGGAAGAAATAGTAGAGCAAGACAAGATTTGCCGCAAGAATAACGATTACGACTTCCAGGCAAATATTAAAAGTGATCCGTATTCGTACAGGGATTTTGAGACATTCAAAAGGGATCACCCAGGTAAAAATGTTGTTGATCCTACTACAAATGTAACAACGTACGAAGCGTGTAAGCAACGGCCTACCCTTGGAAAGTTTGTAGATGGCAAGGTGGTGCGCGAGACAGATCGGTTGAAGCGCTACTACAAGGGCAAGTTTTGGTCGCGGGCCGAATGTGCTGATGCCGGCGGTGTATGGGATCCCAATGCGATCAACCGTGATAACAAGTACGACACGGGCGTGTGTTGGACCTCCAAGGCAGAAAATAAATGTGCCAACCTGAATGATCCGAGTCTTCTTGTGCCGGATCTGGCGGCCAAGGTCAAGAATAAGACGGCGGCGTATAAAAAGGCGCTGGCCAAGTGCGAGTACTATAACAAGGTGGATGATGTCGATGCCAAGGGAAAGAAGAAGAAACTCAACATGACAAAGCAAGCATGGAACATGTTTACGCAAAACTCGTGCTCTTACAATGAGAATTTGAACGAGTGTGTGTCCACGGCGGCCCATGAAGAGTATGAGCGCATTGCCAAGAAAGCGCGAGCTGATTTAGAGGGCGATGACTCTGTGCCGTCGATTCATCCGCCCAAGGGCATACCTGTCGACATCACAAAGGCCGAGTCCACCATTCAAAAATACCTTGATGAGTTTTACAAGGGACCGGGTGCGCCCGTGACAGATCAGCTCATCGGTGTGGGCAATCGCTGTGTCCGCCAAGTCAAGGACGACAAGGGCGGGATTATGTGGATGACCAAGCACATCTATCGCATCGATGATTTCCGGACGCTTCGAGAGCTGCTGACTCCAATTCAGAGGGATTGCGTTATGGTCGCAATTGGGCGCGATAATCTTGCCGTGTTGGAAGACTTGTTGAAAGAATATCAAGATGAACTAGCTATTGACCCCAAAAAAAGGATTATGCTTTTCAAGATGAAAGCACTCGATGCCTTTTGGGACAATGTGGGTGACCTTTATCTTGGTGTGGACGATCTCGAATCATATGACAACTTTTACGAGAGAAACGAGCCGGAACAAAAGTGGTGGGAGAAGAAGCAAAATTCTCTTGACAGTAGCGGGTTCCTGCCCTCGCTCTCGCAGTCAATTGTCAACATGTTGATGAAGAGTAATTTTGTGAATCATTCGAGCAACAGGGGGCTGCTCGCATGGCACTCGACAGGCAGCGGAAAGACGTGCACGGCGGCGGGCATCATGGAGTCGTTCTGGGACTCGGACAGGCAAATTGTTTTTGCCAGCTCGGGCGATGCGATTCGCAGCAATCCAGACTACAAGTTCCACGAGTGTGCCATGCGCCTTTATCCTCGCTTTCAACAAGAGCCGTTCAATGGGCAGATGGATATTATTGGGCGCAAGTTCAAGGAGCGGGGCATCATCTTTATCACTTTTGCGGAACTAGCCAATCGCATTAACAAGATGGAAAAGCTGAAGAATTTGTTGCGGGCATTCTTCACTACTTCGATGTATCGTGGCGATTACATCAATGATCCCACTAGAATTGAGGTGCCTCCACCACCTGTTGTGAAAAAGGCACGTGTTGAAAGCGCCAAGAAGAGCAAAGAACTTTCACCAAAAAAACCGATTCCAGCTCCCAAAAAGCCATCACCTGCTCCTGTACCTAAAGTTAGGAAGCTTTCACCCAAAAAGATTGCACCACAACCAGTCAAGCCCAAGAAAAAGACAGCGTCAAGGTCGCCATCATCTATCAGTAGTAGCTCGAGTGATGACACAACGCCAATCAAGCAAAGAAAGCTTGCGCCTAGGAAACCTAGCCCAGTTGTAACAAGAAAAATAAAAGCTTCAGACTTGGAGTCACCCATTAAAACGAAGAAACTGGCTCCCAAGAAGAGGTCACCATCGCCCCCTGCTCGTGGAAGAAAAAAAGCTGCCTCTGATAGTGATGATTCTGATTACGTTTCATCTATCAAGACAAGAAAACTTGCACCTAAAAAGAGGTCACCGTCGCCCCCTGCTCGTGGAAGGAAGAAAGCTGCCGCTGATAGTGATGATTCGGATTACGTTTCATCTATCAAGACAAGAAAACTTGTACCTACAAAGAGGTCACCGTCGCCTCCCACTCGTGGAAGGAAGAAAGCTGCCTCTAATAGTGATGATTCTGATTACGTTTCATCTATCAAGACAAGAAAACTTGCACCTAAAAAGATGTCACCCGTCAAGAAACCAGTTAGATCTCGATCTGCTTCTCCCGTGCCTAAAAGTAAAGTAGCCAAGAAAGCTCCTAAATCTCGTTCTAGTTCTCCTGTGCCTAGAAGTAAAGTGGTCAAGAAAGTTGCTACACGATCTCGTTCTGCCTCTCCCGCACCTAGGAAAAAGAAAGTTGCTCCTAGATCTCGATCTGCTTCTCCCGTGCCTAGAAGTAAAGTGGTCAAGAAAGTTGCTACAAGATCTCGCTCTACTTCTCCCGTGCCTAGAAGTAAAGTGGTCAAGAAAGTTGCTACAAGATCTCGCTCTACTTCTCCTGCGCCTAGAACTAAAGTGGCCAAGAAGGCTCCCATATCTCGTTCGGCTTCTCCTGTGCCTAGGAAAAAGAAAGTTGCTCCTAGATCTCGTTCTAGTTCTCCCGCGCCTAGAAACAAGGTGGTGGTAAAGAAAGCTACACGATCTCGTTCTGCCTCTCCCGCACCTAGGAAAAAGAAAGTTGCTACAAGATCTCGCTCTACTTCTCCTGCGCCTAGAACTAAAGTGGCCAAGAAGGCTCCTAGATCTCGTTCGGCTTCTCCTGTGCCTAGGAAAAAGAAAGTTGCCCCTAGATCTCGTTCTAGTTCTCCTGCGCCTAGAAACAAGGTGGTGGTAAAGAAAGCTACACGATCTCGTTCTGCCTCTCCTGCACCTAGGAAAAAGAAAGCTGCTCCTCGATCACGTTCTAGTTCAAGGTCGTCTTCACCTGAATCTGTCAAGACACGCAAGCTCAAACAAAAGACTGAAAAACTGGTTAAAGCGACAAAAAAAGGCAACAAGGACTCTCGTAAGATTGAAAAAGCTGCCATTGACTTTTTGCGCACCGTTTTCAAAGAGTCAGTATCACCTATTAAATCTTCAAGAAAAAGCAAGACAGTGTCAAAAGCATCATCTATCAAGTCAACTGCTTCTACCAAGTCAAAAGCGTCCACCGTTTCTAGCAAAAAGAAAAACGTACCTATTGTTGTGAATGCTCAACCGATTAACAACAAGAAGAATAATAAAAATAGAAACAAGAACAAGGGCAATGGCAATGGCAATGGCAATGTCAATGCGTATGTTCAGAACAAGGGCAATGGCAATGTGAGACACGTTCCAGGGCCTAGGCCAGTGGCAAAGGGTGGCGCACGCAAGACATCGGCTGATGATATTACACCGTTCGACTACTTTCTCAAGCGCTTTGCTATGTGGTACCGGATCCGCGACATCAAGTTGGTCAAAGATGCCATGTCGACTCTGAATATTCACAGTCCCAGCGATGTGGTGGATCTTGATCATTGTGCACTCATTATCGACGAGGTCCACAATCTGTTCAGACCTCTTGACACCCAAAGGGTCCAACATCAGTTTGTGGAAAGCCAGATTGTTGATCCCAACGCCCGTCCGTCATTGAAAATGGTCATCCTCACAGCTACACCTGGTGACAACGTGACCGACGTCATGAAGTTGCTCAACGCCATCCGAGACCCCACTCACATCCCTATCGAGGCACCCACGTCCGAGCCGAGCGATGTGATTCGTTTCAAGAAGCAAATCCGTGGGCTTATCAGCTATTTCGACATGAGCAGTGATCAGACCAAGTTTCCCACTGTCACAGACCACGGTATAATCAAGTACCCAATGAACACGAAGCAATTTATTGCCTATGCTGACCAATACAAGAAAGCCAAGGAAGAATACAAGGACTATGATGGATTGGCACAAGAAAACAAGTTGAGTAAGTATTGGTCGGGGCCACGTAAGTACTCGAATATGATGTACACGTTTGAAAAGGGCATGGCTGTGTCAGAATTCTCTTCTAAGCTGCCGGCGCTTCTTGACAAGCTCAAGTCGTTTCCCGATCACAAGCAATATGTGTATTCAGCCTTTCACACGGCTCAGGGGTCGGGACAAGGCATCCAAGAGATCGCTCGTCAACTCGACGCCATGGGCTATAGCAAGCTTACTCCTCAAATGGCGAAAGAGGCGAATAAATTGGGGCGCACGATTCCCATCAAGAAGCGTTATATCCTCGCGATCCAGAGCGACCTGGGTGGTACTACTCCCGAAGAGGCTGGTAAAACCCTTGGCGAGTTGCTCAAGATTTATAATTCGGATGCGAATAAAAATGGTGAACTCGCTCACATCTTCTTGGCGAGTCAGTCTTTCAACGAAGGCTTGGATCTCAAATCCGTGCGCCATATTCACATATTTGAACCGCTAGTGACTATGGCGTCGGACCTTCAAACCATCGGACGTGCAAGGCGTTTCTGTAGTCATGCGCAACTTGACAAGAGTGACTGGAAGGTGGAGATTCACAGGTACCTCTCGGATCTGCCAACAATGGGGGCTGTATTGGATGGAAATATCGAGGCACAGATTCGCGGACTAGAGGGGTCCATCAAGACACACGAAGATGCATTAAAGGCTGCACCGCCTGTGGGGAAACCAGCCAAAGATGTCCTTACCAAAAAGATTGCGGATGCCAAGAAACAGTTGGCGCCCTTGAAAAAACAACTCAAAAATAATTCAGATTTGAAGAATGTGAAAAACGTGGACCAGGTTATCTATGACGAATCACGTGAACGCTTCAAGCAGCTCTTTGATGTGTACAATGCCATGAAGGGAGCTGCGGTGGACTGCATGTTGCTCAAGGACTTTCATGCGAATCCTGATATCGTGTGCCTTGATGAGTAGTCTAGTGCAATGAAACCATGGTCAAAGTTTGGATTGACATGTCGGTACCATCTTGACAGTGGTGAGCCGATTCTATAGATCCTCTACCATTCCACGCGTCCACTGCATTTTGTGAGGCGGTTGCAGATAGTCGTTGCATGGTACCTTTTAATTTAAATACCCAATTGTTTTGAATCATGTCAATGTTGATGAACGAGGTCAGGGTGGCTTTGTTGACATAGTAGTTCCCTGTACTCAAGGATATTTTTATGAATTGTGTTTTTAATATCGGACGGTATCCTTGACACTCATAAAATATACTGTTGGGATTTTGCAAGTTGTCTTGTACATTTTTGAAAGAAAACACTGTACCCGAGGCTTTTTCCGCAGGTGGAAACATGATAATACCAATATCATCTAGTACTTTTTCATTTTGTGTCTTGACGAATTCTTTTTTTGTTGCAACATTTATTTTTAGAATATTGGCAATACTTGTGTTTTCCATGGTAATATAGTCAAAGCAATGCGCTGTGGAGCTTATGTTTGGACAAGGGACAATTGTAATCTGGTTTGAGCCTCTTTTCATTTCAAAAGCTACACCTATAGATTTGAAATAATACATGATGGTCTGACTGAGAGTGGTTGTTTTTTCGTCGAATGGGCGCTCAACTTGATTCAATATTTCATTCAGATTTGCTATAATCTTTTCGGTCTCGTCCATGGGTAATGTGAATCCTCTGTCAACATACTTGCGAATGCGCCCCATGGTCCTTGCCCACTCTGGTAAACTCTGTAGGTCATAGGCAATTTTGGATATGCGAATTATGTGCTGATTAAAATCGGACGTGGCTGACCGCCTTTGAGAAATATCAGATACACTGCATTCATATTGTTTTTCAGATTCATAATCAATACTAAAAACATGTTGGGTGGCGACTATGTCAAATGAACGAATAGCCGCTTTCACATCCGGCTCGCTTAAAACTATAATCTGTATGGAGATCTTGTTTCCCCTTTCTAGAGATTCAAAATGAATCATTTCCTTTACATATTTACGCAATCGTGTATACGATGGGGGGAAATGAGTAGTGTGTTTTTTCTTGTAGCCATTTTTCAAAAGGATAGATATAAAAACATATGTTGTCAAGGTTGGTTGTGGCAACCAAATATCAATGTCGTTTGGAATCCATGCCGTGTGATCTCGGCCCATGGCATTTACAACTGCACTACCGGCAATGACACAACCACACTTGCTAAAATGACTCCAGAATATATTGCGTTCATCTGGGTCAGGTATGAGCGCTTTTAAAGTAGCCATGATGATTTTGCAAGGTCGATCCGTATGAACCGACATCTTATATTTAAAAAAGAAATTATAAAATATTTTTTGTGTATTATGACAATATTTTTTTGTGTATTATGACAATATTTTTCTTGGCGAATCGCCTGACTTTCGACTAAGCGTGTTCAATGTCCTTGGTCCACTTCTTGTCGTACATACATGTTGATCAACTTGGTGTTGTTGTTGGTAAACTTGGAGGCAAGGTCAAGCTCGATCTTGGTGGGCATTGACAATGACTTTTGGGGTGCACAAGCAGGTAAAGCCATGTTGCACCTCCTCACTTTTGTCGCAGTCCACACCCCGTAGAACTTGGTGTCATTGACATGATCCACTAGCGAAAGGTACATTTGTATAAATCTACGTGTATTGTGCATCACGGACATTATCATAAAGCGCGGACAATTCCGACTTGGGGCCTTCGAGGTGCAGCTCCTGTTTTGCCGCGGTATTTTTCCACTTTTTAGACGGAATAAGCTTTTGGAACGCGGCTTTGTCTGTCTTGGGCGCCATGTAATCCGTTTCCGAGTCGCGCGTATAGATAATCCACTTGGTCATGACCTTGACCTTCACCGTGTCTTTTTGTTTTTTGGGGGCAGGTGCTACTTCGAACACGTCTTCAATTTCATACGGTTCCACATTTGAATATGAAAAATCATGGATTTCATCACCATGGACAATCCTCAGGTTTCCTTGAGAGGGGATGTAGAAAAATGTAGTAGTCTTTTTTAGCAATTTACCTTTCACTTTTTGTGGTAGCTCGCTCAAAATGCTATTGAGAGTTGGATCGGTGAGTGGCGGCAATTGTATACTTTTAACTTTGTCTTCTATCGAGCTGTAAAATTCCTTGGGGTTGGGAACATAAGGGATCAAAGGAATACGAATATACCCATCGTTGGTATCTGATTTGACAAGTTTGTTTTTCATGACAATGTACGAGTGAAGGAGTCGGTAGTCACCATAGTTGATTATGTCACCATCTTTCAACATGGGAAACTCTTTCTTGGCGACTGCATATATAAGTTGACCGGTCGAAAGCCGCTAAATACGATTCGTTTACCTGCTAGCTTTGACATTTACTTTTAATGTTTTTATATTTTAATATCATTTCTGGTATATAGATTACTACAACAAATAAGAAAACACGATGTTGCCATATGATGTTTTGCAATTTATCGCCGACTATGCCGACATTGACAGCCGACGCTACATGGGTTTTTTGCCAAGAAAGATTTCAGCAGACGTGTTGAGCATAATGAATGACATGTTGGAGAAAAAGCACACGGCAAAATATCATGGGTACAACGGCCAGATCACAACATTCGTACCCACATCTTTGGTGAAAGATGGCGTCATGTCAGCCATGTATATGTCATACCATTACGATCAAGACACGTTGACAGTGATCCACACAACAGGCATATTTAATTGCTCTAGTCAAAACAACATAGGCTTTGACACAATGAATATTGTGCGCAGTGTCGGTTATGAAATATTTGATGTGTTTGATGAAAAACCCATGTGTATTCCATACAAAAACGGCGGACTCTCATGTCACGTTACTCCTTTCAATTACAACTCGATTTGTAAACACATGAATAATGAAACCACCTAGAATGTTTCATTACATTTGAAAAATAAATAGGATATATTTTATGACTTTTTGGGATTATTCAAAAGTCAGCGTCTAGTCCAAACGTGTCCGCGTCCCCGCCCTTGCCCCCCACCCTTGCCTTGGCATACTCGCTCTGCCTTGTGTGCTCGAAAAAGTTCGACTTGTTGGCAAGGCCGATGCGGTCCATGAACGGAAACGGGTTGTTGACATTGTAGATCTTGTTGTAGCCGAGCTGCACAATGAGCCGGTCTGCCACAAACTTGATGTACTGGCTCATGAGCTCGCTGTTCATGCCCAACATGTGGCAAGGAATCGAATCAATGATGAACTCGTCCTCGATCGCGACCGCCTCGGTGACAATGTCGCGAATGACCTGCTCGTCCAGCTTGTCCTCTGGGAGGAGCGAGTAGAGGTGAATGGCAAACTCGGTGTGCAGGCTCTCGTCGCGGCTGATGAACTCGTTGCTCAGGCACAAGCCCGGGAGGAGGCTACGCTCCTTGAGCCAAAAGATTGCACAAAAAGCGCCGGAGAAGAAGATGCCCTCGACACATGCAAAGGCCACAAGGCGCATCGAAAAGGATGATGACTTGTCCGTGATCCACTTCATCGCCCACTCGGCCTTTTTGGCAATGCAGGGAATGGTGTCGATGGCGTTCAACAGGTGCGTCTTCTCCTTGCTGTCCTTGATGTACGTGTCGAGCAGGAGCGAATAGGTCTCGCTTTGGCCTGTCAGGATGCCGTTGAAGACACCTGTGTGCCGGTGCGGCTCCTCGAAACAGAACATGGGCACCTTGATGTCCATCTTTTTGATGGTCGTGATGCGCAAGGGCATTGACTTTGTGTCTGTGTACACAGGGAGGACTGGCAATGTCGCGCGCGCACCCAGGTCCTTCAACTTGGTCAGTTCGGCATACGTGATGGTCAGGGTTGCTAGGCCAGAGGCTGTTGTGTCCTTGACCGATGTGATAGCCAAGGTCGTGAGGAGCAGTTGCACGTGCTTCAGGAACACCAAGTCGGTGTGCACGAGGACAACACCTGTGTCTGTGAGTGTGGCGTGCTTGAGGGCGCCTGTCAGCCACTCCACCTTGATCTTTTCACAATAGTTGACCGGCACAAAGTTGATGGGGCGGCAGTTGTACCTTGTCGTGTTGTACTTGGGCTTGGTGGTGCTGCAGTTGAAGGCATGGCTCCCATGCTCTTCGATGTTGCTAAACAAGTGCTCGTTTTCGAGGTTGAGCTCGCCCACAGACGGGTAGATGAACGGTGTGACCACCATGTCCGTCTCGAGGTCCTTGGTCATGATGCGGTCACCGTCACCGCCAATCAGCCACTCGTGGTTGGGCGTGCACACCAGCTGCATTCCGTTGGACACGGTGACATGGTAGGCATCCGACTCGTCGGCTGTCTTCATCACCATGACCTTGCTGAACACGTGACCGTTCCACACATCGACACACTTGCCCTCGACTGCTGCAATCGGAATGTAGCCGGTCTTGGTCAAGATCTCGGTGTCGGGCGAGACACAGTGGATGTTTTCCATGGCGATCTGGAAGCCATAGAAGCACTTGGCCTCTTGTGCCTTGACCTCGTTCATGAACCTCATCGACAGGTTCTCGTTCACAATGCCGTCGCTGCCTGCGAAAAAAGCGAGAATGTGCTTGATGAAATGCTGCTCGTTGCCATTCAAGTTGTCCCAATCAGCCTGGTCCTGAGACAGGTCAATCTCTTCGGCAGTCCAAAAGGCAGACAGGGCCTTTTTGTACATTTTGAAAATGCTGTTGTAGCGAATGGGAAACAGAACAAACCTGTTGGTCATGTCGGTGAGGATTGACTCGGCTGCCATTTTACTTTCTTTGTTCTTTTTTTGGATACTGTATATAGACGAGTTGTGTTTATATACTTTTGTAAAAAATATGATTTGTATTCTTTATGCTGGTTTCAAAAAGTGTTATGTTTCTGATGCTTGGCTTGACATGTTCCAAGGACTCGCGTTGACAATCACGGGAATATCAGGGGTGGTGCGGATATCCCAGCTGGTATATGCATTGATCCGTTTGAACTCGCTATTGCTCTCGTCCAACATGATCTTGGCCACAAACTTGTGATCAATTTCATCCGGATTTGCCTTTTTTACCAAGTAGAGAATATCGTTAGAGTTGATGGAGAATCCAGAAAACTCGAGGATGCTCTGGATCGTCTTGGGATTGTCAAGGATGATGTGCATGTACAGATTCTGATATCCCTTGCCTGTAAACGATTGTAAATTGCTAAAGAAATCTGAAAAGGAATACTTGGCATTAAGGTCAAAATCATAATTGGAATAAATGTACTGCAACATGTAGATGATGTGGTTTTGCTTGAGCGACGGGGGAAGGGTTGCATATGTATCAAGGGATGCGGCCTTGGCAAACGTGGAACGGACATGAAAAATGCTTTCAATAGGGGTGACGCGGGCATTGAGGGAAAAAACGTTGATGAGCTCGGCCGCACCAGGAAAGTCAAGGGCGAAATATAGCTGCTTGCCAATGACAAAGTTGTCTAGAGTACCCGTGCGGACAAGTGTGGAAAGTGTGGGGATAAGTGCATGGGGTATATAAGCAAGGCGTTTTTGTTGTTGGTTCTTGTGTGTGCATATGTAGTTGAACACGACCAGATTGTTGGAGTGTGTCATGTCGGTGGATGTCGCTTTTGCTGGCACAGGGTCCAATACTGAATATTTGCATTCAAGACCATGTGTGTCATTGTCCCACTGGCCATTATCTGAAAAGTGCGATATTGGCTTGAAAAGAGGCAGCCACTTTTGCTCCTCTTGATTATTTTTTGGCAACAGATCCTTGGAAGAAAGTACAGGTATGGGATTGGGTATTACTTCTTGTTCACCTTGTGGTTGTATTTCAGGTTCTTTTGCTTTTGATGTAGAGATATCTTCCTTGATTGCCTTGAAAGCTGCCTCGAGTGCAGGTGGCAAGTAATAGCAATCACGGATATCATTGTCGCGTTCTTCAATTGTCTTTTCAAGGACTTTCGTCGTAATGACATCTTGTGTTTTAGGTTTTTGCACATTGTCGATGGTTACAGGTGTATCGACTATGTTTTGTTCTGTCTTGGAGCGATGCATGCTCAAATTCCTTTTCCAAAAAACAGGAATAGCAATGTGTCTACTTATTTTTTGAATTTGATTTTTGTAAAATGTAAACAAGCTAGGATAAACAGATGTGTAATACTGTTTCGCGCGAGTGTATCCGGTGACCATCAAAAAATGCCACATCCAAAATGTATACATCCATGACAAACCGTAAATACTGGTCTTTCTGGTATGGTTGTTGCCTACAAACTCGGGATGCATGACGACCTTTTTAGTGGTGATTGTTTCATCAGGGTGAAACTGCTGAAGTACAGTAGTCACTGATTCCACGTCCACATTGGGCTCTTGCGCTATGATGCGGACATGCTTTGACGTACTAAAATGCACAAGAAAGTACGGCTCTTTGGTTGTGCCCATGCTTGATTAACGTTGTTGCATTAACAATTCTTTAAGTGGTGTTTTCATTTTACTTTTTACGGACAGTATCATCGCTCTCCAACTCATCATGTGTAGCGGTCAGTCACAGGTCTTTCAATTTTGGGTAAAGTATTTTGGCTAAATGTTCAAGGACAACATGAATTGAAAGTGTGAAAGCGCGTTGCACAAAACTGTAAATTATTTGTTGAAAAAGTAACATAAAGGAAAAAAATGGTAGCGAAAAGGGTCAATCCAGATATTTATACGGCGCTTTTTAATGCCATGGCGAGTGCTGATGCTGACACCATTGTAGAGAGTGTGAGTGCGCTAGTCACCGATAGCAACAATTTAATTGCATTCTTTATAGAGTATTACGCAACCAACAAGCTGACTGCCAACATGTATGTGGTCAAGACGCTCCATGAAAAGCTACGGGCAGCTTCACTACTTGCAAAAAAGAATATAGCTACAAATCCAGTGTTCTTGGCTTTGATGCTCGATGTGGCGGGCCTGCTTGTGAGTGGCAGCTACAAGTCGTGTGGGTGTGGCACCGTCGTGGTGGAGCCCTTTGACGTCTCTGCAGTCGAGGCGATCGTTGCAAATTTTGGAAAGAAGCGCCATGAAGAGCTGGTATTTTTACAAGAGGAAGGCAAGGTTACTAACGACCTGTACAAGATTTTGAATATTATTTATTACAAGACGCGGTATCAGGATAAGAAATCTGTGCTAGGACTTGTCGCCTTCATCACAAGTTTCAAGACTCTGGCGCTCGACGAACTGGCCTATGAAGAAAACCAAATGGTGAAAATGGGTAAAAATGATATAATTTGGTATTTTTGGAAATTGGCACTGCTCGTTGTAAAGCACAGGATCAATGTGGAGGCGGTCGAGGGGTTTGTGAGGGTTCACTTGCAACTTTTCACTCTTGGCTTTCAAAAGAAATACAAGGGGCCCAGGCTGTCGTTGATCGTGTGGGTCTTTAGCATATTGGCATCCAAGCACGTTTTGAAACATGTATGCTCGCACCCTGCCGAGTTTGTGGAGCTTTACACAGCTGGCCCCGATGTTGATTTTCTTGATGATGGAAATGTAGAATCCACAGCAAAGAGTGCGCCTGTCGATTGTGATTATTTGAAATTTTATACATGTATAAACTCTGATTTGAAAAAACAAGGTAGTTTATGAAAAAAAACACAAGGGTGGTGATTTTCGGATTTCGCAGTTTTTATATTTTTATATCAATATAGCTTTTCTTGTGGTGGTCCCTTGATGATGATATACGCTCCTGATTTTTTCACTGTCCAATCTTCATGTGGAAGTTTGAATCAACTATGATTTTGCATCTCGAATCCGCCCTCTATTGTTTTATTTTTTACACGATAATTTTATTATTATTTTCTGAATTTGCAGAAGAAATATATAAATGATAAAAACAAGGTGGCTGCGAGGTTTAGTCCATGCGCCACGCAGCCTCGCCACGCGACCTGTACATGTGGTAGTGCAGGTTGAAGCCCCGGACGTGCTCGCCGTCCTCGAAGGCAATGTTGACCTTTTTGTAGGTCCTTGTTGCCTGGCCGATCCGTGTGATGACCCCTTTGAACCATTTTCGCTTGTTGGGCTGGCCAGGTGTCAGGATAGTGTAGAGCACCTTGATCTTGTCGCCCATCTTCATGGGGCGCAGCGTTGGGTTGTCGTTTTTCTTGCAGTCACGTCGCTTGAGCTCTGCCGCAACAGCCTCGAGGAGCGCCAAAAAAGACATGGATTCGTGTATGTTTCGAGTAGTACTAGACTATTTATTTCAAATTTTTCTAAATGCAAAGGGGTTTCAAAGAGATCCTTTACATCTTGACATGAAACTTCTTGCTATTGCAAATCTGACACGTCGACACTTGTGCAATACCAAATTCAAATTCAATTACCATTTTGTGTTCAGATTTATAAGCTATTGTTTAAGTTTACCAGTAAATAAAGTCTGTGGCATTTTCCAGGTTGTATGTGCTCTTGTAGTTGTCCACTTGCTTGTGCACCCCCTTTTTCATGTCGTCAAACTCGTACCACTTGCTCATTCTTTTGCACTTGTAAACGCACGTATAGTGACCGCCACGGGCTGATCCGTGGTGCACGAGAATGGAGCGCAAATAGATGGTAGTGCCATTGGCCATGGTGATCTTGGACATGGGCGTCACCGGCTCTGTCGACTTGCTCACACCATCCAATAAACGGTTGACGTGGACCATGAGGAACTTGCTGCAAGAAACTAGTGTACGGGTCTCTTTGCGTAGCTTGTACTTTTTCCGCCACAACGCTTCCTTGTCAAACGTCATCTTGATCACACGCTTCGGATAGATGGTGTGAAGCTTTTTCACTGATGCATCAACAAGGTCGAGAAAGGGGCTGCGAACTAATCGCGAGTTGACGAGTTGGTTGCCCTCGGCGCGGACCTCTTCCTTGAACTTGATGCAGTTGCGCACCTTGAACACGTCTTGTAAAAGCAATATGAAATCTAGGGGCTCGGCCTGCGCTCGCGTCCAATTTAATGCATTTGGACTGGTCTGGATCTTTTGCAACAGTTGGCGCAGGGGTGCGAGCGATGGTTGCGGCTGATTCTCTTTGAAAGATGTGGCAACCTTGTTGAGCTCTTTTTGGACGAGCTGGGTAGTGAGCGTATCTTTTTGTGGCTTCAGTTTGCACAAGAAGCGGCATGTGGGCGAGGTCGGGTCGTGCATCATGGCAAAAAGGATCGTGTCGAGGTAGCAGCTGTTGTTCTCGTTCTTCATGTTGGTGGTTGTTGGACACTTGTCATGCATATCCATTTATATTGGCAGCGGGCAATAAATAACATTGTTTACAAGTGCAATTTGATCACATATATGTTTCCTGTTTTACACTCAACCCAGTGAATAATGGAACACCTAAATGTTCACAAAATTAGGGGTTTTTGAAAGTGGTCCTCTTAGAGGTGACTTGGGATAACAAGTACACAACTGTCGCGTGGAGCCCTTTGGCCCCTGACTTGCTTGTTGCTACCTTGCCTCGTAGCCAATATGTTAAGGAGTCTCTATAGGCACTATGGGTGCCACTTCCTGAGCACGGCTTACAGCAGCTAAAATAGCTGTGTGCGGACTTTCGGTAAGTGTTTGATGCAAGGCCATTAGGGGGCGGAGGCCCGTCATACCTAAGCATAGCGACCCGGGCCAAGCTAATTCAATAGCTGAGCGCCCCATCAAGACATACTATTTCTAGCATGCCGAGCAGCATCATAAACCTTGGAAGATTCATGTTGTTGGAGATTGTTTCCATTCTACCCTTTTGTAGGGGTCTTATCCTTAAGTCAAATTAACCCTCAATAATTGAATGACATGTTTCATATTCTTGTGTTTATGGTGTCCATTATTCACTTGTCAGAGTGTAATCACATATGCGACTACCATTTCTCATTTTTAAATATATTTCTTGTCATTTTATAAACAACAATGGCACCAAGGTGCGGCTGCCGGAAAGAACATACATGCAAAGAGCTTCCAGAAATGTGCGTTTGGAATGGTGAAAAGTGTGTGAGGCGGATTATTGATAAATATGTCAAGAATGACAGTAAGAGTAGATCAGTTTCACCTGTTGCACAAAAGTCGTCATCACCCAAAAGTAAATCTCCAGTTCCAAAAAGTGCTCACAAGTCGCGAAGCAAGTCACCTAAACCCAGAAGTAAATCTCCCGTTTCAGAAAGTGCGCGAAAGTCACCTATTTCTAAAAGTAAATCAACAAATGTAAAAGACAAATCTGAATCGGTTGTAAAAAAGTCGAGGAGTAAATCGCCCGTGTCAAAAAGTAGTGTGCAAAAGTCAAAGAGCAAGTCGCCAGTTCCTAAAAGTAAATCCCCTGATAGTGCAAAAAATAAAATGGTTACTGGTGTGGGCATCGAATCCCTTGGGCGCCGCCATTGTCATTTCTATAGCGACGACCCCAAATATCCCCTGCCCACACTAGTTGACACAGAGACAGACCCCAAATATAAAATGAAATACGACACCAAATGGAAATCCCACAATACGCACATTGGTCAACGCAAGTTGCTACTATCAGAGATCCAGTTCCTCACAACTTATTACAAGGCACACCGCGGTCACCCCACTTTGCTCTATGTAGGCGCTGCCCCTGGGTCACACATGACATTCCTGTCATTCCTATTTCCTGCTGTCAAGTTTGTCCTATATGATGGCGCCAAGTTTGATCCCCGATTGAAAACGCATCCCGCGTTCGAGATCCACGAGGGCACGGATGGCTTCATGACGACCGAAAAGTGCAAGGAGCTAGTGGCCAAAAAGTACCCTAATCTTTTGTTTGTGAGTGACATTCGCCTTGATGGCGCCGACCACGATGCGTTCGAGCATGGCGTGACCCGTGACATGAGCTTGCAAAAGGAATGGGTAGAAATCTTGAAACCGGTCATGTCACTACTCAAGTTTCGCATGTCTTACCACATGAAGGAGCATGAAAAGATGACGTATTTGAAGGGCATTCTCTATTATGGCATATGGCCACGACCCGTGTCAGGGGAAACACGCTTGCTCGTTAAAAAAGCCGACATAGGAAAGGACGTGGCCTATGATTTCACGGATTACGAAGAAACAATGTTTTATCATAACAAGGTGCGGCGGTCGTTCTGCTATCCTATCGAGGATCGGTATAAGAAATATATGACTGGGGCGAAGAATACGTATTGCTCATGCTATGATTGCATGATGGAGCTCACAACGCTCAACAAGTACGCCATCATGTCGCGCCGGCCAATCGATGAAGTCGTCAACAATTTCTGGCAGCATATGAAGCTGCGTCCAATTTTTCAAGTCACAAAGCCAGCGGATACGAGTACAAACAAGGCAGGCAAGTCAGGCAAGGTCAGCGAAAAGAGGCCTCTGAAGTTGATCAACAACGAAAGCTAGACAAAGACACGGACCAAATGTAGTCACGTACGCACAAAGTCAATCAGTGAAGGATTTAGGTCAAGTATAGCACAAGGAGTCAGACACGAAGTTGCTGATTTACATTCAGGAAACGACACGAGTCTTGGATTCACAAAAGGTAAGTTCAATACATGTTGTATGTGTAAAGGACAGTCACCAGGTACTCGTTGGAATACTTGGGCTTGTCAGACTTTTCAAGGGCGTAGATGGCATCGTACAAACGGATGATCTTGAGAATGTGCTTTTGCAGCACATACGTGGCCAAGATGGGGTTGGCTCCAGGGATCAGCTTGGCCACCTTGGCCGGATTCAACTTCAGGTTGACTGACTCCTCATAGATGCCGCTGTCACCAAAGCGCCACTCGTAGTCGACAAATATGGACTCGCGGTTGTCCCACGCCTTGCTGAACCTCTTTGACTTGGTCTCGATCATGGCAGGTGTGAGCGTCTTGATGTAGCGCCCCACCGACTCGTCTAAGATGCGGATAAAGTTGGTCTGGATGCGGTACTCTGGATGTATACTTTTCAAGAGCACTTTGTAATTGCTCGAGGGCAGTGACTTGGTGCTTGTCGGCATTGTAATGTTTTGTATTTTTTGGGTTTGGCAGAGTTGACATACGTTTTTTTATGAATTTAAATCATTCAACTTTTCTAAAATATGTAGTGTTTCGTGTTCAATTTTTATGCTTT
>Ga0316219_1002078_pt1 | contig 19453 bp, 21 predicted proteins | sample TBH18003PmetaG_FD_203635 | JGI IMG/M metagenome (GOLD analysis project Ga0316219, IMG submission 203635) | Freshwater microbial communities from Trout Bog Lake, Wisconsin, USA - TBH18003P | ecosystem: Environmental > Aquatic > Freshwater > Lake > Hypolimnion/Profundal zone | place: USA... | reverse complement strand
GGACTAAACCGCTGTCGCGGTAGTCTCCGAGCCGGCGCGTGTGGTGAGCGCCTGCGTGGTTGTTGACTATGTTGTGTATTGAGGCAATTGGCCTCGTCCACAACAGGAGTACCGCCATGCAATCATCGATTTCAACCGTCTCCCCACTGCGCCAACGCATGGTGGAGGACATGCGAATGCGTACGCTCGCACCCAAGACCCAAACGGCCTACATCCGGGCGGTACGCAAGTTCGCCAAGTTCCTGGGGCATTCGCCTGACACTGCCACCGATGAAGACCTGCGCCGGTTCCAATTGGACATGGTGGACAAGGGCACTTCACCGATTACGCTCAACGCCACCATTGTGGCCTTGAACTTCCTGTTCACGGTCACCCTGGGTCGTCCGCAGGCCATGGCCAAGATGCAGTCTGTGCGCGTGCCGCGCAAGTTGCCCGTAGTTTTGAGCAAGGAAGAAGTGACCCGGCTACTGGGCTGCGTCTCCCACATCAAGCACCAGACCGCGCTGTCAGTGGCTTATGGCACCGGGCTGCGTGTTAGCGAAGTGGTCGGACTCAAGGTCAGCGACATTGACAGCCAACGCATGACGCTGCGTGTGCAGCAGGGCAAAGGCCGCAAGGACCGCTACGCCATGCTCTCTCCAGTGCTACTGGAGCGCCTGCGTGTGTGGTGGCGTGTGGCCCGTGCTCAGGGCAAGATGCTCGACGGTGGCTGGCTGTTTCCGGGCATGGATCCTCTGGACGCCTTGACCACACGTCAGCTCAACCGCGCCATTCATGATGCCGCGATCATGGCCGATATCGACAAGCGCGTCTCCATGCATACCCTGAGGCACAGCTTTGCAACTCACCTGCTGGAACAGAAGGTTGATATCCGCGTCATTCAGGTTTTGCTCGGGCACGAACGGCTGGACACCACTGCGCAGTACGTCCAGGTGGCAACCGACGTCCTGCGCGAAGTCATCAGCCCACTGGAGTCAACTCTCAACCCGATACTGCGGCAGCCCGAACTGATCCCATAGGCCACAGCCATGGGGCCTGGTGCCCTGGAGGTGGCGGACATCTTCCGTGCCCATGGGCCAGCCTGGCGGCTTGCTCAGCGCTCCCACCTGAGCCTGGGTCAGCTCAAGGTCATGTCAGCGATCGAACAGTGCCGCACTGCGGCGCTGGGGGGACACGTTTTGCGCTGTCCGGACTGCCAGCACGATCAGGTGTCCTACAACTCTTGCCGCAACCGCCATTGCCCCAAGTGCCAGTCCGTAGCAGCCAGGCGTTGGTTGGAAGCACGGCAGGCTGATCTCTTGCCGGTGGATTACTACCATGTGGTCTTCACACTGCCGGCACCCATCAGTGACATTGCGTATTACAACAAGGCGGTGGTCTATGGACTGCTGTTCGAGATCGCCGCTGAAACGCTGACCACCATTGCCGCAGATCCCAAGCACCTGGGGGCAGAGGTCGGGGTGACGCTGGTGCTGCACACCTGGGGCTCGGCACTGACCCACCATCCCCATGTGCACGGCATCTTGCCGGGCGGCGGGCTCTCGCCAGACGGCAAGCGCTGGGTGTCGTGCAAGCCTGGGTTCTTCCTGTCGGTGCGGGTGCTCTCTCGTCTGTTCCGGCGCCGGTTTCTGGAAGCATTGGAGGAAGCACATCGCGCGGGCAAGCTGCAGTTCTTCGGTGACAGTGCTGGTCTGGCCGATCCAAAAGCCTTTGCCAGGTGGCTCGCGCCACTGCGCAAGATTGAATGGGTTGTGTACGCCAAACGCCCGTTTGCTGGACCCGAAGCGGTGCTGGCTTACCTGTCTCGCTACACGCACCGCGTGGCAATAGCCAATTCCCGGCTCGTTGCAATGGACGAGCGTGGCGTGTCGTTTCGCTGGAAGGACTACCGGGACAAAGGTAACCCGGAGCGACCGCGTCACAAGACCATGACGCTCACCTTTGAAGAGTTCATGCGCCGCTTCCTGCTGCATGTATTGCCAGGCGGTTTCCACCGCATCCGTCACTTCGGCCTGATTGCCAACAATGGACGCAAAGAGAAGCTTGCGCTTGCGCGCGAACTCTTGAACGTGGTGCCTGCAGTCGTAGCCGCAGAGACCAACGGTGAGGATGCAATGGATGAGCCGGCACGCCCTGCATTTGTCTGTGCGCACTGCGGCGCACAGATGATTGTTCTTGAGTCGTTTGTGCGTGGCCAGTCGATTCGTGCGCCACCTACTATGCCGGGGGCGCCATGAACTCATGTTCGCTACATTGGATGCATATCAAACTGACGCTGCTGTGCAGCGTGTCAGGCGGGGAAGGCTTGTCCGTGTCGCGATTGGCTGGCAAATGTGGTCCTCCATGGAGGGGACATCTGCGTCATTGGAAGCGAGCCTGCGCAAGTTTCTACACAGAACAAACCCACAACACAGCCGATGCTGACTTCGTAGCCGCACCTGGCAATCTCAAATCCCCATAGCCGCACGATCTGAACTCGGGCCGTCTCGGTCCCCGCGGTTTCCTCCCTCGAGGTTTATACGACGCCCAACCTTGTGAATCATCGGGACGGGGTTGGCACGCCGCTGCGGTCGGGCATCCTACAAACCTAAACGGAAGCTGACATTCAAAAAATCGACCCCACAACGGTCGCCGCTCTATTGCAGTCATTGCCAGACCCAACGGGGCATCTCCAAAGCAGCCATAGAGATAGATGCTGTATTGCCGATCAATTTCTGAATCGCCATCCATTGTGGAATTTCATTATGGAGAGCTACAAACCGACGCTCAAGACCCCATGCCGTGGGGTGCCGGGGCGGTGCGGGCAATGCGGCTGAACAACTGCGCATAAGCCGCCTCCACCGGATAGTTGCCGGTCAGGGCGTCGCGGTTGCTCTGGAACGCGGCATCCAGTTGCACCCAGTCTTCGGGTGTGAGCACCTGTCGCGCGGCGGGCAATATGACAGATTCTTCCAGAGCCATGTGCTCGCGGTAAAAGCTCAGGTACCTGCCGAACACATCCACAAACGATTGCCGCCGCAGCTCTCCCATGAACTCCCAGCCCAGCAGCAGATGCTGCAACTCACGCACTGCGGACTCACCCCTGGCATGGTCCAGATCCAGCTTGGCGATGGCTTCCTGCGTATGCGGTGCACGTGCGGCCACCAGTGGAAAAAGCAGCTCGGTTTCCTTGCGGTGGTGGAGTCGCTCCGGAAACTCGTCGATGTAGAAGAGCATGGCGCGTAGGCTGTCAAAGAAGCGGGCGGGATCCTCACCCGGCCCACTTCTCACCATCAGGCTCATGGTCTGCAGCAACACCGACAAGGCGTTGTGTTCATCGAGAATCACCCGTAAGGCTTCTGGTGTTTTCATTTTTTACTCCGCTCCGGTTGGTTCGATCTCAAACCCGTTCCAGCACCAGCGCAATGCCCTGGCCCACGCCAATGCACATGGTGCACAGGGCATAGCGCCCGCCGGTGGCATGCAGGCGGTTCACCGCTGTGGTTGCCAGGCGTGCGCCGGACGCACCCAGGGGATGGCCCAGCGCAATCGCGCCGCCCCAGGCATTCACCCGCGCATCGTCGTCCTGCAGACCCAGCATGCGCAGCACCGCCAGGCCCTGGGCTGCAAAGGCTTCATTGAGTTCGATGACATCCAGTTGCTCCAGGCTCAGGCCCGTCAGGGCCAGCACCTTCTGCGTTGCGGGCGCCGGGCCCATGCCCATGACACGGGGTGCCACACCGGCGGTGGCCATGCCCACGATGCGTGCCCTGGGTGTCAGCCCATTCTTTGCGGCTGTGGCTTCGTCGGCCAGCAGCAGGGCGCAGGCGCCGTCGTTCACACCCGAGGCATTGCCGGCCGTGATGGTGCCGTCCGGGCGGACTATGGGCTTGAGCTTGGCCAGCGCTTCCAGGGTGGTTGGGCGCGGATGCTCGTCGGTATCAAAGACGATGGGCTCGCCCTTCTTCTGTGCAATGGAGACCGGCGTGATCTCGCGCGCAAAGTGACCAGCCTGCTGTGCCGCCACGGCCTTCATCTGGCTGGCCAGGGCCATGCGGTCCTGGGCCTCGCGCTCGATTTTGTAATCGGTGGCCACGTTCTCGGCCGTCTCGGGCATGGAGTCCACTCCGTACTGGGCTTTCATCAGCTTGTTGATGAAACGCCAGCCGATGGTGGTGTCGTACACCGCGTTGGTGCGGCTGAAGGCACTGTCGGCTTTGGGCATCACAAAGGGCGCGCGGCTCATGCTCTCCACACCGCCGGCAATCATCAGCGTGGCCTCACCGGATTTGATGGCGCGCGCGGCCGTGCCAATCGCGTCCAGACCGGAGCCGCACAGGCGGTTCACTGTTGAGCCGGGCACCTCCATCGGCAGGCCGGCCAGCAGGCTGCTCATGCGGGCCACATTGCGGTTGTCTTCACCGGCCTGGTTGGCGCAGCCATAAATCACGTCGGTGATGGCGGCCCAGTCTACGTTCGGGTTGCGCACCATCAAGGCCCGCAGGGGAATGGCGCCCAGGTCGTCGGCCCGCACGCTGGAGAGTGCGCCGCCGTAGCGTCCAAAGGGGGTACGGATGGCGTCGCAAATATAGGCTTGGTTCATGTCGGTTCAATGTGTGGGTGGGGGAGATGAAGATCGGCTCAGGCCTGTATGGGCAAGCCCAGCAGGCGCTCCAGTTCGGCGTGTTCCAGGCCTTCGACCTTGTCGATAAGCTTCAGTCCAGCAGGCGTGCATTCCAGGGTCGCCAGATCCGAGTAAATGCGTTTGACGCAGGCAATGCCGGTAAGCGGATAGCTGCAACGCTGCACCACCTTGCTCTCGCCCTTTTTGTTCAGCAGGTCCATCATGACCCAGGTCTGCTTGGCGCCAATGGCCAGGTCCATGGCACCGCCCACGGCGGGGATGGAGCCCAGCTCGCCCGTGCTCCAGTTGGCCAGGTCGCCGGTGGCCGAGACCTGAAAGGCGCCCAGCACGCAGATGTCCAGGTGTCCGCCGCGCATCATGGCAAAGCTGTCTGCGTGGTGAAAGTACACACCACCGGGCAGCAGGGTGACCGGCTGCTTGCCGGCGTTGATCAGGTCGTAATCTTCCTGGCCATCCGGCGGTGCGGCCCCCATGCCGAGGATGCCGTTTTCGCTGTGCAGCACCACCTCCATGCCGGCGGGAATATGGTTGGCCACAGTGGTGGGCATGCCAATGCCGAGGTTGACATAGGCACCGTCGAAGATATCTTGCGCGACACGTTGGGCGAGTTGGTCTTTGCTGCGTTTTTGGTAGAGGCTCATGGTCTGTTTTTCTCCAGGACGCTTTAGGCAGCTTGTTTAAAACCACCGGCTTGGGTGGCGACGCGGTCGATCCGCACGATGCGGCTGACGTGGATGCCCGGGGTGACGACTGCTTCAGGGTCCAGGCTGCCGAGTTCCACGATGTCATGCACGGTGGCAATGGTGCGCCTGGCGGCGGTGGCCATGACGGGGCCGAAGTTGCGTGCCGCCTTGCGGTAGACCAGGTTGCCCCAGCGGTCACCGGCCTCTGCCTTGATCAGGGCGATGTCACCCTGAATGGGGTATTCGAGCACATAGGATTTGCCGTCGATGACGCGGGTTTCCTTGTCACTTCCATCCGGATTCTTGGCCAGTTCGGTGCCAAAACCGGTGGGTGTGAAGAAGGCTCCCACACCGGCACCGGCCGCACGCAGACGCTCGGCCAGATTGCCCTGGGGCACCAGTTCGAGTTCGATCTTGCCGCTGCGATACAGCGCATCGAATACAAAGGAGTCAGCCTGGCGGGGAAAGCTGCAAATGATCTTGCGCACCCTCCCGGTCTTGAGCAGTGCGGCCAGTCCGGTGTCGCCATTGCCCGCGTTGTTGTTCACCACGGTGAGCTCGCGCGCGCCCTGGGCGATCAGCCCGTCTATGAGTTCGTTGGGAATGCCGGCCGTGCCGAACCCGCCGATCAGCACGGTGGCGCCGTCCTGCACGCCGGCCAGGGCCTGCTCAATCGAGTCCGCTATTTTGTTGATCAATGACCTACTCCAGTGAATTGGAAAAATGGGATGTTCATTTCAAGTGCAGTCTTCGCGCGGTGGGGAACAGGGTCCAACCCCAGCGCTGCTGCACAAAGCCCCACAGCCCCTGCTTGAAATAAATCGTCATGACGATGGCCAGCAAGCCCAGGCCAATCAGGTACCAGGTACCGTAGTCGCTGAAGAACTTGTTCATGGCCCAGAACACCAGCGCGCCGACCAGCGGGCCTTCAATGCGGCCTATGCCGCCGATCACGACCATGAAGATGGCAAAGGCCGACCAGTTGACGCTGAAGGCCGCGTCCGGGCTGATGCGCAGGTTGCCCACGAAGTACAGGGCACCGGCCAGGCCGGCACCGAAGGCCGCGACGGCATACACCGCCAGCTTCATGCGCCCCACGGCAATGCCTTGCGAGCGTGCAGCCACCTCGTTGTCCCGGATCGCAAGCAGCGCCAGGCCCTGCTTGCTGCGCAGGAACCCATAGACCAGGGTGATGGAAGCCACGACACAGGCCAGTGCCATCCAGTAGGTGACGGACTCTCGGGTGGCCTTCTCAATACCGCGCAAGGCCGTCAAGGTGGTGCCCGAGCCGCCACCGACTGCGGACACGTTGGCAATGCTCAGACGCGCCACCTCGGCAATCACCCAGGTGCCAATGGCGAAGTAGCCCCCCTGCAGCCGGAACGCGACCCAGGAGACCGGGATGGAAATCAGCCCCGCAACCAGGGCGCCCAGCACAATTGCGACGAAGGGGTTGACGCCCCAAAAGTTGCCCAGCGACAGCATCACATAGCCACCCAGGCCGAAGAATGCCTGTTGGCCGATGGAAACCATGCCGCCATAGCCGGCCATGAGGTTCCACATCATGGCGAAGATGAAGTAGCAGGCGATCTCTACAAACTCGCGCATCCAACTGGACTCTCCCCAGAAGGGCAGGCTGGCTGCAAAGGCCACCAGCAGCACCGCAAAGGCAAGCAGCGCCATGCTGCCGCGGGTGCCGCGTACCACGGTGTAGGAAGAAGGGGTGGTGTGCATCGTGTTCAACCTCGGGTTTTGGGAAACAGGCCCTGCGGACGCAGCACCAACACAAACAAAAACATCAGATGCCCGCCCCAGATGCCCCAGCCCGGGTCAAGGCGAAAGCCCACCTGCTGGGTCAGGCCCAGAAGCATGGCGCCGGCCAGCGTGCCCCAGAAGCTGCCCATGCCGCCCATGATCACGGCCTCAAAAGCGAACAGCAGCAGGGCAGGTCCGTCAGCCGGAGACACCGTGGTGCGCACGCCTTGTAAGGATCCTGCCATTCCCACCAGCACAAAGGCCAGGGCCGTGGCCAGTGCATAGACTTTTCGGGCATTGAGCCCCATCAGCTCGGCAATTTCGCGGTCATCGGAGACGGCGCGAAAGGTGCGCCCCAGCGCAGTGGACTTGAACATCCACTGCAGGCCGGCTGTAACCGTCAAGGCCAAGGCCAGGATCACCACCGGCAGCACACCGACCGACAGCTCGGGGCTGAAGGCAATGCCCTGCGTACTGAAGCCGCCGGTGTCTATGGAGCGCGGGTCGGCAGAGAACAGCTCCAGTAACAGGTTTTGCACCACGATGGACATGCCGAAGGTCACGACCAGCGAGGGCAGCGGGTCCTTGCCCAGGGTGCCGTTGAGCACGTAGCGCTGCAAGGCATAGCCCAGCAGCCAGGCCAGCGGCAGGGTGACCAGCATGGCCAACCAGGGTGACAGCCCCAGGCCCACCAGTGTCAGCGTGGAGAAGGAGCCCAGGATGATGAAATCACCGTGCGCCGTATTGGTCAGGCGCATGACGCCGAACATGAGCGACAGGCCCAGGGCAAACAGACCGTAGAGCCCGCCCAGCAGCACACCTTGAATGATTGTTTCCATAGCTCAGACTCCGAAATAGGCTTGACTGATCTGCTCACGCGTCAGATCGCCCGAGCTGCCTTGCAGCGACACCAGGCCTTCCTGGAAGCAGTAGAGGCGTTGCGAAACACGCCGGGCCATGGACACGTCCTGTTCCACGATCACCACGGTCATGCCTTCTGCGGTGATCGCAGGCATGGCGTTGTAGATCTCGCGGATCACAATCGGTGCCAGACCCAGCGAGAGTTCGTCGCACAGCAGCACTTCGGGGTTGCTCATCAGCGCGCGGCCCAGGGCCACCATTTGCTGCTGGCCACCCGACAGCGATGTTCCCGGCGCATGGCGTTTTTCTTGTAGGATAGGGAACATCTGGTACAGCCGCTGCAGGCTCCAAGGCCCCTTGCGTTGCGCGCAGGCACCCATCAACAGGTTTTCTTCCACCGACAGGGAGGGAAACAAGCGCCTGCCCTCCGGCACCATGGCCAGGCCCTGGCGCACGATGTGGCCGGGTGCCATGCCGCCTATGGCCTGGCCCTTCCAAGTGATAGAGGGACCGTCGGCCTTGACCAGGCCGGTGAGGCACTTCAGGAAGGTGGACTTGCCGGCACCATTGGCACCGATGATGGCCACCAGTTCACCGGCATGCAGTTCAAAGTCAATGCCGAAAATCGCCTGGGCGTCGCCGTAAAAGGCTTTGAGCTGTTGGGTTTGCAGAACGGCTGCCATATCAAACCTCCATGCCCATATAGACGCGTTGCACTTCCGGGTCATTCATCACGTCGTGGGGCTTTCCTTCGGCCAACTGCTGGCCGAAGTTGATGACAAACAGGCGGTCGGCCACCGACAGCAGGGCATGCACCACATGCTCAATCCAGATCATGGTCACACCGCTGGCCTTGATGCGCTGCAGTTCTTCGACCAGTTCATGGGCCTCGTGCTCGGTGAGTCCACCGGCGATTTCATCCAAGAGCAGTAGCTGCGGGCCGGTGGCCAGCGCGCGGGCCAGCTCCAGGCGCTTGCGGTTCAACAGGGTCAGTGAACCCGCCGCCTTGTTGGCCTGCGGCATCAGCCCGGTTTGCTCCAGCACCTGCACGGCCGTGTCCCACGCCGCGCGTTCGGTCTGTCCGCCACCGAAGCTGGCGGCAGTCACCAGGTTCTCGAACACCGTCATGTTGCCAAACGGCTGCGGCACCTGGTAGCTGCGCCCGATACCGCGGCGGCAGCGCAGATGTGACGGCAGAGCCGTCACATTCTGGCCGTCGTACTCCACCCGGCCGGAGTTCACCGCCACATCACCCGAGATCAGGTTGAAGAGCGTGGTTTTACCGGCCCCATTGGGCCCCAGTATCCCCAAGGTTTCACCCTTGTTCACGGACAGGGAAATGCTGTCCGTGACCTTGAGTGCCCCGTAAGATTTACTGACGGAATGAAGTACGAGCAGAGCCATACGATGCGTGCCTTGTTTTAGAGAGGCATCACGGCTTTAAGCCAGAAGGCCTGGCCTTCCGCCCGATTGACCACACCGGATTCCTGCTGGAATTTGGCAGTCACAAACCAGCCCTTGCCGCTGTCGTATTTGATGGATGGGCCAAAGGCGAATGCCGCGCCCTTGTTGTTGGCCACCGTATTGCCGTTCAGTGTGTCATCGGTGGTCTGCTGGTACAGATAGCCGCCTATGCCCACGACCCAGCCATTGCCCAGCCCCCAACCGAGGGAGTAGTCAACGATCAGCTCTTGGCCGTCCCGATAGCCGGTGGCGTCGTTTTGGCCGTTAAACGTGTACATGATTTTTGCATCGGCATTGATCCCCTTGGGATCGATGTAGCTGATGCCATACACCGGTTGCAACGCCCAGTGGTTCTTGCCGATGTTGGCCAGATCGGTCTTGCTGTAGGCACCGGTCGGTGTGATCAGGTCGAGCGCCGCCACAGTGTGCAACTGGGGGCTGTAGTGGTAGCCCAATGCGGCACCCAGCACGATGTCTCCGTTGCTGCTTTTGGTCTGGCTCAGTCCCGGAACCGTGACCGACAGATTGACGATGGGAAGAATCGAATGGAAGGCCAGTGAGCCGCCCATGACCGTTTCCTTGGTGACGTACACAATGCGTGGCACCACGGCATTCGCGGTCACCTTGAATCCGGGTGGCGTGGCATCGTTGCCGCTGTTGTCACGCACCTTGTTCGCGGTGTAGCTTTCCACGTAGGTCATGCCATACATGCCGGGTGGTGGCAGGGCACAGCACACGAAGTTTTCCGTGCCGACCGGGTAGACCGAGGTGCCACCCTCGGTCGCGTGGGCCATGGATGCGACCGCCAGCAAGGAGGTTAGGACGGTGGAGAGGGTTGTTTTGTTCATGGGCTTTATGGAGTTGAATGAAAACGTCGTCTATGCGTGACGTGCTTAGATCAGGCGCAGGGCACCGCCCACGGGGATGTTTTTGGCAGCCTCGTTGTTGACGATGGTGAGCTCGTACTTGTACTTTTTTCCCTTGCCCCATTGGCCCAAAACCAGAGGTGTTTTGCTGACGTTCTTGAAGGGCCCTTGGCCACCCCAGGCGACGTCGCCGACCACGGTCTTGAGCTTGCTGGCGGCTACCGCGTCGCGCACATCGGCGGCCTTTAGCGACTTGCTGCGCTTGAGGGCGTCCGAGGCCACTTCGAACAGGGCGTGGGCAAAGGCCAGCGGTTGCAGCCATTGCTTCTTGGTGCTGGCCTCATAGGCATCAGCCAGTGCCTTGGAGCTTTGTCCGGTCAGGCTGGAGGAGAACGGGTGCGACGGGCTCCACCACACTTCAGTGCTCAGACCGTCACCCAATTCGCCCAGGGATTCAATCGCCATCGGGTGCATCAGGGCTTTGCCGAAGGAAACCACCTTGGGATGAAAGCCCTGCTGCTTGGCCTGGGTCAGGAAGGTCTTGGCATCTGGCGGAATAATCACGCCGGTGACAATTTCCACGCCTTCTTTTTTGAAGGCGGAAATTTGTGCGCTGAAGTCCTGCGTGCCGCTCTGGAAACGGCCCGGGTCAGTGAGCGTAAAGCCCATCTGCTGCAGGGGCTTGGGAAAGCCCTGCTCTTTGTCGCCCCAGGCATTGCCGTCGCCGTCGTTGGGGAACAGTGCGCCAACCTTTTTGTTGGTCTTCACGCTCTTCCAGCCGTTGGTGAAATTGGCGATCACGTCTTCCAGTCCCCAGAAGAAGTGGAAGGTCCAGTTGAAGCCCTGGGCCGGGTTGCCCTTGCGGCCAAAGAACCAGGGCTGCCACGGCACCACGCTGGAAATGCAGGGAATCTCGTTGAGTTCGCAGGCATCACTCACGGGGTTGGCGGTCTCAGGCGTTCCTGCTGTCAGGATCAGGGCGACCTTGTCCTTCAGGATCAGGTCGTTGGCCACTTCACCGGCGCGGTTCGGGTTGGACTGGCTGTCCTTCAAAACGATTTGAACCTCGTGGCGCTTGCCGCCAATCACGATGCCGTCCTTGAAGGCAGACTTCATCTGCTCGATCACCCACTTGTCGGTTTCACCGAAAGAGGCCAGCGCGCCGGTCTGTGGCGATACGTAGCCAATCTTGACGACGTCCGCCGCGAAAACCAGTGGGGCTGAGCCCGCTGCGGCAACTGCGGCCAGGCCCTGTGCGAAATGTCTGCGAGTCATGTTCATGTTTGTCTCCTGTTGTAAGAATGGGGGTGCTTAAACCGTTGCCACTGGCATGTGGGCCAGGTGCAGTTGCGACATCACTTCTTCAAACTGCTGCTGCAGCGTGTCAGCGTTGTTGGCAGTGGCTGCCACGTAAAAGTCCGGGCGCAGCAGCACGTACTTGGCGTCGATGCCTCCCAGCCACTTGGCGTATGTGCCATCCACGTCCACGGCATCGCAGGCGGTTCCCGGCGCACCTATCTTCACGGTGAGCCCTTCCAACATGGCAAATTGCTCGCGCTGCTCATCCGTCAGTGCGGCGGACGGGTCGGTGTTGAGTCCGATCAGAACCCAGCCCTGGCCTACCACCTGGTCAAAGCGGCCGCGGTTGCCGTTGGCTTCCACCACACCCTGCACCGACAACTCGCCGGCATGGGCGGCATCGGCGCACCAGGCGCCGTGGCCCAATTGGCAGATATCGGTTGGCACAGGCTGGTTGTTGCGGGCGGCCAGATCGGCCTTCATGGTGGCGTCGCGCTCGGCGGCTGCTTTTTCATCGGTGATGCAGATGATCTTGCCCAACTCCTGGCTGAAGTTGATGTAATGCTTGGCGTGCTCCAGCCGCTCGCTGGTGTAGCTGTCCAGCAGTTCGAGACCGGACTTGCCTTCGAGAATGGCATTCAGGCGCCAGGCCATGGCCACGGCGTCCCGCATGCCGGCACACATACCCTCACCGGCGAAGGGGGGCATCAGGTGGGCGGCGTCGCCGGCCAGGGCACAACGGCCCTTGTGCCAGACCTTGGCCCAGCGCGCCTGAAAACGGTAGACGGCGCTTCGCTCCAGTTCGGCGTTTTCCGGGTTCAGGCCCCAGGGCTCCAGCAATTCCCAGGCACGTTCGGGCTTTTGCATGTCTTCAGCCGTCTCATTGGGCAGCAGCATGTATTCCCAGCGACGGCGACCCGGGCCGCCAGGCACGATGGTGGTCGGGCGCTTGGGGTCGCACAACTGCCATTGGGCGGGCGTGGTCTTGTACTCACCCTTGGGGATCATGTCCAGAATCAACCAATCGAAGAAGTAGCCGCGGTCTTCGTTCTCGATGGACAGGCTTTCGCGCACAAAGCTGTTGGCGCCATCGGTACCGGCCACGAACTTGGCGCGAATCGTTTTGCATTCGCCGTTCATCCCGGCTTCTTCCGGGTTCTTTTTCAGCGACAGAGTCACGCCGTCGGCATCCTGCTCCAAACCAACGCCTTGCCAGCCACGCAGTTGGGTGATGTTGATCAGGGTGTCGGCAATGCGCGTGAGGCGCGCTTCCAGATCGGGCTGGTTGAACCAGTAGCGCACGCGCCAACCTGAAGCCGAGGTACTTTGCCAATCGACGATCTGCAGGTTCTCACCCTGGGCATCTTTCCAGTAATACAGCTCGTCATGGAAGTTGATGGCCGCATCGTTCTCGGAGTCAATCCCCAGCGTGGCCAGGATGCGGGCGATTTCGTGGTCATAGGTCACCGCGCGGGGACGGCCATAGGCCTTGGTCCAGCGCTCGATCAGGGTGACGCGCTTGCCGCGCTTGGCCAGCAGGATCGCGAGCAGCGTGCCTACCGGGCCGCCGCCGACGATGGCCACGTCGGCATCAAAGCCCTTGGTTGTGTGTTGGGTTGAAACGCCCATAACTGTCTCCTTTAGAAATGAATGCAAGAACACAAGTGCGATCACTCGTATCGCCGGGGGGCTAGCGCCGTCCGACTGCCCGCTCCATCGAAAAGGGCACAGATCGCATTAGCCTGGAACCGATACAGAATTTAAGTCACAACTGAATGACGTTCATTTATGGTTTACCCTCATTTCTGCGCATGCAGCTGAAAGACTGAATTTCACTTTTGTGGGGTCTGCCAGTGAGAAGGCTTGTGAACCGGCAGCAGAAGCGAGTCCGCCGACGGCTTTCACTGGAGGAGTGCACGCTCCAAAGCACAGGATTACGCGATTCATGCAAGAACGCATTCGTATTAGACTTGTCGTCATTCATGAGGAAGTACGCGCGATGACCGACACAGATGAGTTGCAAGAACCACAAGAGCCACAAGGACGGGTTGCACGCCGTCAGCAGCGCAACCGTGAGGCCCTGATCCAGGCAGCCAGTGTGGTCATGACTGAAAAGGGCGTGGACGGCGCCACCATGCTTGAAATCGCGGAGCGCGCAGACGTGGGGGCCGGCACGGTCTACAACTATTTCAAGTCCAAGGACGAGTTGGCAGTGGCCGTACTGGAAGAAATGATGCACAGCCTGGCCCTGCGCATTGAAGAAGCTACCAGGCCTTTTGAAGACCCGGCGCAGGTCTATGCCTTTGGCGTGCGCACCGTGCTGGAGACCGCCACTACCGACGTGCGCTGGAAGCAGATGCTGTACCGCTCTGAAGTCATTTCCGATGCGCTGTTCCGCCGCATGGGGCCCTTTGCCATTCGCGATTTGCGGCGGGCGACGGATGCCGGCCGATTCAAAATTCCCAACGCGGAGTTGGTCTGGAGACTCACCGCGCATGCCATCGTCGGCATAGGGCTGGCCATCACCACCGGCGCGATCCCCGCCTCCTCCATGGAGCAGGTGATCGTGCGGCTGTTGTGCATGACGGGCATTGGCTCGGATGCCGCCATCGAGCTGTCCACCCGCCCCCGCCCGGTGCTGCCCGCCTGATTCCGCTAGTCGGGTCTAACGCCCTCAAAGGCACGCTGCAAGAGCGCGCGGATTTCGTTGCGCTCGGCCATTCCAAAGGGCCTGGGGTTCCAATAGGGGTTGCTCAGGGCGATGTCGGTCGCGCGGTCGAGATCGCTCTCCTGCATGCCGATATCCCGCAGGGCGACGGGCGCACCATTGTCTTTGGCCAGGTCATACAGTCCGGCGGCCGCGCTCACCTTGCCGCCCAGTGCGCGTTCAATGCGCTGCATCGCCTTGGCTGCAGCCTGGGCATTGAATGCAATGGCCTGTGGCAGGACGACGGTATGCACTTCGGCATGGGGCAGGTTGAAGCTGCCGCCCAGGGTGTGGCATAGCTTGTGGTGCAAGGCCATGCCCACGCTCCCCAGCACCGTGCCACACAGCCATGCGCCGTAGAGCGCGTTGGAGCGGCCTTCGATGTCGTCGCCGTTTTTGCGGATGGCAGGGATGGCCTGGGCGATGGCACGTATGCCCTCTTCCGCCATCAGATCCATCACCGGGTTGCTGTCCTGCGCGTACAGGCCCTCGGCCGCGTGCGCAATGGCATTCATGCCGCTGGTGACACTCATGCCCAAAGGCAGGGTGAGCGTGAGCTCGGGGTCATAAATCACGGTGCGAGGCAGGACCCGGGGGTCCTTGCCGGTCTTCTTCAAGCCGCCCTCGGTGATGCCGTAAATCGGCGTCATCTCGCTGCCCGCATAGGTGGTGGGAATGGCCAGAATCGGCAGTCCGGACTCCAATGCGATGGCCTTGCCCAGACCCGTGGTGGAGCCGCCGCCTATGGCAATGGCGCAGTCCGCGCCCAGACGCTTGGCCTCATCACGCGCCTCCCGTGCCGTCTCGATGGGCACGTGCATGACGGCGCGCGCAAAGATCCCCGCAGCGCGTGAGCCCAGGCGATCGGCCACCATCTGCGCCTGCTGCACCTGCTCGGGTGTGGACAAGACCAGGGCGCGCCTGGCACCCAGCAGTTCGATTTCGCGCTCCAGATGCGCGAGCGATCCGGCACCGAAGACCACCCGCGAGGGCTGGCCGTTGTAGACAAAGTTTTGCATGATTTTCTTTATGGGGGATGGCGCCTGGGCGTCATGTGGTTTCGTAGTCCACCTGGTGTCTGGCGATACGCATATCGCCAATCTCCGCCTTTACGCGCAGGTGTTCGGGATGAATGGCATAGGCAGCGAGCGCCTGCGCGGACTCAAATTCGCTGTACAGAACCACATCGCAGGCGTAATCGACATGGCTTTGGTCAACGCCGATATGCAAATGGAGCAGTCCGGGAATTCGCCCATTCAGGCTTTCGAAACTGTGACGCAGGGTTTCGATGTGGCGGGCCTTTTGCTCTGAAGAATCGGCGCGCAGGTTCCACATCACAATGTGTCGGATCAAAATGAGGCTCCGTCAGGGGTTCGCAGGAAAGCCTGCTTTTTGCTGCCACAAGTTGACGAAGGCGTGCACCGAGGTGCTCGCATATAGCCCGGCACAGTTGAACGGCTCGGCGTTCAACCAGGCCTGCGCGTCCTTGCGGGAATCAAAGTCAATCACCAGCAGACTGCCCACCATGGCCAGACCGTCGTCGCTGGTCAGTGGCCCGGCAAAGGCAATGCGGTCCTCCATCAGAGCCAGATAGGCCTTGTGTTGCGGGCGCATCTGCAGGCGCAGATCCGAGGCGGCGGGCTTGTCCAAAAGCAGGAAGCTGTAGAGCATGGTGGTCCTGCTTACTTGGAAGGGTTCAACACAAAGTCATAGGCCAGCAGATAGCTGCCATCGGCCTGCTCCACCCAGTCTGCAACCAGGGACTGGCGCACGCCAAACACCACATCCGAATCCAGGTACTGGTCGCCATCGCGAAACACATGGGTGACCAGCGTCTCGTAGCCTTTGGCCTGGATCCGGAAATGCAAATGGGCGGGGCGCCAGGGGTGGTTGTTGGTGGCAATCAGCATTTGGCCCACGGGGCCGTCATGCGGAATCGGATAGGCCACAGCCAGGGTGGACCTGAAGTGGAAATTGCCATCCGCATCAGTCTTCAAGACACCGCGGTTCTGTGCATGGTCAATACCTGGATGCTGCACGTCATACATGCCGTCGTCATCGGACTGCCACACATCCATGGTGGCGCCGGCAACCACTTCCCCGCCAATTCCTGTGACCTTGCCGCGCACAAAGCAGGGCGCGCCCTTGGCACCGTTCGAGATGTCATCGCCCAGGGCGAAGTGCGGTGCGCCCTCGACATGGAAGGGGCCGAACACGGTGGCTTCGGTGCAGCCATCAGGCTTGTCATTGTTCATGGCCACGGTCAGCATGGACAGGCCCAGGGTGTCGGACAGCAGGATGAACTCCTGGCGCTTGTCATTGGTGATGTGCCCGGTGCGGGTGAGGAAATCAATGCCTTTTTCCCACTCGCCTTCGGTCAGCTTCACATCACGGGCAAAGCCGTGCAGATGCTGGACCAGGCTGGTCATGATTTCCTTGAGCCGCGCATCCGGCGTGCTGGAAAAGCGTGCGATGACGGCCTGGGTGATGTTGTCCTGGTTCAAATTGCGCATGTTCTTGTCTCCTCAATATTCTTTGTTGATCGGATGGACTGTGGAAGAGCCAAGTCTATAATTTCAATATTGAGTATGTAAGACGCGAAAACGCAATACTCTTTTCCACTAAACGGAAAGGTTCGCCATGAATAGGCTCAAGGAACTGGAGTTGCTGGTACAAATTGCTGACACCGGCAGTCTGAGTGGTGCAGCCCTGAAACTGGGGCTATCCAACCCGGCCGCCACAAGATACCTTGCAGCGCTGGAAACCCGCTTGAACGCACGCTTGGTGGAGCGCAACACGCGCAGGCTCTATCTGACTAGCGAAGGGCGCGAGCTGTGTGAACGAGCGAAGTTCATCCTCACCGAGCTGCAGGAGGCCGAGGCAGCGGTCAACGCCAACACCCTGAACCCGACCGGCGTGTTGCGCGTGAGCGCTTCACTGTCCTTTGCGATGCAGATGATTGCGCCGCGCCTGCCCAAATACCGCAAGCTTTATCCCAATGTGCGCGTTCACATCGAGACTGCCAACCGCTATCTCGACATGATTGAAAACGACATCGACGTTGCCATCCGTACGCGCGAATCTGAGCCCGACAGCAACATCACCATACGCAGCCTGGCCAAGACCCGGCGCGTGTTGACAGCCTCCCCTGGCTACCTGGCCAGCAGGGGTGTCCCGCAGCACCCGCAGGCGCTGGACCAGCACGACTTGCTGCTGTACGTGTACGCCAACAACCCCAACGCACTGCATTTCACGCGCGGTGCCGAGGCCCAAACCCTGACGGTCCAGGGACTGCTGGAGTCCAACGACGGCCAGGTACTGCGCGCTGCGGCGCTGGACGGTCTGGGCATCCTGGTGCAGCCTTGCTACATCGTGTATGACGACATCGTTGCGGGACGCCTGGTGCCAGTGCTCAACGATTGGGATTTGCCCCGACTGCAAATCAACATCGCCTTTGCCAGTAGAAAGCACTTGTCTGCCAAAGTCCGCTCCTTTATCGACTTCATGGTGGATGAGTTCGAGCAGAACGCCTATGAGCGTAAGTGGACCAGCCACATGGTCTGACCGTCAGTAGACGGTTCAATCTAACGTCGAAATTGCATGTGCCGTGAATGGCCTGCGACCGACTGAACTGTCATTCGCTGAGCCACGCACAGCATCCGCTTTTTGCACATCTCAGACACCCGACGGACATCAGCCCGCCAAATACAGCTCCACGCGATCGGAGGTCCAGGTCGCAACTCCTGTCCCAAAGAAGTCCGCATCCTCAGTCCACACAGGGCAACCGATGGTCAGAGCGCACGCCAAAACGGGCCAATCATCAGCATCGCGTATCGCGATTCTTTGGAGTGCCTGGGTTTGCAGGCCTTCATAGACACCAAGCTCCAACGGCCGGACTATTGATTCCAGTGCGTCCAATACCGCCATCGCGGGCTCACTCTTAACTCCTCTTTTTTCCAACAGGGAGGGAAGGTACTTTCGGGCGTCGGCGTACGCCACATCTGGCGCAAAAAATTGGACCATGTGTGCGTTATCAACAATGAGCTCACGAACCCGCCTGCCCAGCACCGCCCGGATCAGGATGTTGGCATCCAGAACGATCGCTTTCTTGCTCATGTCACCGAGGGATTGGACTTCTTAGGGGCGTTCGCCCGCTTACGTGCTGCTTTGAAATCAGCAACTACAGCGTCTACATCAACGCTCTTAGCCGCAAGCAGGCGATCCAGCATCTTGCTGGCCTTCTTCAGCGAGGCAACGTCAGCCTCAGCCTGCCCATGGGTAGGAATAAAGTAACCGATTGTTTGACCGTGGCGCGTCACCGCTACCGGCGTGCTTGACGCAATGAACTCGGCCATCCCGGCACGAAATTCTCGAATGCCCACTTTGGTAGCTTCCATCGTTTTCCTTTGATGTTGAACTGAATTTGTGAATCATAGTGTACACAAATAACCATAAGGAGCATAGTCACATCCCCTTCACTCTTAAGGAGATTCTCCTTGTCTCGATGCCACAAAGCAGCCATTGCGAACGACAGCTCTGCCAACTGGTTGCAGAGAACCCAAATAATGTGGATGGCCGGTATCAGCCCATTCCAGCAGGTCGCAGGCGTCGTCCAGTTTGACCATATCGGAGCCACCCAAGCTTCTGCGTCCCTGACCATAGAGACTGAAAAAGCGCTCAAAGCGTGGTGATCATCCTGATGTTGTGGTCCCAGTCAATCGAAAGCTTCCGACGGACATGCCCCGACTTGAGCGATTCGTTTGTCAACCCAAAGAAGAAAAGGCCACTGATTTCTCAGTGGCCTTTAGTATGCTTACTATTGATAAGTGATTGATTTTACTCACTCACGCACAATTAGTAGCGCTTTTACGCCACATAGTTTCTCGGTGGCTTTTTAGTGGGTCTTGTGGCCCGCGTGGGGCAGCGAAGTACACGCAGTGACGAGCGTAGGGGTAATTTACTCAGCGTGGCGCGACATGGCAGCACGGATCTCTTCCATCACGCGGGGATCATGGCTGGCCAAGTCCCACATTCTGGCCTCTTCGCGCTCGGCATGCAGGGATGCCATTTTCCGAAGAAATCCACCGGCGAGGAATGCCGAAAGTTGCCGCAAGGAAGGCGCCAGCACGGCCAGAGCGGCAAAGGCAAGGGTCCAGAGTGCGACCCAACCGGCCAGCAAATGACCATCCGACCA
>Ga0316219_1002065_pt1 | contig 19577 bp, 19 predicted proteins | sample TBH18003PmetaG_FD_203635 | JGI IMG/M metagenome (GOLD analysis project Ga0316219, IMG submission 203635) | Freshwater microbial communities from Trout Bog Lake, Wisconsin, USA - TBH18003P | ecosystem: Environmental > Aquatic > Freshwater > Lake > Hypolimnion/Profundal zone | place: USA... | reverse complement strand
GGTACACCTTCTCCACGTCCTCCATGGTGGCGTCGTTGGGGAAGTTGACCGTCTTGGAGACCGCGTTGTCCGTGTGCTTCTGGAAGGCGGCCTGCATGGAGATGTGCACCTCGGGGGTGATGTCGTGGGCCGTCACGAAGATCTCGCGGACCGACTCCGGGATCTCGGAAATGTCGTGCACCGTGCCGTGCTCCGCGATCCGCTGCATGAGCGCTTCGGAGTAGAACCCTTCGGCCTTCGCGATCTTCTCGAAGAGCGGGTTCACTTCCACCAGGATGTTCTTGTCCATGACCTGGCGCACGTAGGAGACCGCGAAGAGCGGCTCCACCCCCGAGGAGGAGTTGGCGATGATGGAGATGGTCCCGGTCGGGGCGATGGTGGTGACCGTCGCGTTGCGGATCGGTGCGGCGCCCGGGCGGTCGTAGGTGGACCCCTTGTAGTTCGGGAAGGCGCCGCGGGTGACCGCGAGCGCGCGGGAGGCGGCGTGCCCCTCGTCGTTGATGAACTTCATGGTCTGCTCGCCCAGCTTGATCGCCTCGTCCGAGTCGTACGCGATGCCGAGCATGATCAGCATGTCCGCCCACCCCATGACCCCCAGGCCGATCTTGCGGTTGGAGCGGGTCATCTGGTCGATCTGCTCCAGCGGGTAGTTGTTCACCTCGATGACGTTGTCCAGGAAGTGGACGGCGAGGTGGATCACCTCCTTCAGCCGCTCCCAGTTGACCCGGCCGTGGGTCACCATCTTGCCCAGGTTGATGGAGCCGAGGTTGCAGGACTCGTAGGGGAGCAGCGGCTGCTCGCCGCAGGGGTTGGTCGACTCGATCTCGCCTATGTGCGGGGTCGGGTTGTCCTTGTTCAGGCGGTCCAGGAAGATGATCCCCGGCTCGCCGTTCTCCCAGGCCTGCTTCACGATCCGGTTGAACACCTTGCGGGCGTTCTGGGTCCCCATCGGCTTCTTGTCGCGCGGGTTGTAGAGCGGGTAGTCCTTGTCCGCGTCGACCGCCTTCATGAATTCCTCGGTGATGCCGACCGAGATGTTGAAGTTGTTCAGCTGGCGCTGGTCCGCCTTGCACATGATGAAGTCCATGATGTCCGGGTGGTCCACGCGCAGGATCGCCATGTTGGCGCCGCGCCGGGTGCCCCCCTGCTTGATGGTCTCGGTCGCGATGTCGAAGACCCGCATGAAGGAGAGCGGGCCGCTGGAGATCCCGGTGGTGGACATGACCACGTCGTTGGCCGGACGCAGGCGCGAGAAGGAGAAGCCGGTGCCGCCGCCGGACTTGTGGATCAGCGCGGTGTACTTCACCGCCTCGAAGATCTCCTCCATGGAGTCGCCCACCGGCAGCACGAAGCAGGCGGAGAGCTGGCCCAGCTCGCGCCCGGCGTTCATCAGGGTCGGCGAGTTGGGGAGGAACTCGAAGTTGGTCATGATGTGGTAGAACTGGTCGGAGAGCGCCCCCAGGTCGGCCTTGGCGTCGAAGGTGGCGTCAGCCGCGGCGATGGAGGCCGCCACGCGCCGGAACATGTCGGCCGGGGTCTCCAGGGTCTTGCCGCTGGTGTCCCGCTTCAGGTAGCGCTTCTCGAGCACCGTCAACGCGTTTTTGGAGAGTCCCGGGATGGCGCCTTTGTCGACTGGTTTCTTCATAACGTTTCGTTCTCCTTAGATAAAATAACATGGCAGCATGTCGTGGTTCTCGATACCACATTTAGTGGACGCCGAGGAATAAACCACAACATCTATGGCAAGTCAAGAAATTATAGATTAAAATTCCGGGGCCGCCGAAAAAGCTTGGCGCGCCGCTGGGGGCGAGCCTTCGCGATAGACAAGGGAGCCCTCCCTGTGCTATTGATATCGGGAGATTTTCCGGTGCCGGGAGAGCGATGACGGAGCGTGCTGACAGCAAGAGGGAGGCGCTTGAGTCCCAGGTGAGGGGGCTCAAGGACCTGATCGAGGTAGCCAAGGCGGTGGTCTCCACCCTGGACCTCGACACGGTGCTGCAGGCGATCCTGACCTCCGCCATGGGGATTGCCGAGACCCCGGCCGGCTCCGTCGCCCTGTTCGACGACGCCAAGCGGGAGCTGGCGCTGCACGCCCACGCGGGTCTCTCCGCGGCCTTCGTCAGGACCGAGCGCTGGAGGGTGCAGCCGGGTGGGCTCACCGACCAGGTGCTGGGGGGGGGCGAGATCTTCATCATAGAGGAGACCCGGAGCGCCACCTTCTTCAACAACCCGATCGCGCTGAACGAGGGGATCCGCTCGCTGGTCTGCGTGCCGCTGGTGTTCCAGAGCCGGATCCTCGGGATCCTCTACCTGGACGACTTCGCGCCGCGCCAGTTCGACCGCGAGAAGCTGAACCTACTGGCCATACTCGCCTCCTTCGCCGCCATGGCGATCCACAACGCGACGCTGCACAAGCGGACCAAGCTGATGGCGATCACCGACGCGTTGACCGGGCTGCACAACCACCGCTACTTCAAGACCTACTTCAGGCGGGAGATGGGGCGCGCCCAGCGCTATCACAAGCCCTTTTCCATCATCATGATGGACGTCGACGACTTCAAGTCCTTCAACGACAGTTTCGGGCACGCGGTCGGCGACCGCATCCTGCAGGTCCTGGGGGAGGTCATCATGGAGACGGTGCGCGGGGTCGACGTCGCCTTTCGCTACGGCGGCGAGGAGTTCATCGTGCTGCTCCCCGAAACGAGGCTGGACAAGGCGATCCTGGCGGCCGAGCGGCTGCGCGAGGCGGTCCAGACCGGCACGACGGGGAGGCTGACCGGTCCGGCCGGAGCCGGGGTCACCGTCAGCATCGGCGTGGCGAGCTACCCGGAGAACGCCGACAAGACGGACGAGCTCTTCAACATCGTCGATTCCCTGCTCTACCGGGCCAAGCGCTGCGGCAAGAACAAGGTCTATCATCAGGAAAGCCTGCTGATCCCCACCTCATGATCCGATATCCCCGACCTGCCATAGCCGGGCTTTTGCTGGCACTCCTGCTGCTGGGCGTGTCCGCCCCGGGCCGGGCGGCCGGCGCCGCGCCCGTCTCCGCCGCGAGTCCCGTCCCCGGGCCGCCCCGGGCCGAGGCGGCCGGCGGCCCCGCGCTGGTCTACGGCGACCAGGTGCTGGGGGAGGACACCGTCTGGCGCGGCGAGGTGCTGGTGGAGGGGGTGCTGGCGGTCGCCCCGCAGGCGACCCTGAGCGTCGAGCCGGGGACCGTTGTGCGCTTTCGGCGCAAGGGGGCCCAGGCGCCGCTCCTCGTGGTGCAGGGTCGCCTGGTCGCCGCTGGGACCAGGGAGACCCCCGTCCTGTTCACCTCCAACTATGCCGCCCCCGCGCCGGGCGACTGGCAGGGGATCCTGCTCTTGGGGAGCGAGAAGAAGAACCAGCTGGAGAACTGCCGCGTCGAGGGGGCCGAGACCGGGATCGAGGCGCTCTACTCCAGCGTCAGCCTCAAGGGGGTCTGGGTGCAGCTCAGCGGGACCGGGATGAGGTTTCAGGACGCCCTGGTGACCGGCGACGGCGGGGGGGCCTCCGATTGCGACACCGCCCTGCGCCTGTACGAGAGCGAGGCGACCCTGCGCAACCTGAGCCTGACCGGGAACCGCCAGGGGGTGGTGGCCCAGGGGAGTTCCGTCGTCCTTTTGGAGGGGAACCTGACCGGCAACAAGGAGGGCGCCTTCAGCGCCGAGAACTGCCGGGTGAAGGTCCAGGGGGGGGCGCAGATGGGGAACGGCAGCGGCCTGACCCTGATGGGAAGCGAGGGGAGCGTCACCGGAGTGAAGCTGGTGCAGAACAGGGAGTACGGCATTTCCCTGGCGGCCTCGCGGGTGAAGGTGAGCGGCAACCAGATTTCCGGCAATGGCAACAACGGGATGGTCGTCTCCGATGGCGCCGCCGTCGCCTGGGACAACGCCATCTTCGAGAATGCCGGGTACGATCTCTACCAAACCGGCGTGGAGGAGTTCCGGGCGCCTGCCAACTGGTGGGGAGGCGGGTTGCCGAAGATCTACGACAACGGCGGGCGAGGTCGCGTCCTGTATGCCCCGGTCCTCCCGGTCCGCCCGCAGCTGCCCCAGGCGCGTTAAGCGCGTTTACCGCGGCGCGGCTAAGGGAAGTTTAGCCTCCCCGGGAGATCATGATAGGCTGGGAGAGACGTTAAGCCTCCCCCCTTTGCAAAGGGGGGGCAGGGGGGGCTTCTGGCGGCCAAGGTGTTCCCCAAAGTGTCCTCTCCTTCAGAGGAGGGTCAGGGAGTGGGGAATGGTGTGAGCCCCTTAAGTCCATGATGTCCTTTAGGTCCTTTAGGTCCTCAAAGCCGTCGTAGCATCAGGCGCAGACACCAGCAAAAACCCAGAACCGAAAAACCAACACCCAACACCAAAGAAAGGCGATGGTCCCGCCCGGGGCACGCCGGTAAACCAAAAAGGATGGAGCAGTCATGATACGCAGAGAAGGCCGCGCGGCCGACGCCTTACGGGAAGTCAAAATCACCAGGAATTACCTGAAGCATGCCGAAGGGTCGGTGCTGGTCGAGTTCGGGGACACCAAAGTCATTTGCAACGCGACCGTAGAGGGGCGCGTCCCCTCCTTCCTGAAGGGGAAGGGGACCGGCTGGGTGACCGCCGAGTACTGCATGCTGCCGCGCGCCACGCACACCAGGAACCAGCGCGAGTCCTCCAAGGGGAAGCTCACCGGGCGCACCCACGAGATCCAGCGCCTGATCGGCCGTTCGCTGCGCGCCGTCGTCGATCTGCAGCTCTTGGGCGAGCGTTCCGTCCTCATCGACTGCGACGTGATCCAGGCAGACGGCGGCACCCGCACCGCCTCCATCACCGGAGCCTACGTGGCGCTGGCCGACGCCTTCCAGACCCTGGTGGACAGCGGCGAGATAGCCCAGAGCCCGCTGCGCGAGGCCGTCGCTGCGATCAGCGTCGGGATCGTGGACGGCGTCCCCTTTCTCGACCTCGACTACCCGGAAGACTCCGGCGCCGAAGTCGACATGAACTTCGTCATGACCTCCTCCATGCGCTTTGTCGAGGTGCAGGGGACCGCCGAGGCCGAGCCCTTCACCCTGGAGCAGATGGACGCCATGCGCGGCCACGCCATGCTGGGGCTCACCCGGCTCTTCGAGATCCAGAGGGAGGCGCTGCGGGGATGAAGGAGCTGCTGGTTGCCTCAGGAAACAAGGGGAAGCTGCGCGAGTTCGGCGAGTTGTTGAAAGGGGTCGTCGGCAGCATCCTGTCGCCCGCCGATTTCCCCGGCCTGCCCGAGGTGGAGGAGGACGGCGCCAGCTTCGAGGAGAACGCCATCAAGAAGGCCCTCAGCGCGGCCCGCTTCACCGGTCGGCCCGTGCTGGCCGACGATTCCGGCCTCTGCGTGGATTTCCTCGGGGGGCGGCCCGGCGTGTATTCCGCGCGCTTTGCCGGCGAGGGGGCGAGCGATGCCGACAACAACGCGCTGCTGCTGCGCGAGCTTGAGGGGGTCCCCGCAGGCGAGCGTGGCGGCGCCTTCCACTGCGTCATAGCGCTTTGCCAGCCCGACGGCAGCTGTCAGACCTTCGACGGCTCCCTTCCGGGAGTCATCCTGGAGGCGCCGCGCGGTGAGGGCGGGTTCGGTTACGACCCACTTTTCCTGGTGCCCGAGTACGGCCAGACCTTTTCCGAGTTGCCGCTGGAGATCAAGAACACCATCAGCCACCGGGGCCGTGCCATGCAGCAGCTGAAGGCGGCCCTGTCCGCCTAAGATTTCGCCCGCCCCTCGCCCTCCGGGAGAGGGTGGCCGGAGGCCGGGAGAGGGAAGTCTTTGACTTTAAGCAGTTGAGTTCTCTGGTTGGCCTCAGGCCGATTCCGTAGGGGCGAATCATCATTCGCCCGCCCCTCGCCCTCCGGGAGAGGGTGGCCGTAGGCCGGGAGAGGGAAGCCTTTGACGTTCGGCAGTTGGGTACCCCGGTTGGCCTCAGGCCGATTCCGTAGGGGCGAATCATCATTCGCCCGCCCCTCGCCCTCCGGGAGAGGGTGGCCGTAGGCCGGGAGAGGGAAGCCTTTGACTTTAAAAAGCAGTTGAGTTCCCCGGTTGGCCCCAGGCCGATTCCGTAGGGGCGAATCATCATTCGCCCGCCCCTCGCCCTCCGGGAGAGGGTGGCCGGAGGCCGGGAGAGGGAATCCTTTGACGTTCGGCAGTTGGGTTCCCTGGGAGCGGCAATGGAACCTGGACGAATCCGCTCAAGATTAAAACAGTCAAAAAGTCGTGTAAAAAGCTTGCGCGAGGTAGGTAGCTATGATATAAGGTTGTTTCTTGAATCGGGGTGTAGCGCAGCCTGGCTAGCGCACCTGCCTTGGGAGCAGGGGGCCGGAGGTTCGAATCCTCTCACCCCGACCACTCAAGTGCTTGACTCTGCGCCTGTAGCTCAGCTGGATAGAGCAACGGCCTTCTAAGCCGTAGGTCAGAGGTTCGAACCCTCTCAGGCGTACCAAACTACAATCAAATATGGTGTATATGGTGAAGTGTTAAACACAAACGACTGTGACTCGTTCATACGTGGGTTCGACCCCCACTATCCACCCCAATTTTTGAGCAACTACTTAGAATTCAAGTAGTAAATAGAGGCTTACTTCCGAATCAGCCCCATTTTGGGCTACAAGGAGTAAGCCTTTATGCGTTTCGCCTACCTAGTCCAGCGAGGCAGTAAGTTCTATTTTCAGTGCAGAATCCCCGCCGATGTGAAACGCTACTTCCCCTGTGCCCAAATCAAAAAATCACTGAAAACCACGAACCCTAAGCAGGCTTCGACGCTGGTAAGAGGGTTGACTGCGAAGACGGAGAAACTTTTCTTTATGGCACGTTCCGGCCTGCTGACACCGAAGCTGATAGAAAGCCTTGTTCAGGAGTACATGGCTACCATGCTTGACCAGGATAAGCGAGATCGCTACGGCGTTACTGAAAATGCCCTGGATGAGGCCGCGCTGCGCATGAATAATGATTTCCGTGAGCGCTACCAGATGGACAACCGGAAGGATTATGAGATGCTGGACGAAGAGACTGGCGAGGTGGAGGAGGTGTCAGGCGCTCGAAATCTTGCTTCCTACTACCGGGCGCTTGCTATTCGCTACATGGAGCAGGGGCGTAAGCAGGATCATTCAGAGATTGCGCCGGTAGCCTCTGCGTTGCTCGCAATCGAGAAGGTGCAGGCGGTTCCAAGTTCGCCAGAATTTCGGATGTTTTGTGATGCCCTGTTAGCCAAGGAGGTTGAGGTCAACCAGGTGTTAGCGGAACGGGCGGAACGGGGCCTGAGCAATCCTTATGATAAGAGCGTCACATCGGCACCACAGCGCCGTAAAAAGCTGAGTGCGCTGATTGATAAATACTTTGAGGTCCACACCGGGCACTGGGAGCAGGGAAGCAAGAGGAAGATGGAGGAGCAATTTGGTAAAATCCTGGAACTTACCGCCAATCCGTACACTGATGAGATAAACCAAGATATGCTTGTTGAATTGTTCAAGGCGTTGGCGCAGTATCCCAAATACCGAAATCACCCCCATTTGAAAGGGCTTACTTTGGATGAGTGCAGGATGCACCCAAACTATGAGCCTTTAAACTCCACAACCATAAAACAGACTTGGTTTGCGCTAGGTGGCCTTCTGACATACGGAAGTGAAAACGGAGAGTACGGCATAGCTCGCAACTATTGCAGTGACAAAGTGTTCACTGTAAAGAAGAAGGTGCTGGCAAAAGTAAGCAACGACACGTTGAAGCGGTTACCCTACAACCATAATGACATCCAGTCGCTAATCAATGAGCTGGGTAAGCTGAGGAAAGCGTTTAACCCGCACATGGTGTGGATACCGCTGATTGCGCTGTATAGCGGGATGAGGGAAAGCGAAATTTGCCAGCTTTACTGTGATGATATCGTTGTGGTTGACGGTATAGCGTGTTTCCGGTTGCGTGACTACGAACCGAGAAAGCAAAGTATAAAAAATGAACAAAGCCGCCGAACGATTCCAATTCACCCTACGTTATTGAAGTTAGGTTTCATGGATTTCATTCAGTCAAGACGCAAACTGAAGTATGAAAGGCCGTGGGAAGACATGAAGTCAAGTAAGATTTTCTATTATGCCAATAGAGACAGCTACTCTCATTATTTTGAGAAGTGGTACAATGGCACGTTTAGAAAGCGCGTGATCCTGGATGAGGGAGAACGGGAGAAAAAACCGTTTCATTCATTGCGGCATACCTTCATAAACTGGTTTTTTCAGAATGTGCGTTCGCAGGTTAGGGATAACGCCGCTGTAAAGGGGCTGGTTGGACATCTGGAGTCAGACGAACAGAAGACGATAACCGCAGTGCTCAAGGGGATCTCTTGGGAGGTATACAGCCAGGAACTAAAGCCGGTGCCTATGCTGGAGACGCTGAGGCTACTAGATTACGATGTAGATCTCTCCCCGCTGGGATTGCCGTTTAAGTGGTAACGATATATCTTTTAGTCGTAAGTGGCTGATCTTAAATAAGATTGTTTGGACCCCTAGGGGCGTGGACGCCTCCGTTTCCGCGATGGGAGAGGCTGAAATATTTGACTCCCGGCCCCCACTAAGTTGCTGTTTTATAAGTATTATTTCTTGCCAGTGCCGGCGTGGGCCTGGAGGATTTATGAGATTGGTTGTTTTCGGGGCCTTGATCCTGGCTCATAGCTGTGCTGCGGTCTGGTTCTACCGGCGTCGCCGGGATCTACTGGCTACGGTCAACATGTCCTGCGCTACGCTCGCGGTGTACGTGCTGTGGTTTAGGGTCTGAACGAACAAGGGCCGCTCCCAGATCCAGGAGCGGCCCTTGTTCGTCTAAAGGCAGTTCATGTACACGTTGTGGATCTCTTCCGGCTGGATACAGATATAACGAAGTGTGACCGCCTGGGAGGAGTGCCCCAAGATCTCGGTTAGCTTGGGGAGTTCTTCCCCGAAGGTAACCCGCTGATGGTATGCCCACGTTTTCCTAAGGCTGTGGCTTCCAAAGTTGTCCTTCGGCTGTGACTTCCGGCAAGTACTGCACCAATCCTTAACCAGCCGGTTGAGCTGCTGGATAGTCAGTTGTCCGGCGCTAGGCTCCATGGTGGTGGTGCCCTTGGCAGTTGTCTTGGTGACGGCCTTCCTCGTAGCCTGCTTCCGACTCTGGAACAAGAGGTCTTCGTCCTGGGGGTTGGTCATGGAACCTATGAGGCTCTGGGCTGCGGTCACGGCTGAAGCGTTGAAGGAGAGGTTGCGCACCTTTCCGGTCTTGCCTTCCTTGACTGCCACGGTATCACCTTCTTTTAGGTGCCGTACATGCCCTACCTTCAGGGCCAGGAGGTCGGAACCGCGAAGCGCAACATTGATGCCGATGGTGAACAAGGCGAGGTCGCGGGTGTTACCCTCCAGGCTCTTCTTGATTCGGTTAATATCGGCGATGCTCTTGATCGGTGCGGTGGTTGTATCGGTCCCTTGTATGCTCATTGTACCCTCCCTTGAATGTTCATTTATGGTTATTTCTATCATAAGTGAACATTTATTGCAAGTGCCATTCTCACCTGAAGAAGGAAAAACGGGCTAAGTGGCGTCGTAGCAAAGAGAAAACTCGTTTTACCCAATGTTCACTTATTCACAAAGTGAACATTCAACAGTGTAAATGTGACCAGTTAGGCTTACCGTTAAAATACTTTCTTGTCCCCGGTTAATGTGGTATGAAGAAGGCACTAGAGCGGTATCAATCACTGACTCTCAGGGGGGCAGCATGGCCGGTGAGCTGGTAAGCAGAATCCTCAGATCGAAGACGAATCTAACAGATCAGGAAATTGAAGCGATGAAAGACCCGGAGGGGTGGCGTCTGATCTACAGCCTTAATCCGGTGAAGGTACAGCGGCCCAAGAAGGAAACTATCTGCTTCACCGGGTTTTCACCCCAGACCAAAGAGAGCCTACACGGCACTGCCGCCGAAAGAGGCCTGCATGTGGTCGAATCCGTCACCACAACACTTACATATTTGTGCTACGGTAATAACGCCGGTCCTGTCAAGATGAAGAAAGCGAAGGAAATAAACTCAATCCTGATGACAGAAGATGAATTTATGGAATTCATCCACACCGGAGTCATTCCAGGTTAGGAATCAGCCGCTTTTCAGGAGGAAAACTTGGAAAAAATATCTGCAAAGAGAATGACAGATCTGATTGCCACTTTTGTTGACGGATATGCTGACGGCTGGTTTATGGCGGTAAAAGAGTGCTTCAAAGAACAGCTTGACATAAGATACACTGAAAAGGTGATAACTGTAGAAGCAGCAGACGGAACAAAGAAAAAAAGAATCATCTCTGAGTGGACCCAAGGCGTTTGCTACTGCTTTGCAAGGGAACACATGCTTTACGATACTCCTAAGGCCTATCTTCCTTGGGCGGAGGCGCTGCAGCACATGAACCTTGCTTGCAAGATCACATCCTCCTCCCCTAACGAACTCATACGAAACGAGGACGAAGAGCTGAAGAACGAGGTAACGGGGAACGAGGAATGGAAGGGCAAGAAAACGAAGAGCAAGAAGCCGAAGGGCTACACACTTCAACCGGGCCACGTCTTCTTCAAGCTGTTCAAGCCTAACTCTGAGTGCTCGGCACTGGTAGAAGTGGGAGACTTCCACCTTACGCAAAATCAGTTCGTTGAATTCCTGATGACTGGAAAGTATGAGTTTCAGGACGAAATTCTACCCCGGCAGGCTTCGCAGGATGCCCTAGAATCGCCGATCTCAGGCCAGGACATAGCAGGACAAGGTGCTTTCTCCTTCTAAGCATTTTCTGTGCCCAAGCAACGAGTATTTAGAGTTATTAATTGACTGAATTGACGTGCTGTGGTAAAACGCAGAAGTTCCGGTTCGGAACGACTATGCTATAAGGTATATCAGTAATCCCTCTCCCTCCCAATCCCCAACAGATCACCTGCAGGCGAGCGAAGCGAACCCCGCAAAAGTACTCAAGAAATATTTTCCACCTACAACAGTAAAAAATTAAAGAACTGGCCGATTTCCTTGGAGGTGACCGCCAGTTCTCTTTTCATAGCAAGATCCAGGGGAACACTGCACCTTACCATTTATATGCTGCTTGCGGTGAACACTCCCGCACAGCCGTTGTCGTTTCTTCGCTTCAGCTTCCAGCATGGGAACCACAGCCTTATGTGATTGCTACTTTTCCGCGAGGCCCGTTACGATGTCCACAACGCTGCTGCGTAGGGTTGGCGAAACACGTCTGAATGCCTTTAGGAGCTTTGACTCTTCTTCGGAAAGAGTGCTGACAGCATACGATGATGCGTCAAAGAAAGATGATACCGGAATATTAAGGGTGACAGCAATCTGCTGCAACCTCATAAGATTGATCTTCGTTGCAGCTCGCTCATATTTCTGCACCTGCTGAAATGTCACTCCTAGCTCTTCCGCCAATCCCTCCTGCGTCAAGCCAGCCAACAAGCGGAGTTCCTTTATCTTCTTGCCAATGGCTATGTTGTCCATAGGTATCTGCATATCCGCGTGCCTTTTTTGCCTGCGAGCATACAGCCGTAGGATTTTGTGTGCCACGCACAGATGCTGCTTGATTTACTTGGAATTACACCTCAGGGGTTGTATAAGAGAGGTTTCCGTTTAGATCGGACAATGCCATGGAATTTAGGGAGAGGGAATGAAGAGACTGGTTGCTTGTGTCGGTGTGATGACGATGCTTGGTTGTGGTGGTGGTAATGGCGGCACAGGGGCTACGGCAATAGATTCCTACGCTGGGACATGGGGCTATAGCGACTCGCACACCAATATACGTATGAGCTTGAGTACAGCAAACAATAACTTCGGATACGATGGGAGCATACACGTTGACACTACTGACGGCACCGGTATGTCAGACGCCTTTGGCCGGTACTCATCGACTACAGTAATATCTCCTGGTGGTCGTAATGGATACCCTGTGACTGTTCCCCTGGGGTTTCATACCGGCAGCTTCGACTCTCAGAGCTTTAACGATACAGCGTCAGCCCCCACTCAGTACGGTCTCTTGGAGGGCGCGATGGTAAACGTCTCCAAACCGGCCCCCAACTCAGACCCTACGTATTCAAAGCTAACCTGCAGCATCTACGTTTACGGAGAATCGGAGCCGGTGGAGTACGCTTTAACCAGAAGATAGCTCGCAACCTTGTCAATCCAGCACCCCAGCAGAGAGGTGGATTCCTAATCCCAAGGCAGGGAGGTGTCTCTGTGGTCGATCTCCGGTAGATCCTCTGCATTTAAGTCGGCCTTATCTGCTTCGGGATCATGGATCTTATTGAGTTGAGCACGGTACGGGCTAAATTCATCCCGGTGACTCTGCAGTGGGTCGCGGTCGATGAGACCGTCGAACTGTGGTTTGTAGATGTCCAGGCTAGACGGCGGAGTTTTCTTGCGTTTGCTGTTGAACCTGGGCCGCTTGTAGCTGTTCTCCGAGGGATACCATACCCCGCACCGGCAACGGGTGCCGGGGTTTGCGGAGTAGCTACCGCAGAAAAAGCAGCGGTTGCGGTCGCCAGCGTAAGGGATCTCGATGTTACTACGCCGTGGTCTTGGTAGATGAAGAGTATGTTCTGTCATGTAAATTACTTACCTGTTTAGCTCTTGGTTAGGGTTGGGTTAGGGTGGAAAGTCGGCCTGTAAGGCAAATTTGGAAGCCGAGGTTATGGTTCTACAGTAATGGAGTGGGGCGATAGGCCCTGGAGCTTCAGCCAAGCCTTGGTAACGGCTTCGGCGATAGCTGCTGAGGTCGCCGGGATGGTGACGCGCCGGGTGGTGGTCGTGCTACTGGGCTTGGTCGAGTAGCTCACGATGTAGGGCCGCATGAGGTCTCCTAGAACGAATAGAGCCGCCTTTCGGGGGCGGCTCCTAGTGTTGGTCTGAGGTGTGACGGGTCTGGTTAAGCAGCTCCGATTCAGTCCTGGGGAATGAGAGTGACAAGGTAGATAGCACCCAAGATCACGCGCTGTTCTGCGATGAAATAGGAACGGCCTGCCTTGTCCTTGATCTCGGTGCCGGGGATGAGGTCGTACTCAGGACCGGCTAGGATCTGGATAACCGGGGTCGGGATCGCTTTGAAGTCGTAACCGCTGTGCGGCATATAGTTTGCGCCGGTATCCCGGATGGTGTGGGTGAGTCTGTTGGTAAAGTCAGGAAGTAGCATGTAATCCTCTTGGGTCTGCAGGTTGAAGGAAGTGGGCCACGTCGGACATGACGCGCCGTGGCCCGGTACGGAGACCCCGGCATATCCCTGCCGGGTGGGTTGTCCGTGACGGAGGGCACGGAAATGATTAACGAGTAGATAGCTGGATCTGTGCCAGCTTTATGACGATGCTTGTGGTGTCCAGGAGTTCCTTCGTATCGCAGAGTTCATTGGCATACTGGGCGATACCGTCCTTAACAAACGACTTTAACTGAAAGTCGCTGAAGCTGTCGGTCGAAACGGTAGGATCAGCCTTGAGGTCTGCGACGATCTGATCTAGAAACTGTTCCTGTTTGGAGGTGACCATTAGCGAGCCTCCACACAGACCCGGCTAAGAGCCTCCTTGGCGCTCACTTCAAGATCTGTGAGAAACTTCAGCGCAACCGCTTTCAGATACCCCACAACATCGGGCCGGTTGGAGTACTTGGCCGACAGTTCAGCCAGCCGGTAGGCGAAAACTCCCTTGTTGTTAAGTGCGACTTCGGCGGTTGCTGCGCGGAGGAGGTCAAGAACATCCTCCTTGAGTGCGAGGTCAACCGGGTTGCTGGTTTCAAATTCGTCGATGGTGCTGTTGATTGCTTCGGGTTTCATACGATCTCCTTATAGGGAAGTGAGTGGTTTCAGATAGAGGGATGCGCAGGGCCTGCGGCCCTAGCGAGCGCATCCGACAGCCTCGGCCTGCGGCCTCGGCAACTGATGAAAGCGGGAATTTTTTGTGTTTATTGCGGTCCTGTAAATACCTGAAATTGCGAATGGAAAAGAGGGGGTGGGGAAATAGACGTACATAGTCTCTGCTTATTTCCCCATCAAAAATCGAGTGTAGCGACCTCGTAAGACTCCTTTGCCTGCTGCAAGATCTGCTGTAGTCCATCCGCATCCTGCCGTTGTTCCATTCGGCGAATTGTGCGTAACGCCTTGCCAACATCCGTTGCACTAGCACCCCGGAACCGCCAGGGGTTCTTTTCCTTCGGTAGCCTTTTGATCTTGCACCGGGCCACATCACCAAGGAAGTCTGTCCACCAAGGCTCTACCTTCCGGCGCTCCTTCTTGCCTCCAGCCTGGAGAAAGTCGAGCTTGCCACGGAGAAGGCCAGCGTAATACTCACCGGCATCCTTCCCAGAGAGTAGCGTCCTGATGATCTCTGCGCAGTCTTCGCGGTTCTGTATCCTCTGCTCCAGGCAGAGCCAAGGGAAGTCAACTTCTTCAGTCTGCTGCCGGTCGTAAATCACGAGGTAGTTATCTGAGTGCTCAGAGCCAAGCACAATACGCCTGATCGGCTGCAGTTCGATCTTGGGGGCGTTACCCTTGCCCCGGTTGAATCTAGTCCTGATCCTGTCTTTGAAGTTTGGCGCGAGGCAAAGATTAACCATCGTGTCATACGGTAGGTAGTTGTTCACGTCCTGGGTGGCAATGTCGATGCGGCAGATGTTACCGCCATTATCCAGCGCGAACTTTCCTAGCTTCGCAATGTCGAGTCCTAAGGTATCAAGGCCAGTCCCGGAAACATCAAAGCAGGTAGATCCTTTGTTCTTCATCCATCCGTTTCGGTAAACACTAACAAGCTCCTGAAGCGTCTTACAATCGCGGTAGTAGTCCCGCTGTTTGAATGTTCGCTCAAACTTACTGTAGCCGTGGCCGAAAAGATCAAGACAGATTGCTTCTAGTTCCTCATCGGTGTACTCTTTGGGGATGGTGAATTTAAACCAGTGCGGCGAGATAACTGCTTTCAACGGGTGTTCTCCTGGGTGACTTAGACAGATTGCCTTTTATCGGTTTATTGTGCTTCCTACTGTTTTATATACGTAGAAGTCGCCCATTTTTCCGCAGGAGATGAAAAAATTTAAATATGGTTTTGCTAGGAGGGAGGGCGTGTCAGTTCTCCCCGTTTAGGTGGGGATCTGGGTAAGGTAACTTGTCAACCAAAAGTCAAAATCAAGTTGACAGCTAACGTGCAGGATCTGTATGGCTGTTGATCTATCAAAAAGATAAATTTTATCCCCTGATCTTTTGAGATTGAACTGCGGGGATGTGGGAGTGGTACAGGTTAGGTTGTCATCAGATAACCACTGATGTGGATCTTGGGGAACTGAACGAAGACTGTAACCGGCTGGGTGACCAGTGGGCGGGGAGGGATAGCACCGCTATCTGAGCGCAGCAAGATTTACCTTGAAACTGAGTTACAAACTGTGATACAAAGACACTCCTGTAAATGTGGAAGTAAGACTTCTCTAATTTAAAAGTTCAAGATTTTTGCGGGCTTGGGATACATGCAGTTTATTGTATGGAATGGGGCCTAGCCCCACTATCCACCCCAATTTTGAAAGGAACCCCGTGAAAGCGGGGTTTCCTGTTTGCACGGCATGCGAGAGTGGCGGAATTGGCAGACGCACCAGACTTAGGATCTGGCACCTTCGGGTATGGGAGTTCAAGTCTCCTCTCTCGCACCAACTAGTTGAAATTGTTAGGGTTTCTGGTTATCCAGGGACCCTTTTTTGCGTTGTATTTTACCCTTCCAAAAGGCTCCGTGTCATCTTTTATGTCATCTGTAATCGGGAAAGAATTGCCCTTTGCCTGGTGACCAGGAGGCCATTTGCATTCGGCTACAGCAAGGTTGGTTCTAGCGCTTTGGGCCCTTTTTTAAGGTGCGCGGCGTCCAGATGCCACGCTTGACCCGCTGTGGACTAGATCTCCGTGGCCTCATCTGGCGGAATACCGCCCTCCTACGCGATCACATGTGTACCAACTTCTTGGCAGTCCCGGCTGAACCACTAATTTATTAGTCTCCAGGAAAGAACCCTTGCACCTTCACCGATGGCTAGGATAGCGTGCGTCCGCAACGACGCACAGGTCACCAAAGAATCCAGGAGAAGTGATGAAGCAGACCGCCGAGAAGTTGTAGTGCAGCACTTTCAGCCACGAGTGGGTCCTGGCATCCGGGGATACGACAGATCAATCAACAACAGCGCAGAGTACTTCAATTTCTTGCAGGATGCTCAGTCGTGTCTCTGCCCGAAGTGCGGGGATGACGGGCACCTGGCGCGCGTGCAGAGAGGCACTTCTGGCTCCCCCCGCAAACCTGCCCCTAGCGACGGCGCCTCCCGGGAGGCTGGAAACCTCGACGAGTTCACGGCGCGAAAACCCCGCTTCTCGCTGGAAAACGATGTGATCTTCTCTGCCACGTCGCAAGGCAAAAATTGGATCCCTGTGTTGGACGATATTCGGAACTTTTTACTAAGCCCATCGGTATCTTTTTTAGCCGGCCTGCAACCGCTAAGGGAACCCGATAGCGCTACCCGCCTGGGCCGGGCCCTGCCTTAGAAGCAGCGAAACTCTCCAGATCTTTTCGACACCATTTTCCCCTTGAAGATTGACGGCGGGCAAGGTATAATCTCCTATTCTATTTTGGAACCATCCTCCATGGCTGCTTAGCTGGGTCTTTGTGTGACGGCTTCCAATTGAGTGTCCATCAGTGGGATGCCCAGACCCAGGGAAACTAGCCCCAGCAGCAGGCAGTCGACGTCAAACGATTTTATACCTTGACAATCGGGTCTAGAGCGTATAATTAACTGCATTAAATTAGCCGGAGCAGGGTATGTAAACATCCTGCAAGCGCTGGCGATTGGGGGCAAAGTGCTCCAAATACTAAGAGCCGCCGGAAGGCTTCTGGACTGACTGCATGAGTGTAACTCACCTTGACCTCTCTACTTCAAACTCTGTGCTCTCGGAGCAGCGGCAAGCTCTGGGCGGCGGCAGGGAATTACCACCCCTACTTTTCGTATCACACGAGCCTACCCTCTCACAAAACATTGGCGCAGGAGAATCAAAACGAGTTTTTGATTTAATCTGCTCGTCCGGTCAGTCTCTATGTCTTGTTCAAAATCCCCTCAACGCCCTCTCCGAGATTCTCGATGTGTTGCATCGAAAAGACGTCGAATACGAAGGTGTTGTCATTGTAGGGAATTATGATGTGGTCCCATCTAGAAGACTTGATACCCTCCCCACTTCGTTGCGGAAGTCGCTCGGCAGCACAGCGTCAGGAGATGTCGACAACTTCACGATTTGGAGCGACGAAGCTTATGGAGACTTGGATCAAAATGGTGGTTGGGGTCTTCCAGTCTCTCGTATTCCCGACGGAAAAAGCTTCAACGTTATCATGAATGCACTTACGGCCATTCGGCCTACGGCTCATCAACAAAGGTTTGGAATTAGGAATTCTGCTAGGCCTTTTGCTGCCGGGCCGTATGCCCTGCTTCCTGGGACTCAAGAGCTCCTGGTGAGTGAGCCAACGCATTCGGTCACGCTTGGGCCTAAGGGCGCTACTGCATCTGCCGTCTACGTAATGCTACACGGGTCAGACAATGACGCCACGCGGTTTTGGGGTGAAGGCAAGACAGGTGCGGTAGAGGCTCTTAATTTATCAAACATACCTGACGATATGGCTGGCGTAGTTTTTGCTGGATGCTGTTGGGGAGCTTTACCAGTGAACATAAAAGCTGTACAATGGAGTCTTGGGATTCCGATCAGTGGCCGGACCGCAGAAACGTCGATTGCCATGGCTTATCTAAAAGCAGGAGCGTTGGCGTTCATAGGTTGCACAGGTGTTCATTATTCGCCAACGCAGCCACCGTACAATTATTATGGCGGTCCGATGCACAAGCTCTTCTGGACCAATTATCTGGCCGGTCTATCACCAGCTAGTGCTTTGTTTGCCGCGAAAGGCCAATATGTAAATGGAATCCCCCACGGCCCCAATGATGACGCATCCGTTGCAATTGAATTAAAGATCCTCAGGCAATATAAGTGCCTAGGACTAGGGTGGTAGGAGGCAGAACATGTCTACCAGAAAGATGATTTCAACTCCAGAAGAGATTGCAAGTAGGCATAATCCGACATGGGAAGTTGCCGACACTGGAGCCAGTACAGGCTCTAGCGCTGTCGAAGCAGATGATGTCTCTCCAAACCTAGACATCTTGCGCAAAAAGTTTTCCGCCCCCCAAAAGGCATCAGCTATCAAGAAAACAATAAGATCATCTAGCGACGCAGTTTTTTCGTCTTCCCGGACAGCTACGACGGGTACGGCTTCTTTCGTGCGAATGAATTTGAAAGACCCCTCTGATTCCACCACTCGTAGCAAAACTGTAGTTGTGCTTGGCGGTAAAATCCTCGGCGAAAGCGGGTAGATCCCGCAGTAGTGCAATTAAGCCGAACCCTCATCGCTATTATGCTTCATAACTTGCAGCTTTGGCTGTTTTTGACCTATGACCGCTGCCATTAAATGCAGTCGCGTCAAGAAGTATCGGAGAAGTCAATGGGAAAAGAGCAAGCAACATTTGGTAACGCTACTCTTGCATTCAAAATGGCATCTCAATTCGGGGCGAAGAAAGCTATCCCGATCCACATGCGGTATGCGAAACAGGCGATGTCTTTCATTCGTAAGGTAGAGAAAGCACACAAAGCCGCTGCCTGCAGTGAGACTGTATTTGGCTAATGGATACGCACAGAAAGGTTGGTGCCTTAACCCACAGAGTTCTCCCCCTAGACCAGCCTTTTTCTTTCTTCACTTTCATTGAAGACGAATTCGATGGTTGCGTCAGCATCCGCAGGATCTTTTCCCTCGCCCGTTCCGCCAAGGCCCGCACACTAATCATCGAGGAAATCCCTCCTGTCGGGATCATCTTCGAAGAAAACGAAGATATCATATCTCGGTTTCCTGAGTATACGCCTAGTGGACTCTTTCGAGTTTCCTTCTGGACAGAGGAGTGCCGCAAGGATGCCGCACCGAATCCTGGGAGTTTGGTCGGTTATGCAATTCTTAAAGAGGATCGGGTTCAGTCTTCAGAGACCGCTTGGTACATTTTTGAGGCGGTTTTCCCCAAAAATCCCCATCCACACAACTGTATACCTCGTCCTCGATCATATACAGTGCGTGTGCTCGAACAGACATTAGAAATCGCCGGCCTACTTTATTGCCAGCAAAACTCATTAAACAAAGCCTGCGCTCAAGTGGCTTTAAGAAGCCTGCTGTCTCGTCTGCTGCCTGCAGGTGATATTTCGTATCGTACGATAAACGGTTTAGCTGAACTTGAAGGTGGCTACTTTACGTGGGGAGAGGGACTCTCTATTAAACAGATGCGTCGAGTCGTGAAAGAGCTTGGATTTCACTTTAATGACGTCGACTATATGCAAGGGAACTCCAAAGACCGGAGAAAATTACCTTATCAAAAATTCGCCTATGCTGGACTTGAGTCAGGGTGTAAATCGGCGTGCAATAATGACCCACTTTGGGGGGTAATAGGCGTCCAAAATTGACCCACCCCAGCACTTCCTTCATCCTGTCCGGATCAAA